>Ga0068855_100002503_pt1 | contig 22635 bp, 14 predicted proteins | sample KBSCornC52_FD_66592 | JGI IMG/M metagenome (GOLD analysis project Ga0068855, IMG submission 66592) | Corn rhizosphere microbial communities from Kellogg Biological Station, Michigan, USA - KBS Corn C5-2 | ecosystem: Host-associated > Plants > Roots > Rhizosphere > Soil ...
ACAGCCTGCGAGGTAAGGTCGGTAACAATGTCCATGATGAGGTTATTTTATGAAATTGAGCCCGTGTAATTTATTATTGATAAGGCTTTTATAAAATTAGTGATATTTATAACGACAAGTCAAGCGTATTTTTACGGTATTTTTATTTTAATAACCCTCAGTGCCAATAATTTTTATCGTTTCATATAATTATTACCTTTAACACCGTACACCACGCTGGCATGAAGAACGTTTTAGCTGTATTTTTTATCCTGTTGTCGATCTCGTGTTTAGGTCAGCAGACCGATAGCCTGAAGAAAATTGCTTTTGGAAACTACCCTGCGCAAAAACGTATCAGGGCCTTTTCGGCGCTTGCTGATTCCCTTTCGAAAACCAACCCCGCCGAAACGTTTAAAATTGCACGAACAGGACTGGCCATAGCCGCTAAACTAAATGACGATAAAGCAACGGGCATATTGCTGAAAGATATGGGCAGGGCCGCATATTTAGAAGCAAAATACGACTCTGCCGGTTTTTTCCTGGGGCAGGCGGCCCGTTCCTTTGAGAAAATTAAGGACACGCGCGACCTGGCCGATACCTATCATGAATACGTTAAACTTTATAGCCATGTTAAGGATTATAAAAACGCAATTGTATATCTGCAAAAAATAATCAGCTATAGCCAAAAAAACCAGCCACAACGGTTAACGATGGTGTTTTTGGAACAGCTTGGTAAATTATACGAAAGCGACAACAACTATAAAGAGGCCTTAAACAGCTACAAAAAATCGCTCAATATCCGGGATTCCTTAAACATCGCCCAAAAAATAAAAGACAGTATATCCGTGTCTTACAGTCTGGATTTTGTGGGCGATGTATTTGGCAGCATGAAGCAAAAAGGAGGTTCCGAAGAATCGTTGCTGAAAACTATCGAGACAAAAAAATCGCTTAATGATACCCTGGCGCTGGCTATTAATTATATGAACCTGGGGATATTATATAAAGGCAAAAAGGAGTATCCGCAATCATTGGATGCCCTGCAGCAATGCTTACAGTACGCAGCCAAAATAAAATATACCGACCTGGAGAATAATGCTTTAAATGAATTATCGGATCTTTATGAACAAACGGGTAATTACCAGCAGGCGCTTGTTTATTTTAAAAAACACCAGGATCTTGACAATGCGGTAAATACCGAAAATAGCTCCAAAAACCTTTCTGAACTGCAAACCAAATACGAAACCACGCAGAAGGAAAACCGGATATTACAGCAGCAATTCGAGATATCGAAGCGAAATTATTGGGTTGGCGGCATTTTAATTGTTTTTGTTTTGAGCCTTTTGTTGGGTTACTCATCCTATAAACGTTCGCAATTAAAACAACAAAATTTGGCGACTACCGCCATTATTGAAACCGAAGAAAAGGAACGCAAAAGGATTGCCCAGGACCTTCATGATAGCGTTAGCCAGTTAATGATGGCAGCCAAAATAAACCTTACCGTGGTTGGTAACGAATTACCTTTTACCGATGACGCGCAAAAGGGCAGATTCCAGAAAGCCATTAACCTGGTAGATGAAGGCTTTAAAGAAGTGCGAACCATATCGCATAATATGATGCCGCAGGCCTTGCTTGAATCTGGATTGGCGTTGGTGATAAAACAGTTTATCGAGAATATTGAAAATAATACCATCGCTATAAACCTTTTTACCAGGGGCTTTGAGGATCATTTTGATAACACCATTGAAACCATCCTTTACCGCATATTGCAGGAGTGCATTAACAATGTTATGAAACACGCAAATGCAAGCAGGGTTGACATTTCGCTGATCAGGGACGAAGAAAACATCAGTTTAACCATTGAAGACAATGGCAAAGGCTTTGATGCTAAGGATGTTTCGTTTTACAACGGCATGGGGCTTAACAATATGCGCACCCGCGTAAACTTTTTAAAAGGTAAAATTGAAATGGACTCCCACCCCGGCCAGGGCACGCTGATATCGGTTTATATTCCGGTTAAAAAATAGTCTTAAAGATTATACTGCATAATAAAACGGGTAAGTTCTACCGGGTTTTTTAGGTTAAGCTTTTGCATGATATTTTTCCGGTGGGTTTCAACGGTATAAATACTCAGGTTAAGGTGTTCGGCCATTTGCTGATTGGTGAAATTCTGTTTGATAAATTGCAGTAATTCCACTTCTCTTTTAGTCAGCTGAAATTGTTTTAAAAACACATCGCTTTCATCAAAAACCGAACTGGCCGGCGGCTGCTTATACGGAAAGCAGGACTGGCCCTGGCTTACCAGGTTAATTACCTGTAACAGTTCGTTTTTATCAGCATTTTTTACGAGGTATCCGTTTGCCCCCCCAGCTTTCGCTTTTTCAATCAAATGTTCCTCGTTATAGGTTGATAGCATGATCACTTTTATTTTGGGGTGATACGCTTTAATCCGGCTCAATACTTCAAAACCATTAAAACCCGGCATGTTAATGTCGAGCAATACCAGGTCGGGCGAATTGGTATGCAACAAGCCCAGCAACTCCCTGCCGTTACCGGCAATGGCCATAATTTCGATATCGGGCGATTGCTTCAACAATAAACAGAGACCATCGATAAACAATGTATGATCATCCGCGATCATCAGCTTTAATTTTTCCTGAACCATATTAAATTAATTATTTACTGTAAAAGTACAATCATCTATTCTAGAAAAAAATACCAACTGCTTTGTATTGTGTAGCATTTTGGTTCGCCCTAAAATTGCTTTAACAAAACAAACATCGTCAGGGCAGACCGAAGCTGCCCGGAATAAATTAAAGGGCTAACGATTATTTAAATAAACCAGATAATATTTTTTTAAACCTTAAATATTATTAAAAATGAAAAAGATACTTGTTTTTTTATTGGCAGCTACGGCAATAAATACTTATGCCAGCCAGCTCCCGGCAAAGAATATTGCCGCAGATAATTGGCGGGATACTGCGCAGGTAAGCGCTGCTACAAACATTCCGGCCGGTCTTCGTCATAAATCGGCAGCGCAGGCTATCAGCCGCGAGGCCTGGCAGGCGCCAGTTTCGGTTCAGATACTGGTAGGTGGCCAGGGTATTGGCGCTGATTTAAAATATGGCTTCTTACCAAAACTTTCAGGCAGGGCCGGTTTTGGATTGGTGCCGGTAACAGTAAACAATATAATCGGTTTCTCGAGTTTTTCATCTAACAGCCAGCTCTCGGCGCGTTTTGCCAACGTACACCTGCTGGCAGATTATGCCCCATTTAAAAATGATCATTTCCGGATAGTGGCAGGCGGCGCCTACATCATCCGCGGCAATGCCAATTTGATAGTATCGCCAAACGGCACTTATCAATTTGGAAATACCACCGTTAATAAAAACCAGATTGGAATTGTGAACGCGGACGTGACCTGGAAAGGCGCCGCACCCTATTTAGGGGCGGCGTTTTTTAACGGTTTCCCCAACAGGCTTTTTAACATAAATCTTGATGTGGGGATATATTACCTGTCGAGCCCGGCTACCTCATTAACAGGCACGCAAATGCTATCGCCTACCAGTACAGAAGAACCACAGTTTAACCAAAATATGCAAGGGTACCATTGGCTCCCCGTTATTCAACTCAACTTTAATTTCAGAATCAAATAAAAAATCACTCCCATGAAACATTTAGATATCGATCGAAAAGGCAGTATGTACATTGCCGCATTTTTAACAATCATAGCGTTGTTAATTATTTTAGCCATTAACAGTTGCAAAAAGCCAAACGACCATATAGGTTTGGTTGTTAGCGAAAGCACGTTATCAAAGTCGCCGGTGATATTGCATTTTGCCAATGCAAATAATAATTCCACCGTTCAGCCGGGCGACTTTAATGTGTCAATCAGCGGAAAGGATTCGGCACTGGTACAAATGGACGGCGGTGCAACCTCAAATTTCAGGGCATCGCACGGCTTTTTGCCACTATCGCTCCTTAGTTCGGCACAGCCATCGGCAGCAAACCCGGTAACATTTAATGTATCGGCACAGATACCCGGTTTTGCCCCGGTAGTGCAAACAGTTACCATAACCTCTGACACCGCCACAATTGTTGACGTTACAGCCATCGAATACTCAAACCCGGCGAAAGGTTCGGCCACATTTACCAACCAATTGGGGCTGACTAATGGAACCTCTTCAGGTGCAGTAATTAATGTGCCGTCATCAGCAGGCATGGTCGAATCGGCAAGCGTTACTATACCCGCCGGGACGCAAATGCTCGACCAGGGTGGCAACCTGATTGACGCAGCACACCTGACTTCGAATATTGTGGATTACAGCGCTGTATCCCCTACCTCTTACAGCGCATTCCCCGGCGGCTTTAGCCCTACCAATGTGGTAGATGCCAACGGCAACCAGGTTAACGGCGGGAACCCGATAAACTTTGTTTCTGCCGGTTTGCTATCCATCAAGATGACCGCAGATGGCACACCGGTACGGCATTTTTCGAAGCCTTTGCAGGTGAGCATGAAGCTTGACCCCAATACCACTAATTTAACCACCGGCAGCAACATACAGGCCGGCGATGTAGTGCCACTGTGGAGCCTTACTGAAGAAACCGGTCAATGGAAAAGCGAAGGAAACGTGACCATCACCAGTGATGATGGTGGCAACCTTGTCGCAAAGTTTCAAACATCGCACCTTTGCTGCTTTAATTTAGACTGGACCTGGGCGGTAAAAGGACATCCTTACGGTACATGCTTTACACCTTTAAGAGTAAACATACATTGCGGTGTTGGCCATGTTGGTGTTTTTGATGTAACTATCGTTACGCCCAGTAACCAGTACCTGGCTGGCGCCCATGGCGAGTTTGTGCGCGACGGCGACGTGGTGGTGTTTCCCTACGTACCATCAATTGCGCAGTGTAAAGTTGTCATCAGCAACTATAACCTTTATCTCAATCCCGGTCTGCCTATATTGGCACAAACCATATTGTTCAACCCCTGTACCCAGGGATCAATTGATCTTACCTGGGGTGAACCCACTCCGCCGCAGTTTATCAATGTAACCCTTAATATTTCCGGGCATTGCTCCAACAAAAATGTAAACGTTTTGCCTTCGGGATGGATGCTGCTTTATGATGCAACAGCCGCGCAAAACCGCGAATGTCCATGGACTTATGTATTTGTAAAGAATGGTGTTATCCTGTATGCTTTTGGCACACCGGTAACAGGCAGCGGCAACAAGTTCAGCATCCGCCTGATATTGGGGCACCAGTTTTTCCTCTACACCTATAATAGCGGCGAGTGGTATGCTTCGCCGGAGTTTACGCTGGTTAACCACAACTTTACCTTCCCTGCCATAAACGGCCTGAGTGGGAGCGGCGTTTTTGATGCAGGGTCCAATTCTTTAAATATTACCGCTGTGTATAGCGTACACTGTCATTAATATTCGTTCTGGTGTTGTTTTAGTTTTGAGATTGTTTTGTGAACCGGGCCGCTTCATTAGTTTGAGGCGGCCCGGATTGTTTTTGTGTGAGACGCATTGGCAGATTGAGGGAGTTGACCCGGGCAAACGATTATCTTTACCTTAGTTGCTTTATTTGTACATACACACAATCATGATTATTTCCGAAATCCAATCCGATATCGACGCCCTTGAGCAAAATGCTGCCCTTTATATCGAAACGAATTTTAGTGAACGGGCGGATGCTTTGGATTTTATTGATTTTCATATTGTCGGCCGTATTGAAGGATTACCAGCCAATAAGGATTTGGACGCGCTCAAACGACGGGCTCTATCGTTAAAACAAAAACAGGAAATAATTGATGTAACCTTATTTGACAAGTTTCGGGAAGATATCCGAAACGGGACAAACATAAAATCATCTTTCAGGAAGATGATTGAAATTTACTTTGGATCTGACATGTCTTCCCCCAAGCGGCAAAGTAAACCAGGCTATGATAATCTCGATGTTTTTATCAACGGGCTGTTATTCGATCAACCAATCCCCGAACCAACAAGGGCCCGTACCTATGAAATGGTATTTTATCAAAAGACTCCTGCGCGAATAATATTCGAAATGACCGGGTTGCTGCAATTTGATGATCACGACATTTTTGTGGATGTTGGTTCGGGCTTAGGCCAGGTTGCTATGCTGGTGAATCTGCTTACGGGCGTAGCCGCAATAGGCATTGAGTACGAACCGGCTTATTGTAATTATGCAAACGCATGTGCTTCGCAATTGAACTTACGGGATGTAACTTTTATAAATGCAGATGCACTCAAGGCAGACCACTCCCGAGGAACCATTTTCTTTCTGTACACTCCCTTTGTGGGAACCATGTTGCGGGATATGCTGGATATATTGAGGAAGGAAGCAACGAAACGAATGATAAAAGTGATGAGTTATGGCCCATGTTCGGGCGTAGTAGCCCAACAAACCTGGCTTAAATGTGTAAATGGCTCCGCTAGCGATCCCTATGCCTTATGTGTATTTACAAGCCTGAACGGACGGTAACAATTGAATTACGTTGTAAAATCTGTGTGGTACATAAATTTTAATAGCTTTGTTTATTAGTAAACATTTGTAATAACCGACCATGTTAAAATCACTGATCATTTCCGGGCTTTTATGCTTCGGTATATCGCTGGCAGACGCGCAAACCTTAACCATGCCGCCCGAAATTCAACAGGCCTATACAAACGGCACCCGTTCAATGAATGGCAAACCCGGCAAAAAATACTGGGAAAATCATGCGCGGTATCATATAGCGTTAACGGTAACGCCACCAAGCAATAACATCCGTGGCGTTGAGCAAATCACCTATTTTAACAATAGTCCGGACGCGCTGAAAAGCCTGAATATGAAACTCATCGTGAATGTTCACAGGGCTGGCGGTCGCGGGGGCGCGGCAGATACTTCAGCCGGGATAAAGGTTGACGAACTGTTGATAAATGGCGTAAAAACAGCCTGGGATAATAACACAGCAATTACCACTAATCAAATGGTTGATTTGGCGCAGCCTTTGGCAGCTCACGATTCGATAAAATTGAATATTACCTGGCATTATAATTTATCGAAAAGGCCGGGCCGTGATGGTGTTATCGATTCAACCAGCTTTTATATAGCCTATTTTTACCCAAGGGTTTCCGTTTACGACGATTACAAAGGCTGGGACACGCAACCGCATACCGGTTCATTGGAGTTTTATAACGATTTTAATGATTATACCCTGGATGTAACCGTCCCTAAAAACTTTATTGTTTGGGCTACAGGCACCCTGGTCAATCCCGCTGAAGTTTTACAACCGGAATATGCGCAGCGACTGGAACAGTCCATGACCAGCGACTCCACCGTACATATTGCAACCAAACAGGACCTGCTGGATAAAAAGATCACCCAGCAAAATGCCACTAATACCTGGAAATGGGCAGCCACCAATGTATCGGACATGGCCATAGGTTTAAGCGACCATTATGACTGGGACGCCGCTAGCGTTGTTGTTGATAATAAAACACAGCGTCGTACCAGCATGCAGGCCGCCTTTGCCGATTCGGCAAAAGATTTTCATCATTCCGTACAATACGGCCGCTATTCGCTGGCATGGTTTTCAAATAACTGGCCGGGCGTCCCCTATCCTTATTCAAAATCAAACGCATTCCAGGGATATGCCGATATGGAATACCCCATGATGATAAATGACAGCCATACGCCTGATTTAACTTTTGCCGAATTGGTGCAGGACCACGAACAGGCGCACACCTATTTTCCGTTTTATATGGGAACCAACGAAAGCCGTTATGCCTTTATGGACGAAGGCTGGGCAACGACGTTTGAATACCTGATAGGCCTGTCGGAACGAGGGCAAAAAGCCGCCGATGCTTTTTACAAAAACTTCCGGGTAACGCGATGGACACATGGCAAACACGAAAAAGAAAACCCCGTAATTACGCCCAGCCCCGATGTAACTTTTGGCGCCGGCAATAATGCTTATGGCAAACCATCGTTAAGTTACCTCGCCTTAAAAGATTTATTGGGTGACAAGCTGTTTAAAAAGGCTTTGCATAATTATATGAGTAACTGGAACGGTAAGCACCCAATTCCGTGGGACTATTTTAATTCGATGATCAAAGGCTCGGGTAAGGATTTAAACTGGTTTTTTTATAACTGGTTCTTCACCCCCGGCTATATCGACCTGGCTTTGGTTAAAGGCGATAAAACGTCAGATGGATACGCCCTTTCGGTTAAAAACATAGGCGGATTTGCAGTTCCTTTTGATGCCATAGCCACTTACGCCGACGGCACAACCGAAAGCTTTCATCAAACACCATTGGTGTGGAATGATAACCAAAAGGATATCACCGTAACAATAAAAACCGCCAAACCGGTAAAATCAATAACGCTCGACGGCGGCATTTTTATGGATGCCAATGATAAAGACAATACCTGGGTGGCTAATTAATTAGCCACCCTTTTGGTTTTTATTTATTAGTTCCCTTTTTTTGGTGCTGGTCGCAAACTTTCAGGCGGCATCTCATTTAATAGATGAAGTATTTCCTTTGGAATCAAAGTATTTTGATCAATAAGCCAATAACTGCAGCGATGCCAATGATATAAGGCTCCTGCAGTTTCTTAACGTAGATGAGTGCCAATACGGCTGCAACGGCGATTATTCCCGTTGGAATGTCGATAATTGACCGGGATGCAATGATAATTACCGAACCGACCAATGCACCGATTACAGAAGCGGTAATACCATCAACAAATGCTTTGATACTGGTGTTTTTGGCAATCTTTTTAAAAGATGGCGCCAGGGCAACGGTAAATACATAGCAGGGCAAAAACGTAGCCAACGCCGCAATGCAGGCGCCCGGAAATCCTGCGACGAGGTAACCGATAAATCCAACGGTAATAACCACAGGTCCGGGTGTAATCATAGCAACAGCTACTGCATCCACAAACTGTTTTTCGTTTAGCCAGCCAAACTCCTTAACTACGCCCCCATGCAGGAACGGAACGATAGCCAACCCGCTCCCGAATACAAATGCACCTGCCTTTAAAAAGAACCATCCGATTTGCAGCAAAAGTTTACTATCGTATTTCCAGAAGCCTACAGACAATAAAATCCCGGCTGGCACAACGGTGGGCTTTTTGGCCCAGCGCGGCGGTGCCTTGATGAACATATACAGAATGCCACAAGCTAAAAACAAAAGGATTTCCTCCTTTTGGGTGATGACCGTGATAACAGCGCCGACGGCATAAAATACCCACAGCAACCATTTGCTTTTCACGGCATCTAAATTGAATTTGCTGATTGTTTTGATGGTTAGCTTATAAGCACTCACACCAATGATCCCGATTACTGCCGCCCCTACCCCGTAAAATACCGCCTGCATCCACGGGAGGCCGCCGTAAAGCTGGTAAGCCATGCCCAGCAGTACAACCATAATAAAGGATGGGAGCACAAAAGCCAGTCCGGCCAATGTTGCGCCAATAAACCTGTAATGTACAAAGCCAATGTAAATGCCCAATTGTGCGGCTAAGGGACCGGGCGCCAGTTGCGCCAAGGCCAAACCTTCTTTATATTCGTCTTCGGTCAGCCAATTTTTGTTTTCCACCAAATCACGGTGCATGTAACCTACTAATGCCACGGGGCCGCCAAAGCCCCAGGTGCCTAGTTTTAAAAAATAGACAGTTATATCCCAGAGGGAATAGTTCGTTTGCTGTTTAGTCAATTGTTCGTCCATATGTGTGTTTCATCTTGTACGTACCTGGCCCAGCTATAGAGGGCGTCGTAAATCTGCATTCCGAAAGCCAGTTGTTCATGGTCGTCCTTGAAATTATACGATAGGCCCGCAGAAATGGCCCAAAGCCCGGCGGCTTGTTTTGCCAGGTCAAAACGCGCGGTATCGGCGCCACGTACAATCTCGGCGATCTGCAAAATTGCCGGATCCGTCAATCTGTGTTTTTTTATGATATAATCGAATGTACAATTTTCTCCTTCATGCGAATATTCTGCTCCGGGAATATCGTATGGGATGGCATTAAGTATTTTGGCCTTTTCAAAAACCTCCTCTTTGGGTACATAAACGAACTCCGCCTCCTTATCAACAAAATTTTTGATGAGCCAGGGGCATGCAATACGGTCTATTTTCGGCCTTTCACGAGTGATCCATTTCATGCGCTAAAAATTAAAAACCTATTTTACATTTTCATTCCGCCCATCGGTTTACCTAAAATATCCAAAGCGGCGCGGAAGCCTTGCGCCAAATCTGCAGCCTTGCCCCGACCGTAATAATGCAGGAATATGATATGCGGATCATCATTCAGCATGTGGCTATGAACGGCAACCACTTCGAGGTTGTGCTGGCGGAGCGTTTTGATCACGCTGTTTACCTCGCCGGGCAACATTGCTATGTCGCCTGCTATCTGGGCGTCATCCTGTTTGCCGGCAAAGGATGCCCAGGTATTCAGGCCAATATTGGTCGTCATTTCCACGCCCATCATCATTACTTTCAAATCGGCGCGGCCAATCGTGTATTTATAGGTGGGTCCGTTCACTGTGCCGGTATATTTAACAATAGCGTCGAGGGCAGGGATGTCAAAATTCTCTTTGCCGGTGATAGCCGGCGGCGCTGACGGAGCAGGTTGATTAGCAGGGAATATTTTGCTGTCGCGAATGGTATCCGCATACTTTTTTGCAAGTTCGGCAATACTACCCATCCCTTGAATATGCATATAAAATATCCTTGGCTCTTCGTAAAAAAAGTGGTTATGGATTGCACTAATTTCTAACCCGTTCGCCAGCGCCGCCGAAATCAGCGGGTTAACTTCCTCCTGGAGCAGAACGGTATCGCCCATAAGCATAGCTGTTTTCCCGTCAACTGATTTTTTGAAGGATACCCAGCCACCAAAACCAAACGAAATAGGTACCGGTGCGCCCTTTATCGTCATTTTTAAATCATTACGTGGCAAGGCTGTGGTATGAAGCGATTCCGCTTCTTTATAGCTTCCCTTTTTTCCGATAGCGGTTTCAATTGCCGCGATCTCATCGGGTGTAAGTCCGGGTGTATTACCCGAAGGCAAAGCTTTGGCTTCGCTATGCTGAACCGGTAATAATAAAGCTGTCCCTAAAATGGCTGTAGCCTGAAGGGCCTGCCGGCGGGAAAATTTCTTTGTTTCCATAATTGGTAGAATAGATAATACAATAATATCTTTTTGTTACGGGGCAAAATAGAACGGCTATTACTAATAGTACAGATTTTACTTTTTTAGCATACTTTTCCGGTATTCCGAAGCAGTCAAGCCCATTTGCTTCTTGAATATCCGGTTGAAATGGCTCTGGTCAGAAAAGCCGGTCAGATAAGCGATCTCTGTCAACGGATAGTTTGTTGTTTCTAAAAGATTTGTCGCTTTTTCGATGCGGAGTTTCCGGATGTAATCGCCAAATGAAAGGTTCTCAAAATATTTTGAAAACTCCCGCGACAGATATGACGGGTTGATTTCCAGCTCATGAGAAGCTTGCTGTAAGCTTAAACTCATGTTGGTGTCGAGCTGATCCTGTATCATTTCCCTGAGTTCTTTTGCCCAGGCAGGCGCTTTCCTGGAATTTTCTTTCAGGTATTTATGGTAAACTTCCAGCAAGGTTTGCTCCACCGGACTTCCCTGGCTGTGCTTTAATTGGTGCAGGTGTTTAGCCCAGCTATATAATCCATCATAAATGGTCATCCCTAATTCCAATAATTCGTGGTCATCCTTAATATTATAGGCCAATCCGGAAAACATTGCCTCGAGGCCGGCTGCTTGCGGCGCAAAATCGTGGCGGTCGGTATCTGCACCCCGAACGATGGCGGCGATGCGGTTAAGCGCCTCATCTTTGAGGTGATGCTTTTTGATGAAATAATCAAAAGTGCACTGGTCCTGGTAATGGGTATATTCCACACCCGGCAGGTCGAACGGTATCGCCCCTAACGCTGCAGCTTTGGTAAGCACATCTGCAAAGGGTACGTAAATAATCTCTCCGTCGGGGTCAATAAATCGCCTGATCAACCACGGGCAGGCAATACGGTCAATCTTGGGATGTTCGCGGGTGATCCATTTCATTGAAAACAAAGTTAACAGAACGGGTGGCAATAAAACCATAGTGCATATACTACTTATTTCACATTTTTTGGCGTTGTTCAACTGTGTACCTTGACTATAGATCAAGCTTTATTCAATTCGGACATCATGAAGAAAAATTTATTTTTAATCTGTATCGCGCTCTTTGGCGTTACAACCGCAAATGCTCAGCAAACCAACGACCTGCCTAATTATATGCTGGCGGGTCAATTATCCATCATGATAACTAAACTGGGGCTACCTGTTGATTCCGCGGCAAGTTACTTAACTATTATGGGTCAGTTTAAAAAGACCCAGGAAACGGCCACGGACGTATTTTACAGTTGCAAGGAGTATGATACCGTTATCGATTTCAAGAAGGATGGTAGCGGTGCATTACAACTCATCATCTGCGACCTACCCACCTCAATGCTGTCCACCGCTGAGAAGGCCATTGTTATGATGGGCATGCGTGCAACCGGTACTGCCGCCCCACCCGGATATACCGCTTACGCTACGTTAAAATACGCCGCCTTTCTTAACCCAGAACAGCGAAAGGGTTATTTAGGGTTGGTACTTGTACCAGGGGGCCATTAAGCTACATCACAATTTATCAATATGTTTTGTTAAACCCGTCCTGGAAAAAATTCAACCGCCTTTTTCATCGACGACTAAGGAGACAACCGCCCTTCAACGAGGCGGTTGTTTTTGTTTGTACAATAACACTCAATATTGTGGGTTAAGGGATAAACTACCATGGTTTGTTAGTATGGTGGTTTTTCACCATACGATTACCCTGAATTATCTGTTACCGCCGAGGTTTATTTTGCGACGAAACGGATAATGCGAATAATATGACAGGGCAATATTTATGAAAATGCAAATTTCGGAAATAAAAACGACGGATTTGGTGCCACTATTTTGTCAGTACTTTTCGCATTTTTTGTGATGTTTTTTGGACGTAAAACCGTCGCCACGGCCAGGAAACGCAGTTTTTGCCCGAATTTGCTTGCCGTGTTTTGTTCCACCTTGTTCCTTCCGTTCCAGAGGAACAGCGGAATTTTTTGAAGTTATTTATGAAAATATCGTATAGACCACTCCCGGTTAAAAAGTGGCATTCTCGTCCCGGGACCATTTTTTTTTAAGTTACTGGCCGCCGATGGCTGATATGAAAAGTTAATATTATAAGCTATTATATAATATTAAAATTCGGCTATATTTATAGCATTATCCAATTCCCTAATTGATGAGGCCCCCGGCTATTACCCTGATTTTAATTTTGATGGTATGTATAACGCGTGCCCAAAATATCATTCCCAGGTTCGAAAATATCGGCGTTAATGACGGCCTTTCCCAAAGTTCCGTTTACAGTATTTACCAGGATAAAAAAGGTTTTATGTGGTTTGGTACCGCTGATGGCCTAAACCGTTACGATGGTCAAAATATAAGGATATACAAAATAAACGATAAGAAAATTGCCAATTCAAATTTTATACATGGCAATATCTGTGAAGACAGTAAGGCCAATATTTGGTTTTGTAACGAAACAGGGCTGTTTTATTACGATCCACTGGCTGATAAACTAATCCGCAAAGTAACGTTTAGGCGGTATGGCTGGACAGCAGGTATTTTTATTGATAAAAAGGATGTCTTTTACATTTTAGATCCCAGTTCGGGTATTTACGGTTATCAAATAAAAACCGGGGTGCTTGCGCCAACGGCCTGCCGTTTTAAAAACCCCTACAATGATTTTTTAGCTGAAGAGTTAACAACTGATTTTAAAACCACCATTTGGTTGAAAGATCCCCTCTCCGAGGGGTTCCTTGTGTTTAATACACAAACCGGCGCATTAAAGCACGCTAAAATCGCGAAAAAATATCATGCCACATTTTATGGAAGAAACGGTAAATTGTATAATATCGAGGAGCACGGAAAAATAACGATCACTGACACGTCTCTGCATATTTTGGATAGCATCAACTATGTAATTCCAAAGAATAAAACGCTTGACGTACAGGCAATTTATGGTGATAGATACCATAGGGTGTGGATAAGCACTTACGATAACGGGCTACTATGCTATAACGAAAGTGACAGAACTTTTACCCGGTATCTGCATGATAACTCCAGGCAAAAGTCGTTGCCTATTAATATACTATCGGCCCTTTGTGTTGACCGGGCTGATAATTTATGGATTGGTACCGATGGTGGTGGTGTTTGTAAATTGGACCTGAAACCCCCGAAATTCAATTTATTCCCCTTGAACGAGGGCGATTATCCATTCCTGAAAGATTATTTCATCAAATGTTTTTATGAAACTGCAGACGGACAAATATGGTTTGGTACACATAGCAGCGGTTTAAACATATTTGATCCGCAAACGCGGCAAATAAAAAGCTACAATCCCGGGTTATTTAGCTCAAAAAACTTACCAGGACCCATTGTTACCGGCATTTTAAAGGACAAGCAGGGGTTGATCTGGGTAGCGGCCAGTATGGGGCTTGTAGCTTTTAATGAAAACGATGGTACAATTTCAACGGTTAGAATTATTGGCAGCCCATCTCTCAATGAACATAGCAACTTTATTTATAAACTAACACAACTGGCAAACGGCGAAATAGTAGCCGGTACAGCCTGGGGCTTAATGGGCGTAAAAAAGGTTACGGGTGTTTATACAGCAACGTTTGGCCACGCTGCTACAGTGAACCCCATATTGATAACTGATGTAGCTGAAATGAGCGATCACACGCTATGGGCATCTTCGTCTTTGCATGGTTTATTTCACTACAAAAAGGTGGGCGATAATTTTGTTATCATGGATAAGCGTTTCCCTTTAATAGACTTGCGCAGCATTCACCAGGATGAACAGGATAAAAATACGCTTTGGATATGCACCGGCATCGGTTTGATAAAATTCAATACGGTCACCTTTCAGCAAACTATTTATGACGAGAGAAATGGTATGGCCAATAGCTATATATATGGTGTGTTGGAAGATGAGCAACATAATTTTTGGATGAGTACCAATATGGGACTGTGTTTTTTTAACAGGAAGGAAAACACCTTTCAAAATTACACAGCTAAGGATGGGTTGCAAAGTAATGAGTTTAATACCCAGGCCTTTTACAAGGGGCCGTCAGGGACTATGTATTTTGGTGGGATAAAAGGGTTTAATTGGTTTAATCCAAAGGATGTTAAAACTATAGCAAGTACAAATCCTGGTGTAGCAATAACGTCGCTGAATGTCGACGACAAACCCTATGTTAAAGACCAGACTTTCGTTAAGAATAAGACGATCAATCTTCCCTACGATCAGAATAATATTAGTTTCCAGTTCGCGGCGCTTGATTTCACAAAACCGCAGGCCAATAAGGTGAAGTTTATTTTAGAGCGTTGGGACAAGGGATGGATCACATCTTCCGATATGAACATCCGTTACTCTCACCTGGTTCCCGGTACTTACATACTAAGAGTTAAAGCCGCAAACAGCGATCATATATGGAGCAACGAAGATAGGTTAACGATTGTTGTAAATGCACCTTTTTGGCAACGAACCTGGTTTTATATTTGTTGCGGTATTGTTTTTTTGGCTGTGATTATTTACAGCACCTACGTAGTATCCCAGCAAAAAATTAAAAGGCGGTTAAGGCAGCTTGAGAAGCAGCACGCGATTGACGCCGAGCGAAACCGGATTAGCCGCGATATGCACGATGAGATTGGCAGCGGTTTAACACACATCGCTTTGCTGAGTGAATTGATACAAACACAGAAAAAAACCGATTTCGCGATAAAGAATGACTTGGGTAATATATCAATAGCTGCGCGGAAACTGGTTGAAAGCATGAGCGAGATCATTTGGGCGCTTAATCCTCAAAATGATTCTCTGGAGAACCTGCTGGCCTATATCCGCGAACAGATGCAACAAAATTTTGAACCTTTTAATCTGCGGTTAAAGGTCAATTTCCCGGACGAAGTATTGCCCGTAAAACTAAGCAATGAGCAGCGGCGAAACCTATATCTGGTGACCAAAGAAGCGCTGAATAATGTACTTAAACACTCGGCAGCAAAAACGGTAAATCTTTCACTCTGCATCGATCAGGGTCAGTTGATTTTTTCAGTATGCGATGATGGCCAGGGCTTACCGCCGAATATTACCAAACCGGGCGGAAACGGGCTTAAGAATATGCGTAAGCGCATGGAAGATATCGGCGGCACCATTGAATGGATAAAACAAAAAAAAGGCGTTAAAGTAGTTTACGCACTAAAATTTAGCAACCAATACCGGTAATGCACTAAATAACCCCTTTGATGGCAAGGTTAATTACTACTTTTTTAACATTGTCCCGTGTTTATAAAGCCGTATCTTTATTAAGATGACACCTATTGTGATTATAGAGGATGATGAAAAGATCCGCAACTATTTGGGAGCGCTGCTGGCCGGTTCAGGTGAGTTTAATTTAAAAGCTTCATTTATTAGCACCGAAGAGGCGCTCGACTATTTCGACTGCGGCTTCGGTGACGATATAGAACTGGTATTGACCGATATTCAGTTACCGGGGAGATCAGGTATCGACCTTATCAGCATACTAAAACCGCAACGCACGGATATCCAGTTTATGGTGCTCAGCGTGTACGACGATGCCGACAAAGTATTTAAAGCATTGCAGGCAGGTGCAACAGGCTATGTATTAAAAAACACATCATCAAATAAGCTCATCGAATCGTTAATTGATCTGCGCAAGGGCGGCAGCCCGATGAGCAGCCAGATTGCACGGAAAGTAGTTACAGCGTTTCAGCAACAATTGCCTTATGTTGACGGTAAAGACAGCTTAAGCGACCGCGAAAATGAAGTGCTGATGTGGTTAAGCAAAGGCTACAGCTACCAGGAAATAGCGGATAACCTTTTTATTTCTATCGATACCGTCCGCACACATATCCGGAACCTGTACGAAAAACTGCATGTACGAAACAAAAAGGAAGCGTTACGGAAAACGGGCTTCAGGTAATTTTTTTGATATCGATTGGGTTTTTCGAGTAGAATTAAAAACAAAAAACCTCTTCAAATCGCATTGAAGAGGTGTTTACCGGAGTTGGGGGCTTCCCTCCTTTCAGTCGAGTTGTCAAATATTTTTTTTGAGATCCTGTAGAAATTGTGATGGAGATTTCCCATATTCTTTTTTAAATGCTCTTGAAAAGTACGAGATACTTTGAAAGCCGATCTTTTCAATTAATTCACCTAAAGAAACATCCTCATGCGTCATGATATAAATGGCTTTCTTCAATCTCGCTGTTCGTATAAATTCACCGACTGACTGGTCTGAGATCCCTTTTATTTTCTTATAAAGTTTAGTTCGGCTGGTGTATAGGTTTTGACAAAGATAATCAACATCAAGTTCAGGCATTTTAATATTGGCATCTATTAATGCCAAAAGCTTGTTCATAAATTCCTTGTCTTTTTCCGAATGAACCAGTTCTGTAGCGTCTGAATAATAATCCTTTGTATATTTTGTTTTAAGTTTTTGTCTTTGTTCAAATATATTGTTGATGGTTAACAGAAGCAGGTCAAAGCTAACCGGTTTGGAAAAATAATAATCTGCGCCCGATTCCACACCTTCTATTTTTGCTTCTATGGCATCTTTGGCAGACAATATAATAAACGGGATATGACTGGTTTCAAATGTTTTCTTAATTTCTTTGCAAAATTCAACTCCTGTCATTACTGGCATCATCACATCGCTGATAATAAGGTCCGGAATAACGCTTGTGGCAAGTTCAATCCCTTCACTGCCGTTAGCTGCTTCATGTACATTAAAATGTTTTTTGAGCGCTTCTTTTAAAAATGAACGTAATTCATCGTTATCTTCAACTATTAAAACATGTTTTTTATTAGCTTGATGGGACTCCGTATAAAAATACGACGGGTTTTGAGGCATAGCTGATTGCACCGCCACAGGTTCAATTTTTTCAAGCCCTGCACTATCAGGTCCGCTATTGTCATTAAATTTCTCCTGCTGGTTATAATTTTCTTCACCATTGGGAATAGAGACTATTATTTCCGTTCCCTTATCTCTCTCGCTAAAAACACGGATATCTCCTTTGTGTAAAAAGGTGAGGTTTTTAACAAGTGCCAGCCCTACCCCTGTGCCTAAATGATTATTACTTACGCGGTAATACCTGTCAAAAATTTTACTGATGGATTCTTTGGAGATACCGATACCAGTATCAATAATGCTGATGTGTATATAGTTTTCGGCCCTTTTTTCATTAAGCAGACTATATTCGTTTTCGAAAGGTGATTTGTATTGATCGAAATCCGAAAAAAACTTCAATACGATCTTTCCGCCAGTGTCTGTATACTTAAAAGAATTATATAACAAGTTGAATAATATTTTTTCAATTATTTGAACATCAATGAATATTGGTGTGGTCGCGATGTTTTTTTCCAGGGTGAATGATATGGATTTGCCAATTGCCAGTTCTTTAAATTCATCAAAAACTTTATCCATAAATTCGTCAGGCGCTATTTGCTGCACCTGTAATTTTATCACATTGTCGGCGGTTTTTCTAAAGTTCATCAACTCATTGATAAGGTTGATCAACCTTTTTACATTCCGGTGCATTAACGAATAAGAGTGAATTAATGAATCATTTTTATTTTCTTTTATCAAGTTCTCCAGCGGTCCCAGAATTAAAGTTAATGGTGTGCGGAACTCGTGCGATATGTTGGTGAAAAATTGTAGCTGTTGCTGAAAAAGCTCTTCGCGGTGCCGGTGCATTTCTTCGCTCCTTTTATTTTCAAGATCGCGAAGGGCAATTTCCCTTTTTAACCTGTACCACCGGCCCTGGTAAATGTAAATTCCTATCAGAATGGAAATAATGGCCAACAGGTAAATCAGCCTGGCTACTGTTGAATTCCACCAGGGCGGAATAACAACTATTGCCAATGATGCCCTTTGTTTACTCCAGATGCCGTCGTTATTTGTGGCTTCCAAAATAAAGTTGTATTGGTAATAATTAAGGTTGTTGTAAGCTGCGCTGGGATTTTTGCCGTCAGTATAGTGCCAGGATGTGTCAAATCCAATCAATTTATACCTGTATTTACATTTTAAAGGGTTGGCATAGTGCATAGCCGAAAATGAAATCACAAAATTGTTTTGAAGGTGGCTTAATTCGAGCGTTTTGTCAAAAGATATATTCTGGATGGAAGAAGAAAAACCGGGATTGCTTCTTTTGTTATTGATCATTAAATCAGTTAAAACAGGGGTAGCAGGTATCAGGTTTGGTTTGATATTTTTCGGGTCAAAATAATTAAGTCCGTTGATCCCACCAAAATATAATACCCCGTTTTTACCTTTGTAAGAAGAACCTACCTTGAAGCTATTTCCCTGTAGTCCGTCATTTTTATCATATCTGGTTAATTTTTCAGTTACAGGATTAAAGCATAGCAGCCCGTTGCCTCCCAACCAGAGATTACCTTGATTATCAATCTCCAAACTTTCAACATCATTGAAAATGCCGTAGCTATTGCCATAGGTCTTGATACTGTATGAATTATCTTTCCTTAATATTAAGCGATCAAGGCCACCGCCGATAGTTCCTATCCAGTAAGTGGTGTCATTTTGCTTAAAAATGGGGTAAGTATAATTTGAACTCAGCGAATTGGACCCCGCACTGGCCTGGTAATGGAATGATTGAATAACATTCCCCGTACGATCAATGATCAGCCTTTTTAAGCCAGAGGTACTGGAAACGAATAATTCGGGTTTCCTAGCATCAGCCCAGATAAAGTACCCCTCCTGGTAATACTTTACGTGGTATTGATGGTTCTTATCTATCCAAATGCATCCTAAACCATCGCTCAGGTTTCCAAACCACATGTTTCCATAACAGTCTTTAGCTAAAGCATCAATAACGTGTTTGGGAAAACCCTCAGATCCGGCCAGTTTTAATAACTGGTTCCTTTGGCGATTGATTACATCTATACCGTTATCGCTCCCTACCCATAGGTTTTGTTCATTATCCAATGCCAGCGATGTTATTTCGTTTCCCGCCAGCCTTATTTTTGTATCGGTATTAAATAGTGTAAATTGCCGTTTATCAATGTCATATAAGTTCAGGCCATTTGCATCAGTGCCTATCCATATCTTTTTCCCATCCTCCGCCAGTACCGACCTTATGTGATTGCCGGAGAGGGTGTTATTTGACTCGGGGTTACGCTGAATTGTATAAAATAATTTGCTGTTAAGATTGCATACATTAACGCCGCCGCCATGGGTACAAGCCCATAAGCATTCACTTTTATCTATAAATAATCTGTTTAAACCACTTGCGTTTATACTGTTGACAAAGCTCTTGTTTGTGATAGTTTGCAGTTTGTTTAGTGTGCTGTCGAGGTAAAGTAATTCTGCATCAGTACTTACCCAATAGTTGCCATCTTTTTCCTGCACAATATCATTTGGATAAGTGCCGTCGGGAATAAGAAACTGCCTAATCGCAGCATCTTGTTTTACAAGTTGGCCGGATATGATCTCTTTATCCAAAAAAGGCTTACTGATTAATAGAATTTTCGCCTCGTTCCATAGCAAAACATTATTTCTGTTATCAAAATATAGCTGAGAAAAGTTTTTTTCCTTGAGGGGCGATAAGTCTAAATACTTGAAATGATAAAGTTTGTCCATTATCCAGATGCCCTGGCCGGTTAATAACCAAAGATTCCCCGATTTTTCGACGGCCATATCCGCAAACATTATTTTTTTGGGTAGCCCTATATTTTGTTTGATAAGTTTATTACTGTCAATGGTAAATATCGAAAAAATACCATCGCCAAGGGCTGCAAGGGTATTGCCATTTAATTTGATCAGTTTGGTATAAGCATTAACGTTATCAGCTTTATTACTAAGGAAGAAATCAGTATAGGTTTCAGTCCTGGAGTTGAATAGCTGTATACCGCCCTCTGTACAAAGCCATAAATTGCCGCCTTCATCCGGCATAATGCTAATGATCCTGTTTTTGAATGCGTTATCCTTAGGCGTATTGGAGTTATAGTATTTTTTTATGTTATAACCGTCATACCTGTCTAATCCAAAATGGGTTGCTATCCAAATAAACCCAAGACTATCCTGCTTTACGTCGTTTGCGTCAGTATGGGAAAGGCCGTCGTCAACCGTTAGGTACGAGAATTTTAACGGCTTATCCTGCCCATAAATATTAGTGCAGGCAAAAGCCATTAACAGCAGCAACTGAGCTAAATGCTTTGAACGAAGGATGTTTTTTAACCTTTTGTTTTTTAATTGCATTAAAAAAGAGGAATATGAGCGATGGTTTACCTGCTATATGCCGAATAAAGCGCATGCTGTTATTGCTCAAATATAAGTTATTGTAAAATTTAATTTATGATTTATCCTTACCATCCAATACGGTGGAGGGCAAAAAGTAAATTTTTATAAAAATATTGTGGTTATGAAGGGGTTTGTTCTTTCATGTTTTGTTGATTGAATCTCCAAAACAATGTAACAACTTGTTGTAGTGTTGTTTATGATTGGTTGTGTTAACGATTATTGGGACAATAATGAAAATAATAGGCATGAAAGTGCAAGGGTTAAATCCTTTATTTCGGCTTAATTGCAATAAAAAAGAAAGATAATAAATACAACTTTTTGCTAACCTATTGTCAATAATGAATTCAAAACAACTAATCTTAATATTCTCTTTAATTTTTGGATTAAATAAAACTTATGCGCAAAAACCCGACTGGGAAAATGAACAGATATTTGGGATCAACAAAGAAGCCACACACGTTACTTATATACCCTACGCTACTATTGGACAAGCTTTAAAGGACAAAGCCGAACAATCACCCTTTTATTTTGCACTTGATGGTAACTGGCAATTTAACTGGGTAAGGGAGCCAACCGGGCGGCCGGTTGATTTTTACAAAACAGATTTTGATGCCAGTAAATGGAAAACCATCCTTGTGCCATGCAATATGGAGTTGCAAGGGTATGGAACGCCTATATACACCAATTTTATATATCCGTTTAAGCCAAACCCGCCAATGGTGATAAATCCCTCGCCGGCAGATTGGACGGTGAGTAAAGAGCCTGATCCCGTTGGTTCATACCGGCGGAATTTTGAGGTGCCTGCCGATTGGGATGGAAAAGAGATATTTATTCATTTTAACGGCGTACAAAGCGCATTTTATATCTGGATAAACGGGCAGAAAGTTGGCTTTAGCGAAAACAGCATGAGCCCGGCCGAGTTTGATGTTACCAAATATGTAAAACCCGGCAAAAACCTTATCGCTGTTGAGGTATACAAATACAGTGCAGGCAGCTACCTCGAAGATCAGGATATGTTCAGGTTCAGCGGTATTTTCAGGAGTGCGTATGTTTATGCTGCGCCCAAAGTCCGTTTACGTGACTATTTCATGCAATCTGACTTATCGGGAGATTTTGCATCGGCCAAATTCCTGGTTAAAGCTGTTGTAAAGAACGCCAGTGTAAAAAGATCTGCAGGCAACACACTTGAAGTTAGCTTATACCAGCCGGATGGCAAATTATTAGGCGGATC
>Ga0068855_100002504_pt1 | contig 22632 bp, 18 predicted proteins | sample KBSCornC52_FD_66592 | JGI IMG/M metagenome (GOLD analysis project Ga0068855, IMG submission 66592) | Corn rhizosphere microbial communities from Kellogg Biological Station, Michigan, USA - KBS Corn C5-2 | ecosystem: Host-associated > Plants > Roots > Rhizosphere > Soil ...
AGTTCCTTCGACCGACGTCCGGGCGAATAACCCGCCGACGGAAGTTCGTGCCTCTGGAGGAAGTTCGTGCGGCGGGTTATTCGCCCCTACACCCGCCCTGTTCTTGTACTCCAGCTACCCATTGGGAACCTTTTCACGACCGTGATTGTAAGCCAGCACACGCCTGGGAATGTGACGATTAGCAGATGTGCGTCTGCTATTCTGTATGGACGCAACTGGCGGGCGGCTGGTTCCTGTTGTTGTAGAATCCTTTTGGGTATTTTCATCGACAGACCATTCTGCGCCAAGGGCACATTTGTCGATCCTGCCAGGGAGATGAGGTAGCTGTGGACGACTCCGCGAACCGATGGGACGCGCGGTATGGCGCGAGCGAGACCGAGTGGTTTTTCGGGAAGGAGCCGTCGATTCTCGGCCGTCTCACCGTCTCGATGTGGAAGCAGACCTATGGTGAGCGAGCCGCGAAAGCCATCGATCTCGGGTGCGGGGAGGGGCGGGATTCGGTCTTCTTCGCGCAGCAGGGGTGGACCGTGGACGCGGTGGACGCGTCGGCGGCAGGTATCGAGAAGGCTCGTCGGCTGGCCGCCGAATCCGGCGTATCGCTCCGATCCGTCACCTGCGGCGACATTCGGGAGGCTGATCTGACGGCCGGATATGACCTATTCTTTGCGCACAACAGTCTGTCGGGATTGGGAGACGAGTGCCTCGACATGGTTGGGAAGATGCGCGCCAACGCGCCGGCCGGCGGGATGAACGCGATTCGGGTGTTTACGAATGTGGCGCCGCGACCAGAGGGCGACGGGATGTATCTCTTCGCGCCGGGCGAGCTGAAGCGCGTGTACGACGGCTGGCGCGTGCTCTATTATGGCGAGGACCTGCTCTGGCATCCACAGACGGAGAAGCACCGCTCGTTTGCCGACATCATTGCCGTCAGGGCTTGAATGCCACTTCTTGTGAGATTTGCACGGGCGAAGCCTGGTGAAGGTGCGCGCCGGACGCAATTCTGGTCGATAGCAACCTGCCGGCCTCTCGTTAACGTCTCGCGACCGAAATGAACGACCTCGCTAGTTCGCGGAGAATTGCCGATGATTTGGTGCGCTATTTTGGCTGCCGCTGTATCCATGCAGGGCGCGCTGCCGACCGAGCCCGGGCCGCACGGGCCGCCAGCTTATCGAGACGCCCTTCGCCGTGCCGGTATTTCCGCTCACGCACTCAACCATCTGCTTGCCCGTGCGCGGGCTACTGAATCGGACGCGCTCGTCATCGTGAAGGACGACCGACTTGTGACCGCCGCCTGGACGCCGGCCGGACATGAGCCAGTCGAGCTCATGTCCGTAACGAAGATCTTCTTGTCGCTGGCCGTTGGGCTCGTGTGGGATGACGGCAAGATCGAGAGCCTCGACCAGACTGTATGCGACTTTTTCCCCGAATGGAAGGCCGACCCTCTGAAGTCACGCGTCACCATTCGCAATATACTCACCCACACTTCCGGGATCCAAAGCAACCCAACTACCGAAGAGATCTACGCCACCAGGGACTTCGTGAAGCTCGCCCTGGACGCTACGATGTCGGACGCGCCAGGCACGCGGTTCTCCTATAACAATAAGGCGGCGAACCTCCTTGCCGGTCTCGTGGAGAAGGCTGCCGGCAGGAAGCTGGACGACTTCCTAAAGCAGCGCCTTTTCACTCCGATGGGAATCACCGATTTCAAGTGGCAGCGCGATCCCGCCGGCAACCCGCATGGCATGGCGGGTCTCCGGATGCGGGCGACCGACCTCGCTAAAATCGGCCAGTTGATGCTGCATCGCGGCATTTGGAATGGCAAGCGGCTCCTCAGCGAACGGTACGTGACCGAGGCAACCACGGACCAGTTTCGGGAACACTATGCGACGAAGAATAATCGGAGATTGACAGCCCCGGAGATGGGGCTGCTATGGTGGCTGAAGTTCGACGCCACGTGCGTCATTGACGACGCCATGATCGAATACTGGCGCGAGCACGGGGTCCCCGAGTCGTTCATCAGTCGTGCGCGGCCCCTCTTCAATCGGCGCATTAACCGCGACAACTGGTACGTTGAGGTTGCGAAGGTCTTTCCGAATCGAGGTGAATGGGATGACAATACGTGGAGAAAGGGCATTGCCGCCTGCGACATGACCTTCACGCTGACGGAGTTTTCCCACGAAGGGTACCTCGGGCAGTATCTCGTCGTCGTTCCGCGCGCCAATCTGGTCGCGGTCCGTCAGTTCCGTGGCAACTCGCGCAAACAACAACCGGAGTACGTCACGCAGTTCGATGACTTCGACGAGTGCGTGAGGAACCTGGTCGCGAAATAGCGACGGCGCTACCGGTAAGCGAGTCAGGATCAGCCATGCTCCTGGCCTGAGTCTTGTAACGCGCGGCCTTTCGAGGTATTTCCCGCCTGCGCGGCGAACCCAACTGCCGTCAGAAGGCTGCCATGAAAGCAATCATCGAGCCGTTCAAGATCAAGATGGTCGAGCCGATCCGGTTTACTACCCAGGAGGAGCGGACGGAGCTGCTGCGGGCCGCGCATTACAACCCCTTCCTGCTGAATGCCGCGGACGTGATGATCGACCTGCTCACGGACAGTGGGACGTCCGCGATGTCGGCGGCGCAGTGGGGCGCGATGATGGTGGCGGACGAGAGCTACGCGGGCGGCAGGTCCTTCTTCCGTTTCGAGGATGTCGTTCGGCGAATCACGGGGCTGAAGCACATCATCCCGACGCATCAGGGGCGTGCCGCGGAGCGGATTCTGTTCGCGATTCTTGGCGGCGCGGGCAAGGTCGTGCCGAGCAACAACCACTTCGACACGACGCGCGCCAACATCGAGTTCACGCATGCCGACGCGCTCGACCTGGTCATCGACGAGGGCCGCGACCCGGCCGCGATTCACCCATTTAAGGGCAACCTCGATATCGGGAAGCTGGAGGAGGCCATTGGGCGAGTTGGGGCGGAGAACATCCCTGTCGGTATGCTCACCGTGACCAACAACACGGGCGGCGGGCAGCCGGTCTCGATGGAGAACATCCGCGCGGTGAGCGAGACGCTCCACCGTCATGGAATCCCCTTCTTCCTCGACGCCTGCCGGTTCGCCGAGAACGCATGGTTCATCCAGAAGCGGGAGCCGGGCTACGCGGACAGGACGCCTCACGAGATTGCCGAGGAGATGTTCTCGTATTGCGACGGCGCGACGTTCTCAGGCAAGAAGGACGGCCTCTCGAACATCGGCGGCTTCCTCGCGATGAACGACGACGCGCTGGCGGAGCAGTCCCGGAATATGCTGATTCTGACGGAGGGGTTTCCAACGTATGGCGGGATGGCGGCGCGGGACCTGGAGGCGCTGGCGGTCGGAATCGAGGAGGCGCTGGAGCAGCGGTATCTCGACTACCGGCATGCCGTGGTGGAGTATTTCGCGCGGAAGATCACGGCGGCCGGAGTTCGAATCGTCGAGCCGCCGGGTGGGCACGCGGTCTACATCGACGCCCGCGCGTTCCTTCCGCACGTACCGATCGAAGAATATCCGGGGCAGGCGCTGGTCTGCGCGCTGTATGAGACTGGCGGGGTTCGCGGCGTGGAGATCGGAAGCGCGATGTTCGGGAAGCGAGACCCCGAATCCGGGGCTGAATCATATTCGGCGATGGACCTGGTGCGGCTCGCGATTCCGCGCCGGGTCTACACGCAGAGCCACGTAGATTATCTGGCGGAGGTGGTGCTGGAGACGTTTGCGCGACGGCATTCGATTCGCGGAATGCGGATTACCCGTCAGGCGCCGCTCCTCCGCCACTTCACCGCGCAGTTCGAGCCGGTTCCGTGAGCCGATAAGCCCGCCAGGAACAGAGCCTCGCGAGAAACTCCCGCGGGGCTTCAGGGTCCGTCCGTTGCGGTTACTGGCGTTCCATTTGCGCGACTTTCAGGCGATTCGTGGCGCGCTCCAGGGAGGCGGAGGCCTCGTCATAGTCCACCGCCGTACTGCCGGCGAGGTGCTGACGGGCGCGGGAGATGGACTCCTCGGCGCGCGAGATGTCGATGTCCTCGGCTCGCTCGGCCGTGTCCGCCAGGATCGTGGTCTTCTCCCGGTTCACTTCCATGAAACCGCCGCTCGTCGCCACGTGCTCGATATCACCGTTCTCGTACTCGACCTTGATGAGACCGACCATCAGCGCAGTCATCAGCGGCGCGTGATTCGCCAGCACGCCGAACGACCCCTCAATTCCGGGCGCGCGCACGGATCGCACCTGCTCGCTCAGAAGAACGCGCTCCGGCGTCACCAGCTCCAACTGAAAAGTTGCCATGATTCCTCAAGTGTTGAGTGTTGAGTGTTGAGTGTTAAGTAGTCAGGCTCAATACTTAATACTCAACACTCGATACTCCGCCTTACCCGGCGGCAAGGGTCTTTGCCTTCTCGACCGCCTCTTCGATGTTGCCAACCATGTAGAACGCCTGCTCGGGAAGGTCGTCGTGCTTGCCGTCGACCACTTCCTTGAAGGAGCGGATGGTCTCCTTGAGCGGGACGTACTTGCCGGGAATCCCCGTGAACTGCTCGCCGACGCGGAAGGGCTGCGAGAGGAAGCGCTCGATTCGGCGGGCGCGGGAAACCACCAGCCGGTCCTCATCTGAAAGCTCATCGATGCCCAGAATCGCGATGATGTCCTGAAGCTCGCGGTAGCGCTGGAGGGTTGCCTGTACGGCGCGCGCCACCTGGTAGTGCTCCTCGCCGACCACGGCGGGCTGTAGGATTCGGGAGGAGGAGCCGAGCGGGTCCACGGCCGGGTAGATGCCCTTCGCGGCCAGGTTGCGGTCCAGAACGGTGGTGGCGTCGAGGTGGGCGAAGGTCGTCGCCGGCGCCGGGTCCGTGAGGTCGTCGGCCGGGACGTAGACCGCCTGCACCGAGGTTACCGAGCCTTTCTTCGTGGACGTGATTCGCTCCTGAAGCGCGCCCATCTCCGTTCCGAGTGTGGGCTGGTAACCAACGGCGCTCGGGATTCGGCCGAGCAGCGCGGAGACCTCGGAGCCTGCCTGCGTGAATCGGAAGATGTTGTCGATGAAGAGGAGCACGTCCTGTCCTTCGACATCGCGGAAATATTCCGCCATCGTCAGGCCGGAGAGGGCGACTCGGAGGCGGGCGCCAGGCGGCTCGTTCATCTGGCCGAACATCATGGCGGTCTTGGAGATAACGCCCGATTCGGTCATTTCGAGCCAGAGGTCGTTCCCCTCGCGCGTCCGCTCGCCGACGCCCGCGAACACCGAGAATCCGCCGTGCTCGGTCGCGATATTGGTGATGAGCTCCTGGATGAGCACCGTCTTGCCGACGCCCGCGCCGCCGAAGAGGCCGATCTTGCCGCCCTTCAGGTAGGGGGTGAGGAGGTCGATGACTTTGAGGCCGGTCTCGAGGATCTCCTCGTTGGTGGACTGGTCCTCGAAGCTCGGGGCGGGCCGGTGGATGGGCCAGCGCTCCTGCGTCACCACGGGTCCCAGCTCGTCGATGGTGTTCCCCAGCAGATTGAAGACGCGGCCGAGGGTCTCCTTGCCGACCGGAACGGTGATGGGGCCGCCGGTGTCGTCGGCAGCCATGCCGCGCACGAGCCCGTCGGTCGAGGACATGGCGATGGTGCGCACGACGTCGTCGCCGAGGTGCTGCGCGACTTCGACCACGAGATCGATATTGCGGGCGGGGTCCTTGATCGTAATCGCGTTCAGAATGGCGGGCAGCTCGCCGGGCGCGAATGCCACGTCCACGACGGGCCCCTGCACCTGCACGACTTTTCCGGTGGCCATCAGTAGGGATGCTCCTCTTCTCGTCTGTGCCGCAAGTGTGGCGGCTGGAAATCTGTGCCTAAATTCACGAACACTATTCTAGCAGTAAGCGAGGCCGAAAATCAAGCATTGCTGAGCCGCGGTGCCGTGGAGCCGGCAAGAACGGCAACGGCTTTAAAACCACGAATGCACACGAATGAGCACGAATAACGTCAACGACCAGACTTAGCCGTTATGAACGGTATGAACATTATGGGGAAGGGTCTTTGCAGTTATTATGTTCATTCTGTTTATAATGGCTGAATCCGGCTCTTATTCGTGTGTATCGGTGTGCATTCGTGGTTTCGCTCGGCTTTGTGGGTCTACGGGATCACTTGCCCATGGATCTCAGGCGCTGGAGGCAGAGGTCGACGCATTCGAGCGGCGGATGGGCGTAGCTCTCCTGCTCGACGATGTACCATTCGGTGCCGCCGTAGCCCTCGCAGAGCGCGAAGACCTCGTCCCACTTCACGTCGCCCTCCCCGATGAGCGCCTTGTCGTTGGTGGCGCTGTACTCCTTCAGGTGGACCGTCAGGGCGCGGCCGGGATAGCGCTGAAGGAACGGAACGGGGTCGGCGCCGCCGTGGAGCGCGTTACCGGTGTCGAGCTGCATGACGACTTCCGGCCGGGTGTTCCCGAAGAAGATGTCCCACGGCAGCTCGCCTTCCAGCGGCTGGAATTCGAAGTGGTGGTTGTGGTAGCCGACCACCATCCCGTGCGGCTTCGCGGTTTCGGCAGCCCGATTGAAGATGTCGGCGAGCCGCTTCCAGGCGTCGCGGGAGGGGCGGAGATCCTCGTTGAGCCACGGCACGATCAGGTAGCGGTTGCCGAGCGTCGCATTGAAGGTGATGGTCTCTTCGATCCTGTCCGGCAGGATAGTGGGATATTGCGTGTGGGTGCCGCAGCACTGGAGGCCGTTCGCGTCGAGCAGGCGGCGGAGCTCCTCGGCCGTGCGGTCGTAGTAGCCAGCAAACTCGACGCCCGCATAGCCCATCTTCGCGACCGCCTCCAGCACGCCGGGCAGGTCGCGCGCGCAATCTTCACGCACGGAGTAGAGCTGCAATCCGATGGGAATATTGGACATCTTCGTGCTCCTGGCATGGCCTTAGCGGGCGACATCGACCGCATAGAGGTGCTTGTTTTGGAAGAAGGTTACCGCAGCTCCGTCGCGGGTCCACTGGAGTGCGCTGATGTGGCCCTCGGCGCCGGAGAGAACGACCCGGCCCAGATCGCGCATGTTGGCGCCGTTCCGGTCACAGACATAAACCGCCTCGGACTTATAATCGGCTCCGGGCCGTCTGCCGACCAGCGCCATCAGTCTCTGCAGCCAGCCAGGCTGCTGCTCGCGGAATCGGATGTACCACGCAATTCTGCGCTCGTCCGGCGAAAGGTATGCGTGGGACATCTCCACACCGGCCGGGAGCTGCAGCGGGACACTCCGACTCCCGGATGGACCGCTCAGGGAGATTTCCCGATAACCGAGCGAACCGCCTCGCGAGCTCCGGAAGGTGTGGACGAGGAGCCGATCCCTCGAATCGAGGATAAGCGGGACCATGAGTCCAGTGTTGCGGATAGCGACGGACCGCGTCATCCCACCCTGAACGCGGTGCACGGTCCCCATGCCGGCAGTTGACATGTCCATCCACTCGCGGCTATTCGGATTCCACAGGATATGTATCCCAACAACTTGATTCCCAGGAGTACGTTTGGGGATTGCCGCCTTCACACATGTGAGCTGCCGGCCCTCGTCCACCGAAAAAATCCTGCAAAGTGAGATTGACCCTGCCGGGGCGCCCGGTTCCAGGCTAAGCAGTCGCTTGCCATCAGGCGAGAGCCAGCACGCGTTGGTGACGCCGTTAAACACACGCCGCGAAACTACGTCTCCGGTGCGCGGTTCTACCTCCTCAACCCGGGAAAAGCTTCTCAGCGGAACGACAAGCACGCGAATACGACCGTCCGGCATCCAGCGGTGCTCGAAAACCATCTCGCCGGCAGGAACTCGGTAGGACGTAACGAGCTTCGCTCGGTCCATGAGCTTCGGCGGTTGCCGCAAGCCCACGACGAGTGCACCCACGAGCGCGAACAGCAACATCAGCGCCGCCACGCTCCATGTGCGCCGCCCTCGTTGTTTGGTCGCGTCGCCCTGCTCACGCATCACGTTTCACGAATCAGTGCAGGAAGTGCCGCATTCCCGTGAAGACCATCGAGATTCCATACTGGTTGCAGACGTCGATGGTCTCCTGGTCCTTCACCGAGCCGCCCGGCTGGATGATGGCGGTGATTCCCGCTTCCGCGGCGGCGGTCGGGCCGTCCGGGAAGGGGAAGAAGGCATCGGAAGCCATCACCGCGCCGCGCGCCGATTCGCCCGCCTGCTCGACCGCAAGCCGGACGGAGCGCACGCGGTTCATCTGCCCCGCGCCGACGCCCAGCACCTGCCGATCCTTCGTGAAGACAATGGCGTTCGACTTCACGTGCTTCACGATTCTCCATGCGAAGAGCAGCTCGGCTATCTCTTCGTCGTTCGGCGCGCGCTCCGTCATTACCTTCAGTTCAGCGGGGCTAACGATTTTGAGATCGCGATCCTGCACCAGAAGGCCGCCGACCACCTTCTTCGTATCGAATCCGGAAGCTCGTTCAAGTGAGCCGGTGAGATCGCCCACCTCCAGCAGCCGCAGGTTCGCGCCCCACTTCTTGCGCTCCGTGAGGATAGGAATCGCCTCCGGCTCGAAGGAGGGCGCAATAATCGCTTCGAAGAAGGTGTTCTTCCCCGTAATCTCCTCGGCGGTCGCGACATCGAGCGGGCGATTCACCGCCAGGATTCCGCCGAACGCGGAGATCGGGTCGCCCAGGCGCGCCTTCACGAACGCCTCGGCGAGAGAATCGGCCAGGGCCGCGCCGCAGGGGTTCGTGTGCTTCACGATGACCGCCGCGGGACGGTTGAAGAGTGGGTCGTCGGCCGCGGTGAACTCCTTCACTGTCTCCAGCGCGCCGTTGATGTCGAAGAAGTTGTTGAACGAGAGCTCTTTGCCGTGAATCTGCCTGGCCGTGCCGACGCAGTTCTCTGTGACATTTGTCTCACGGAAAAAGGCGGCGCGCTGGTGCGGGTTCTCCCCATAGCGGCAGTTCTGCGCCTTCACGTATCCGAGACCCAGTTCCTGTGGGAACGGCTCCTCCGGCGCGAACCTGGCCTGAAGGAATCCCGCAATCATGCTGTCGTAGCGGGCGGTGTGCGCGTAGGCTTTGGCGGCGAGACGACGGCGCGTCTCCCGTGTCGTAGAGCCGTCGTTCTCGGCCATCTCCCGGAGCACGAGACCGTAGTCGGCGGGATGGACCAGCACGGTCACGGAGTCGTGGTTCTTGGCGGCGGAGCGAATCATGGCCGGGCCGCCGATGTCGATATTCTCGACCGCTTCCTCCAGCGTCACGTCTGGCTTTGCCACCGTCTGCGCGAACGGGTAGAGGTTGACGCAGAGCAGGTCGACGGGGACGATTCCGTGCTCCTCCAGCGTCGCCATGTGGGCCGGAAGATCACGGCGCGCCAGCAGGCCGCCGTGGACCATAGGGTGGAGTGTCTTGACGCGGCCGTCGAGCATCTCCGGGAACTGCGTCACGTCGCTGATTCCGGTGACGGGAATACCTGCGTCCGTGAGCGCCTTCGCGGTCCCTCCCGTCGAGATGATCTCCACACCTCGGTCCGCGAGGTCGCGCGCCAGCTCGACGACGCCTGCCTTGTCCGAAACGCTGATGAGCGCGCGCCTGATCGGTCTCATGTCATCCTCCTTGCCGGGAAGCGTAGAATTCGTAAACAGCCCTGCCGACCGCGGCGATGGCCGAGTTTGTCTCGTGAATCGGGTTCCCGACATCGCGGCTCAGCACCGCGACCGCCGCGACCGGATGGTCCTCCAGAGAGAGGATTCCCGCGTCGTTTACCACCGCGCCGCTGCCGAGCGTCCCGGTCTTGTGCGGGAATTTGGTGAAGGCGGGCAGGTCGCGCGGCAGGCGGCCGTTGAGCTGCTGCTGGTCCAGGATGTCGAGCATCGCCTTGCACGATTCCTCGCTCGCGCAGCGGTTCTCCGCAACCTGTGCGCCGAGCCGCGCGATGTCCCGCGCGGTCGCTGTATCGCGGTCCGCGGCGGCCTCGTTCACGGCACGCCGCCCCTCCTCCAAGTCCTTGTCCTTCGCCGCGATGTCCGGATGCTGCTCCTTGAACGTGTCCCAATCGCACCGCCGGATCCCCTTCAGCCGGGGGTCGAGCGCGGTGAGTATGTCGCCGATGAGGTCCCGGATGGGCCTGTCCACTCGGATACCATCGATACCCAGCTCGCGCATGGTCTCGGTAACACGCGCCGGGCCGATTCTGTCGAGCACGAGGTCGGTGGCGAGGTTGTCCGAGACGACCATCATCATGAGGAGCAGATCGTGAATCGTGGGCTGGAGGCCGGCGTCGAAGTGGTTGAAGAGGCCGCTGCCGAAGCACTCGGTCTCCTCGGTGAGCGTGACGCGGTCGGCGAGGTTCAGTCTGCCGGCTTCGTGCTCGCGGTAAGCGGCGACGAGGATGGGAATCTTGCAGACGGAGGCCATCGGCAGCGGCTCATCCAGCCGGACGCCGATCTCGTCACCCGTCGCGATGTCGCGCACGCAGACTCCGACCAGCCCGTCGATTCCGCGAACAATCGAATCGATCTTCTCCTGCAACGGCGCAAGCATGTCGCCTCCCAGCGAAAGACGCCCGGGCGAGCCCTGTTCCCGAATCGGGAGAGAGGCTGCCCAGGCGCGCGGCGGATCCTCTGCGAACGCTTCCCCGGAGTGTCTCTCCGCAGGCGCCAGTTACGTTCACAGCACTGAAATGGTTGGTGAATCGTAGCCCATTTGAGCCGGCCGAGTCAACACCCCGGATGCGCAGGCTCAGGGACATACGTCCCCGCCTGAGTCGCTGTCCTTCGGACAATCAGCAGGCTGTGCCTCGCATGAGGGGTGGCACACGGTGATTAAGCGCAATCGGCCAGGACATTGCGAAGGACACGCTTCCAGGCGGCGACGTATGTCCCTGAGCCTGAGATTTCAAATGAATTCTTGACGTAGACGCACGTGCGCTTTATAATGGACTCGATGGATGCCCGATATGGACTCTGACACCCTCACCTCTCTGCTCCGCTCGAAGAAAACGCAGGATCGCATCCGCGCGGCGGAATCGTTCGACACAGCCGATGCCACGCACGTGCCCCTCGTGCTCGAAGTCCTGAGTGATTCAACGCACTATGTTGCGGCCATCGCGGCACGAAAACTCGCCGCGGACCCACCCGAAGGAATTGAGCGGCAGATAATCAAGGCTTACCGGGAGCGGGACGCCAATGGCCCCGCGAACGACCCTGGCTGCCACATCCGCACGCATCTCGCTCTCACCTTCGGCAAGCTCCATGTCCATCCCGCCATCGACGACCTGAAACGCGGAATCAAGCTGCGGCAGTGGGAATACGTGGGCGGCGTACGAACGGACACCGCGGTCGGACTGCGCGGCAATTGCGCGCTCGCACTCTCGCAGCTCGCGCCGGTGGACGCGGCCCGCGACATCGCCGTACTGCTCTACGACGGGGCGGGCGATCCGCTCGACCGCACGCTCGAGGCGCGCAAAGCGGCCGCGAGAGCGCTCGGGCGGCTGGGCGATCAGGCCGCGCTCGTCGCCCTCACGCTCCGCCTCAACTATCCCGACGGGGAGAACCCCGAAGTGCTCGCGGAGTGCATGGACGCCGTGGTCGAGACCCGGGACGAGCGCGGGATGGAGCTGCTCAAGCCGCTGCTTCGCCACGACGACGCGCATCTCGCCGCGCAGGCCGCGCTCGCGATCGCTCGGACGGGACTCGACGAAGCGGTTCCGCTCCTCGTGGACGTCTGCGACCGACTCCGCGGTGACCTGCTGCGAGCCGTCGCCCTCTCGCTCAGCGCGATGCGGACGGACGCTTCGCGGAAGGCGCTTCGTGAGCAGGCAACGTCCGTGCGTGAAGAGGCGAGAATGGCGGCCATCGAAGCGCTCTCCACCGCGCCAGATGCCGATTCGCGCGCCGTGCTGGAAAACCTCGCCGCCACAGACACCTCGCCCCGAGTGCGCGAAGCCGCGCGCCGCTCGTTGGGCGGTTAAACGTCGCGCTCGTACGCGATTCGCAGCCATCTGTTCACGTCGTCATCGATTTGCTCCGCGCACTCGATGGGAATCCGGTGCGTGATTCGATCGCCCTTTGCCGCGCCGCCGGTATCAATGAGCCTCGGAGTCGTTTCCATCCCCTTCAGCGCAAATCCCAGGTCGATTCGGGTCCGTGTGGTCGGCTTGATCTGCGCGAAAACATGCCTGCGGTAGAGCGGCACGATCGTCGCGCACGGACACGCCTGTACGTCGTCTCCCATCGCAAGCCCGAGGCCGAGCAGACGATCATACAATGGCCGTAGCGCGGACTTCGGCCCCGCGAACATTGCGTCCACGAGAGCGGCCGGATCGTACTCCTCCGGCGCGCCGCGTCCGGCCGCGCGCTCTACGACCCACATCGCGTAGTTCGTCGTGAATCCATGAGCGGACTTCAACCATTCCCGCCGCGATCCCCCTCCCTCCGCCGGCCCGTTCGCCAGGACGATTCGCACCCACTCTTCGAGCGATTTGCCGGTTCGCTTGATCAGATTATCGCGCGACGATTCCTCCATCGCGTAGCCCGGGTGCAGACTGTAGACCGTCCCTCTCCATCCGCCCATGTCCAATCCTCCCGTTCCGAGCAGGATTCGTACGCGTCCACACCCAACCGTAGGGGAAAGACCTCAGGAGGCATGCATGTCGAATCCGCTGTTCACTACGCTCGCCTGGCCGCTCGTCCTCAGCATCGGTATTCTCGCAGCTGGTTTGAGTAACCTTCCCGCATCGGCCGAAACGCACGCAGATGGTTCGCCACCCGGCCTTCTTCGCGGCGTCCACCGCATCGTCTGCCTGGGTGACAGTATCACCGAGCAGGGCGGGCAGCCGGGCGGCTACGTCAACCTGCTCCAGCGCTACCTGACCGCGCTGTACCCCGCCCAGCACATAGAGGTATTCAACGCGGGCATCTCCGGCCACAAGTCGACCGACATGCAGGCGCGATTCCAGAAGGACGTGCTCTCGAAGAACCCCGACCTCATCACCATCAACGTGGGAGTCAACGATGTCTGGCACGCGTTCCGCGACTTTGCCCGGGGCGTGGACCATCCCAATGGCGACCTGCCGGCCGGCGTGCCGCTGACGGTCTACCGCGAGAAGCTGCTGGCGATGGTGGATGCGGCGAAAGCGGCGAAGGCGAAGGTCGTGCTCGTCTCCCCTACGCTCATCCACGAGAACCTGTCGGGACCGGAGAATGCAAGGCTGGACGCGTACGTCGCGGAAATGCGGGCCATTGCGAAAGAGCGCGGCTGCGCCTTCGTAGACCTGAACACCGCATTCAAGGAGATCGTACGGGCCTATCAGAAGCGTGCCGGAAGAGCGGGAAACCTTCTCACCGTAGACGGAGTACACATGAATCCAGCCGGCAACCGCGTCATGGCTTATGAGATCCTGCGCGGCCTCGGCGTACCTGCGACCGCCATCGCCGACCTGAGGCCGGAGCCGAAATAGCCGAAGCGTGATCAGCCGGGATGAACGTTTTGAACAGAATAACGGCATTGACGCGTTCCCCATTCCGTTCATAATGTTCACAACGGCTGCCGTTGCTGTTGACCCCATTTCGGTTCATCCCGTTCATCCCTGCTGAATCGAATTCGATGGCTAACCGTGAAAGGCCCGCTGCATGACGGCTCGCATCGCCGCAATCGCTGCTCTCCTCGCAATGCTGGCTGCCCCGCACCGACCGTCCCATCCCGCACCACGCGGTCAGGCGATTACTCCACCGGCGCCTCTGCGTGAGTTTCGCGCGGCCTGGGTCGCGACGGTCGCCAACATCGACTGGCCGTCCAAACGCGGGTTGCTCGTGGAGCAGCAGAAGCGCGAGATCGTAGCAATTCTGGACAAGGCCGCGGATCTCAACCTGAACGCCATCGTGCTGCAGGTGCGCCCGGCGTGCGACGCGCTCTATCCCTCCAAACTCGAGCCCTGGTCCGAGTATCTGACCGGAACGATGGGCCAGCCGCCCTCACCCTTCTATGACCCGCTCCAGATGTGGGTCGATGAGGCGCACAAGCGCGGAATCGAGCTCCACTGCTGGTTCAACCCCTACCGCGCGCACCACCCATCCGGCAAGTCTCCCATCTCCCCGGATCACGTCAGCAGGACCAAACCTGAGATCACGAAGTCGTACGGCGCGCACCTCTGGCTCGACCCGGGCGAGAAGGCGACCCAGGACCACTCCATCGCGGTAGTTATGGACGTAGTAAACCGCTATGATATCGATGGCGTTCACATGGATGACTACTTCTACCCGTACAGGGAGAAGGACGCCGCCGGGAACGATATCGAGTTCCCCGATGATCCGAGCTGGCAGAAGTACCAGCAGTCCGGCGGCACGCTGAGCCGCGACGACTGGCGGCGCGAGAATGTGAACATGTTCGTCCACCGGCTGTACATGGAGATCAAGGCCGCGAAACCGTGGGTGAAGCTCGGCATCAGCCCGTTCGGAATCTGGCGGCCCGGCTATCCGGCGCAGATCAGGGGGCTCGACCAGTATTCGCGGCTCTACGCCGATGCGCGCAAGTGGCTCCAGGAGGGATGGGTGGACTACTTCACGCCCCAGCTCTACTGGCCCATCGCCCAGACGCCGCAGAGCTATCCGGTCCTCCTCATGTGGTGGTCGGAGCAGAACACGAAGACCCGGAACCTCTGGCCGGGCATCTACACGAGTCGCGTGGGCGACGGCAGCGCGACCGCGTGGCCCGCCGACGAGATTGTGTGGCAAATTAAGACCACCCGGGGAATCGCCGGGGCGACTGGCAACGTCCACTTCAGCATGGCGACGCTGATGCGGGATCAATCGCTCTGTGACGCGCTCAAGCGAACGGTCTACAGGGAGCCCGCCCTGGTTCCCGCATCGCCGTGGCTCGACAGCACGCCGCCTGCGCAGCCAATCCTGAAGATGAACACCGCCTCCGGGACCTGCTCCTGGACGAGTGCCGGCGGCGAGCGGGTCTGGCAATGGGTCGTGCAGACACGCCGCAACGGCGCCTGGCAGACGCGCATTCTTCCGTCATCACGCACAAGCTACAAGCCTGAATCGAATCCGGATGTCGTGGCGGTGACGGCGGTGGATCGATGCGGAAACGCCAGCCTGCCGGCTACTCTGGTTGTTCGCCGGGCCGGGACGCCGTAAGGAAGCATGGATTGGCCGGGAGCGTATTGAATCGCGGATTGACTGCAGGCCAGTGGATCGACTCCCTGCTCCCTGTGGAAGGGCCGCTCCACTGCGCCGTCGAGAGGATTCAGCCCAGCGGAAGCAGCGTGCTGCTCGGCGCCAGGCTCGCGCTCTTCGCACCAGAGGACTCGGACCGCCGGTATTGCGCCTTGCGCGAGCGGATCACGTATGTCTCCCTCCACGCAGATCCGCAATTTCAGGAGACATATGTCACAGAGATGGCGTTTCCCGCGCCGTGAGCGCGGAGTGAGGAGAGCACCATGTTGTGTGTTGCAGTAGCGCTTGCCGCAATGCTCGGTACTTTCGCTGCGCCGTCGGACGATCTTCCGGTGAAGGGGTTTGAGAAGGGCGTTTACATGAAGGTTGCGCGCGCGAATAGCGCCCGCCTCGCTCCGAGCGGCGCCGCGCTCCGCATCGACTTCCAGCCCGCGGAGTGGCCGAACGTTACCTTTTCTCCGCAAGCGCCGTGGGACTGGTCCGGTTATTCCGGGCTTGCGCTGGACCTTGCGAATCCAAGTGGCGATGCGCTTTCATTTGGCGTTCGGGTGGACGATGATGTCGCGGCGGATGGCGTGAATCATTGCCGCACCGGCACAGGAACGGTCGCGGCCGGCAAGACGGCGCACGTGGTCGTCTCGCTCGGAATCAGCGCGATGGACGTTGGTATGCGCGGCCTGCCGGTGGAGACCCGCGGACTCACGCCGCTCAGCGGTGGCTCGTCGGGACCGTTCGACCTCCGCCACATCACCTCGTTCCAGGTGTTTATGCACAGCCCGTCCGCACCGAAGACCCTCGTCCTCTCCAGAGTCCGACTCGTCTCGCTCATCTCGTCGCTCGACGGAATCGTGGACCGTTGGGGGCAATTCACGAAGGCCGACTGGCCCGGCAAGGTTCATGCGGAGTCGGACTTCGCAGCGCGCCGGTCCGCGGAACAGAGGGCGCTCACCGCCGCGCCGACGCTCAGCGGATTCGACCCATATGGCGGATGGGCGGAGGGTCCGACGCTCCGGGCGACCGGCTTCTTCCGCACCGGGAAGACGGGCGGAAAGTGGTGGCTTGTGACACCGGAAGGGAAGCTCTTTTTCTCGATGGGCATGGACTGCGTGAACGGAGACGGCAAGACGTTCGTCACCGGCAGGAAGAAGATGTTCACGAGTCTGCCAGACCGGAACGGCCCGGACGGGCAATTCTACAGCCGCATGTCGGGCGCGCACTCCGGCCCCATCAGGGAGGGCGAGACCTTTGACTTCTTCGAGGCGAACCTCGCTCGCAAGTATGGCGCGGACGCGCACCGAAAGTGGCTCGATGCTTCGCTTCGGCGGCTCCGGGCGTGGGGCTTCAACACCGTGGGCAACTGGTCGGACGCCTCGCTCTATGGGAACGGGCGCGTTCCGTATGTGGTGACCCTGGGAATCGACGGGAACCACAAGCGGGTGGCGAGCGGGCAGGACTACTGGGGCAAGATGCACGACCCGTTCGACCCGGAGTTCGCGGAGGACGTGCGGCGGAGCGTACAGTCCGTTCCCGCGAGAGTGGCCCGCGACCCCTGGTGCCTCGGCTGGTTTATCGACAACGAGATAAGCTGGGGCGGAGGCGGAAACGAAGAGGGGCGGTGCGGCCTCGCGCTCGGCTCGCTCCCGATGGACGCAGCAGAATCACCCGCCAAGCGGGCGTTCGTGGCGCAGCTCCGCGAAACATACGGGGACGTCGCGGCGCTGAATCGTGCGTGGGGGACGACGTTTGCCGGCTGGGATGCAGTGAACGCGCCGGTCCGCCTGACCGGTCCCTTGAACGAATCGCGCACGAAGGACTGCCGGGCGTTCGTCCGGCGATTTGCCGCGATGTACTTCAAGACCGTTCGCGACGCGATGAAGCGCGCCGACCCGAACCATCTCTACCTCGGCTGCCGGTTCGCCTGGTACACGCCGGAGGTCGCCGCGGCGGGCGCGGAATACTGCGACGTCGTCTCGTTCAACATCTACCAGCCGAAGCTGGATCCCGGCAAGTCGGCATTCTTCGCCTCGCTGAACAAACCCTGCATTATCGGGGAGTTCCATTTTGGGGCGCTCGACCGAGGCATGTTCCACACCGGGCTCGTCTCCACCGCCAGCCAGCAGGAGCGCGCCGCGACCTACATCGGCTATCTCCACTCCGTCATCGACGACCGCTCTTTTGTCGGCTGCCACTGGTTCCAGTACACCGACGAGCCGCTCACCGGTCGCTGGTTCGACGGCGAGAACTACAACATCGGATTCGTGAGCGTGACGGATACGCCCTATCCGGAGATGGTGCAGGCGGCAAAGCAGGTGCACGGCGAGGCGTATGCGCGTCGGTTTAACGGGCTGGGCAAGCAGACAGCGGCACAATGACGCTGTCGGGCGACTATGAGTCGCGGCAACAGGTGTACAAAGTCCACCTCCGTGGACTCGGCCCATGATCCAGTGTCCGAAGGGACACTTCGTGCACTTGTTGAAGCGGTTTTAACCGCCCGGCGCGGTGTTGATGGACATCCCTTGATTCGGATCCTCAACGGCCGTGATTCGCAAATGCGTGATGGTGAGGCCGCGCAGCCGCCTGTCCATCTCATCCGCGACAAAGAACCGATGGCAGCGGTAGCGGGGATCGCCGAACGTGAGGGTGGAGCAGGCGCAGAAGATGACAACGGCCCGGCGCTCGCGCAGGAGCGCCTCCAGCTCCGCGAATCCGCGCTCCTCATCGACATAGACAGGAGGAGTCCGCCGCTTGCCGGTCCCCTCCCGATGCGTGTTTCCGAGCGCGCGGAGGTGGATGAACTCCTTCACGCCGGGCTTCCACCGACCTACCGCGGCGAGGACGCCGGAACCGGTATAGTCCGGCGCGAAGGGGCTGTAGGGATGGGAGCGGATGTCGACGACCGTCGCCTCCTCCGGCAGACTCCCATAGAAGAGCTCGGGCGGAAGGCGCTTATCCGTCACCGAATCACGGTAGCCGGCGGTGTAGAGAGTCGAATGAATCACGCTCGCCATGTGAATTACAGGCAGGATGAACCGTTGACAACGGGTGTGCGGCCGGGTTAAGATTCACGCGTATCGGGGCGGTTAGATTTGGAGAACATCGGTGGGTTACGGTAGTCAGGCTAATCTTGAGATTGGCAGCATCCTCGTGCTCTTCGCGCTGCCCGTCGGCGCGGCGTTCCTCGGCCGACATCGAATCATGAAGTGCATTCGGACGAGGCGCTGGCTCGAGGCGGCCCTCGTATGGCTCGCCTACTGTCTCGTCATTGCATTTCCGTTCGCCCTCGCGAACCGCATCGCCTCCGATCCGGGAAAAGCGCCGCTCACCGTGATCAACATGCTGGTCGTGGCGGTCTGCATCGACGGCGTGATTCGGCGGCTCCGCCAGAAGAACTCCCCCTGATTGTTCCGGCAAGTGCGCAAGTATTCGACCGCATGTTAGCCGTCATCCCGTAGGGATCAGCTTTTGACCTTGCACCTGCCAAACCGAACGTCAAAGGCAGATCCCTACGGGATGACGGACTTTCACGATGTGCGGGGGCGACAGGCTGTTACGACCGCTCGCAGTGCCTGGCCCTTACGAACGGCAGCCGGGCTACGTCTCGGCCAGGGATGATCGAATCCACTCCAGGTTGTGCAGCGGCATGATTCCGTAGTGGTAGAACTGCACGGCCTCTGCTCCCGCCTCGCAGACGGTCTTCACCCGTATTTCGAGGTCTTCCGCGCACTTCACGAATGGGTCCACCGCCTGCAATCCCGCATAGACCGGCGTGCTCCCGCGGCGGGTGGCCACGTCGGCGACCGTCTCGTGGATGGCGGACGGCTCCTTCGCGAACGCCTGGACCAGAAGCCGGTCGGTCCACTCCCGCGTCTGCGAGACGGAAGTCGCGACCGGCGCTCCGGTCGCGAGCGGATTGGCGCTCACCATCACGCTGAGGCATTGCGGTTTCTGCACCAGCCAGTAGATCTCTTCCAGCAGCGTCAGCACGACCTCGTCACGCGCAGCCAGAATCCCATCCGCCTGCGACGATCCCAGCGCGTCGCTCATCGCGCCGAGCGAATCGTCGTCATCCGACCGGTACCGCCCGGCAAAGTAGCCCCGCATCTCCTCCCGCACGGAATCACGCGCCCGCGCAACGTCCACTCCGCACGCCTCCATCCGCTGCGAACAGTGCGTACAGAAACAGATCGAGAGCAGGAACTTGTGCGCGGCGTCCAGCTCGACGCCGGCCTTCGCATGGTGACCCGAGTGGTCAATCCCCATGTAGCCGAGCGATTCCAGCTCGATGGTGTCGAGGTTCTCCCTGGCCGCAAGGCTCCGCACAATTCCCAGCGTGTAGGCGCGGACATCGGGGTTGGCGGGGCAGAGGCCGAACGGATAACGGTCGCCGAATGCGTTCTCGATGGTGCAGTCGGGGAACTGCGTTCCGAGCCGCGTATTGTGGTGGAGCACCGTCCACGCATGGACCTTCAGGCCCTGCTTTGCCGCGGCCTCACACGCGATGGAAAGCGCGTCTCCACGCTCCAGAAGCTCCGATTCGACGGGCTTCATCCGCGACTCCGCGAAGTGGTCCGGGTCCGGTCGGAAATAGCAGACGCCACCCTCGCCGTGATATACGGCCCGCGCCGGGTTGTGCGGGCAGAGCGCGCGGACGTTGTGGTAGACCGACGCGAGGCTGACGCCGTTGAGCCCCGCCTCGGCAAGCCTGCCAAAGACGGTGTCCACGCCCTCGTCGAGAATGTCCCACGGGTAGGTCCAGATGGCAGAATACATGGGTTGGGTCGCTGGGTCGTTGGGTCGCTGGGTCGTTGGGTCGTTGGGCGACAATACCTCCGCCCAGCCGGGTCGTTGCACTTGACGTCATTCCGAGAGAGCCTCAGCGACCGAGGAATCCGGCGGCCGGATTCTTCGCTTCGCTCAGAATGACGTCAAGTGCAACGACCCGTCGACCCTAGAGAATATACCGGCTCAGATCTTCATCCTTCGAGATGGAATCGAGGCGCTCGTTGACGTAGGCGGCGTCGATGGTGACCTCGCCCGGCGCATTGTCCGGCGCCTGGAACGAGAGCTCTTCCAGCAGCCGCTCCATCACAGTGTGAAGGCGCCGCGCGCCGATGTTCTCCGATTGCCGGTTTACGCGCGCCGCAATTCGCGATATCTCCTCGATGGCGTCGTCCGTAAATGTCACCGTCACGCCTTCGGTCGCGAGGAGCGCGATATACTGGCGAATCAAGGCGTTCTTCGGCTCCGTCAGAATCCGCTTGAAATCGGCTTCGGTCAGGCTCTCCAGCTCGACCCGGATCGGCAGGCGGCCCTGAAGCTCCGGAATCAGGTCGGACGGACGCGAGACGTGGAACGCGCCGGCCGCGATGAAGAGCACGTGGTTCGTACGGATGGGGCCGTACTTCGTCGTCACGGTCGAGCCTTCGATGATGGGGAGGATGTCGCGCTGAACGCCCTCGCGCGACACGTCCGGCCCATGACCGCCGCCGCCGCCCGCAATCTTGTCCATCTCGTCCACGAAGATGATGCCGTACTGCTCGGCGCGCTCGACCGCCTCCCGGACGACCGAATCGTGGTCTACCAGCGTTCGCGCCTCCTCCTGCGCCAGCAGGTCGCGCGCTTCCTTCACCGTCACGGAGCGCTGCTTCTTCCCGCGATTCATCATGTTGCCGAAGGCGCTTTGGAGGTCCATTCCCATCTCCTCCATGCCCTGCGGCGAGAAGACCTGGAGGAACGGAGTCTGATTCTGCTCGACCTCGATGTCGACCTTCTTGTCGTCGAGCGCGCCAGCGAGGAGCTGCTGGCGGAGCTTTTCGCGAATCCGCTTTTCGCGCTCCCTGCTCTTCACCTCCTCGTCGTCCTCGTTCTCCTCCGGGGACGGTGGCTTCGTGACTGTCGCGCCGCCGAAGAGCGAGCCGAAGGTCTGCCGGAACATCTCCGCGCTGTCGCGGTCCTCGGTTTTGCGGCGGCGGATGGGCTGGAGGATGTCGAGAAGCCGCTCGACAGCGCGCTCCTGCGCCTCTTCCTCCACCTCTTCCATCCGCTCCGTCTCCACGAGCCGGATCGCGTGCTGGGCGAGGTCGCGGACCATCGAATCGACGTCGCGGCCAACGTAACCGACTTCCGTAAACTTGGTCGCTTCCACCTTGACGAAGGGCGCGCGGGCGAGCGTCGCCAGCCGCCGCGCAATCTCGGTCTTGCCGACACCGGTCGGTCCGATCATCAGGATATTCTTCGGGATGACCTCGTCCCGCAGGTCTTCGCCGAGCTGGCGGCGGCGGTAGCGATTCCGGAGCGCGATGGCGACGGCGCGCTTCGCGTCCTTCTGTCCGACGATATACTTGTCCAGCTCCGCGACGATCTGGCTGGGGGTGAGCTCTTCCATGTCGATTCCTTCTCGGGAGGGCGGTCCATCTTAGCCGCTGCCCATTATAGCCGCTGGGTTCCGCGAGCGTCAACGCGCTGTACGCCATAGCAGTCGGAGCGAATCACGATTGACGTTCGTTCCTGGTTGTGTTAATCTCTTGTACGTATGTAAGCCCTGCTGTGAACCCGTCGAAGCGGCGCAGGATCGCCGCCCAACCCGTGGGAGCACGATGGCTCACGCTCGTTTCCGGCTCTCGACCACGTTCGCCGCCTGCGCGATTCTTGCGCTCGCGGGCGTCTCGCGCGCGTCTTCCAAGCCCGACGACCTCGAATCGCGTGCGTTCCTCGTGGTGCGCGAGAGCTGTCTCGCCTGTCACGGCTCGCTCCGCAACTCCGGCCTCGACCTCCGTACCCGCGAGGGAATCCTGAAGGGCGGGTCGCGCGGTCCCGCCATCGTTCCGGGCCAGCCTCTCCAGAGCCGGCTCTACCGGTTCGTCGCCGGCCTCGAGAAGCTCCAGATGCCTCCGGGCAGGAAGCTCGATCCCACCAGGGCCGCCCTCCTGAAGCTCTGGATCGAGAAGGGCGCGCCGTGGCCCGCCTCCGTCGCCGTCGACGATCGCCCGTGGGCGTTCCAGCCCCTCAAGCGCCCGCCAGTCCCGGCAATCCGCAATCCGCAATCCGCAATCCGCAACCCCATCGACGCGTTCATTGTCGCGAAGCTAAAGTCGAAGGGCCTTGCGCTCGCGCCGCCCGCGGACCGCCGCACGCTCGTCCGCCGCCTCAGCTTCGACCTCGTTGGGCTGCCGCCCACTCCCAAAGAAGTGGACGCGTTTGTCGCGGACCGGTCGCCGGATGCGTGCGAGAAGCTGGTGGACCGGCTGCTCGCATCGCCGCACTATGGCGAGAGATGGGCGCGGCACTGGCTCGACCTCGCGCGATACGCGGAGAGCGAGGGATTTAAGTCCGATGAGATGCGGCCGAACGCCTGGCGGTACCGGGATTACGTGATTCAGTCGCTGAATGCCGACAAGCCGTACGACCGATTCATCCGCGAGCAGATCGCGGGAGACGAGCTCTACCCCGACGACCCGGACGCGCTCATTGCCACCGG
>Ga0068855_100002505_pt1 | contig 22624 bp, 20 predicted proteins | sample KBSCornC52_FD_66592 | JGI IMG/M metagenome (GOLD analysis project Ga0068855, IMG submission 66592) | Corn rhizosphere microbial communities from Kellogg Biological Station, Michigan, USA - KBS Corn C5-2 | ecosystem: Host-associated > Plants > Roots > Rhizosphere > Soil ...
GTTATTCCGAAGCAAAGGGCAGATTCCCACGCGTTACGCACCCGTGCGCCACTAACCCCGAAGGGTTCGTTCGACTTGCATGTGTTAGGCATGCCGCCAGCGTTCGTTCTGAGCCAGGATCAAACTCTCAAGTTTGTGTCACAACACCAGGGCCACGGATCGAAACCCGCCAGGCCCAAGCATCGAACTTCGGGAGCCGATACCTGCACTTGTCAAACGTAATGGATACGAAGGACATGTCAGACATCGGCTTAATCAACCGGTTACCGGAGCCCAAAGACCCCCGGACCGGGCGCCGTCGCCCACATGTCCCTTCATCTAAACCAACAATGTCAAAGAGCCGTCAACCTAGAGCCGCGCCCCGTTTTACCGGGAGAGCGACAAAATCAGGCGGACAACCATCGTTCCCCGATTTTTCTTTCGGGGGACTTGGCGTCCGTCTATGTTGGCGACCGGTCGTTTCTGCCGTTTTGAAGCGGCGTCCCCGTCCGGTGAAGCGGCATATATGGAGGGGTCTCCGGACCGTCAACGGCTTTTTTCAAAAAACTTTCGCAACCGCGGAATTCTGCGGGCTTGCGGGCCTTTTCAAAGGCCTGGAGGCCGAGAATCAAGTCGAATCACACCGACTCGCGATTCCCTCGCCCCCCCTCTCCTGCCCGCCTGGGGTGACGGTTTCTTTACACCCGCGCGCGTAGAGAAGCCCTGGTCAGGGGGGCTGAACCCCGCAGAAAACGTGGATTTCTTGCGCATGAATACCCCCGCGATCAGCGTCGCCATGAGCGTCTACAATGGCGAACGCTTCCTCGCACCCGCGATCGAAAGCATTCTTTCCCAGACCTTTGGTGACTTCGAGTTCCTGATTCTGGATGATGGCTCGCGCGATTCCACCGCTGCGATCATCCGCGACTATGCCGCCCGCGATTCCCGCGTGCGCCCCATTGTGCGGGAGAATCGTGGGCTGGTCGCCAGCCTGAACCAGCTGCTGGAGGAAGCTCGCGCCCCCTTGGTGGCGCGGATGGACGCCGACGACATCTGCCGGCCCGAACGCTTCGCCCGCCAGATCGCCTTCCTCGCCGGCAACCCCGACTATGGCGTGGTCGGCTCGTGGAGCGAGGACATCGATGAGGAGGGTGCCCCTTATCGCGTCACCGGCCCCGAGCACCCGGAGACGCATGAAGGCTTCCTTCTGGCCATCGAGAAAGGCTGGCCCCTGCTGTGCCACCCGGCCGTCATGTATCGCCGCGATCTCGTCCGCTCCGTCGGCGGCTATCACGCCGCGTTCCGCCACTGCGAGGATCTCGACCTGTGGCTGCGGCTCGCGTCGGTCACGCGGCTATGCTCGCTCCCGGAACGCCTGATCCGCTACCGGCACTATTCCGGGCAGGTCTCCAGCCGCCATGCCACCGAACAACAGATCGGCGCGGCCGTCGCGCGCCTCGCCTGGGAAGAGCGCCGCGTCGGGCGCCCGGACCCCACGGCCAACCTCACCGCGCTACCGTCGGTCGAAGAGCTCAACGCCCTGTTCAACCGGCCTGATGCGGCCAGCCAGGTCCGCGCCCGGGTGGCGCCGGGCCTGCTCTATTCGCGCGCGGGGCTGGGCGATCACGGCTTCGACCTCGTCGTCGACTACCTGCGCGAAGGCGGCGCGCGCGATGGCATGTGGCGCACGGTCGCGCGGCTGGTGCGCTTCGGCGAACCGGTCCGCGCCGCCCGGCTCGCCGCGACGCTCGCCCTCACCATGGCCGCCTGACATGAGCGAGGCTGCCACCGGTGGCGGAGACCGCGAACCCGCAGCCATGGGCGTGCGGGGCGCTGCGGTCTGGTCGATGGCCGGGCAGTATATCTCCTTCGCCGTCCAGTTCGCAGCCTCGGTGATCATCTCGCGGCTGTTCCTGGCGCCGGCAGAGGTCGGCCTGTTCTCGATCGCCCTTGCCGCCGCGCTGCTGGTTTCGATCCTCCAGGACTTCGGGCTCTACCGTTACATCTCTGCCCTCCCCCGGCTTGAGCGCGCGGAGATCGAGCGGTGCTCCTCGGTCGCCCTGCTGTTCTCCTTCGCGATTGCCGCAATTATCGCCGCCGCTGCCTGGCCGATGGCCGCGGCCTATGCCCAGCCGGGTCTAGCGCCGATCCTGCTGGTGATCGCGGGCAGCTACCTGTTCGTGCCGTTCTCGGTCGTGCCGCTGGCGCTGATGGCGCGCAACCTCCAGTTCCGCGGTCACTTCCTGGTGAACGTCGCAGGCGCCATCGCTCAGGCGATGGTCGCCATAGCCCTCGCCGCTGCGGGCTTTTCGTCCATGGCGCTGGCCTGGGCGACGCTGGCCGCCGCGCTGGTGCGCGGTGTCATCGCCCAGTGGCAGCGCCCCGCCCTGCCCTGGCCCCTGCGGCTCGGCGGCGTCGGCGAAGTGCTGCGCTTCGGCACCCGCTCGAGCGCGCTTTACCTGACCGGCGCGCTCGGCACCCGCTCGCCCGACCTGATCGTCGGCAAGCTGCTGAGCCTCTCCGCCGTCGGCCTCTACAGCCGAGCTTCCAGCCTTGCCGACCAGTTCCGCGTCCTCGTTGCCGGGGCAATCGGCGGCGTGTTTTTTCCCGCCTTCGCCCGCCTGCGCGACCGGGGCGAGCCTCTGGGCCCAGCCTACCTCAGGGTCTGCGCCGGCTACACCGGCGTGCTATGGCCGAGCATGGCCGCCCTGGCTCTCGCCGCCGAGCCGATCGTGCGCTGCCTCTACGGTGAGCAGTGGATGGGGGCGGCGGTGCTGCTCCAGCGGATCGCCCTGCTCGAACTGTTCGTCGTCACTCTGCCGCTGCACATCGACCTGCCGATCCTCGCCGGCCGGATCGATCGGCTGATGGTCCTGAACCTCGCCGACACGGCGCTGTCGGTCACGCTGCTGGCGCTCGGCTGCTGGCTGGGCGGGGTCGAGGGCGCGGCCACCTCGCGGCTGGTCTACGGCGCCTGCTGGATCGCGCTCTATGCCCGCTTCATGCACCAGGTTGTCGGCTTCGACGTGCGTGCGCTGCTTGGTATCCACCTGCGCAGCGCCGCGGCGGCGCTCGCCGCGCTGGGGCCGATGGTCCTCGCCTATTGGTTCTGGCTCCCGCCCGAGCGGATGACCCTGCTGCCGCTCGCCCTCGTCAGCGTCGTGGGCGTCCTCGCCTGGGTCGCCATGCTGTGGCTGGTGCGCCATCCCCTGCGCGAGGAAATCCGGCACGTGGCAATGAAGATCGTGCCGGCAGCAGGACGGTTGCTGCCAGCCTAGAGCGCGGTGATCGCGTCGCGCGCGGCGCGCAGGTACTTGCCGCGGTGATAGCGGCAGGTGCCGAGGAAATGGACCAGCGACACCGCGCCCAGTTCCGGCTCGTTCCAGTAGTTCATGTAGCGCTCGTCAGGGAGCAGCAGCGGCTCGCCCTCATTAGCGACGATCACGTTGGACGTGACTTGCTCGCTGCCCCACTGCGCCCACTTGGCCGGCCCAAGCAGGGCCACGGCCTCGCGGCTGAAGGCATCGGCCACTTCGCGGCCCAGCCCCCCGGGCGCAAAGCCGGCGAAGCCGGCGCAGCCGCGGACGTAGCGGCGCGGCTGCGGCAGGCCGGCGTCGATCCGGTGGAGCACGGCCTCGATTCGGCCCTGGACGTGGGCCGTCTCGGGAATGGTGGCGAGGTCCTCGGCGAACTCTTCCACCGGCCGCAGCGTGACCGAAGCATCGCCCTTGAGGGTGAAATTGCGCCCAGCAGCAATCGCGTCGACAATCTCCTCGACCGGGCCGAGCGTCACCGTGTCGGAATCGAGTTGGATGACATAGGCCTCCCGGCGCAGCTCCAGCAGGGTCAGCAGCCGTTCCCAGCACCCGCCGCGCGGGCAATCGCCGGTATCGACTTGGGCGATTCCTCGGATCTCCGGGCCATCGAGTTGCGCGCCGAGCAGGTCCTTGTCCGCTGCGGTCAGCGTGCCGTCGTCGAGGATCACGAACCGTCCGCGCCGCAGCTGGGCATGGAGCGACTTGGCGGCGATCAGGTAGGGATCGACCACGCGGGTGCCGATCATCGAGAAGATCACCACGCCGTCGTCCGCCGCCTCAATCGGCGCAGTAGCGCGCACCGCGCGCGCGGCACGGGCGAAGCGCTGTTCACGCAGCTTGCGGATCACGCGTTGCGGCAGGCTTTCCATGGCAGTCGCCCTTAGCAGGTGCGGTTTAAGGAAAGGCAAAGCCGGACGATGCGGCGTGGTGCATGGGGCGGCAATCAGGTATGGTCGCTCCCGGGAGGTTGCCGCCCATGTTCCTCAGCCGCGCCCGGCGCGCTGCTCCTGCTATCTGCTTCTCCATTGGCCTGGCGATTGCTGCCGCGCCCGCGGCGGCCCAGCCGGCGCCCGCGCCGCCTCCCGCCGCCGACCCCGACCGTAGCGTGGTCTCCACCGTGCCGGTCGCGATCAACCGGATGGCGGTGGACGTCCGGATCGGCGGCAAGGGGCCGTTTCGGTTTCTTGTCGACACCGGCGCTCAGAACTCTGTCATCGGCCGGGTCCTCGCCGAGCGGCTGGCCCTGCCGGCGGGCCAGAACGCGGTCGTTTCGGGCCTCGCGGGCCTCCCGGTCTCAACCGTCCACGTCGAGGAGATCTCGTTGGGCGGCCGTTCCTTCTACAGCCTGCTCTCGCCGGTGCTGAACGAGCGCGACATGAATGCCGACGGGATCGTCGGCGTGGATACCCTGCAGGGCCAGCGGGTGCTGATCGACTTTCGCAAGCAGCTGCTGGTGATCGAGGAATCGCGCCGCCAGGGCGATGCCGGCTACGACATCGTGGTGACGGCGCGTCGCCGCTCGGGCCAGCTGGTGATGACCGACGCGCGGGTCGACGGGGTACCTGTCAACGTCGTGATCGATACCGGGGCCGAGAGTTCGATCGGCAATCTCGCGCTGCTGACCGCCATGGGGCGGCGCGGGGCGAAGCTCGAGGAGACCGAGCTGACCAGCGTCACCGGCCAGACCACCAAGGTCTCGCTGGCGCGGGTCAGGCAGTTGAAAATCCACGGGATGACCATCCTCAACGCGACAATGGCCTTCGTCGACGCGCCGCCGTTTCGCACGCTGGGGCTGGCTGACAAGCCGGCGATGCTGATCGGCATGCGCGAATTGCGCGCTTTCTCGCGGATCGCGATCGATTTCCGCGACCGCAAGGTGATGTTCGACGTGCCTGACAGCCCGGACCTGATGCCGACGCTGTTCTGATCCTTCCTATTTGCTGCAACGCGCCTACATAGCCACTGCATGCCCCCTGATACCGCAACGAACGAACCCGGCGCGCGCCATGACGGGTGGAACACGCTCAGCCGGTTCCTCCCCTACCTCTGGCCGCGCGACAATCCCGCGCTGCGCTGGCGCATCGTCGTCGCCTCGCTGCTCATCCTCGCCTCGACCGGCGTCCAGCTGTCCCTGCCCTATCTGCTGAAGTGGGCGGTCGACGCGATGAACGTGACCGGGCCCCGCGTGGCGGCCTTCGTCATGCTGACGGTGCTGGGCTACTCGGCCGGGCGGTTCCTCGGCACCGGGTTCGACAACCTCAGGAACATCGTGTTCGAGCGGGTCGGGCAGGATGCGACCCGGGCGCTGGCCGAGAACGTGTTTTCGCGCCTGCACAAGCTTTCGCTGCGCTTCCATCTCGGGCGGCGGACGGGCGAGGTCACCAAGGTGATCGAGCGGGGCACCAAGTCGATCGACACGATGCTCTACTTCATGCTGTTCAACATCGCGCCGACGGTGCTGCAGTTGGTGATCGTCGCGGTGATCTTCTACCTCAACTTCGGCTGGGGCCTGGTCGCCGCCACGGCCCTTGCGGTCGTCACCTATATATATGTCACGCGCACCATCACCGAGTGGCGGACCAAGCTGCGCGAGAAGATGAACCGGCTCGACGGGCAGGCCCTCGCCCGCGCGGTGGATTCGCTACTCAACTACGAGACGGTGAAGTACTTCGTGGCCGAGCGCCGCGAGGAGGCGCGCTATGCCCAGGCGACGCGGGCCTATGCCGATGCCGCGGTGAAGAGCGAGAACAGCCTCGGCCTGCTCAACATCGTCCAGGCGCTGGTGGTCAACCTGCTGATGGCGGGCGCGCTCGCCTGGACCGTGTGGGGCTGGAGCCAGGGCAAGTATTCCGCGGGCCAGCTGGTCTTCGTCCAGATCTATCTCACCCAGCTGTTCCGCCCGCTGGACATGCTCGGCATGGTCTACCGCACGATCCGCCAGGGGCTGATCGACATGGCCGCCATGTTCAAGCTGATCGACGAGCCCCAGGAAGTGGCCGATGCCCCGGGCGCGCCCGCGCTGGTAGTGCGCCAGCCCTCGGTTGTGTTCGACAACGTGGTCTTCGGCTACGACCCCGACCGCACGATCCTCCATGGCCTCAGCCTCGAGATCCCGGCCGGGCGTCAGGTGGCGATCGTCGGCCCCTCGGGCGCGGGCAAGAGCACGATCGGCCGGCTGCTGTTCCGCTTCTATGATCCGACGTCCGGCCGCATCCTGATCGACGGGCAGGACATCAAGGAGGTCACCCAGCACTCGCTGCGCAGCGCCATCGGCATCGTCCCGCAGGATTCGGTCCTGTTCAACGAGACCATCGGCTACAACATCGCCTATGGCCGCGACCGCGCGACCGGCGAAGACGTCGAAGAGGCCGCCCGCGCCGCGGCGCTGATGGGGCTGATCGACCGCTTGCCCAAGGGTTTCGCCACCGAAGTCGGCGAGCGCGGGCTCAAGCTCTCGGGCGGGGAAAAGCAGCGCGTGGCGATCGCCCGCACCCTCGTCAAGAACCCGCCGATCCTGCTGCTCGACGAGGCGACATCCGCGCTCGATACCCGCACCGAGCAGGACATCCTCGCCACGCTCCACGCCGTGGCCGAAAACCGGACGACCATCTCGATCGCCCACCGGCTTTCGACCATCGCCGACGCCGACACGATCTTCGTGCTCGACCAGGGGCGGCTCGCGGAACAGGGCAGCCACGCCGACCTGCTGCGGCGCGATGGGCTCTACGCCGAGATGTGGCAGCGCCAGGCGGCGGAGAAGGAAGAGCTGAGCGAGGCCGCTGAGTAGGCGGACCTGTTGCGGCTTCCGGCTGCGGTCCTATGATATCCGACGCCCCCTCAAACGGCTTGAAGTGGGAAGGCGAGGCGATGATCGACTTCTACGGCATGTTCAGCCCGAACGTTCTCAAGGTGGCGATCATGCTGGAGGAACTGGGCCTCGCCTACCGCATGATCTACGTTCCGACCCATATCAGCGCCAATCACGATCCTGCCTTCCTTGCCCTCAACCCCCTCGGCAAGGTCCCCGTGATCGTCGACCACGACAGGGCTGGTCCCGAACAGCCGATCTACGAGTCTGGTGCGATCCTGATCTACCTTGCGGAGACCTATGGATCGCCGCTGCTGCCGGCGTCCGGGCCGGCGCGGTGGGAAGTGCTCAAATGGTTGATGGTGCAGATCTCGCTGGCCGGCCCGATGCTCGGGCAGGTGAACCATTTTCAGCTTTTGCCGAGCGAAAAGGATAGCTACGGCATGCGGCGTTTCCGGGATCAGGCGGCGAGGGTCTATCGCAACGTCGATGACCGGCTTGCGAGCAAGCCATGGCTCGGCGACGAGACCTATTCGATCGCGGACATCGCGATGTATCCATGGTCCGCCTATCTGGAACGCCACGGATTCAAGGCGGCAGATTTTCCAAGCCTGTCCGCCTGGCGTGACCGGATAGACGAACGAACGGCCGTGAAACGCGCCGTGAAGATGATCCAGACGACGGTTGCCGCCGATGAGCGCTCCCAACAGCCCGCCACGACGGAAGACACGGACCGTTTCTTCGCGCGCACGCAGCCCGGTCCCGCCGTGGACCGGGCCGCCTACCACGCCTTGGGGCCAATGATCACGGCGAAGGCATAGCGAGCACAGCGACGGTCGGTGCCGAACGAACCGCCGAAACCCATGACCCGACTACCCGTGGCGCAGCCGGTAAATCTCGGTGAAGGCCTCGGTGAAGTTGCGGCGGCAGGGGCCGGTGATCGACCGGCGCTTGGTGGGGTCACTGATGTTACCGTACCCGGCTTTCACCGCGCCGAAGATCGCTTCGCGCCCGGCCAGTTTGGCGGCCAGATCGCACCACTCGCGCTGGCTGACCAACTCGTCGCCGCACCAGTTGACGATGGTCGCCTAGGTGCTGGCCGCGTCGAGCAGGGCTTCGACCTGGTCGATCATGTCGTCGAAATGGATCGGCGTATTCGGGAAGGGCTCCAGCAGCCCGTGCATGAGCGGCCGCCCGGTCGCGATCGCATCCATGTCGCGGATCGGCATGCCCGAATTGGGGCCGTAGGGCACGTTGAGCCGCATGATGGTGACCGGCAGCTCAAAGATGTTGGCACAGAATCGCGAGACCGCCTCGAGGCTGAGCTTCGACGCGGCGCTGGTCGGGTTGAACGACGGCCCGGCACCGCGGCAAAGGTCGGCCCGTTCGTCAGCCGCGAAATCGGGATCGGTCGGCCAAGAGTAAACGGCCGTGGACGAGACGACCAAGGCCGCCTTGGCCTTGCGGCAATGTTGCAGGACCCAGCCGGGCCCGACCGAGTTGATCGCCACCGCCTCGTAGAGCTGCTCGGCGGGCAGGCGGGTGTGGGCGAAGTGCAGGACATACGTAAAGTCGTCGGGCAAGCCGGTCAGGTCGGCGAGCAGGTTCGCCGCGAAGGTCTTGACCCCCATCTTCTCGGTTTCTTCGCGGCTGACCGCCCAGGCGTTGATCTCGCCTTCGCGGGAGGCGGCATAGCGAGAGAGGCCCAGACCTCGTTGTGCGGAGCCAGGGCCTTGGCGAATTCGCGCCCCACAAGTCCGCTGGCGCCGGTGATCAGGATCTTTTCGTCAGATAGCATGACCATCCTCCTCCGCAGTTGCCGTCAAGCCGGCTTGTTGCCCTCTTCTCCGCCCGCAAGGGGCCACCCGGAGTAATAGGAAGCGGGCGGCGGACCCTTGTCCGAAGCCGGCCACCGTCGGATCATCCGGCGCTCGGCGATGCGCCACCCCCGTTCGGTTCGCCGGAGCCGGTCGAGGATTTCGCCGTTGGACATGGAGCCGTCGGGACGGATGACCATGTACCGGCTGCGCGCCCGCGCACCGTCTGGTCCTTCGGCAATCACGATCGTGTCGGTCGTCTGGTGATCGGCATGGAATCCGGACTTCACCATGCCCTGCAACAGCGCGCGATATTGCCCGAGGTCCATCGAGGCGCGGCCGCCGACGTAGGAAAAGTCGACCTGCGCATCCTCGGTGAAGACCTCAAGGAACAGATCTGGCTGCCGCAGATCGTGCACCACGCCAAAGCGCGCAATCACGTCGAGGATGTCGAGCCTGTCCTCGACCGTAAGAGCAGGCATTCCGTCTCCTGTGGGTGAACCCGATCCCATGCGAACCGCACCGGAGCGTGCCCGCTTCAAGCGGGTAATTCAACCATACAGGCGTTCGATCATTCCGTACCGAATGCCAGCGGCAGACCGCTAGGCCTGCAGCAGCGCCGGCAGCTTCCCGCTCATCCCCCGCGCCTCGTCCATGAAGAAGCGCTTGAGCGCCGGGGTGCGCTGGACCAGGCCCATGCCGGCGCGGCGGACCAGCGAGGGGAGCTTGCCGGGGACGCCGAACAGGCGGGTGATCGCATCGGTCGCGGCCATGACCGTGACCGAATCCACGCTGCGCCAGCGCTCGTAGTGGGCGAGGACCTGGGCATCGCCGGGCTCCAGCCCCAGCCGCATGCCCTCGACGAGCACCTCGACCATCACGCCGACATCGCGCAGGCCGAGGTTGAGGCCCTGCCCCGCGATCGGGTGCATCCCGTGGGCCGCATCGCCGATCAGGGCGAGCCGGTCTTCCACGATCTTTGCGGTGTGGTGGAAGTTCAGCGGATAGGCCATGCGCGGCGCGGCGAGTTCGACCTTGCCGAGGATCTCGGCAACGCGGCTTTGCACCTCGGCGGTGAAGGCCCGGTCCGACAGGCCGGTCCAGCCGGCGGCGTCCTTCTCCGCCACGGTCCAGACCAGGGCAGAGCGGTGGCGGCCGTCCTCGTCCAGCAGGGGCAGCAGGGCGAAGGGGCCGGCGGGGAAGAAGATTTCCCAGGCGACGTTGTCGTGCGGCTTCTCGTGCCACAGCGCGGTGACCATGGCGCGGTGCCTGTAGTCCCATTTGGCGAGACCGAACCCGGCTTCGTCGCGGGTCGGCGACTGGCGGCCCTCGGCGGCGACCATCAGGCTGCCCGCCAGCACCTGCCCATCGGCGAGGGTGACGCTCACCCCATGCGGGCCACGCTCGCGCGCCACGGTTTCGGCGCGGGTGTGCCAGGCGATCAGCGGTTCGCCCTTCGCCGCGTCGAACAGGGCGAGGCGCAGGTCGCGGTTGGCGTACATCCGGCCGAGCGAGCCCTCGTGGGGCTCGGGGCGGAAGTCGATCCGGCCGGGCTTGAGCTGGTCGGTGACCGCGATGGCATCGATCGGGCAACCGAGCGGTTCGAGCCGATCGGCCAGTCCGATGTTGGTGAAGAGGTTCCAACTTGCGGTGGAAATGGCGGAGGCGCGGCCGTCGGCCCCGGCGGCGGTGATCTCGGCCGGATCGCCGCGTTCGACCACGTGGCTGGAGATGCCCTCGCGCGCCGCAGCGAGCGCCAGGGTCATGCCGACGAGCCCGCCGCCGAGGATCACCAGATCGCGCCGATCCGCATTGCCTTCCTGTGTCATGGCCTGAGCCTTACGCCGTGCGGGGGGCCTTCGACAAGCTCAGGCCGAGCGGACCTTGGGGCAAGTAACCCGAGCCCGCTCAGGCTGAGCTTGTCGAAGCCCCTGCGCGCCCTGGCCTAGCGACACGTATCGCCCGCCCCGCCATCGAGATCCAGGCAGCGGCCATCGAAGGAGCCCGCCGGCACCTTCAGCCCGAGCACGGCGGCGAGGCTGGGGGCGATGTCGACGGTTTCCACCGGGGCGGGCTGCTCGAAGCCGCTCATGCCCTTGCGCCAGAACAGCAGCGGCACGCGGCGGTCATAGTCCCAGGGACTGCCGTGAGTGGCGACGATGCCCGGCATAGGCTGGACGAGCGGAACCACGTCGCGCTTTAGCAGGACGACGAGATCGCCCGAGCGGGCCGGATCGAAGCTGGCGCGGGCGCGCTGGGCGAGGGTCCAGTCCTGCGGATTGCCACGCGGCAACGGCAGCGGCGCGAGCTGGGCGCCGGCGAAGACCGCCGCCACCTGCGGCTGGGCCTCGACCAGCGAGAGCAGTTCGCCAAGCGCGCGTTCGCGCTGCTGCGGCGGGATGGCGCGCGACAGGTAGAGATCGCCGAACGGCCCGTCGCCATAGACCAGCGGCCCCGCCGCGCTGAGGCCGAGACGGGCGCCGAGCGCCTTGCCGAGCGCGGCCGGAGTCAGCGCCGGATCGACCCGCACGGCTTCGGGCAAGGCCTGATGGCTGAGCCGTTCGGGCAGGTCGAGCCCGCCGTGATCGGCGGTCAGCACCACGAGGTAATCGACATGAGCGGCATCGAGCCGGGCGAAGAAGGTGCCGAGCGCGGCGTCGAGCCGGGCCATCTGTACGCACATCTCCAGCCCCTCGTTGCCCATGGCGTGGCCGATGTAATCGGTGGCCGAGAGACTGACCGAGAGCAGGTCGGGCGCGGGGCCCTTGCCGAGGCCCATGTCGCGGACAAGGCCACCGGCAAGGTCGAGCGTGGCCGCATCCATCCGTGGGGACACGCGGAAGGCATCGCCGTCACCTTTGGCCAAGGCGAAGCGGCCTTGGCCGAGGCTCTGCTTGCCGGCGGTGATCGCCTGGCCGCGCGGCGCGCACCAGGTCGGCTCAGAGAAGGCCGGCGCGCCCTTGGCGATGGTGGCGGCCACTTCGCGATTGGCCTGCACCGCCGCCTTTGCGACCTGATGCCCTTTGAGCGTCACGAACTGGCCCTTGAGATACCAGTAGCCCTCGTCGATATGATGGCCGCCCATCATCATCACCGCGCGGTCCTTGGCCGAAACGGCGACGTTGCGGCTGCGCGGATCGGCCTTCTTCAGCCATTCGCCGAGCGTGGGGACCATGAGGTGGACGGCGGAGACCACCGGCTGGGCGGAAGTGCTGGCGGGATCGCTTTCGTCCTCGGCGCAGTATATGCGCTTGTCGGCCCGGGCGACGCCGAGATCGTACCACCAGTTGGCGATGATGCCATTGCGCGCGGGACGCACGCCGGTGAGGATCGTCGAGTGGCCGGGGCAGGTCTCGGTCGCGGCGTGGCTCTGGAAGGCGGAGGGGAACACCGCGCCCCGGGTCAACCGCGCGAGGCCGCCGGTGAAATGCTGGCGATACTGCGCGAAGAGATCGGCCGAGAGCTGGTCGACGGCCACGGCCACGACCAGCCTGGGCGGCGCGGCCGCCGGTTCGGCGGAGGGAGCGGCGGGAGCAGCCGGCTGGGCCCCGGCCGCGCCCGCAAGGGCCAGCGCCGCCGCGGCGAGCATCGGGGAAAGGCGCAGGGACATCATCGCTCCTTGAATTGCGCGGGCCAAACCGGCAGTGACGCGTGAAATGCCGGTCCGCGCGGGCCGACGCAAGCCCGGGGCTCTCCTCGCATGCTGGTCCGTTATCGCCGCCTTGTTGCAGCCTTGTGGCAGGCCCTTGCCGCCGTGCTGGCGCTGCTGGCGGTCCCGGTGCAGGCCGCGCCGACGCACATCGCCGCGCAACTGCTGGCGGAAGGCCCGGCCCCGGCGGGCGGCACGGTCACCCTCGCCTTCCTGATGCGGCCCGACAAGGGCTGGCACGGCTACTGGGCCAATCCCGGCGATGCGGGCTTCGGCATGACGGTGGACTGGGTGCTGCCCGCGGGGGCTTCGGCCGGGCAGCTGCGCTATCCGGTGCCGCGCACTCTCCTCATCTCGGGCCTGATGAACCACGTGTTCGAGGAAGACTATGCCCTGCTGGCCGACCTGAAGCTGCCTTCCGGGCTCGCGGCGGGAACGCGGCTGCCAGTGCGGGTCAAGGCGGAATGGCTGGCCTGCACCGACCAGATCTGCGTACCCGAACGTGCCGAGCTGGCGACCGAGGTGGTAGTCGGACCGGCGGGAGCCCCCGATCCGCGCTTCGACGCCTGGCGCGCCAAGCTGCCCGCGCCGCTCGGCGCCGCGGCGCGGTTCCAGGTCGACGGCAAGGTCATCCGCCTCGGCCTGCCCCTGCCGCGCACCCTCGCGCTCGATGCGCCGCACCTGTTTCCGGCCGAGGACGGCGTGATCGCCTATGCCGCGCCGCAGGACTTTCGCCGCCAGGGCGACCTGCTGGTGGTCACCCTCGCCCGCTCGGGGAGCAAGGCGCCAGCCGCGCTCTCCGGCGTGCTGCGGCTCGACGCGGCGGGCAATGGCCTGTCGTTCAGCGCGGCGCCAGGGGCCGTGGCGGCGGGCGGCGAGCCGCTCGGTGAGAGCGGCAATGCGCCCCAGCGCTTCGCCCTGCTGGTGCTCGCGGCGCTTGCCGGGGGGCTGCTGCTCAACGTCATGCCCTGCGTCTTCCCGATCCTCAGTCTCAAGGCGCTCTCGCTTGCCCGCGCCGGGGAAAGCGCGGCCGAGGCACGGACGGAGGGGCTGGCCTATACCGCCGGGGTGGTGCTGGCCTGCGCCGGCCTTGGCGCCCTGCTGCTGGCCCTGCGCGCCGCGGGGCACGAGGTCGGCTGGGCGTTCCAGTTGCAGGAGCCGGGCGTGGTCGCCGCCCTGCTGGTGCTCGCCGCAGTGATCACCGCCAACCTCGCCGGCCTGTTCGAATTCGCCGTTCCCGGCTTCGCACGCGAGGGCAGCCCGCACGGCGCCTTCGCCACGGGCCTGCTCGCGGCCTTCGTCGCCACGCCCTGCACCGGGCCGTTCATGGCGACGGCCATGGGCGCGGCGCTGCTGCTGCCGGCGGCGCAAGGCATGGCGCTGTTCGTGGCGCTGGGGCTGGGCCTGGCGCTGCCGTTCCTGGCCGTGGCATTCATGGCCCCCTTGCGCGCGATGCTGCCGCGACCCGGGCGGTGGATGAACGTGCTGCGGCGGGTGCTCGCCGTGCCGATGGGGCTGACGGCGCTGGCGCTGGTCTGGCTCGCCTGGCGGCTGGGCGGGGCGCAGTTCGCCGTGCTGGCCCTCGGGCTGACCGTGACGCTAATCATCGTCCTTTGGCTGATCGGCCGGGCGCAAGGATCGGGCCGTTCGGCCCGGCCGCTCGCCCTGGGCGGCACGGCGCTGGCAATCGCGGCCCTCATCGCCCTGCCCCTCGCCGCATCTCCGGACCGGCCATCCGGCGTGACCGGCGTCCTGCCCAGCCGCCCGTTCTCGGAACAGGCGCTGGCCGCCGCGCGCGCTGCAGGCAAGCCCGTCTTCGCCTGGTTCACCGCCGACTGGTGCCTCACCTGCAAGGTCAACGAGCAAGTGGCGCTGGAGCGCGAGACCACCCGCGACGCCTTCGCGAAAGCCGGGGTCGTGGTGCTCCGCGGCGACTGGACGCGGCGCGATCCGGCGATCGCGCGCTATCTTGCCAGCCAGGGCGCGGCCGGGGTGCCGCTCTACGTGTGGTATCCCGCGAAGGGCGGTGCGCCGCAGGTCCTGCCGCAGTTGCTGACCGCCGACCAGCTGGTCGCGCTCACCCGCTGAACGCTACGCCGCCCACCTGTCCGGTTGAGCGGGAACAAGAACTAACATTCTGCATTATAAGCGATAATTCGGCCGCAATGGGTGGCCGGCGGCGTGCCCGCGCATGCGGCGCACTCATTCGTTTTCTAACGCAGGTTCCAGGTCCAGATGTTGCACGGCGATCGCGGTGTGAGCTTAGACAAGCCAAGGGAGCGGCCGCGCGTCCTCATCATGGAGGACGAGTTCATCGTCGCGCTCGATCTCTCGGACATGGCCGAGGACCTTGGCTTCTGCGTCGACGGACCCTTCGCCACCCTCGCGGAAGGCGCCGAGGCCGTGGCCTCCCATCGCCCCGACGCCGCGATCCTCGACGTCCAGCTGGCCGATGGCGAAGTCTTCCCGCTGGCCGACATGCTGATGCGTCTCGGCGTGCCGATCATCTTCCACTCCGGCCATGCCGACAACGGCCGCCTGCTCGCGCGCTATCCCGAGGCGCGCAGCGCCGGCAAGCCGTGCCCGGCCGAGACGATCGCCAGCCATCTCGTCCAGGCGACCAGCCGGCAGATGTGAAAAATCGCCGGCTGCGGCGAATTTTTTCGCGATTTGATATTCCGGAATCCCGATTTTGATCCGGCGCAAAGCCGGCCGGCGAGTCGGCGGCTAGACCGGTTGGCGAGACACGATCTGGCACCCGCCCGCCGAACTGCTCGGCCTTGCGATGCCGGTCCTGGGTCTCATGCAAATCTCCCCAACTTCAAGGGGCGGTCGGGAAACTGGCCGCCCCCTTTTTTTGCGCCTGTATTCTGCTGGGCGATCTCGCGAATGGCGGCGGCTTCGCGCAGTCAGACCGCGGAGCTGAAGCGCCGCAGCGAATCCTGGCGATAGGGATCGAACAGCGCGGCCACGGTGCGCGCATAGGGCAGGCCGCCGGTTCGCAGCACCAGCCAGTCGTGCTCGACGGCGACCAGCCCGCGCTCGGCGAAGAGGGCAAGGTCGGGAGCCATCCGCACCAGCCGGTCATGGCCCACCTTGGCCTCGCCCCGGCAGAGCAGGTGTTCGATGATGAGGCCCGTCGCCGGGTCCGCCGCGCTGCGCGCGACGCCGAGCGCGCCGGGCAGCCGGTCCTGCGAGAGCAGCATGCGATAGCGCCCGGCGTTCTTCTCGTTCTGGACGATCACCTCGGGAAACTGGCTGATCGCGCTGGCACCGAGGCCGATCAGGACCGGCGCCTGGTCCTCGGTGAAACCCTGGAAATTGCGGCGTAGCGTGCCTTCGGCCGCGGCCACGGCGAGGGCATCGGCCGGCAGGGCGAAATGGTCGAAGCCGACCGGATCGTAACCGGCGGCGGTGAGCTGCGCCCAGCCGTTCCAGGCCATGCGGAAGCGGGCCGCCTGGTCCGGCAGGGCCGAGCCGTCGATCCGCTTCTGGCGGGGGATCAGGTGCGGGACGTGGGCATAGCCGAACAGCGCGATCCGATCCGCCCCCAGGTCTACCGCCCCGGCGAGGCTATCCGCGAGATCGGCGTCGCTCTGCCCGGGCAGGCCATACATCAGGTCGTAGTTGAGCGAGGTGATCCCAGCCTCGCGCAGCAGCGCGGTGCTGCGCTCGATCGTATCGCGCGGCTGGATCCGGCCGATCGCCTGCTGGAGGTGCGGCGCCAGGGTCTGGACGCCGAGGCTGGCGCGGGTCACCCCCACGCAACGCAGGACCATCGCCCATTCCGGCGCCAGGGTGCGCGGATCGATCTCGATCGAGAGCACCGGCTGGCGCAGCGGCATGTGCAGGGTGAGCACGTCGATCAGGCGGACGAAGGCCAGCGGGCTGATCGCGTTGGGACTGCCCCCGCCGAAGGCGATCCGCCGCACCCGCACGTCGCGGCCGAGCGCGGCGCCAACCAGCGCGATCTCGCGGTGGAGCGCGTCGAGGTAGGAGCTCAGCCGCTCCTCGCGATTGGTCCGGCTGGTGTTGCAGCCGCAGTACCAGCAGATCTGCTCGCAGAAGGGAATGTGGACGTAGAGCGAGACATCGCCGCGCACCCGGTCCAGCGCCGCCGCGTGGTCCGCCCCGCCTACCGCACCGGAAAACTCCGCGGCGGTGGGGAAGCTGGTGTAGCGCGGCACGGGCCGGGCCAGCAGGTCGGGGTGGTAGGCCACATGCCCGCCTTGTGGTCCGTCTTGCCGGCACCTTCATTGTTACGCATCAATTTGCCGATTGGGGGCTTTCTTGCGCGCTTCCCGATCCCGGCCGGTATGGCAGCCCTTGGCGCAGCAGCCGGGCTGGTCGCCCCCGGGCAGGTCCCGCGCGGGGACCGGGACGGTGACGGTGCGCGCCGCGCCGTCGCCGGTGCACAGCGGCACCGCCATTGCGTGTGCGCTCGCCGGGGTCACATTGAGCGCCGCCGGAACGAGGGCAAGCAGGCCAAGCAACGCGGGCCTCATGGCAGGCTATCGCCCTCCTCGTCGATGAGGATGCGGGCGGCGGCGCCGTCCATGTCCTCGAACTGGCCGGTGCGCAGCGCCCAGAAGAAGGCGGCAAGGCCGAACAGGCCCATGCCGAGCGCGATCGGGATGAGGAGCGCGAGGCCGGTCATCGCGCCGCCCTCACCAACCGGAGCGAATTGGCGATCACGATCAGCGACGAGAGGCTCATCGCCGCTGCGGCGATCAGCGGGGTGACCTTGCCCGCCATGGCCAGCGGCACGGCCAGCACGTTGTAGCCGATGGCGAGGGCGAAGTTCTGCCTGACCACCGCCATGGTCCGCCGCGCCGCCCGAACGCTGCGCGGCAGGGCGTCGAGGCTGTCGCCAAGGAACACCAGATCCGCCGCCTGACGTCCGACATCGCTCGCCGTGCCGGGCGCGATCGAGGCATCGGCAGCGGCCAGTGCAGGACCGTCGTTGAGCCCGTCACCCGCCATCAGCACCTTGCGCCCGGCGGCCTGGAGCCGCGCGATCGCCTCGCGCTTGTCCGCGGGATCGGCAGAGGCCTGGGCGGTCAGTCCGGTCTGCCGCGCCACCTCGGCGACGGCAGCGGCATTGTCTCCGGAGAGGATCGAGGCCTCAATGCCCAGCGCTGCCAGCTCGGCGAGAGCGGCATCGGCCTGCGGACGCAGCCGGTCGGCAAAGGGGATCAGCCAGGCGGGCTCGCCGGCAATGTCCAGCACGGTTGCCATCCCGGCGGCTTCTCCCGGGCGGCGCAGCGCCACGGCCTTGCCATGCCACCGAGCGCGCAGGCCTTGCCCCGGCTCCTCCGCCACTTCCGCAAGTTCCGCCGCAACCACCCCGCGCGCGGCCAGCGCTTCGACCAGCGCGCGCGACAGCGGGTGCCGGCTGTGCGAGGCGAGCGCCAGGGCCACGGCCGCGGCATTGGCCGGCAGGGCATCGAGCACCGCCGGATCGGGCACCGGCCGGCCCATGGTCAGCGTCCCGGTCTTGTCGAGCAGGACGCGGTCCACCCCGGCCAGCCGCTCGAGCGCGGAGCCGTCCTTGACCATGATCCCGCGCTTCATCAGCGCCCCGCAGGCGACAACCTGAGCCACCGGAACGGCAAGGCCCAGCGCGCAGGGGCAGGTGATGATGAGGACGGCGATGGCGATGACGAGGCTATGGTGCAGCCCGGCATGGCCGATCAGCATCCAGCCGGCGAAGGACAGCGCCGCCAGCGTATGCACCGCCGGCGCATAGAGCCGCGAGGCGCGGTCGGCGATCCGCACGTACTTCGAGCGCGCCTGGCCGGAAGCGTCCATCAGCTTGGCGATTTCGGCGAGCGTGGTGCCCTGCCCCGCGGCGGTGACGCGCACGTCGATCGCGCCGTCGAGGTTGAGCGTTCCGGCATGGACCGCGCTGCCGACGGCGGCCGCCACGGGCGCGCTCTCCCCGGTCAGCAACGAATTGTCGAGCCGGGTCTGGCCGCTGACGATCTCGCCATCGGCGGCGAGCCGCTCACCCGCGGCGACGCGCATGACCATGCCCACAACCAGCTGCGGCGCGGCCAGCCATTCGACCGAGCCGTCACGGCCCACCACCAGCGCCCCCGGTGCGGCCTGGCGCAGCAGGGCGTCCACGCCCGCGCGTGCCTTGTCGCGCATCGCCGCATCCAGGGCGCGGCCGGCGAGGAGGAACAGCAGCAGCATCAGCGTGCCGTCGAACCAGGCCTCGGCCCCGCCGGTCACCGTCTCGTACAGAGAGAGCACCGTGGCGAGCGTCACCCCGATCGAGATCGGCACGTCCATGTTGGTGCGGCCATGCTTCAGCGCGCCCCAGGCCGAGGCGAAGAACACCCGGCCGGCATAAGCGATGGCGGGTACGCCGATCGCGGCGGAGAGCCAGTGGAACAGGTCCCGCGTCGATCCGTCCGCCCCCGACCAGATCGAGACCGAAAGCAGCATCACGTTCATCGCCGCAAAGCCCGCGACGCCGAGCGGCGCCAGCAGCGGCTTCACGGCGGCTGGCGGAGGTGCCAGCTCCTCGACCCGCGGCTGGGCGGGAAAGCCGATCGCGCCAAGCGCGTCGACCAGCATCGGCGTGGTGACGCCCGCGTCATGGGCCACGGAGACCTGCCGCGCGGTGAGGTTCACCCGCGCCGCGCTGACGCCCGGCAGCTCGGCCAACCCGCGCTCGACCTTGGCCATGCACCCGGCGCAATGCATGCCCGGGACCACCAGCACCGTGCGCTCCTGCGCGGGGGCGATCTGCGGCGCGGCACTCATCCGACCATTTCCTCGGTGCGCCAGCGCTTGCCTTCGGCCTGGACCTCGATCCGGATACGCCAGCGGCCGGCGGGCAGCGGCTCGGCCGAACGGAAGCCCGCGGCGACCGGGGCAAACCGCAGGTCATGATCGGGCGCGCGGCCCAAGGGATGCCAGGCATCGCCACGAACGACAGCCCCGGTTGGAGCACCGGCGAGGGTCACCAGCACGTGGCCATCGGCATCACGCAGGGCGCGGGCATGCCAGCCGAGCCGATCCTCGGCGCGGGCCTCGTCGAGCCAGCGGTTGAAGTGCTGGCTGGCGACATAGGAGTTCTCGACCACCACCCCGGTGAAGGTCGAGGTGGCGAGGCGCGCCATGTACACGTTTACCGCGATCACCACGCCGAAGAAGGCGACCATGATCGCGGCCATGTGGCGGCCGGTGAAGGGGCGAACTGCCTTGCCGGTGCTGCTCAATGCTCGTCTCCTTCATGCTCTTCTTCAGGGGCGTCGAAGCGCGTCTCGACCCGGTCTCTGCCGCCCTCGCTGTTGAGCGCGCGCAGGGTGAAGGCCACGTCGCCCTCGCGCGCACCCTTGGGCGCTGCGACATAGACGCGCACCGGTTCGATCGTATCGGCCGGCACCTCCTCGACGAAGCTGCGCGCGGCCTGGTCGCGGCCCACCGTGTCGGTCCACATCACCGCGCCGGGCAGGCCGTCGAGGCTGACCTCCATCCGGCGCGGGCGGCCTTCCATGTTCTTGAGCTTGAAGGTCCAGGCATTGCGCACCGACCCGTCGCTCAGCAGCATGAAGGGCGGGTTGCGGTCCTTCTGCACGGCAAGGTCGAGATGCCGGCGCGTGCCCAGCGCGAAGAGCAGGGCGAGGCCGATCGCCGACCAGATGCCGAGATAGACCAGCGTGCGCGGGTGCCAGATCAGCTTGCGGTGGGGCGTTGGCGGCGCGCCGGCCTGTTCACGCGCGGCGTCTTCCAGCGTCGCATAGTCGATCAGCCCGCGCGGGCGGCCGACTTGGCTCATGACCCGGTCGCAGGCGTCGATGCACAGCGCGCAGGTGATGCAGCCGATCTGCGGCCCCTGGCGGATGTCGATCCCCGTCGGGCAGACGGCGACGCACTGGTTGCAGTCGATGCAGTCGCCGAACTTGCCCGCCGGATCGGCCTTCGTCGCCTTGACCGAGGCGCGCGGTTCGCCGCGCCAGTCCTTGTAGGTGACGATCAGGCTCTTCTCGTCGAGCATGGCGGTCTGAATACGCGGCCACGGGCACATGTAGATGCACACCTGCTCGCGCATGAAGCCGCCGAACCAGAAGGTGACGCCGGTGAGCACCGCCACGGTCGCATAGGCGACGGGCGCGGCGTGGCCGCTCCAGAAGTCGACCGTAAGCGTGGGCGCGTCGGCGAAGTACATGATCCACGCGCCGCCGGTCCAGAACGAGATGGCGAGGTAGATCGCCCACTTGAGCCCGCGCTTGGCGATCTTCTGCGGTCCCCACGGCGCATTCGCGAGGCGCATCTGGGCATTGCGGTCGCCATCGATGAAGCGGTCGACGTGCTGGAACAGGTCGGTCCAGACGGTCTGCGGGCAGGCATAGCCGCACCAGGCGCGGCCCACGGCGCTGGTCACGAGGAACAGGCCGATGCCCGCCATGATCAGCAGGCCGGCGACAAAGTAGAACTCCTGGGGCCAGATCTCGATCGCGAACATGTAAAACCGGCGGTGAGCGAGATCGACCAGCACGGCCTGGTTGGGCGCATAGGGGCCGCGGTCCCACCGCAGCCAGGGGGTGGCGTAGTAGATCGTCAGGGTCACCGCCATGATCGCCCATTTCAGGCGGCGGAACTTGCCGTCGATCTGGCGGGGGTAAACGGCCTTGCGCTTTTCGTAGAGCCCAGTGGCGACCGGGGCCGGGTTACGCATGTCACTTCACCTTCTGAATGGAGGCCCGGCTTGCCCCCCTCGAACCGGCCGGGCCTCCTGGAACGGGACGATCGATCCCGCTACTTCGCTGCCGCTGCAGCCGGCGCGGCCTCGGCCACGACCGGAGCCGGCGCGAACTTCTCGCCACCGCCCAGCGAGTGGACATAGGCGGCCAGCATCTTGATCGTCACCGGATCGAGCCGGTGGCCCCAGGCGGGCATCACCCCGGCATGGGCATTGGTGACGCTGGCGACGACATCGGCCTTGGCCCCGCCATAGAGCCAGATCTGGTCGGCCAGGTTCGGCGCGCCGACCTGGCGGCCGCCCTTGCCCTCGGGCCCGTGGCAGACCGCGCAGTTGGCCGTGAACACCGCCGCGCCCCGCCGCGTGGCCGCGTTCGGCTGCTGCTCGCCCGAGAGCGAGCGGACATAGTCGGCCACGTCGCTGACCTGCTCGGGCGGGAGGATCCCGTCGCGCCCGAAGCTGGGCATCAGGCTCTGACGGGTCTGGTCGTCACCGGCGAAGCGGATGCCGTGGGTGATCGTGGTCTCGATTGTCTTGAGATCGCCGCCCCACAGCCAGTCGTCGTCGTTAAGGTTCGGGTAGCCCTTGCTCCCCGCCGCGCCCGCGCCGTGGCACTGGACGCAGTTGACGCGGAAGGCGGCCTTGCCGCCGGCGACGGCTTTTTCCATGAGGTCGGGCTTGCCCGGCAGCGCCTCGATCGGCGTCGCCGCCAGCGCGGCGATGACAGGCCCGCGCGCCTTGTCGGCCGCGGCCTGGTCCGCCGCGAGAGCGCCGCGGCTCGACCACTTCCACAGACCGTCGCTGCCCTTGTGGAGCCCGGGAATGGCCGGGTAGACCACCACATAGGCGATCGCGAAGAGGATCGTCGCGTAGAAGGTCAGCACCCACCAGCGCGGCAGCGGATTGTTGAGCTCCTCGATGCCGTCCCACTCGTGGCCGACGGTCTCGACACCGGTGGCTTCGTCGATTTTCTTGTGTTCAGCCATTGTCTTCATCCTCGAAGATCATGGTCGCGGCGGCATCGCTGCTTGCGCGCCCGCCGGGGCGGAAGGGCCAGAGGCACAGGGCGAGGAACACCGCGCCCATGGCGACGAGGCCCCAGCTATCGGCCAGATGGCGCAGTGTGTCGTACTGGCTCACCGTCCGGTCTCCTTCGCCAGATCCTCTTGTGCGGCGGCGCTGTTGACGTCGACCATGGTGCCGAGGACCTGGAGATAGGCGACCAGCGCGTCCATCTCGGTCAGGCGGTTGGGATCGCCGTCGAAGTCGCGCGCCTGGGCCTTGGGCCAGCGCTTGGCGAGTGCCGTCGCGTCGCCCATGCCGGCCTGGGCCTTCATG
>Ga0068855_100002509_pt1 | contig 22601 bp, 15 predicted proteins | sample KBSCornC52_FD_66592 | JGI IMG/M metagenome (GOLD analysis project Ga0068855, IMG submission 66592) | Corn rhizosphere microbial communities from Kellogg Biological Station, Michigan, USA - KBS Corn C5-2 | ecosystem: Host-associated > Plants > Roots > Rhizosphere > Soil ...
CGATGCCGCGCCGCCGCCGCCCGCGCGTCTGCTGAACGGCGGCTGCGCCTCGACGCTCGCCTTCGAGATGTCCGACGGACCGCACCGGATGGTGGTGAATTGCGGCGGCGACCGCGGCGCGTCCGGCAAATTGCCCGGGGGTTTCGCCAATGCGCTGCGCGCCAGCGCGGCTCATTCGACGCTGGTGCTGGCAGATTCCAATTCAACCGCGACCCATCCCGATGGCGCGCTCGGCCGCGGTGTCGCGGTCGTCGAGCTGGTGCGGCGCGAGGAGGAGGGCGGCAGCTTCCTCGACGCCAGCCACGACGGCTATGCGCGGCGCTTCGGCTTCGTCCATCGCCGCCATCTCTATGTCTCCGCCGACGGCCGCGAGCTGCGTGGCGAGGATGTGCTCGATCCGGTCGCGGCCGGGCGCAATCGGCAGGCCGACGGACCGGTCGACACCGCCATTCGTTTCCATCTTGCACCTGCCGTCGAGGTGTCGCCCGGGAGCGATGGCAAGGGCGCGCTGCTGCGGCTCGGTGGCGAGACGATCTGGCAGTTTCACGCCCGCGGTGGCGACGTCGCGATCGAGGACAGCCTGTGGGTCGATGGCGACGGCAATCCGCGTGAAAGCTATCAGCTTGTCATCCAGACCGAGGCGCTGCCCGGCGGGGCCGATATCGGCTGGATGTTCCGTCGTGCGAATTAGGGGTTAGGGGGTAGTCAGGGGATCATGATGGACCGCGTCCGCATTACACGCGCGCTTTTATCGGTATCGGACAAAACCGGGCTGGCCGAGCTCGGCCGGGCGCTGGCGCGTCATGGCGTCGAGCTGGTCTCGACCGGCGGCACCGCCAGGGCGTTGCGCGACGCGGGCCTCGCGGTTCGCGACATTTCGGAGCTGACCGGCTTTCCCGAGATGATGGACGGGCGGGTCAAGACGCTCCATCCCAAGGTCCACGGCGGGCTGCTCGCGGTGCGCGACAATCCCGCGCATCAGGCGGCGGCAGCCGAGCATGAGATCGCGCCGATCGATCTCGTCGTGGTCAATCTCTATCCCTTCGCCCAGACCGTCGCGCGCGGCGCCGAGCGCGACGAGATCATCGAGAATATCGATATCGGCGGCCCGTCGATGGTGCGCTCGGCAGCGAAGAACCACGCCCATGTCGCGATCGTCACCGATCCGGCCGATTACGCCGCGCTGATCGCCGAGCTCGACGAGGGCGAGGGGACGACCAGCCTAGCGCTACGCCGCCGCCTCGCCGCCGCCGCCTATGCCGCGACCGCCGCCTATGACGCGATGATCGCCGGCTGGTTCGCCCAGGTCGATCAGGGCCAGCTGCTGCCCAACGTGCTGCCGCTGACCGCCAGGCGCGAGGCGGCGATGCGCTATGGCGAGAACCCGCATCAGCAGGCGGCCTTCTATGTCCCCGCCGGCAACGCCATCCGCGGCGTCGGCCAGGCGCGGCAGGTGCAGGGCAAGGAGCTGAGCTACAACAACTACAACGACGCCGATGCCGCGCTCGAGCTGCTCGCTGAATTCCGCGACGGCCCGCCGACCGCGGTGATCGTCAAGCACGCCAATCCCTGCGGCGTCGCCACTGCCGAGACTTTGGTCGCTGCCTATGAGGCGGCCTTCACCTGCGACACGGTTTCGGCGTTCGGCGGGATTATCGCGCTCAACCGCTCGCTCGACGGGCCGACCGCGGAGGCGATCGCCGGCATCTTCACCGAGGTGGTGATCGCCCCGGATGCGGACGAGGCGGCGCTCGTGGCCTTTTCAAAGAAGAAGAACCTGCGGCTGCTGCTGTGCGGCGATCTGCCCGATCCGGCGCGCGAGGGGCTGGCGGTCAAGTCGATCGCCGGCGGGCTGCTCGTCCAGACGCGCGACAACGGCCGGATCCTTCGCGAGTCATTGAAGGTCGTGACCAAACGCGCGCCAACCCCGCAGGAACTGGATGATTGCCTGTTCGCGTGGACGGTCGCCAAGCACGTCAAGTCGAATGCCATCGTCTACGCCAAGGACGGTGCGACGGCGGGCGTCGGCGCTGGCCAGATGAGCCGCGTCGAATCCGCCCGCATCGCCGCCTGGAAGGCCGAGGACGCTGCCGCCAAGGCCGGCTGGCCGGAGCCGAAAACCAAGGGCTCGGCGGTCGCCTCGGATGCCTTCTTCCCCTTTGCCGACGGTCTCCTCGCGGCGATCGCGGCGGGCGCGACGGCGGTGATCCAGCCCGGCGGCTCGGTCCGTGACGAGGAGGTCATCGCGGCGGCCGACGAGGCCGGTGTGGCGATGGTGCTGACCGGCATGCGCCACTTCCGGCACTGAGCGCGACTGATCACTTCTTTTTCGTAAGGGAAGTGGCTTGCTGCTCAGGCCGGCTTGAGCCGAAACAGCTCGCGGTCTTCCTCGCCGAAGCCGAAGTACCAGATGAGCAGACCGAAGGCGCCGAGGATCAGCGGCACGCCGATGACCAGCTCGACCCATTCGAGATGATGCGGCAGGCGGGTGAACAGCCAGCCGACGAGGCCGGCGCCGGCCGAGGCCCAGACCAGCGACCAGCGCCAGCCGGAGACCGGCGCGCCGAGGATCCGCGACAAGAGACGCGACTTGGCGATCGAGGCGAAGCCGAGCGCGATCATCAGCGCGATCGCCGGGCCGGCCGCGGCGATCGGGTCGTCGGCCGCATCCTCGACCGGATGCAGCAGGCGGATCGCCTGGACCGCGACAACCGACAGCGCCGCCTGGACGATGATCATCGCGATCGAGATCGCGAGATTGCGCATCTTGGCGACGTAGATCAGCGCCGCCTCGCTGACCACCGCGGTTGCGGCGATCGCCTCGGCGGCGAGCAGCACCGCCAGCGCGCCGGTGCCGTCGACGAAGCTGTGGCCGACCAGTCCCATCACCGCCTTGCCGGGGATCGAGAGCGACATGGCGATCGCGATCTGCGCGGCGATGATCCAGAAGCCGACCTGGCGGACCTGCCGCGCCACCGCCTGCTTGTTGCCCGCCTCGAGGTTCTGCGTGATCACCGGCCCGAGGATCGGATCGAAGCTGGTCTTCAACTTCTGCGGCAGCGAGGCGACCTGCTGCGCGACATAGTAGATGCCGACGATCGACGGGGTGAAGAACAGGCCGAGGATGGCGATGTCGAGCCGGCGTGAGCCCCATTCGATCGCATCGGCGCCGGCGAGCGGAATATACTGGCGGGCGATGCGCATCAGCTTGTTCGGCCGCGGCGCCCATCCGCGCGGCCAGCCATAGCTCCTGATGACGAACCACATGGAGGTGACGAAGGCGGCGATCGCCGAGAGCACATAGGCGAGGATCAGCCCGTCGCGCGTCGAGTAGAAGGCAAAGCCGAACGCGGCGATGCTGATCGTCCAGGGCTCGATCAGCGACCGCGACTTGACCGTCGCGCCGATGTCGCCGCGATAGGCGAGGGCGGCGAGCGCGATGTCCGACAGCGCCCAGCCGAAGATGGTCAGCGGCAGCAGCCGGTCCCTGCCGTTGATCGCGCTGTTGGGAAACATCAGCCAGGGGACGGCGATCAGCACCGCCGCAGCGACCACCGAGCAGATGAAGCCGACCAGCAGCCCGTCCCAGACGACATGGACATGATCGCGCTCGCGCTGGGCGAGCTGCTGCGCCAGCCCACGCTTCAGCCCGAGCGTCGCCAGCAGTCCGGCGAACTCGACGATGATCGTCGCATAGGCGAAGCGCCCCAGCGCGTCGGCGCCATACCAGCGCCCGGCGATGAACAGAAAGGGCAGCCGCGCCGCCAGCCGCAGCAGGAAACCGAAGAAATTGGTCCGCCCGCCCCTCGCCAGGGCCGAAAGATCGCCGGGGCCCGTTGCGTCGAGGCTACCGGCGCGGTCGTTCAATGCGCCGCGCCCCAGCTCGCGCCCTGGCCGATCTCGACAGCGAGCGGCACGCTCAACGTCAGCGCCGGCGCGGCCGCCTCTTCCATCACCCGGCGGATCACGGTCGAGGCCGGCTCGATCTCGTCCTCGGGCACCTCGAACACCAGCTCGTCATGGACCTGGAGCAGCATGCGCGTGCGGTCGATGCCAGCGGCGAGCAGGGCCGGTCCCATGCGCGACATCGCCCGCTTGATGAGATCGGCCGAGGTGCCCTGGATCGGCGCGTTGATCGCCTGGCGCTCGGCTGCCTGGCGCTCGCTCTGGGTCTTGCCTTTGATCCCCGGCAGATGGGTCTTGCGGCCGAACAATGTGGTGACGAAGCCCTGGGCGCGGACCTGCTCGAGCGTGTCGGCCATGTAGCGGCTGATGCCCGGAAAGCGCTGGAAATAGCGCTCGATGATCGCCGCCGCCTCGCCGCGGTCGACCCCGAGCCGGCCGGCGAGGCCGAAGGCGGAGATGCCGTAGAGGATGGCGAAGTTGATTGTCTTGGCCTTGCCGCGGGTGTCACGGTTGACCTCGCCGAACAGCTCCTTGGCGGTCAGGTTGTGGATGTCTTCGCCATTGGCGAAGGCCGCCTTCAGCTCGGGCACATCGGCCATGTGCGCGGCGAGGCGCAGCTCGATCTGCGAATAATCGGCGCTGAGGATGACATGGCCCTGCTCGGCGACGAAGGCGTCGCGGATGCGCCGGCCGAGTTCGGTGCGGATCGGGATGTTCTGGAGATTGGGATCGGTCGAGGACAGCCGCCCGGTTTGCGCGACGGCGAGGCCGAAGCTGGTGTGCACGCGTTGCGTGTGTTGGTTGACTTGCTGCTGCAGGGCATCGGTGTAGGTCGATTTGAGCTTGGTCAGCTGGCGCCAGTCGAGCACCTGGCGGGCGATCTCGGCGCCGCCAGCAGCGAGCCGCTCCAGCTCGGTGACGTCGGTCGACCAGCCCGACTTGCCCTTGCGCCCGCCGGGCAGGCCCATGCGCTCGAACAGGACGTCGCCGAGCTGCTTGGGGCTGCCGATGGTGAACTTGCCGCCAGCGAGCTGGTAGATCTCGTCCTCGATCCGCGCGATCTCCTGGGCATAGGCGGAGGAGAGCCGGGCGAGCTCGGCGCGGTCGACCTTGATGCCCGACATCTCCATCCCGGCGACCACCGGCACCAGCGGCCGGTCGACCATCTCGTAGACCCGCGTCGCCGCCTCGCGCGACAATCGCGGTTTCAGCCGGCGCCACAGCCGCAGGGTCACGTCGGCGTCCTCGGCGGCATATTCGGTGGCGCGGTCGAGCGGAACCTGGTCGAAACCGATCTGCGAACGGCCGGTGCCGCAGACGTCCTTGAAGGCGATCGCCATATGGCCGAGGTGGCGCTGGCACAGCTCGTCCATGCCATGGCCGCCGGGCTTGCCGGCATCGAGCGCGTAGCTCAGCAGCATGGTGTCGTCATAGGGCGTCACGTCGACGCCGTTGCGGCGGAACATGATCAGGTCGTATTTGAGGTTCTGGCCGACCTTCAGCACCGCCTCGTCCTCGAGGAGCGGGCGGAGCTTCTTCAGCACGAGATCGCGGTCGAGCTGTGGCGGCGGATCGGACAGCAATCCGTCGCCGCGGTGACCGACCGGGATGTAGCAGGCCTTGCCGGGGCCGGTGGCGAGGCTGACGCCGACCAGCTCGGCACGCATGCAATCGATATTGTCGGTCTCGGTATCGACCGCGATGACGCCGGCGGCGCGCGCCTCCTCGATCCAGCGATCGAGCGCGGCCTCCTCGACGACCGTTTCATAATCCTTGTGGACGAACGGCACCTCTTCCTCGACCGCCGGCGCCAGCGTCGACGGCGCGGCGGCAGCGGTGACGCCGAGCTTGGTCAAGAGCGAGCGGAAACCCTGGTCCTCGAGGAAGGCTCGCATCGGCTCCGGCGGCATGCCCTTCAGCGTCAGCCCGTCGAGCGGCTCGGGCAGGGCGAGATCGCAGACCAGCTCGACCAGCCGGCGCGACATGCGCGCGTCCTCGGCATAGTCGATCAGATTCTGCTTGAGCTTGGGCTTGGCGATGCCGTCGGTGGCGGCAAGCAGCGCCTCGACCGTGCCATGCTCCTGGATCAGCTGCGCCGCGGTCTTCGGGCCGATGCCGGGAACCCCGGGGACATTGTCGACACTGTCGCCCATCAGCGCCAGCACCTCGCCCAGCTGCTCGGGCGGCACGCCGAATTTCTCGACCACCTCGGCGCGGCCGATGCGGCGGTCGTTCATCGTGTCGAGCATGTCGATGCCCGGCCGCACCAGCTGCATCAAATCCTTGTCGGAGGAGACGATGGTGACGTTCCAGCCGGCCTGCTGCGCGGCCACCGCATAGGAGGCGATGACGTCGTCCGCTTCATAGCCCTCCTGCTCGATGCACGGCACCGAAAAGGCGCGCACCGCGTCGCGGATCAGCGGGAATTGCGGAACGAGATCTTCCGGCGGCGGCGGGCGGTGCGCCTTGTACTGATCGTACATGTCGTTGCGGAAGGACCGCGCCGAGGCGTCGAGGATCACCGCGAGATGGGTCGGCCCGTCGGCGTCGTGCAGCTCGTTGACCAGCTTCCACATCATGGTGGTGAAGCCATAGACCGCGCCGGCCGGAATGCCGTGGCGATTGGTCAGCGGCGGAAGCCGGTGATAGGCCCGGAAAATATAGCCCGAGCCGTCGACGAGATAGAGGTGATTGGATGCCATCGGGGATTGTCTAGCAGGGTCTTATGTCATGCGCGACAGAGGAGCGATCAGGCGAAATTGGCCAAATTCCACCGTTTCACTTGACTTTTGCGGCGCAGCATTGTAGGGACATTGTAGCGTGCCCGTCACCTGGACGGACCAACCGACCTCTCTTGATGTCGCATTACGCTTTCGAAGCGCGCGATTGACGGTGCCACGCAGGTCATCCCGATAACGAGTTTTCGCCGCGGACGATTGGCGTCCGCGCGAGCTGTTTCACGACAAGGTTTCCCATTCTTTTGACCCAATTTACCGACCTCGGCCTTTCGGCCGGTCTTCTCAAGATTCTCGCCAGCGGCGGATACGACAAGCCAACCCCGATCCAGGTCCAGGCGATCCCGCCTGCGCTCGCGGGCAAGGATATCCTCGGCGTCGCCCAGACCGGCACCGGCAAGACCGCTGCCTTCGCCCTGCCGATCCTTGACCGGCTCGCGCCGCTCGGCCAGCGGCCGCGCAAGGGCGCCCGTGTCCTGATCCTCGCGCCGACGCGTGAGCTTGCCAATCAGATCGCCGACAGCGTCCGCAAATATGGCGCGGCGATGCGCCCGCTCGTCACCACCGTGTACGGTGGCGTGCCGATCCCGCGGCAGGAGCGCGCGCTGGCCAATGGCGTCGACGTGCTCGTCGCCACGCCGGGCCGGCTGCTCGACCTGATCGATCGCCGCGCGCTCACGCTCGGCCAAGTCGAGGTGCTGGTGCTCGACGAGGCCGACCAGATGCTCGACCTCGGCTTCATCCACTCGCTGCGCCGCATCGTCCCGATGCTGCCGAAGCAGCGTCAGACGATGTTCTTCTCGGCGACCATGCCGCCGGCGATCGCCGAGCTGTCGCGCCAGTTTCTGACCGACCCGGTCAAGGTCGCGGTCACGCCGCAGTCGACCACGGTCGAACGGGTCGAGCAGCAGGTGACCTTCGCCGAGAAGCGCGACAAGCCGGCGCTGCTCGCCGCGACGCTGCAGTCGATCGATCTCGACCAGGCGATCGTGTTCACCCGGACCAAGCATGGCGCCGACAAGGTCGTCCGCCAGCTCGCCGCCGCCGGCATCGAGGCGCAGGCGATCCACGGCAACAAGTCGCAGCCGCAACGCGAGCGCACGCTCGCCGCGTTCCGCGCGAAATCACTCAAAGTGATGGTGGCAACCGACATTGCGGCGCGCGGCATCGATGTGCCGGGCGTCAGCCATGTGATCAACTACGAGCTGCCCAATGTGCCCGAGCAATATGTCCATCGCATCGGCCGCACCGCGCGCGCCGGCGCGACTGGCCTGGCGATCAGCTTTTGCGACGGCGAGGAGCGCGCCTATCTGCGCGACATCGAGCGGCTGACCAGGATCAAGCTCGAGCAGCGCGCGCTGCCGGCCGGCTTCGGGGCGATCGCCAAGGCGCATGAGCTGGCGATGAAGTCGGCGCCGCAGCCGATCCCGGAGGATCGCGAGGAGCGGCGCAATTTCGGCCGCCGTGGCCCGGCCCATCGTCCGCAGGCGCACAAGCCCCACGCCCGTCCCCATGCACGCGAAGGCGGCGACAGGGATCGGCGACACGGTCAGGCCGCGGCGCAAGGCCCGGTCGCCAATCCGGCGCGGCAGACCGAGCGTCAGCCGCAGCCGCAGCGGCAGGGCGAGCGCAAGTCGTTCGGTGGCCGCGGCCCGTCGGGCGGCGGCGGTCAGAACCGGCGGCGCGGCGGCCGCTGAGCCTTCCGACCAGCCCGCCAAACAGCCGTTTCAGCGGCTGGCGGGCTGGAACAGCTCGATGAAGTTGCCGGATGGATCTGTCAGCAGGATCTGCTTGCCGCCTGGGCCGCTGACAATGTCGTTGCGGAAGCTGACACCCTGGCCGCGCAGCCGCGCGACTTCGGCTTCGAGATCGGGCACCACCAGCTGGAAGCGGTTCCAGCCGCCCGGCACCGGCTGCTCGCCGTCGGGCATCGCCCGACCCGCCGAGCTGGTCTTGCCGCTTAGCAGCAACCGCAAGCTGCCCTTGGTCGCGTCGGCAAAGGCGGGGGCAGCATTCAGCCCCGGCTCAAAGCCGAGATTGCTGGCGTACCAGTCCAGCGCGGCCTGCACGTCATCGACCATGTAGCGAACATTGACTTGATCCTGTGTCATCGGTCTTTCCCACATCAATCGTGGAAAGGGTCACGAGTCCTAGGGAACCAGCACCGTGTCGACCGGTTCCGGGAGCATGTCCGGATAGTCGAGCGTGTAGTGCAGTCCTCGGCTTTCCTTGCGGTGCAGCGCGGAGCGCACGATCAACTCGGCGACGTCGACCAGGTTGCGCAGCTCGACGAGGTCGGCGGTGATCCGGTAGTTGCCGTAATAATCGGCGACCTCGCGGCGCAGCAGCTCGATGCGATGCGCCGCACGCTCGAGCCGCTTGGTCGTGCGGACGATGCCGACATAGTCCCACATGAAACGGCGGATCTCTTTCCAGTTGTGCTGAACGACGACATCCTCGTCGGAATCGCTGACCCGGCTTTCGTCCCACGGATTGATCGGCGGGGGCGGCGGCAGCTCGTCCCAATGGCTGGTGATGTGCTGCGCCGCCGCCTGGCCGAACACCAGGCATTCGAGCAGCGAGTTCGATGCCATGCGGTTGGCGCCGTGCAGCCCTGACTGGGTCACCTCGCCGGCGGCGTAGAGCCCGGGCAGATCGGCACGGCCGTCGAGATCGACGATCACGCCGCCACAGGTGTAATGCGCTGCCGGCACCACCGGGATCGGCTCCTTGGTGATGTCGGTGCCGAGCTCGGCCAGCCGCGCGCGGATCGTCGGGAAATGCGCCTCGATGAACTCCGCCGGCATCTGGCTGATGTCGAGATGGACGAAGTCGAGGCCGAGCCGCTTGATCTCATGGTCGATCGCGCGGGCGACGATGTCGCGCGGGGCAAGCTCGGCGCGCGGGTCGAAGTCCGGCATGAAGCGATAGCCGGTGCCGGGAATCTTGAGCTGCGCGCCTTCGCCGCGCATCGCCTCGGTGATCAGGAAATTCTTGGTCTCGCGATTATACAGACAGGTCGGGTGGAACTGGTTGAACTCCATATTCGATACCCGGCAGCCGGCGCGCCAGGCCATGGCAATGCCGTCGCCGGTCGAGCCGCGCGGATTGGTCGAATAGAGATAGGCGCGCGACGCGCCGCCGGTTGCGAGCACCGTCGCGCGGCTGGTGAACAGCTCGACATGACCACTCTCGCGATCGAGCGCATAGACTCCCCAGACATGGCCCGACCCGTCATATTTGGCGGCATGACGGCCGGTGACGAGATCGACCGCGACCATGTCGGGCACCAGCGTGATATTGGGATGGCGGATCGCGGCCGTCTCCAGCGCCTGTTGCACCGCCCAGCCGGTTGCGTCGTCGACATGGACGATGCGGCGGTGGCTGTGACCGCCCTCGCGGGTGAGATGCCAGCGCTCGCTGACCGCCTCGCCGGGGTTGAACGGCACGCCAAGCGCGGCGAGCCGGTCGATCACCGCCGGCGCATTCTCGACGACGAATTCGACCGTCGCGCGGTTGTTGAGACCCGCGCCGGCGATCATCGTATCCTCGATATGGCTTTCGAACGTGTCGCCCGGCTCGAGCACCGCGGCGATCCCGCCCTGCGCCCAGGCGGTCGAGCCCGAGGACAGCCCGGCCTTGGCGAGGACGACGACGCGATGCTGGTTGGCGAGGTTGAGCGCCGCGGTCAGCCCTGCGGCGCCGGAGCCGACGATGACGACGTCGAAGGCGCGCTCAGCCATCGATCGGCTCTCTCGTCAGGTTGAGGAAAACATCCTCGAGATCGGCCTCACGGGTCGAGACGTCGACGATGCCGAAGCCGGCGGATTGCAGCGACGACAGCACCTCGCCGGCGTTGACCCGGTCCTTGCGGTAGGTGATCGCGACGGTGCGCGGGCCGATCAGCTCGACCTTGTCGAAGACGCTCGCGCTCGGCGGCACGTCGAGGTCGCGGTCGACGGTCACCTCGACCGCCTTCTCCTGGGCCATGCCGACCAGGGTACGGGTCGTCTCATTGGCGATCAGCCGGCCGTGGTTGATGATCGCGATGCGGTCGCACAGCTGCTCGGCCTCTTCGAGATAATGGGTCGTCAGCACGATCGTCACGCCCTTGGCGTTCAGCTCGCGGACATAGGCCCAGAGCTGCTGCCGCAGTTCGACGTCGACGCCGGCAGTCGGTTCGTCGAGCACCAGCACCGGCGGCGAATGGACCATCGCCTTGGCGACCATCAGCCGTCGCTTCATCCCGCCCGAGAGCGTCCGCGAATAGGCCTGGGCCTGCGCCTCGAGATGAACCGCCCGGAGCAGCTCGGCGGTACGGCGGCGGCCCTTGGGCACGCCATAGAGCCCGGCCTGGATCTCCAGCGTCTCAGAGGGCGTGAAGAATGGATCGAACAGGATCTCCTGGGGGACGATGCCGATCGAGACATGGGCGTTGCGTGGATGGCGATCGATGTCGAAGCCCCAGATCGAGGCGGTGCCGCCGCTCTTCCTGACCATGCCGGAGAGGATGTTGATAATCGTCGACTTGCCGGCGCCGTTCGGCCCGAGCAGGCCGAAGATGACCCCACGCTCGACATCCAGCGTCACGCCATGCAGCGCCCGCATGCCGTTGTCGTAGGTCTTCTCCAGCCCCGCGATGGCGATCGCCGCTTCCGTCATCAGGGCCGCATAGCGAGGCGAAGCCGCTCGCGAAAGCCGCGGCTTGAATGGAAAACCGCCATTCGCTACGGCCCGATCATGCGTTCACCGCCCGAAACCATCCGTGTCGAAAGCCGCCGCGTCGCCTGTGACGGCGCCGGCGAGATCGCCCCCGCGCTCGGCCATCCGCGGGTGTTCCTCGAGATCGACGAGACCGGCTTCGTCGACTGCGGCTATTGCGACCGCCGCTTCATCCTCGCCCATGGGCCTGCCGACGGCGCTGGCACCGCGTCCTGAGGCCGCCTATATCCCGGCGATGACCAGCACCGCCGATCCCCGCCGTTTTCTCTATCGCGACAATGCGCTCGACCCCGATGCGGCGCGGCGGCTGACCGCTCAGGCGCTTGCCGGCTGCGACGACGGCGAGCTCTATCTGCAATATCTCGCCTCGGAGAGCTTCGGCTTCGACGACGGGCGGCTGAAAACCGCCGATTTCAACACCCAGGCCGGCTTCGGCCTGCGCGGCGTTGCCGGCGAGACCACCGCCTTCGCCCATGCCAATGAGCTGTCCGAGGCGGCGATCCGCCGCGCCGGCGAGACCATGTCGCTCCTGGAAGGCGGCGCCTCGACCACCCCGGCGCCGGCGCCGCGCCAGAGCAACGTCCGGCTCTACACCGATTCCGACCCGCTCTCGCTGATCCCCTTCGCCCGCAAGGTGGCGCTGTGCCAGGAGATCGATGCCGCTGCCCGCGCCCGCGATCCGCGCATCTCGCAGGTCTCGGTCGGGCTCTCGGCAAGCTGGGGGATCGTCGAGATCGTCCGCGCCGACGGCTTCGTCGCGACCGACATCCGCCCGCTGGTGCGGCTCAACGTCTCGATCGTCGCCGAGGAGAACGGCCGGCGCGAAAGCGGCTTCCATGGGCTTGGCGGCCGCTATCTCTACGACCGGCTGTTCGAGCCGGCGGTATGGAACCATGCGATCGACGTCGCTTTGGCCCAGGCTCTCGTGAACCTCGGATCGGTCGCCGCGCCCGCCGGCGAGATGGATGTCGTGCTCGGGCCCGGCTGGCCGGGCGTGCTGCTGCACGAGGCGATCGGCCATGGCCTGGAGGGCGATTTCAACCGCAAGGGCACCTCGGCCTTCTCCGGCCGGGTCGGCGAGCGGGTAGCGGCACCGGGGGTGACCGTGGTCGACGACGGCTCGATCGCCGACCGCCGCGGCTCGCTCAGCATCGACGACGAGGGCACGCCGACCCAGTGCACCACGCTGATCGAGGACGGCATTTTGAAGGGCTATCTGCAGGATCGCCTCAACGCCCGGCTGATGGGCGTGGCGGCGACCGGCAATGGCCGGCGCGAAAGCTTCGCCCATGCGCCGATGCCGCGCATGACCAACACCTTCATGCGCGCCGGCAATGACGATCCCGCCGAGATCCTGTCGCGGGTCAAGCGCGGCGTCTTCGCCAAGAGTTTCGGCGGCGGCCAGGTCGACATTACCAGCGGCAAGTTCGTCTTCTCCTGCACCGAGGCCTATCTCGTCGAGAACGGCAAGCTTGGCGCGCCGATCAAGGGCGCGACGCTGATCGGCGACGGCCCGACGGTGCTGACCAAGGTCGGTGCGATCGGCAATGACCTTGCACTCGATGAGGGCGTCGGAGTCTGCGGCAAGGGCGGCCAGTCGGTCCCTGCCGGGGTCGGCCAGCCAACCCTGCTCGTCGCCGGGCTGACCGTCGGCGGGACCGCCGCCTGACGGCGCTGCATGAGCACCTCTTTCGACAGCATTCCCAACCGCCGCGCGATCATCGATCGCCGCGTGGTTGCCGATGAGCTGGCGGCGCTCGACGGCGATGTCGCCTCGTTGCGCCGCCAGGGCACGGCCCTGCTCAAGGCGGCGATGGACCGCGGCCGGGCGGAAATCGCCCAGCGCCTCACCGCGCATCCGGCGCGCGGCATGGAGACCGCCGCTTCCTATGCCTTCCTGACCGACCAGCTGCTGCGGCTGCTCTACGACTTCACCGTGATCCGGCTCTATCCGGTGGCCAATCCGACCACCGGCGAGCGCGTCGCGCTGGTTGCGGTCGGCGGCTATGGGCGCGGCGAAATGGCGCCGCATTCGGACGTCGACGTCGCCTTCGTCACGCCCGGCAAGCAGACGCCCTGGGCGGAGCGGGTGATCGAATCGATGCTCTATGCCCTGTGGGATCTCGGGCTGAAGATCGGCCATTCGAGCCGCTCGATCGACGAGATGGTGCGCATGGCGCGGAGCGATCTGACGATCCGCACTGCGCTGCTCGAGGCGCGCTTCGTCTGGGGCGACGAGAAGCTCTACGACGAGGCGGCGCAGCGCTTCCGACGCAAGGTGATGGACGGCAATGTCGGTGCCTTCACCAGCGAGAAGCTCGCCGAGCGCGAGCTGCGCCACAAGCGGATGGGCGACAGCCGCTATGTCGTCGAGCCCAATCTCAAGGAGGGCAAGGGCGGCCTGCGCGACCTCCACACCCTGTTCTGGATCGGCAAATTCGCCTATCGCGTCGATCGCGTCGCCGATCTGGTCGACAAGGGGCTGATGACGCCGGAGGAGCTGCGCCGCTTTCAGCGCTGCGAGAGCTTCCTCTGGGCAGTGCGCTGTCATCTCCATCTGCTGACCGATCGGCCGGAGGAGCGGCTGACCTTCGATCTGCAGCGCGAGGTCGCCAAGCGCATGGGCTATGCCGATCGTCCCGGCCGCTCCTCGGTCGAGCGGTTCATGCAGCATTATTTTCTCATCGCGAAACAGGTCGGCGATCTCACCGGCCTGTTCCTGGCGCATCTCGACGAGCAGTTCGCGCTCAAGGGCCGACGCCTTGGCCGGATGAAGAAGCGCACCCCGCGCCAGCTCAACGGCTTCATCGTCGATCGCGACCGCCTTGCTGTGCCGAGCGATCACTTCTTCGAGGAAGATCCGGTGCGCCTGCTCGAGATCTTCGCGCTGGCCGATGCCCATGGCCTCGAGATTCATCCGCTGGCGATGCGTCAGGCGAGCCGCGACCTGAAGCTGATCGACGGCGCGGTGCGCCGCGACAAGCGCGCCAACGCTTTCTTCATGGATGTGCTGACCAGTCCGCGCGATCCCGAGATGGTCCTGCGCTGGATGAACGAGGCCGGCGTGTTCGGCCGCTTCATTCCCGATTTCGGCCGCGTCGTCGCACGGATGCAGTACGACATGTACCATCACTTCACGGTCGACGAGCACACGATCCGCGCGGTCGGCCTGTTGTCCGAGATCGAGCGCGGCGATCACAGCCATGAGCATCCGCTCGCTGCCCAGCTGATGGAGAACATCATCTCGCGCCGCGCGCTATACGTATCGGTGCTGCTCCACGACATCGCCAAGGGACGTGGCGGCGATCACAGCGTGCTCGGCGCGGAGGTCGCCGAACGGCTCTGCCCGCGCTTCGGCATGACGCCAGCCGAAACCGAGACCGTCGCCTGGCTGGTGCGTCATCACCTGCTGATGTCGGCGACCGCGTTCAAGCGCGACCTCGCCGATTACAAGACGGCGCTCGATTTCGTCGAAGTGGTGCAGAGTCCGGAACGCTTGCGCCTGCTCTTCGTCCTAACCGTGGTCGACATTTGCGCGGTCGGTCCCGGCGTGTGGAACGGCTGGAAGCGCCAGCTGCTCGGCGAATTGTTCGACTCTGCCGACCCGCTGCTGCGGCTTGGCCACAAGTCGCGCGGCCGCGAGGAGAAGATCGCCGACAAGCAGGGCGAGCTTGCCGCCCAACTCCATTGGCCCGAGGAGAAATTCGCGAAATTCGCCAAGCGTCTGGCGCCGGCCTATTGGATCGCCGAACCGCTGCCGGCGCTCGCGGCCAATGCCCGCATGGTCGCCGCGGCCGACGCCGAGGGCAGCAATCTCTCGATCTCAGCCGATACCGATCACGATCGCGGCGCAACGCTGGTAACGGTCTATGCCGCCGACCATCCAGGCTTGTTCTACCGCATCGCCGGCGCGATCAGCCTGGCCGGCGGCAACATCATCGACGCGCGTATCCACACCACCCGCGACGGCATGGCGCTGGATAATTTCCTGGTCCAGGATCCGCTCGGCAAGCGCTTCGCTGAGGGCGAGCAGATCGCCCGGCTCAAGACCTCGATCGAGGAAGCGCTGGTCAACCGCCACCGTATGCAGGATCGCCTCGCCCAGCGGCCGCTACCACGGATGCGCGCCGAGGCCTTCGCGATCGAGCCGAACGTCCTGATCGATAACAAAGCGTCGAACCGCTACACCGTCGTCGAGGTCAACGCGCGCGACCGGCCGGCGCTGCTCAACGCGCTGGCCCAGGCGCTCTTCCAGTCCAAGGTGACGATCCATTCGGCGCATGTCGCGACCTATGGTGAGCGCGCCGTTGACGTTTTCTATCTGACCGATCTCACCGGCGACAAGCTCACCGCCGCCACCCGGCTGCGCGCGCTGGAGCGGCGCTTGCTCGATGCCGCCGCCGGCCGGCCGCTGCCGCTGGCCGCCTGAGGGGCTCTGCCCGCAGCGGCGGGAAATATCCCCGCTTTGAACCTGTTTCGCCCGTCGTCCGACCCAAGCCCGTATGGGGCGGAAGGGCCGCCTCTCGGATTGACGAAGAGGAACAGGTGATGGCGAAGTTTCTGAACAGCTTGCTGGGCAAATCGGTGGCCGGCGCGAATCGTCGCGCTGGCGAGCCGCTTTCGGGCACGCTATACAGGCGGGATAGGAAACGGGGGGATACCCACATGCGTACGAAGGCATTGCTGGCCGGCGCCCTTGCGTCGGTGTTGATTTCGAGCAGCGGCGCGATGGCGGCAGGCCCGTCTTCGGGTCAGAAGATGCAGCAGCGCGGTGAGGCGCAGATCCCCGTGTGCCAGCGTCGGCTCGGCACCGTCGCGGTGGTCGAGCCCGACACCAACTGGTGGCAGCAGCTCGGCCTCGGCAGCCCGGAAGCGGTGATCAAGGTCTTCGTGATGAAGTCCGGCTGCTTCGGCCTGGTCGATCGCGGCAAGGGCCTCGCCAATCGCAACATCGAGCGGGCGCTGGCCGAATCGGGTGAGCTCCAGCAGGGCTCGAACATCGGCCGCGCCCAGGTCAAGGCGGCGGATTACTTCGTCGTTCCCGATATTGTCCAGCAGAACGCCAATTCGGGCGGCGCCAATATCGGCGGCGCGCTGGGCGGCTTCATCGGCCATGGCTTCGGCTCGGTTCTCGGCGGCATCAGCGTCAACAAGAAGGAAGCCAGCGTCACGCTGACCCTGGTCAATGCCCGCACCACCGAGCAGGAGCGGCTGACCGAGGGCTATGCCCGCAAGTCGGACGTCTCGTTCGGCGCCGGCGGCGGCGGCGGCTGGTGGGGCGGCTTCGCCGCACTCGGTGGCGGCGGTTACTCCAATACCGCGATCGGACAGGTGATCGTGCTGGCCTATCTCGACGCCTACACCAAGCTGGTCACCCAGCTCGGCGGGCTGCCCGAGAACGCGAGCGCGGCCGCGCCCCAGGCGCGGTAATCCGGATAGCGAGCGGGCGTGACCCGTCACGAACCGCTCGCCGTTCCCTTCAGGTTTACGGCAAGCCAGCCGGCGTCATCGGGCGCCGGCTGGTCGCTTGCGCTATTGCTGATCTGCGCCGCGGCGGTCGTCCTGCTCAATCCGATCGGCTTTCGCGGCGGCGGCGGCGACGATTTCCAATATCTCGAATTTGCCCGCTGCTGGGTCGCCAATGGCCCCTGCCTGCCGATCGACCATTGGGACACGCGGCTGCCGCTGATCCTGCCGATGGCGGCTTCGCTGAAGCTGTTCGGCGAAAGCCGCTGGGCGCTCTCGCTCGCGCCGCTGGTCTACGCGTTGGCCGCGCTGATCCTGTTTCACGCGGTTGTAAAACGGCTGTTCGGCGCCGTCGTCGCGCTGGTCGGCGGGCTTCTCCTCCTCACCGCGCCGGTCTTCGCCGCGACGATCCTCCAGCCGAATGGTGATGTTCCAGAGCTGGCGTTCCAGTTGGCCGCGGTGCTGCTGGCACTGCGCGCCTGCGCTGATGGCCGGCAGGCGAGCTTCGTCGCGACAGGCATCGCGGCCGCGATCGCCGTGGCGATGCGCGAGACCTCACTCGCCTTCGTCGGCGTGCTGGTGCTGGCGATGGCCTATTATTGCCCGCGCGGCCCGGCGCTGCGCTGGTTCCTGTCCGGGCTTGCCGTGCCGCTCGCGGTCGAATGCCTCGGCTATGCGCTCGCGACCGGCGATCCCTTCTACCGGTTTCGCCTCGCGCTGGATCACAATCTGATCCGCTCGAGCGAGCTTCGGCGCACGGTCGACATCCATGCCGACCCGCTGTTCAACCCGGCATTCATCGCCGGCTGGAAGCCGGCTGCCGGGATCGACTGGCACTGGACGATCAATCCGATCGTCAACCTGCTCGGCGGCTTGCAGGCGGGCCCGGTCTATCTCGCCGCCATCGTCCTTGCGATTTTCGCCGGCCGCGAGCTGCGCCAGCGGCTCGCGCCCTGGGCCGCGGGCGCGCTGCTGGTCTTCCTCGCGCTGACCTACGGGCTCGCGGTCGATCCCAAGGCGCGCATGTTCCTGCTGCCGCTGGCGGCCGCGGCGATGGCCGCCGCCGCCTGCTTTTATGCCGCACCGCGGCGCTGGCGGTGGTTCGCCGCGCTTCCGGTCGCCGCGGCGATCGCCAGCGGGCTATGGGTGACGGCGAGGACCCCGAATATGGCGAGCGCGGAACGGGCCGCCCCGGCGTTGCTGGCGCGCGCGCCCGGGCCGGTCGCGATTGACGGCTGGACCCGTGCGACGCTGACGCTGGTGCCGCAGATCGCGCACGCCCCGCGGGTCCCGACGACCGCGCCCTATCGCCTGGCCTTGACCCTCGGCGATTGCCGGCTCGGCCGGGTCAAGGCGCGGGATGTGCCGGGCCGCCAGCTGGTTGCGGAATGGCGCTCCGACCCGGATGCGCTGGTGCGGCCCTATCGCTGGTTGCGCCACGATCGCGTGCTGGCCGAAACCAACGTCGCTATCGCGCTCTGCCTGTTTGAACGAAATCGTTGATAAACCGCGCTATTTCGGCGCGATGACCATCAGCATCTGGCGTCCCTCCATGCGGGGGAACTGCTCGACCTTGGCGCGTTCGGCGGTGTCGTTCTGGACCCGCTGGAGCACCGCCATGCCGAGCTGGCCATGGGCGAGCTCGCGACCACGGAACCGCAGCGTCACCTTCACCTTGTCGCCCTCTTCGAGGAAGCGGGTGATCGCCTTCATCTTGGTGTCGTAGTCGTGGTCGTCGATGTTCGGACGCATCTTGATCTCTTTGAGTTCCTGCGTCCGCTGCGTCTTGCGCTGCAGATTGGCCTTTTTCTGTGTCTCGTACTTGAACTTGCCGATATCGAGGAACTTGGCGACCGGCGGATCCGCGTTCGGAGAGACCTCCACCAGATCCAATCCAACCTCTGCGGCCTGCTCGATCGCCTCCTTCGTGTACATCACGCCGAGATTTTCGCCCTCATCATCGATCACGCGCACTTTGGGCGCGGTGATGAACTCATTGTAGCGAGGGCCAGCGAGCGGCGGCGGTGCCGCGAGGCCGCGGCGGGGCAGAGGAGGCGGTATGGCAGATTCTCCGTTACGGTTGTCGACTCACTAGCACATGTAATGCCTGGCACTGGTTAGCGGAAGATGACGGACGTTTTTCTCGCCTTACTGTGACAATTGGGCGAGGTCCGGAGCGCGCGCCTCGGCCGCCAGCAGAGCGACCGCCTGGTCGAGGGACAGCACTTCCTGCGGCGATTCGGCCCCCAGCCGGCGCAGCGCCACCGTTCGCTCCTCCGCTTCGCGGCGGCCGACGACCAGCAGCCAGGGGACATGCGCCAGGCTGTGCTCGCGCACCTTGAGGTTGATCTTCTCGTTGCGCAGATCGGCCTCAGCCCTGAGGCCTGCGGCGGTCAGCGCGGCGGCGACCTCCTCGGCATAGCCGTCCGCGTCCGAAACGATCGTCGCGACCACCGCCTGGAGCGGCGCCAGCCAGGGCGGGAAACGCCCGGCATGATGCTCGATCAAGATGCCGAGGAAGCGCTCGAAGGTGCCAAGGATCGCGCGGTGGAGCATCACCGGCCGGTGGCGTTCGCCATCCTCGCCGACATAGGAGGCGCCGAGCCGCTCGGGCATGACATAGTCGAGCTGGAGCGTGCCGCATTGCCAGGTCCGGCCGATCGCATCGGTCAGGTGGAACTCCAGCTTCGGCCCATAGAAGGCGCCTTCGCCGGGCAGCGTCACATAGGCGAGGCCGGTGGCCTTGAGCGCGGACTCAAGATCGCCTTCCGCCCGATCCCAAAGCGCATCCTCGCCGGTCCGTACGTCGGGGCGGAGCGCCAGCTTCACCGCATAATCGGCAAAGCCGAGGTCGCGGTAGATCGAATCGAGCAGGCTGCAGAAGCGCTTCACCTCGTCGACCACCTGGCCGTCGGTGCAGAAGATATGCGCATCGTCCTGGGTGAACTGGCGGACCCGCATGATGCCGTGGAGTGCGCCATGCGGCTCGTTGCGATGGCAGCAGCCGAATTCGGCGAAACGCAGCGGCAGGTCGCGATAGGAGCGGATGCCCTGGCGGAACACCTGGACATGGGCCGGGCAGTTCATCGGCTTTAGCGCCATCAGGTCGCCCGTGCCGGACAGCACCGGCTTGTCGGGATCGGTGCCCGGCACCTCATCGGGCACGACGAACATATTCTCGCGGAACTTGCCCCAATGGCCCGAGGCCTCCCACAGCCTGGCGTCCATCAGCTGCGGCGTCCTGATCTCCTGATAGCCGGCGGCGTCGAGCCGGCGGCGCATATAGGCCTCCAGCACGCGCCACATCGCCCAACCTCTGGGATGCCAGAAGACCGAGCCCTGCGCCTCGGCCTGGAGGTGGAACAGGTCCATCTCCGCGCCGATCTTGCGATGGTCGCGCTTGGCCGCCTCCTCCAGCCGGATGAGATGCTGGTCGAGCTGCTTCTTGTTGAGCCAGCCGGTCCCATAGATCCGGCTGAGCATCGCGTTGTTCTGGTCGCCGCGCCAATAGGCGCCCGACACGCGGGTCAGCTTGAACGCCTGCGGATCGAGCTTGCCGGTCGAGGGCAGATGCGGTCCGCGACACATGTCGAACCACTCGCCGGCGCGATAGACGCTCAGCTCCTCGCCCGCGGGCAGCTCGGCGGCCCATTCCGCCTTGAAGCTCTCGCCCTGCTCGCGCCAGCGGCTGATCAGCGCGTCGCGCGGCCAGACCTCGCGAACCAGCGGCTCGTCGCGGCCGATGATCGCGCGCATCTCGGCCTCGATCGCCGGCAGGTCTTCGTCGGTGAACGGCCGGTCTTTCGGGGCGAAGTCGTAATAGAAGCCGTCGTCAGTCGACGGGCCGAAGGTGATCTGCGTGCCGGGAAAGAGGTTCTGCACCGCCTCGGCGAGAACATGGGCAAAGTCATGGCGCACGAGATCGAGCGCGTCGGCCTCGTCGCGCGCGGTGATCAGCGCCAGGCTGGCGTCCTGGTCGAGTGGCCGGGCGAGATCGATCAGCGCCCCGTCGACCCGCGCCGCCAGCGCCGCCTTGGCCAGGCCCGGCCCGATCGCCGCCGCGATCTCGGCGGGCGTGGTGCCGCGCGGCACCTCGCGGACCGAACCGTCGGGCAGGCTGATGGAAAGCAGGTCGGACATCTCTGGCTACTCTGGGAAAGGCGCGGAACCCTTGGGAAGGCGGTCTGTCGCTGTCAAGGATCGGGCGCCTTCGCCAGCCCGCGCGCAAGCGCGGCTAGGCCCTGATCTTTTGCCGGTGTATCGTGAACCAAAGCCGGGCAGGCGGACACTTACACCGCCATCGCCCGCGTTCCGCGGAGGGGAGTGTCATGCACGCCATTCGTCGCCCTCGTACCTGGATCCTGTTTTCGCTGCTGCCGCTCGCGGTCACCGGCAGCCAGCTCATCGCCGCCGGCGGCGGTGGCATGGGCGGGATGCCGAGCATGCCGAGCGAAAGCGCGCCGAGCTATGATGCGGCCGCGGAATTTCGCGCCGGCATCGCCGCGCTTGGCGAGAACCGCTTCAAGGACGCAAAGCAGAATTTCGATCACGTGCTGGTGATGGCGACCAAGGATCCCAACGCCAATTACTACGCCGGCATGGCCCGCCTCGGACTGAAGGATAACAAGGGGGCCGTGCGCTTTTTCGAGAAGGCGATCAAATACGACGACAATATGATCCAGGCGCACAAGCAATACGGCATTGCCCTCGCCGCGCTTGGCCAGAAGGACAAGGCCCAGGCCGAGCTCGACGCGCTGAAGGCGCGCGCCACCCAATGCGGCGACAGCTGTCCGCAGGCGGCCGATCTCAAGGACGCAATCGCCGCGATCACCAGCCAGATGGGCACGCCGCAAGCGCGGATCGACACCGCGCCGAGCCTGATCTTCGCCAGCGCTCAGGGTGGCGATCAGGCCTATCTCGAGGCCGTCTCGCTGATCAACGAGCATCGCTATGAGGATGCGATCGCCTCGCTGCATCGCGCCGAGATGGCGTTCGGTCCGCATCCCGACGTGCTCACCTATCTCGGTTTCGCCAATCGCAAGCTCAAGCGTTACGACGTCGCCGAGCATTATTATCTCGCCGCGTTGCGGCTTGCGCCGAACCATCGCGGCGCGACCGAATATTATGGCGAGCTGATGGTCGAGCGCGGCGATCTCGCCGGCGCGCGGGCCAAGCTTGCGGTGCTCGATCGGACCTGCAGCTTCGGCTGCTATGAGGCGGAGGAACTGCGCCGTTGGATCGAATCCGGCCACGGCTCCACCTCCTGAGCCTGGCGGCGCTGGCCGGCGCCGCCGCTGCCGCAACCACCGCCAAGCTGCCGATCCTGGCGGCGAACTGGCTTACGCCGGAGGGCCGCGTTGTTGCGCTGACGACGCGCCCGCGCGATTGCGCACGCCCGCCGGCCAAGGCGGATGAGCGTGCGCTGTTCGAGGTCGGCCGGACTGCCTTTCGCGCCCCGCTGCTGCTCGGCGGCCAGGCGGCACGCGCCGGGCTGAGCTGCGAGAGCTGCCACAGCAACGGCCGGCGCAATTCCGCTTTTCGCTTTCCCGGGCTGTCGGGCGCGGCGGGCACGGCCGACGTGACCTCCTCGATCATGAGCTCGCATCGCGGCAATGGCGTGTTCGATCCCAAGCCGATCCCGGACCTCGCCAGGCCGGTGAAGGTCTCGCGCGATCCGCAGAGCGGCGCGCTGGAGCGCTTCGTCCATGGGTTGATCACCGAGGAGTTCGACGGTCCGCAGCCGCCGGCGCTCGTCGAGCGCGGGCTCGCCGT
>Ga0068855_100002511_pt1 | contig 22597 bp, 33 predicted proteins | sample KBSCornC52_FD_66592 | JGI IMG/M metagenome (GOLD analysis project Ga0068855, IMG submission 66592) | Corn rhizosphere microbial communities from Kellogg Biological Station, Michigan, USA - KBS Corn C5-2 | ecosystem: Host-associated > Plants > Roots > Rhizosphere > Soil ...
CGGAAGTACTCGCCCATGGTGCAGCCGGAGTAGGCCGACACGTATTGCATCGCGGCCGACTCGGAGGCCGAGGCGGCCACCACGATGGTGTAGTCCATCGCGCCGTTCTGCTCCAGCGCCCGCACCACGTTCTTGATCGACGACGCCTTCTGGCCGATGGCGACGTAGACGCAGACCATGTTCTGGCCCTTCTGGTTGATGATCGCGTCGAGCGCCACCGCGGTCTTGCCGGTCTGGCGGTCGCCGATGATCAGCTCGCGCTGGCCGCGGCCGATGGGCACCATCGAGTCGATCGACTTCAGGCCGGTCTGCACCGGCTGGCTCACGCTCTGGCGCGCGATCACGCCCGGCGCGACCTTCTCGATCACGTCGGTCATCTTGGCGTTGATCGGGCCCTTGCCGTCGATCGGCTGGCCGAGCGCGTTGACCACGCGGCCGATCAGCTCGGGGCCGACCGGCACCTCCAGGATGCGGCCGGTGCACTTGACCGTGTCGCCTTCGGAGATGTGCTCGTATTCGCCCAGGATCACCGAGCCGACCGAGTCGCGCTCGAGGTTCAGCGCCAGGCCGAACGTGGGCGTGCCATCGGCGGTGGGCGGGAATTCCAGCATTTCGCCCTGCATCACGTCCGACAGGCCGTGGATGCGGCAGATGCCGTCGGCAACCGACACCACGGTGCCCTGGTTGCGGATGTCGGCGCTCGCGGCGAGCCCTTCGATGCGGCTCTTGATCAGTTCGGAAATCTCTGCGGGATTGAGTTGCATGACTCTTTCCTTCCTTCTTTAAATAAACGGGCGGCTTGGCCGCGATCAGGCGGCGCTGAGCGCGACCTTCATTTGCTCCAGGCGGGCCTTGACCGACGTGTCCAGCACCTCGTCGCCCACCACCACACGAATTCCGCCGATCAATTCCGGCTCTTGCTGCACGGATAGATTGAGCTTGCGGCCAAAACGCTTTTCCAGCGCGCCCGACACTTGCGACAGCGCCTGCGGCTCGATCGGGAATGCGCTGTACACGATGGCATCGGAGGTACCGCTGCGCGCGTTCATCAGCGCGCGAAACTGTTCGGCGATGGCCGGCAGCGCGGCCAGCCGGCCGTTCTCGATCACCATGCGCAGGAAATTCTTGCCGTTGCCGGGCAGCGGCGACGTCGCCACGGCCGAGATCACGTCGAATACTTCGGCGTCGCTCACCTTGGGGTTGTCGGCGAACTGCAGCAATTCCTTGTCGGCGGCAATGGCGGCCAGCATGTCCAGCCACGACGCTGTGGCGGCCGGGTCATCGCCGGCGGATTTGAACAACGCTTCCGCGTACGGGCGTGCGATGGTGGCGAGCTCGGCCATGATTTACGCCAGCTCCGCCTGCAGGCGATTGAGCAAATCGGCGTGCACGCCGGCATTCACTTCGCGGCGCAGGATCTGCTCGGCGCCCTTGACCGCCAGCGTGGCCACTTGTTCGCGCAGGACCTCGCGGGCGCGAATGGTCTGCTGCTCGGCCTCGGCTTTTGCGGCGGCGATGATCTTGTTCGCCTCTTCGGTCGCGCGGCCCTTCGCCTCTTCGACGATGGCTTGCGCGCGGCGCTCGGCATCGGCCAGCAGCTGCGCGGTCTCATTGCGCGACTTCGCCAATTCCTCTTCGACGCGGCGGTCGGCGGCGGCGAGTTCGGCCTTGGCCTTGTCGGCGGCGGCCAGGCCGTCGGCGATCTTCTTGGCGCGCTCGTCAAGTGCGACGGCGATCGGCGGCCAGATGAACTTCATCGTGAACGCGACCAGAAGCACGAACACGATCATCTGAATGATCAGGGTTGCGGTGATGCTCACTTTTTCATCCTTCGCCGGTGACGATCTGCCGCCGGCACGAGGTTGGAGATGGCCTGATTACTTCGCGATCTGCGCCAGCTGCGCGAGGAACGGGTTGGCGGTGGTGAACCACAGCGCGATACCCACGCCGATGATGAACGACGCGTCGATCAGGCCGACCAGCAGGAACATCTTGGTTTGCAGCTCATTCATCAATTCGGGCTGGCGAGCCGCCGATTCGAGGTACTTGCTGCCCATGACGCCGATGCCCACACACGCGCCGAGCGCGCCCAGGCCGATGATCAGGCCCGCGGCCAGTGCGACAAAAGCGATAACGTTCATGATGACTCCTAGAGGTCTTGGTTAACGAGAAAAGAAAAACGGAACTTGAATTGCAGTCAATGCGAATCGTGGGCTTGGCCGACATACACCAGGGTCAGCATCATGAACACGAAGGCTTGCAGCAGGATGATCAGGATGTGGAACACGGCCCATACGAAGCCGGCGAAGATATGCAGGCCGGCCAGCACGATGCCGCCGAACGACAAGGTGAAAGCGCCGCCCAGCAGCGCGATCAGCAGGAACAGCAGTTCGCCTGCGTACATGTTGCCGAACAACCGCATGCCGTGCGACACGGTCTTGGCGATGAATTCGACCAGCTGCATCGCCAGGTTCACGACACCCAGCAGCACGGCGAAGATCGGGTTCTTGCTGGTGCCGAACGGAGCGGTGACCAGTTCATGCGCCCAGCCCGCCGCGCCTTTGATCTTGATGTTGTAGAACAGGCAGATCAGCAAGACACCGACCGACAACCCCATCGTGACGGAAAGGTCGGCCGTGGGCACCACGCGCAGGTAGGCATGTTCCGGGTCGTGACCGGTGGCGGCGTAAATGTGTTGCCAGATCCAGGGCAGCAAATCGACCGGTAGCAAGTCCATCGCGTTGAGCAAGACGATCCAGACGAACACCACCAGGGCAAGCGGCCCGACCATCTTGCGGCTCTTCGCGTTGTGCACGATGCCCTTGGCCTGCGCGTCGACATACTCGATGAGCATTTCCACCGCGGCCTGGAAGCGGCCGGGTACGCCCGATGTGGCCTTGCGCGCGGCCAGCCACATCACCCAGCAGCCGATGACGCCCAGGGTGATGGACCAGAACATCGAGTCGAAATTGAAAACGGAGAAGTCGACGAGCGACGCCGGCTTGTGCGTCTGCAGATGGGTCAGGTGGTGAATGATGTATTCACCGGCGCTCATTCCGTGTTCTTCAGCAGCCATCTTGGTTTACTCGACTCTTCGTTTCACGTTGCGGGGCGCCAAAGCCAGCGCCGCCCAATACACCTGCATCGTCAGCACCAACCCGGCCAACAAGGCCGGCCAGCTCAGTGCTGTCACTATTTTCGGGGCGACGGCCAGCAAAACAACCGTCAGCGCCACCTTGATTACCTCCCACAGAAAGAACCGGGCCACGGCCCCCGTGGGGCTGGCCCGCGCAATCCGCGGGGCGGTCAGCACACGCGCGAAGATGGCCGTGGGCAGGGCCACAGCCAACGCGCCATATGCGGCGGACCACGCTACGGTTTGCCTTCCCGTGAGCACCCAGGCAGCCAAAGCCACCACGAGCCCCACCCCAACCTGCCCCGTCACCACCCACCAAGGCGAGGCCTGGGGTTGTTGTTCGCGCAGCGCTCGCGCCTCTTGCGCACTGAGCTGCTTGAATGGGGGCTCTTCATCCTCATCAGGGAGCGGGGAGATTTTTTTCATGGCATCCGCCGCACTTGACCCTGAATTTTCACAAAGCCCCTGATTATAAGTAGAAACCCCTGGCGCTCTCTAGGTAACCCGACCTCAGCGTCGGGCTTTGGGGCAAACTCACGCGCGATTCAGGCGCCAGTAAGGTAAGCGTGAGCGCAACGGCCGTGCTGCGCAAGGCCAGCGACAATGCAGGCATGAGCGAATCGAATCTCCCCCAACTGCCCTGCTACCTGAACGGCGAACTCACCAACCTGCGCGACGCCAAGGTCAGCGTGATGGACCGTGGCTTCATCCTGGGCGACGGCGTGTACGAGGTGGTGCCGGTGTATGCCGGCCGGCCGTTCCGGTTCGAGCATCACATGAAGCGGCTGGGCCGCAGCCTGGCCGAGCTGCGAATTGAAAATCCGATGGATGCGCAAGGCTGGCGCGCGCTGGTGGATCGAATGATCGCTGCCTACGCGCAGTCGCAAGGCAGTACGCCCCAGCAGATGGATCAGCTGGTCTACATCCAGGTGACCCGGGGCGTGGCGATGCGCGACCATGTGATGCTGGCCGGCCTCACACCCACGGTGTTCGCAACCAGCTACCGCATCACGCCGCCCACAGCCGCCAACCGTAGCGAGGGCGTTGCTTGCGTCACCGCCGACGACTTCCGCTGGAAGAAGGCGCACATCAAGAGCATCAGCCTCGCTGGAGCGGTACTGGCGCGTCAACTCAGCGCCGACGTGGGCGCGGCAGAGACCGTGATGTTTCGCGATGGCATCCTCAGTGAAGGCGCGGCCGCCAACGTATGGGTCGTCAAGAACGCAACCGTGATGGGCCCGCCCAAGGACAACCTCGTGCTCGAGGGCATCCGTTACGGCTTGATCGAGCAACTGTGCCGCGAAGCAGGCATCGGCTTCGAGCTGCGGCGAATCCCGCGCGACGAAGTATTCGGCGCGGACGAGCTGCTGCTGTCGAACGCCAGCAAGGAAATCCTGGCGGTGACGCTGCTGGACGGAAAGCCTATTGGAACCGGCAGACCTGGCCCCATTTATGACCAGTTGTACGCTGGTTATCAGCGTGCCAAGCTAGGTTGAACCATGACGATGCCCCCCACCCCGCCAAGTGCGCCAGATCCCGGCAAGGAATCGCTGATCGAATATCCGTCGCCTTTTCCCATCAAGGTGATGGGCGCCAAGGCGGATGGTTTCGTGCACGCCGTCACCAGCATCGCGCGCCAGTTCGACTCGGGGTTCGACGCAACCACCGTCGAGCTGCGTGAGAGCAAAGGCGGGAACTACCTGGGCGTGACCATCACGATCACCGCGACCAGCCGTGAGCAACTCGACGAGCTGTACCGCACGCTGTCGACGCATCCGATGGTCAAGGTCGTGCTCTAGCGCGGGACACAGGTGCAGCAGATCCTGCGCGGCCGGGTGGAGTACCTGCCCACCTACGAGGCCATGCGGGCTTTCACCGCGTCGCGCAACGACAGCACGCCCGACGAGCTTTGGCTGTGCGAACACCCGCCGGTGTACACGCAAGGCCTGGCAGGGCGCGCGGAACACGTGCGCGATGCGGGCAGCATTCCCGTCATCGCCACCGATCGCGGAGGCCAGGTCACCTATCACGGGCCCGGCCAGGTAGTGGCTTACCCGCTGATCGATTTGCGGCGCGCCGGCTACTTCGTCAAGGAATATGTGCACCGTATCGAGGAAGCGGTGATCCGGACTCTGGAGCACTTCGGGGTGACCGGGCACCGCGTTCGGGGCGCGCCGGGGATTTATGTCCGGCTGGATGATCCGTTTTCGCATGCGGTGCTTGCGCCGCCCGACGCTGTGGATCTTTTCGCGGGTCTGGGCAAGATCGCGGCGCTGGGCATCAAGGTGAGCCGCCATTGCGCCTACCACGGTGTCGCGCTGAATGTCGGCATGGACCTGGAACCCTTCACTCGCATCGACCCGTGCGGCTATGTAAGCTTGAACACAGTGGACCTTTCTACAATCGGCGTATCAACCACCTGGAATGAAGCGGCACAGGTGCTGGGCCACAAACTCAGTACCTGGCTGGCGCCCTGAATCATGAGCTCCCCTGAAGTCGTGCGCGATGCGCAGTCCGTCGAAAACTACAAGGCATCGGCCAAGCACAAGGCCGCGGCCAAGCTGTCGCGCATCCCGGTGAAGGTCGAGCAAGCCGAGATCCTGAAAAAGCCGGAGTGGATCCGCGTCAAGGCCGGCTCGCCCACCACCCGCTTCTACGAGATCAAGCAGATCCTGCGTGAAAGCCATCTCAACACCGTATGCGAAGAAGCGTCGTGCCCCAACATCGGCGAATGCTTCGGCAAGGGCACCGCGACCTTCATGATCATGGGCGACAAATGCACGCGCCGGTGCCCGTTCTGCGACGTCGGCCACGGCCGGCCCGATCCGCTGGATGCGAGCGAGCCCGAAAACCTGGCCCGCACCATCGCGCGGCTCAAACTCAAATATGTCGTGATCACCAGCGTGGATCGCGACGATCTGCGCGACGGCGGCGCCGGACATTTCGTCGAGTGCATCCGCAAGACGCGCGAGTTGTCGCCCGGCACCATCATTGAAGTCCTGGTTCCCGATTTCCGTGGTCGCGATGACCGAGCGCTGGAAATCCTGAAAGCCGCGCCCCCCGACGTGATGAACCACAACCTGGAAACGATCCCGCGCTTGTATCGCGAGGCGCGGCCGGGCAGCGATTACGCGTTCAGCTTGAACCTGCTGAAGAAATTCAAGGCGATCCATCCCGGCGTACCGACCAAGAGCGGCTTGATGGTCGGCCTGGGCGAAACCGACGAGGAAATCCTGCAGGTGATGCGCGAGATGCGCGAACACGGCATCGAGATGCTGACCATCGGCCAGTACCTCGCGCCTTCGACGTCGCACTTGCCGGTGCGGCGCTACGTTCACCCCGACACCTTCAAGATGTTCGAGGCCAAGGCCCACGAGATGGGCTTCAGCCATGCCGCTGTCGGAGCGATGGTGCGTTCGAGCTATCACGCCGACCAGCAGGCCCACGCCGCCGGAGTGGGCAACGCTTGAACGCGCCGCTCGCCTAAGCGCCGTTCAGCAGCGCGGCCGGATCTTCCGACTCGAGCACCTTGCACGCCAATGCGCCCAGGCGTGAGGTATCGGCGCGCAGGACCTCCTGCTTGACGGCAAGGATCTGCGCCGGATGCATGGAAAAGCTGCGCAAGCCCATGCCAAGCAGCAGCCGCGTTAACGTGGTGTCGCCTGCCATCTCGCCGCAGACGCTCACGCCCTTGCCTTGCGCATTGCACTCGTTGATGGTCTCCGCCAGCAAACGCAAGACCGCGGGATGCAGCGGATCGTAGAGGTGCGCCACCGACTCGTCGGCGCGGTCGATCGCCAGCGTGTACTGGATCAGGTCGTTGGTGCCCACCGAAAGAAAATCGAAGTACTTCAGGAAGATCTTCAGCGTCAGCGCGGCTGCGGGAATCTCGATCATCGCGCCCAGCTTGATCGGGCCGTAAGCGACGCCGCGATTGTCCAGTTCGGCCCGCGCGAAATCGATCAAGGACACGGTCTGCCGGATCTCGCTGGCGTGCGCCAGCATCGGGATCAGCATGTTCACCTGGCCGTGCGCGGCCGCGCGCAGGATGGCACGCAGCTGCGTGAGGAACATCGCGGGATCGGCCAGGCTCCAGCGGATCGCGCGCAGGCCCAGCGCAGGATTGAGGTGGGACGCCTCCGGCTCTGAATTGTCCAGCGGCTTGTCGGCGCCGACGTCGATGGTGCGGATCGTGACCGGCAGCCCCTCCATGCCCTCCACCGCGCGCCGGTACGCCTGGTACTGCTCTTCTTCGTCGGGCAAGTTGCCGCGGCGGCCCATGAACAGGAACTCGCTGCGGAACAGGCCGACGCCGACCGCGCCCGCCTTGAGCGCCGCGGGCGCGTCCTCGGGCAGTTCGATGTTGGCGAGCAGTTCGACCTTCTGGCCATCCAGCGTGATGGCCGGCGTGTGGCGCAGGCGAGAAAGCCGGCCGCGCTCGAGCTCGCCCTGGCGTTGCTTGAAGCCGTACTCGGCCAGGATGATGGGCGACGGGTCGACGATCATCACGCCGGCATCGCCGTCGATGATGATCCAGTCGTCCTGGCGCACCAGCTGGCTGGCGCTGCGCGAGCCGACGACCGCCGGGATGTCCATGCTGCGCGCGACGATGGCGGTATGCGAGTTGCGGCCGCCCACGTCCGTGACGAAGCCGGCGAACACGCTCTGCTTGAACTGCAGCATGTCTGCGGGCGACAGGTCGTGCGCGACCATCACCAGCGGCACGTCCATGCTGTCGTCCAGCAGCAGGTCTTGCTGGGTCTTGCGGCGTCCCCCGGCGGGCGGCGCCACCGGCGAAGCCACGCCTTTCATGTAGCGCAGGATGCGCTCGGCCACCTGCTCCAGGTCGGCCTTGCGCCCGCGCAGGTAGTCGTCTTCCATGTCGTCGAATTGACGCGACAACACTTCCAGCTGGGTAGTCAGGGCCCACTCGGCGTTGTACAGGCGCTCGGCGATCCAGTGCTTGACCCCGCTGATCAGCTCTTCATCCTGCAGCAGCATCAGGTGAACGTCCAGCAAGGCCATCAGTTCGTGGGGCGCTTCCTTCGGCCCCATGATCGAGATGGTCTGCTGCAGGCGATGGATCTCGTCGACGACGGCGTTGCGTCCGGCCCGCACGCGCTCGATCTCGGTTTCGATCTGCTCCGGCTGGATGAAGTAGTGCGCGACATCGACGCTGCTGGACGCCATCAGCACGGCGCGCCCGATCGCGATGCCGCGTGCGACTGCGAGCCCATGCACAGAGAACGTCATTCCCCTTCTCCGAACTTGTCCGAGATCAATGCCAACAGCGCATTCATGGCCTCCTGCTCGCGCTCGCCATCGGTTTCGATGGTCACGTCGCTGCCGACGCCGGCGGCGAGCATCATCACGCCCATGATGCTCTTGGCGTTGACGCGCCGCTCGCCGCGGCTCATCCAGACGTCGCAAGGGTAGGCGGCCGCCACCTTGGTCAGCTTGGCCGAAGCGCGGGCGTGCAGGCCCAGCTTATTGTTGATGCTCGTCGTCGTCCGGATCATTGTTTCTGCGGGCCTGGTTTTGCGGGGCGGTGACGGCTACTTGCATGACTCCCTGGGTTCCGCCGATGACGGCGCGAGACACCAGCGCATCCAGCGATTCGTTGCGATAGCTGACGCTGCGCAGCAGCATGGGCAGATTGACGCCGGTGATCAGGCGCGAGGTGATGCCGTCGACCAGCTTCTGCGCCACATTGCTGGGCGTCGCGCCGAAGATGTCGGTGAGCACCAGCACGCCCGTGATTCCCTCCACGTGGCTGAGCTGTTCCATCGCGATTCGCGCTGTCGCCTGCGTTTCCTCGGGGGGCATGTTCGGCTGCACGTCGATCGCGGACACATGCGCACCGCAGTCCGGGAACACGTGCAGCGCGCAGCTGCGCAGCGCGTGGGCCAGCGGAGCGTGGGCGATGATGAGAATCGCGTTCATCAGTGCGAATTATCCTTTGCCGCGAGGAAGTGCCCATATGCCACAACGCTGCAGGCCAGGAACCCGGCCATGGCGCAGCGAAAAGACGTCACCTCCGCGAGCCCGAGCGCCATGAATCCATCGATGGCCAGGCCGATTCCCCACTGCACCACGAAGACGCCGCTAAAGAGCGCCAGGTTGAAGGCGGTGAGCGCCCGCCCCGCAACGGCAGGTGGGAACGCCATGGCCACCGCCGGCTGCGCCAGGGACACCACACTGGAAGTGATGCAAAAGGCCGTCCAGGCGAGAGCGCCGGCCTGCGGGCCCGCGATGATGATCGCGGCCATTGCGAGGAAGCTCAAGGGCAGTCCGCGGGCGATCAAACGGTCGGTCGACAGGCCGCGCTTGGCGAGCCACGGATTGAGGATGCCCCAGGTCCAGAAAGTGCACAGCATGCCGACGTTGATGATGAACAGCCCCGTTGCCGCTTCCAGGGGCGGATAGCCGGCGACCCTCACCATCCAGGGCCCGGCCCACAAGCTCTGCATGGCGATCATCCCTCCATAGCTGACAAAACCGAGGGGGGCCATCTTGCGAAAGTACGGATGCTTCCAGACCTGCGCGTAGCTTGATGGCGCCGCATCCGCATCAGGACGCGATGCTTCCCAACGCGGCACCTTCCACGCGATGACTGCCATGGCGCAGCCGATACCCAGGGCCAGCAGCCAGAACAACGGCCGCCAGCCGATCACCGGCATCAACCATTGCACCGGCAACGTGGAAGCGACCATGCCCAGGGAGCCGCTCATCAACATCCAGGAGTTGGCCCGCAATTGCGCGATCGGTGTGAGCCAGCGGCGAAAGCCCGTCAATGGCGCCATGAGGCCGGCGCTCAGCCCCACGCCGCACATCACGCGCGCCGCGAGCAGCTGGCTGAAGTTGCCGGCCATCGAGAACGCCAGGCAGCCCACGATGGCAACCAGCAAATAGGCGAGCATCACATTGCGCGGACCGTGCCGGTCCAACCACTTGCCCAAGGGCAATTGCGTGGCGGCGAAACCCAGGAAATACCCGCCGGCCAGCAAGCCGAGTTCCTGCGCGCTCAGACCGAATTCGTGGGTCAGCACGGGTGAGAGCGTGGCGGTAATGGCGCGCAGCATCGCCGTGAACAGATACGTGAACGCAAATGCGAAGAACACGACCATCGCGCTGCGGCGGGTCAGCAGCGACAAGCCGGCTGCGCTTTGCGTCGCGCCGGATGCGCCGCCCGAGGAACCTTCCGTCTGGCCGGACGCGCGCACGCTGCTCATTCGAACTTCAGTGCCGAGAAGAACGGCTCGACCACGTCCGGCTTGAGCTGGTCCGCGTAGATCACGGCCTGGAACACCCGGCTGTCCCGCGCGAAATACGCCGCCTGGCTCTTGACCTTGCTTCCATCCGCACGCTGCCCGCTGGCCACCACCTGAACCGACTGCGGCAAATTGCGCGCGCCGCGCAGCTGGAACGCGCTCTCCTGCGCGGACGGGCTGCGCAGGTTGGCCAAGGTTGCGGCCTTCCACTGTGCAAGCACTTCGCCGGCCCGCTCGGGGTCCTCGATGTCAGCGGTCAGCAGCGCGAACGTGGCTCCGCCCGTGCTGCAACTCAGGGCCTGCAGGTTCACCTGCCGACCTGCCATCGGTACGGTGCGCTCGCCGTTTTCCGGCTTGCAAGGCAGCATCGCCGCCAGGCCGCCTTGCGGCGTGCGAACTTCTCGCCAATTGAAAGTGGGACTGCACGCGGCCGCGGCGCATCCGATGACAAGCAAGGCCGCGAGGATTCGGTCCATCGCCCGATTATCCTTTTGCGGCGCCACGCCCGCCGGGCGGATTTGCGGAGAGAATCGTTTCATGAACTCACTCGACGGCATCCGCGTCCTCGATCTGTCCCGCGTCTTGGCCGGGCCCTGGTGCGCGCAGACATTGGGCGACTTGGGCGCGGACGTGCTCAAGATCGAGCGTCCCGGCGCGGGCGACGACACGCGCAGCTGGGGTCCTCCTTTCATGAAGGACGACGCCGGACAGGATACGGCCGAGGCAGCTTATTACCTGGGCACCAACCGGAACAAACGGTCCGTGACTTGCGACATCGCGCAGCCGGCCGGCCAGGACCTGATCCGCCAATTGGTGAAGCACTGCCATGTATTCATCGAGAACTTCAAGGTCGGCGACATGGCGCGTTACGGACTGGACTATCCATCGCTCAAGGCGATCAATCCCGCCCTGGTGTACTGCAGCGTCACCGGCTTCGGCCAGACGGGACCGTATCGTGAACGCGCGGGATATGACTACGCCATCCAAGGAATGGGCGGGCTGATGAGCGTGACGGGCGAACGCGACGACCTGGGCGGCGGTCCGCAAAAGGTCGGCGTCGCGGTGGCCGACTTGTTCACCGGAATGTATGCGGCGGTTGCGATCCTCGCGGCATTGCGTCACGTCGAGCGCAGCGGCGAAGGCCAGTACATCGACATGGCGCTGCTGGACACCCAAGTGGCGATGCTGGCGAACCTGGGCGCGAACTACCTTGTCAGCGGCGTCGCGCCCAAGCGCGCCGGCAATGCGCACCAGAACATCGTGCCCTATCAAGTGTTCGAAACCGCGCCGGCGAGCGACGGCAGCAAGGACCACATGATCCTGGCCGTGGGCAACGACACGCAGTACGCGAAGTTCTGCGCGGTGGCGGGGCGGCCCGAGCTGGCGAGTGATCCGCGGTTCGCGCAGAACCGCGATCGGGTGCGCAATCGCGCGGTGCTGGTGCCGTTGCTCGAAGAGGTCATGAAAAGCCGAAGCAAGGCGCAGTGGCTGCCTGCACTCGAAGCTGCGAAGGTTCCGTGCGGTGCGATCAACGACCTGGAGGAAGTGTTCGCGGATCCGCACGTGAAAGCGCGAGGGATGGTGACGTCCTGGCGCCATCCGCTCCAATCGGAGTTGCATCTGGTGGGCAGTCCTATCAAGCTCACCGCGACGCCGGTGCGTGCCGCGATGCCGCCGCCGATGCTCGGCCAGCACACCGACGAAGTGCTGCGCGAACTGCTGCATTGCCCCGAGGATCGTTTGCAGGAGTTGAAGAAAGGCAAGGTGATCTGAGATGGCGAACTTCGTTCTGGTTCATGGCGCGTGGCACGGCGGCTGGTGCTGGCGCCGCGTGGTGCACGCGCTGAGCGCGGCGGGACATCGTGCTCATGCGGTGACCTTGACGGGCGTGGGCGAACGGGTGCACCTGATGTCGCCGGCGATCACGCTGGAGACGCACATCGGCGATGTCGTGAACGCGATGGATGCGGAGGAGATGCAGGAGCTGGTGCTGGCCGTGCATTCCTACGCGGGCATGATCGGAACGGCGATCGCGGACCGCCTGCCGGGGCGCCTGCGTCATCTGGTGTATGTGGATGCGGTGGTTCCCCATCCCGGGGAAAGCTGGAGCAGCACGCACGCAAGCGCGACCCGCGAGGCCCGCCTGGCCGCGGCGGCCGCATCGCCGGACTTCAGTTTCCCGCCGCCCGATCCATCCGTCTACGGCTTGGCCGGCGAAGACCATGCCTGGGTCGCGCGCCGCCAGACACCGCATCCCGGCCACACTTATCAAGCCGTGCTCGACTTCGATCCTCAGCGCGTGGCGCGAGTGCCCCGCACGTTCCTCAACTGCGTGGCCCCCACACTTGGCACGATCGACGCGATCCGCCAACGTCTGAAGGACAAGGACCTGTGGGGCGGCGCCTGGCACTCGGGCGGCGGCGCACGGGTGATCGACCTGCAGACCGGGCACGACCCCATGGTCAGCGCGCCCGCCGACGTCGCACGCATCCTGCTGGACTGCGCCGGCGCATAGGACCCAACTGAGATGGGTTGATGAAAGAAACCGCTCGGCGCCTCGGGCCTACTGCTTGTAGGCCTCGACGTCAAAGGTCACCTTCACCTCGTCGCTGATCGCGGTGAGCCCCGACTTCATTCCGAAGTCGCTGCGCTTGAATTGGGCCACGGCATCGGCGCCGCACATCTCCTTCTTGTTGAAGGGATGAGGGCCGCAGCGGAACTGCGTCACCGTCAGCTTGATGGGTTTGGTCGCGCCCAACAGAGTGAGGGTGCCGTCGACGCTTTCGAGTGAATCACCGGAGAAATTGAACCGGGTCGACTTGAACGTCGCATCCGGAAATTCCGCGACGTTGAAGAAATCGCCGGAACGCAGCGTCTCGTCGCGCGAGCGCGGCCCATTGGCCTTGGACACCAAGCTGCCCGACTCCTGCTTGGGGTCGCCCGTGTTCAGGGAAGCCGTGGCCACCTTCACCACGAGATCGCCCGTCTTGGCGGAACGGTCGAGCGTGAGCTTTCCGCTGACCCGGTCGAACCGGCCGTGGATGGTCGACATGCCCAGGTGAACCACGGAAAAGTGCGCAAACGAATGCGCCGCGTCGAACTCGTAAGACTCGGCCGCCACGGCGCCCAGCGGCAGGGCGCACGCCATAAGGACGGGTACAGAGGTGCGAAACATCGTGTTCTCCTGGGGTGAAATGAAACAGCTCAAGTCGATGATGACCCGGCGAACCAAGCCAAGCCCACCGCCAGCGCCACGGCTGGCAGGCAAGCGAGAAGCGACAGTGATGCGGTGCGCCAGCGTCGCTCCAGGTCCTGCGGCACCAGCCGCGTCGCCCAGGGAATTGCCGGCAAGGGAAGAAGGCAGAACCATGGCAGGGATCCCGTGAACACTGCGAGCAGCGCCGCCAGCGCGCAAATGACGGCGCCCGGGAGAGCCAAACCGGCCGCGCCCTGGCTCGTCGTGGGCGCGGCAAGCAGGACCAGCAGCGCCGCCGCCGAGCCCGCTGCCACTGCAACGGCCCATTGTCCGAGCACCAGGGACGCGCTCAGGAAAGCGAGCACGGCCACGGCCAAACCCAGCATCAAGCCGGTCAGTGCGCTTCGAATGGAGTCGCTGCCGCAGCGAAGCGCAGCATCCAGCAGAAGGGCGGCAAACGCGGCCGACGCAAGACCTTTGAGCATGGCGTTCGCGGCCTCCTGCTGCTGCAGCACGCGCCACAGCAGCCAGGGCACGCTCGCTGCCAGTGCCAAGTCCAACGCGAGACGCACCCGCTCATTGCGGTGCAGTCTTGTGAGCGCCAAGGCCACGATGAGGATGGGCGTCCCCAGCCCGGTCACCTCGAGCTTGCGCACTGCGGTGAACGTCTCGAATGTGTAGCCCATCGTCAGACCCACGGCGACGGCAAAAGCGCAGACCACAGCCAAGCCAATCAGCTGCGTGCGCCGCAGCGCAGCCGCGACCACGAGCGCCGCGAAAAAAGGGGCAATGGCGGCCTGGAAGGCAGGATGCGCCAACAAGTGATCCATCTGAGTCATCGCCCGAACAACGGCGAGCCGGTTACTGCGTCGTGAAGGCGTCGTGGCAGGCCTTGCACGCATTGGATGTTGCCCGGTACGCCACCTTCAGTGCTTCCAGGTCGCCCGCATCGGCTGCGGCCTGCAGCTTAACGACTTGGGCTTGCATCTTGTCGCTCAGGTCCTTGAATTTGGCCGGCTCGCTCCAGATGGCGGGCTTTGCATCGGTCTTGTCGGATTTGCCGGAGTCGGTTCCGGGCAGGAACGCGGGCCAGGGCAATGAAGACATGGTTGCGACCAGGCCGGCGCTGCGCGACGCCGCCTTGGCGTCGAATGGGATGCGGCCATTGATCATCGAGCCCACTTGCCGGTACAAATGAAAGTCCATGACCTCCATCACGCCCTGCCGGTATCGAATCGAATCCTCGGGCTTGCGGAATTGGGCCTGAGCGGCCGCGGCGAAGCACATGCCGAGCAGCAGGATTGGAGTCCGCGGAGACTTCATGGAACTTCTTTCTGTCGAGGTGGGCATTGTGCAGTTCAGTGAGTCGGCCGGGCATAAAAAAGTTCTGGCTTTGCTGGCGCGTTCGGGAAACTACCGATGAGTCGTCCAGTCACAATCCAACGTCCGTCGACCGTCAATTAACATGTCCGCCGACCCTGCTCGTTGCATCCGCGTGTGGGATTTGCCCACCCGTGTCTTCCACTGGTTGCTGGCGCTAGCAGTGATCTTGTTGCTGATCACCGGCAAGATCGGCGGCGACGCGATGATGTGGCACTCCCGCCTGGGCTACGCAGTGGCGAGCCTGCTGCTCGCGCGGATTGCATGGGGATTCGTGGGCGGCCATTGGTCGCGCTTCAGCGCGTTCGCCTATTCCCCCCGCACCGTCATTGGCGCGCTGGGCCGCGGCGGCGGCGATCCGGATTTTGCAGTGGGCCATTCGCCGCGCGGTGCGATGTCGGTTTACGCGATGTTGGCATTTCTCGTGGCGCAAGCCGGCACCGGCTTGTTCAGCGACGACCAAGCCGACTTTTCCGGACCCCTGAGCATCTTCGTCTCCAATCGCATGGTGCGCTTGCTCACCCGCTACCATCGCAACGTCGGCGAGTTGGTTCTCATCGCTCTGGTGCTGCTGCATGTCGGTGCGATTGCTTACTATTGGATTCGTGAAGGGCAGAACCTGGTGCGTCCGATGTGGACGGGCGACAAGGTGGTGGAGGTCGACGCACCCCCCTCGCGCGACGACGTGAAGTCGCGATTGATGGCGGCCCTGCTGCTGCTGGTGTGTTCGGCCTTCGTTGCCTGGGTTGCCAGCCTGGGCGGCTGAAGAACCGGGGCCTTGATCCAGCTTGCTAGCGCCCCGGCCGGGCGCTAGACTGGCGGGCCGTCATTCCCGTTCTCACGCGTGAACACGCAAGACATCCCCCCGATAGAACTGGCGGCTCCCGCCACAACCGACGAGATCGAGGCGCTGCGCGCCATCTTCCGCGAATACGCGCAAGGCCTGGGCGTTGACCTCTGCTTCCAGAATTTCGAGCAGGAACTCGCGCAGCTCCCCGGCGACTATGCAGCGCCGCGCGGCGCTTTGTTCCTGGCGAAGGTCGATGGCGAAGTGGCCGGCTGCTGCGCGCTGCGTCCGCTGGATTCGGTTGATTACCCGAACGCAGCGGAGATGAAGCGGCTGTACGTGCGCAAGCCGTTCCGTAATTTCGGGCTGGGTCGCGCATTGGCGCAAGCCGCGATGGATGCGGCGCGCGAAGCCGGCTATGCCTGCGTGCTGCTGGATACGCTGGACGACATGGAAGCCGCGCGCGAGTTGTATGAGGAATTGGGGTTCGGGGAAATCCCGCCCTACTATCACAACCCCATTGCGGGCGCGCACTACCTGAAGGCCGACCTCGAGGTGCGCCCGAAGGCGAGCCTGCGAGATCGGCGCAGGTCAGGTTTTCAACCCTTGGCCTGAGCCAGCAGCGTCTGCGCGTCGCTCACTTCGAACTTGCCCGGCGCTTCGACGTTCAGTGAAGCGACCTTGCCGTCCTTGACGAGCATCGAGTAGCGCTGGCTGCGGATGCCCATGCCCGCGGCGGTGCGGTCCAGCGTCAGGCCGGTCGCCTTGGTGAAATCGGCGCTGCCGTCGCCCAGCATGCGGATCTTGCTGCCGGTCTTCTGGTCGCGCGCCCACGCGCCCATCACATACGCGTCGTTCACGCTCACGCACCAGATCTCGTCGACTCCCGCCTTCTTCAGTTCATCGGCCTTCTCGACAAAGCCGGGAACATGCTTGGCCGAACAGGTTGGCGTGAACGCACCGGGCAGGGCAAACAGCGCGATGGTCTTGCCCTTGGCCGCTTCGGCCACCTTCACCGGGTTGGGACCGATGCTGCAGCCGTTGCCTTCGACTTCCGAATATTCCTGCAGCGTGACATCGGGCAGCGAGTCGCCGACTTTGATCATCTGGTATCTCCAAAAAAGAAACGACCCACATTGTGGGCCGTTTCGCTGGAGTCTGCAGGCGCTGCGGTCAGACTTCGATCGCCTTCTCAACCAGCCGCGTTGCCACCCAGTTCTTGGTCTTGGAGATCGGCCGGCTCTCGGTGATCTCGATCACGTCGCCGGTGTGGAACTCGCCCTTCTCGTCATGGGCGTGGTACTTGCTGGACTTGGCAACGATCTTGCCGTACAGCTCATGCTTGACGCGGCGCTCGACGAGCACCGTCACGGTCTTGGCACGCTTGTCGCTCACCACCTTGCCAACCAGGGTGCGCTTGAGGGATGTCTTGGCTTCCGTCATGGTCCTGGTTCCTTACTTGCTGGCGGGCGTCTTGGACGCGCGCTCTTGCTCTTGCTTCTGGGCCAGGATGGTCTTGGCCCGGGCGATATCGCGACGCGTGACGCGCAGCGTGCCGGTGTTGTTGAGTTGTTGCGTGGCCTTCTGCATGCGCAGGCCGAAGTGGGCTTTCTGCAGCTCCTTCACTTCGCTTTGCAAAGCGGCAACGTCTTTCTGGCGCAATTCAGCGGATTTCATTTTCTATTGGCTCCTGAATCACGTGCCCATCTGGCGGGCGACGAACGTGGTGCGCAGCGGCAGCTTGGCAGCGGCCAGGCGGAACGCTTCGCGCGCGAGTTCCTCGGGCACGCCGACGATCTCGAACACGACTTTGCCCGGCTGGATTTCAGCCACGTAGTACTCGGGGTTGCCCTTGCCGTTACCCATCCGCACTTCAGCGGGCTTGTGGGAGATCGGCTTGTCGGGGAACACACGGATCCAGATGCGGCCGCCACGCTTGACGTGGCGGGAAATCGCGCGGCGCGCGGCTTCGATCTGGCGGGCCGTCAGGCGGCCGCGGTCCGTGCACTTCAGGCCGAAGTCACCGAAGGCCACCGAGTTGCCCCGGGTGGCGATGCCGGTGTTACGGCCCTTCTGCTCTTTGCGGAATTTCCGGCGAGCGGGTTGCAGCATGTTTACTCTCCTTTACCGTCAGCAGGCGGAGTGCCAGCCGGCGCGGCGACTTTGCGGACGCGCTTAACGGTAGTTTTCGGTGCTTCGGCACCTGGCGTTGCTTCGGCGGGCTTGTCGCTGCCGTCGGACGGCGCAACGTTGCCCGCACCGGCTGCGGTTCTGCCACGGGGCGCGGCGGGGCCGCGGCGGTCGCCCGTCGGACGGTCGCCCGGACGTGCGTCGCGACGCGGGCCGCGCGGACGGCGCTCTTCTTCCGGACGCGGGGTTTCCACGGTGGGCGCATCATTGCGGCCCAGCGTGTCGCCCTTGTAGACCCAGACCTTGACGCCGATGACGCCGTAGGTGGTCTTGGCTTCGGAGAAACCGTAATCGATGTCGGCGCGCAGCGTATGCAGCGGCACGCGGCCTTCGCGGTACCACTCGGTGCGCGCGATCTCGATGCCGTTCAGGCGGCCGGCCGACATGATCTTGATGCCTTGTGCGCCCAGGCGCATCGCGTTTTGCATCGCGCGCTTCATCGCGCGGCGGAACATGATGCGCTTTTCGAGCTGTTGGGTGATCGAGTCGGCGATCAGCTGGGCATCGATCTCGGGCTTGCGCACTTCCTCGATGTTCACCGCCACCGGCACGCCCAGGCGCTTGGCCAATTCTTTCTTCAGCGCTTCGATGTCTTCGCCCTTCTTGCCGATCACCACGCCCGGACGCGCCGAGTAGATGGTGATGCGGGCATTCTTGGCGGGACGCTCGATCAAGACGCGCGACACCGCGGCGTTCTTGAGCTTGGCTTTCAGGTACTCACGCACCTTGATGTCTTCGGCCAGCATGCCGGCGAAGTCGCGGTTGCTTGCGTACCAGCGGCTGGCCCAGTTGCGGCTGACCGAAAGACGGAAGCCGGTCGGATGGATTTTCTGTCCCATATTCTTTCCAGGCCTTCTTTAGTTGCCGACCGTCAGGTACACATGGCACGTCGGCTTGACGATGCGGTTGCCGCGGCCCTTGGCGCGCGCGGTGAAGCGCTTGAGCGAAGCGCCTTGCTCGACGTAAATGGTCTTGACCTTCAGTTCGTCGATGTCGGCGCCGTCGTTGTGCTCGGCGTTCGCGATCGCGGACTCCAGCACCTTCTTGATCACCAGCGCCGCTTTCTTCTGAGTGAATTCCAGGACGTTGAGCGCCTGGTCCACCTTCTTGCCGCGGATCAGGTCGGCGACCAGACGGCCCTTGTCCACCGACAGGCGGACGCCTCTGAGGACTGCACGTGTTTCCATGGTCTTGTCCTTACTTCTTCACGACTTTTTTGTCGGCCGGATGACCCTTGAAGGTGCGCGTCAGGGCGAATTCGCCCAGCTTGTGGCCCACCATCTGGTCGGTGATGTAGACCGGGACGTGCTGCTTGCCGTTGTGCACGGCGATCGTCAGCCCGATGAACTCGGGCAGGATCATGGAGCGGCGCGACCAGGTGCGGATCGGCTTCTTGTCCTTGGTGGTGACGGCCTTGTCGGCCTTGGCCACCAGGTGATGGTCAACGAACGGACCCTTTTTGAGAGAGCGAGTCATGGCTGTCCCTTATTTCTTGCGACGCGACACGACCATGACCTGGGTGCGCTTGTTGTTGCGGGTACGGTAACCCTTGGTCAGGTTGCCCCACGGATCGACAGGGTGGCGGCCTTCGCCGGTCTTGCCTTCGCCGCCGCCGTGCGGGTGGTCGACCGGGTTCATCACCACACCGCGGACGGTCGGGCGGATGCCCATGTGGCGCTTGACACCGGCCTTGCCCAACTGGCGCAGGCTGTGTTCTTCGTTGGCGACTTCACCGATGGTGGCGCGGCACTCGATGTGGATCTTGCGAACCTCACCGGAGCGCATGCGAACCTGGGCGTAGGTGCCTTCGCGAGCCAGCAGCGTTGCCGAGGTACCAGCCGAGCGCGCGATCTGTGCGCCCTTGCCGGGCTTGAGCTCGATGCAGTGGATCGTCGAGCCCACCGGGATGTTGCGAACCGGCAGCGTGTTGCCTGCGCGGATCGGCGCTTCGGCGCCCGACAGCAGCGATGCGCCCACTTCCAGGCCGCGCGGCGCGATGATGTAGCGGCGCTCGCCGTCGGCGTAGCACACCAGTGCGATGTGCGCCGTGCGGTTCGGGTCGTACTCGATGCGCTCCACCTTGGCGGGGATGCCGTCCTTGTTGCGGACAAAATCCACCACGCGGTAGTGGTGCTTGTGGCCGCCGCCCTTGTGGCGGGTGGTGATGTGGCCGTTGTTGTTGCGGCCCGACTTCTGGAATTGCGATTCCAGCAGCGGTGCGTAGGCCTCACCCTTGTGCAGGTGGTCTCGCGAGATCTTCACCATGCCGCGATGGCCTGGTGAAGTCGGTTTCATTTTGATGACTGCCATGATGTATTCGCGCCTTTAGGCGGCCTCCCCCGTGAGGTTCAGCTCTTGGCCCGGCTTGAGCGTGACGTAGGCCTTGCGGACGTTGTCGCGCCGGCCCATCGAACGCCCGAAGCGCTTGGTCTTGCCTTTGGTGTTGACCACCGACACGCCCTTCACTTCGACCTTGAACATCAGTTCGACGGCCGCCTTGATCTCGGGCTTGGTGGCGTTCTGCAGCACCTTGAAGGTGACCGAATTGGTCTTGTCGGCCACGTGCGTCGCCTTCTCGGAAACGATGGGGGCCACCAGGACCTGCATCAGCCGGCCTTCGTCAAAGGTGCGTGCGGCGGGAGTGGGATTGATGCGGCTCATGCAAACATCTCCTTCAACTGGTCGATGGCGGCCTTGGTGACCAGCACCTTCTTGTAGTGCACCAGCGACAGCGGATCGGCGTAGCGCGGCTCGACGACGAGCACGTTCACCAGGTTGCGCGAGGCCAGGTACAGGTTCTCGTCGATCTCGTCGGCGATCACCAGCACGGACTCGAGGTTCATCGCCTTGAAGCGCGCGGCCAACTGCTTGGTCTTGGGCGAATCGACCTTCAGCGAATCGACCACGGCCAGGCGGCCTTCGCGAGCCAGCTGCGAGAAGATGGACGCCATGCCGGCGCGGTACATCTTCTTGTTGATCTTCTGGGTGAAGTTCTCTTCCGGGCTGTTCGGGAAAATGCGTCCGCCCCCGCGCCACAGCGGCGAAGAGGTCATGCCGGCGCGGGCGCGGCCCGTGCCCTTTTGCTTGAACGGTTTCTTGGTCGAGTGCTTGACTTGTTGGCGGTCCTTCTGGGCGCGCGTGCCTTGACGGGCGTTCGCCTGGAAGGCCACCACCACTTGGTGCACCAGGTCCTCGTTGTATTCACGGCCGAACACGGTTTCGGGCGCGTCGTACTTGGACGAGGCCTGGCCTTGTTCGTTCAGGAGTTCGAGTTGCATTACTTCGCTCCCTTCGCGGCGGGCTTGGCGGCACGAACCGGGCGGACCTTGACGGCCGGACGCACGGTGACGAAGCCGCCGGCCGAGCCGGGCACCGCGCCGCGGATCAACAGCAGCCCGCGGGCTTCGTCGATGCGGAACACGTCGAGGTTCTGAGTGGTGACGGTGTCGTCGCCGAGGTGGCCGGTCATGCGCTTGCCGGGGAACACGCGGCCCGGGTCCTGCGCCATCCCGATCGAGCCGGGCACGTTGTGCGAACGGCTGTTGCCGTGCGACGCGCGCTGCGAGCTCATGTGGTGGCGCTTGATGGTTCCGGCGAAGCCCTTGCCGATGGTCGTGCCCTGCACGTCCACCTTCTGGCCCACGGCGAACACGTCGGCGGCCGGCACGGTGGCGCCGGCGGCGTACTTGGCGGCGGTGTCTTGCGGGACGCGGAATTCAGCGATGATTTCGCCGGGCTCGACCCCTGCCTTGGCAAGGTGGCCGGCTTGCGGCTTGGTCACGCGCGATGCTTTGCGCGAACCGAACGTGACCTGAAGGGACACGTAGCCGTCGTTCTCTTGGGTTTTCACCTGGGTCACGCGGTTGTTGGACACGTCCACCACCGTGACAGGAACTGCGTCCCCATCATCGGTGAACAGGCGCATCATGCCCACCTTGCGGCCCAGCAACCCGAGGGAGTTGCTCAGACTCATTTTTTGCTCCGTTGCTTCCGCCGCAGCCGCTTCAATTGGCTTCTGCGTTTTACGCGCCGCCAGGGGCGACGCGTCGAAAGAAGGTTGATAAACGGCCCACCAGCGGGCCCTATAGCCTCACCCCTAAGGGCGAAGCCGCAAATTATAGCCCGCCCAAGGCATTTCTGCCAAGGGCGGGCGCTTCTTCTTGTTTTCGGCTCTTCTTTGGCCCCGCAGGGCTCCTGTTGTTCTTACTGCAGCTTGATCTCGACGTCGACACCGGCGGGAAGATCGAGCTTCATCAGCGCGTCCACCGTCTTGTCGGTCGGGTCGACGATGTCCATCAGGCGCTGGTGCGTGCGGATTTCCAGCTGGTCGCGGCTGGACTTGTTCACGTGCGGCGAGCGCAGGATGTCGAAGCGCTTCATGCGCGTCGGCAAGGGCACCGGGCCCTTGACGATGGCGCCGGTACGCTTGGCGGTATCGACGATCTCGGCGGCGGACTGGTCGATCAGCTTGTAATCGAAGGCCTTGAGGCGGATGCGGATCTTTTGTTGCGTTGCCATTCGATTACTCCAAAATCTTCGCGACCACGCCCGAGCCCACCGTCTTGCCGCCTTCGCGGATGGCAAAGCGCAGGCCTTCTTGCATGGCGATCGGGTTGATCAGCTTGACGGTGATCGAC
>Ga0068855_100002512_pt1 | contig 22594 bp, 26 predicted proteins | sample KBSCornC52_FD_66592 | JGI IMG/M metagenome (GOLD analysis project Ga0068855, IMG submission 66592) | Corn rhizosphere microbial communities from Kellogg Biological Station, Michigan, USA - KBS Corn C5-2 | ecosystem: Host-associated > Plants > Roots > Rhizosphere > Soil ...
CCGATGGACTACCGGATGATCGGGCGCGCCGACGGCGGCAATGCCGGCGGGGTGCTCAGGATCACCGACGACATGGCGCAGCACGGAGCGAGGCCGATGTGGCTCGGCTACATCCACGTCCGCGATGTCGATGCGGCAGTCGCGGCAACCGAAAAAGCCGGCGGACAGGTCTACATGGCCGCGACCGACATTCCGGACGTCGGGCGGATTGCGATGGTCACCGACCCTCAAGGCGCGCCCTTCTACCTGATGAGTCCGACGCCGCCCGCCGACAAACCCGACGCGAAGAGTGACGTCTTCTCGCCAACGGAGCAGCAGCGCGTAAGCTGGAATGAGCTCAACACCTCCGATCCGGAGGCGGCCCGGCGTTTCTACGGCGAGCAGTTCGGCTGGACGAGCGACGACTTCATGCCGATGGGCGAGATGGGAGAATACCGCTTCTGGAAGCAGAACGGCGTCCAGATCGGTGCCGTGTGCGGTCTGATGGGGCAGGCCCAGCCAAAGTGGCGACATTATTTCCGCGTGCCGTCGACCGCCAGTGCGAAGGATTCTGTCGAGCAAGGTGGCGGAAGGATTACGCACGGGCCGATGGAGGTGCCCGGCGGCGATCACATCATCATCGGTATCGATCCGCAGGGAGCGGAATTCGCGCTGGTCGGCAAATAGAATGCGAACCGCCGCAGTCCTGATCGCCCGGCTGATCTTTGCCGGCGTCTTCGCCATGGCCGCGGGGTTCAAGTTCGCCGCCATGGGCATGACCGCCAACGAGATCGCCGGGGCCGGTTTCCCGGTCCCGCACCTTCTTGCCTGGCTCGCCGCAATTTTCGAGATCGCGCTGGCGCTCGCCTTCCTGACCGGCGCCTTCTTCGCTGAGGCCTGCGTGCTGGCGATCGTCTACGTGCTGTTCCTCGCCTTTGCCTTCCACGGACCGGGCCGCTGGACCGCGAACCCGATGGAGTTCGGCTTCTTCGTCGACCACTTCGTCTTCACCGCCGGGCTTCTGTTCGCGGCGGTCCACGGCCCCGGATCCGCGTTCGCGCTGCGCTGGAGCCTCGTCAACCGCACAAGGAGCGCCCGATGACCGACAAGATGATCACCTGCCTCTGGTTCGACAAAGGCGAGGCCCGCAAGGCGGCCGAATTCTACGCTTCGGTTTTCCCGGACAGCCATGTCGGCCAGGCGATGAAAGCGCCGACCGATTATCCCAGCGGCAAGCAGGATGACGAGCTGACGGTCGATTTCACCGTCCTCGGACGTGCCTTCGTCGGCCTCAATGGCGGCCCGAATTTCAAGCCCAACGAGGCAGTCAGCTTCATGGTCCTGACCGAGAACCAGGAAGAGACCGACCGCTACTGGAATGCGATCGTTGGCAACGGCGGTCAGGAGAGCGCGTGCGGCTGGTGCAAGGACAAATGGGGCTTCTCCTGGCAGATCACGCCGCGCGTTCTGCTCGAGGCAAACAACAGTCCGGACAAAAGAGTGGCGAGCCGTGCGTTCGAGGCGATGATGACGATGCACAAGATCGACGTGGCGAAAATCGAAGCGGCCGTCAGGGGCGAGACCGCGAATGCGTAAGCTCACTGGCGCGGTGTTCCAGTCGCTCGACGCCGTGATGCAGGCGCCGGGCGGACGGGAAGAGGATTCGACCAGCCACTTCCGCCACGGCGGCTGGGTGCAGCCGCTCTGGGGGCCCGACATGGGCCCATTCGAGGGCCTCATCATGGGGGAGTACGACCTGCTGCTCGGCAAAAGGACGTACGATATCTTCGCCGCTTACTGGCCGTACAACCAGGATGATCCGATCGGAGAGAAATTCCAGCGGATCAACAAATATGTGCTGACCCATTCGGACGAACCGCTGGAGTGGGACAACAGCTATCGCCTGTCGGGCGACACTGCCGGAGCAGTGGCCGGGCTGAAGAAAACCGAGGGTCGCGACCTTCTGATCCAGGGCAGCAGCACGCTCTATCCGCCCTTGCTCTCCGCGAAGCTGATCGACCGGCTGATGCTGATGACCTTCCCCATCCTGCTCGGTGAGGGCAAGAGCATTTTCGACGGTTCGGAGAAAGCAGGCACGATGAAGCTCGTCGATCACTTCGTGACGAACGCCGGCGTCGTGATGACGACCTATGAACCAGCCGGCGAGGTGCAGACAGGCAGCTTCGAGACAAAGTCGCCGAGCGAAGCCGAAATGGAGCGTCGCGCGAAGATGGAAGCGGGCAGCTGGTGACCCTCGTCCTTTTCGGCCACCCCTTCTCTTCCTACACCTGGAAGGTTCTGATCCCGCTCTACGCGGACGGGACAGAGTTCGAATTTCGTCAGGTTCCGGAGAACGAGGAGAATTACGCCGAGCTCAAGCGGATCTGGCCGTTCGGCAAGTTTCCGCTGCTTCTCGACGACGGCGAGCCGGTGATCGAGACGACCTGCATCATTGAGCATCTGCAGGCGAATCATCCCGGCCCCAATGTCTGGATTCCGGATGGCAAGCTCGGCCGCCGGGTCCGCTTCCTCGACCGATTCTTCGACCTCTACGTGCAGGGAAACATGCAGCCCGCGGTCAATCACGCGCTTCGCCCGGAGGGCATGGGCGATCCTTACGGGGCTGAACAAGGCCGCAAGAACCTGCGCATCGCCTACGACTGGCTCGAGGCCAACCTCCCGGAGAGCGACTGGGCGGCCGGCGATGGCTTCACGCTCGCCGACTGCGCCGCCGCGCCGGCATTGTTCTACGCCGACTGGGTGGACGAGATCGGCGACGAACGACCGCGGCTAAAGGCCTATCGCGCCCGGCTTCTCGCTCACCTGCCGGTCGCTCGCTGCGTCGAAGAGGCGCGACCGTATCGGCCGTACTTCCCATTGGGTGCGCCCGACCGGGACTAGGCGAACGCCTTCGCCGTCTTCAGAGTCTGCCAGGCCTCGATCACTTCGGCGAGCTTCCTCTCCTGGCTCCGGTCGCCGCCGTTGCGGTCGGGGTGGAAGCGGCGGACCAGCTTCGAATAGCTGTTTCGCACCGAGTGCAAATCGGCGTCCTCGCCCAAGCCAAGGATTCCCAGCGCCCGCTTCTCGTTGCGGGTGAAGCGCTGTGGCGGACCGCGATCGGCGCGTCGGAAGTTCGCCGCAATCGCGTCGAGCGGATCGGCGAAATCGTTCCACGCCGGCATCGGATCGCCGCCGCTGTGAGCGAATTGCCGGCTCGGCCGCTCCCATCCCGCGAGCGGGCTCTGGGCATCGCTGATCTCCTCGGGGCTCATGCCGTGAAAATAATTGTACCTCTTGTTGTGCTCGCGCACGTGATCCAGGCACAGCAGGCTATAGGCTCCGGGCCCGTCGAAGTTCGCCGGCTGCACCGGCGCCTTGTACTCGCCCACGCGCCGGCATCCGGGGACCGCGCAACGCTCCGTCGCCCCTTCGACTTTGCCGTGCAATTTAGGATGTTTCGTCGCCACCGGCTTCCTCAAATCTCCAACTCGCTTATATAGGAAGAATGGACGTCGCTGCCACGGGACCGGTCGCAACCGAGATGCTTGGGCGCCTCGACTCGGCCTTTCCTGAGGCGAAGGTCGAACTCATCGACGACAGCGAGAAACATCGCGGCCACGGGGGCTACAATCCGGCGGGCGAGAGCCACTTCACCCTTCTGATCGAAAGCCCCGATTTCACCGGCAAATCGCGGGTCGAGCGCCAGCGCATGGTCCACGCCGCGCTCGGCGAGCTCGTGGGCAACCGGGTCCACGCGCTTTCGATCAAGGCAAAGGCGCCGGGCGAATGAGTGACGACATCCTCCTTACCCTCGCGCCGGTCACACACGACCTCGGCGGGTTCAAGGTGCACCGGACACTGCCGCACACCCAGAGGACGATGGTCGGGCCGTTTATTTTCTTCGACCAGATGGGGCCGGCGCACCTTTCCGCCGGCCAGGGCATCGACGTCCGCCCGCATCCGCACATCAACCTGTCGACCGTCACCTTCCTGTTCGCGGGCGCCATCATGCACCGCGACAGCATCGGCTCCCGCCAGCGGATCGAGCCCGGCGCCGTCAACCTGATGACAGCGGGCCGCGGGATCACGCACAGCGAGCGCTCGCCCCCCGACGAGCGGGCCGAGGGGCCGCATTTATCGGGAATCCAGACCTGGCTGGCCATGCCTAAAGCGAAGGAGGAGATGCCGCCCGCCTTTGAGCATACGCCCGCCGGCGATCTTCCGGTGATCGACGTCGACGGGACCGAGGTGCGGCTGATCATGGGCGAAGGCTGGGGCGCGGCTTCGCCTGCCACCTGTCATTCGCCGACGCTTTACGCGTCGATCGTCATTCCGCCCGGCACAACATTCGAGCTGCCCGCCGACGCCGACGAGCGCGCGCTCTACCTGCTGGATGGCGATGCGACCGTCGGCGGAGTGGCGATCGAGGGGCAGAACCTCGTCCTCCTCGCGCCCGGCCACAAACCGCTGGTCAAGACACAGGAAGGCGCCCGCCTGATGGTGTGCGGCGGAGCGCCGATGGACGGCGAGCGGCATGTGTGGTGGAATTTCGTCTCCTCCAGCCGCGAGAGGATCAACGAGGCCAAGCGTGCGTGGAGGTCTGGCGAGTTCGCGCTGCCGCCCGACGACCACGACGAGTTCATCCCGCTTCCCGAAATCCCGATGACGGTAAGCTATCCCTGACCGGCCGCCGCCGCTACAGCCCTGCGCGATGAATACCGCTCCCCGATCCCGATCCCGATCCGCCGCCCGGCTGGCGGCGGTCCAGGCGATTTACCAGCAGGAGATGGAGGGCACGCCGCTTGCCCGCCTGCTCAAGGAATTTCACGATCACCGCCTCGGGGCGACCATCGAGGACGAGCAGTATCTCGAGGCCGAGCGCGACTTCTTCGACGATATCGTCGCCGGCGCCGACGCTCGCAAATCGGACATCGACGGCGCGATTTCGGGCAAGCTCGCGGCGGGCTGGACTCTCGAACGGCTCGACCGGCCGATGCGGGCGATCCTTCGCGCCGGCACTTACGAGCTGATCGCCCGGCCCGACGTTCCGGTGGGCTCGGTCATCTCCGAATATGTCGATGTCGCCCACGCTTTCTACGACAAGCGCGAGAGCGGCTTCGTCAATGGACTGCTCGACGCGATCGCGAAGGACGTGCGGCACTAACGGTTGCGGTCCTGTCGTTCGTTTCGCACACTGAGCACGCATGAAAGAAGCCGAACTCATCGACCGCCTGAGGCGGATCGCCACCCATCCCGGAGCGCGGGACCTGCGCGACGACGCCGCCGTCCTGGACGGGTTAGTGATCACCCATGACAGCGTAGCCGAAGGCGTGCACTTTTTCCCCACCGACCCGCCGGCGAGCGTCGGCTGGAAGCTGGTCGCGGTTAACCTTTCCGACCTTGCCGCCAAGGGCGCGCAGCCGATTGCCGCTCTGCTGTCCTTCTCGCTGTCCCATCGCGACTGGGATTTCGGTGTGATCGACGGGATCGAGGCGGCCTGCGAAACCTACGGCGTCTCGCTGATCGGCGGCGACACGATCGCGCTGCTGGCAGGCGCACCGCGGGTTTATGGAGTGACCGCGATTGGCCGCGCGGCCGAAAAGGTGCCGAGCCGCGCCGGCGGCACGCCCGGCGACCGGCTATGGGTCGCCGGAAGCCTCGGAGATTCCGCTGCCGGCCTTGCCCGGCTGATCGATGATCCGGCTGCGACCGGCACTCTCGTCGACATTTATCGCCGGCCGATTCCGCTGCTGGAAATGGGCCAGCCGCTGGCGGCTCACGCGACTGCGATGATGGATGTCTCCGACGGCCTTCTCGTCGACCTCGCGCGGCTCTGCTCCGCGAGCGGCTGCGGGGCTGAAGTCGATCTCGATTCGCTGCCGCTTTCCGGCGTCTTCGTCGTCGAGCGCGGACAGGACCGCAATGCGCGCCTGTTCGCGGCCACCGGCGGCGACGATTACGCCCTGCTCGCCGCTTTGCCCGCAGATCTCGACCCGGTAAGCCTTTCTTTACCTGATGCGCCGACGCTCTGCTGCATCGGGCGGCTCGTCGCCGGAAGCGGCTTCATGCTCCACGACCGCGACGGCGACGTGCCCCTACCGGAGAGGCTTGGCTATGAGCATCGCGCTTCGCGTTCGCCAGTGGATGATCGGCTTTAGCGGCCTCGCCTTCGGGATGGCCGCGGCCGCGTTCCTCTTGCGCTGACCGACGCGCGCGGTTGCCAGCCGCGCTAACCCGCCATAAAGGGTCGCGAATCCGCCGGCTGCAACCGCACGCCGGCCGTTATTCTTTGCCGCCAAACGGGGAAAGACATGAACCTCACTCTGATCGCCATGGTCTGTGGCGTAATCGCCGTCCTTTACGGCGTCATCACCAGCCGGCAGGTGCTTGCGTCCTCGCCCGGCAACCAGCGCATGATCGAAGTCGCCGGCGCCATACAGGAGGGTGCCGCAGCCTATCTTCGCCGGCAGTACACGACCATCGCGATGGTCGGAATTGTCGTCGCGGTCATCATCTACTTCTTCCTGGGCGGGCTGTCGGCGATCGCCTTCCTCGTCGGATCGATCCTTTCGGGAGCGACCGGGTTCATCGGAATGAACATCTCGGTTCGTGCCAACGTCCGTACCGCCGAGGCGGCTCGCTCCAGCCTTCAGCGCGGCCTGACCGTCGCCTTCCGTGCCGGTGCGATCACCGGAATGCTGGTGGCGGGCCTGGCGCTCCTCGCGATCTCGGTTCTGTTCTGGTACCTGACCGGCCCCGGCGGCTATGCGCCCAACGCCCGTCCGGTCGTCACCGCGCTGACCGCACTCGCGCTCGGCGCGTCGCTGGTTTCGATCTTCGCCCGTCTCGGTGGCGGAATCTTCACCAAGGCCGCCGACGTCGGCGCCGACCTGGTCGGCAAGGTCGAGGCCGGAATTCCTGAGGACGACCCGCGCAACCCCGCCGTGATCGCCGACAACGTCGGCGACAATGTCGGCGACTGCGCAGGCATGGCCGCCGACCTGTTCGAAACCTATGTCGTCACCGTCGGAATCACGATGGTGTCGGTTGCGCTCGCGCTCGGAACCGGGCCGCTTCTGGTTCCCCTCATGACGCTTCCGCTCCTGATCGGCGGCGTCTGCATCATCACCTCGATCATCGGTACCTACATGGTCCGCTTGGGCGCCAAGGGCTCAATCATGGGCGCCCTTTACAAGGGCTTCTGGACCGCGACCCTGCTTGCGATCCCGGCGATCTATGGCGCCGCCTGGTACGCGCTGCACGGCGATCTCGGGCAGATTGTGACGACCACGACCGGGGTCAGCTTCCCGGCGATGCACCTCATTTGGGCGAGCTTCATCGGCCTCGCCGTGACCGCGCTGATCGTCTGGATCACCGAATATTACACAGGGACCAACTACCGCCCCGTCCAGTCGATCGCCCGAGCGTCGCAGACAGGCCACGGCACCAACATCATCCAGGGCCTGGCGATCAGCCTCGAATCGACGGCCCTGCCGACCATCGTGATCGTCGTCGGCCTCATCGCCAGCTTCCAGCTCGCCGGCTTCCTCGGAGTCGCCTACGCGGCCTCGGCGATGCTCGCTCTGGCCGGAATGGTCGTCGCTCTCGACGCCTACGGCCCGGTCACCGACAATGCGGGCGGAATCGCCGAGATGGCGGGCCTCGAGGACGAAGTGCGTCGCCGCACCGATGCCCTCGACGCCGTGGGCAACACCACCAAGGCGGTGACCAAGGGCTATGCGATCGGCTCGGCCGGTCTTGCAGCGCTGGTGCTGTTCGGCGCCTACACCGCCGACCTTCGCGAGTTCGGAAGCCAGATCGGGGTCACGACCGACCTCGACACGCTGTTCACTTTGTCGAACCCGTACATCATCGTCGGCCTGCTCCTGGGAGCGCTCCTGCCCTACCTGTTCGGGGCGATGGGAATGACCGCAGTCGGCCGTGCCGGCGGGGCCGTGGTCGAGGAAGTGCGCCAGCAATTCCGCGACAACCCCGGGATCATGGACGGCTCGGTTCGCCCCAACTACGCGCGCACCGTCGACCTCGTCACCAAGGCCGCGATCCGGGAGATGATCATCCCGTCGCTGCTGCCAGTATTGGCTCCGATCGTGGTCTTCTTCGTTATCCAGGCGGTGGCTGGGCGCGAAAACGCCTTCGCCGCGGTGGGCGCCCTGCTCCTCGGCGTCATCGTCTCCGGCCTGTTCGTCGCAATCTCGATGACGAGCGGCGGCGGCGCCTGGGACAACGCTAAGAAGTACATCGAGGACGGCAATTACGGCGGTAAGGGCTCCGAAGCCCACAAAGCCGCGGTGACCGGCGACACTGTCGGTGATCCCTACAAGGACACCGCGGGCCCCGCCGTCAATCCGATGATCAAGATCACCAACATCGTCGCTTTGCTCCTGCTTGCGGCGCTTGCAGCTCACGCCGGCGTCTAGGGCGGTTCGTCGCTGATAGGGGGGAGCCCCGCCCGGCACTGCCGCGGCGGGGCTTTTCTTTTGGCCGCTTTGGGCGTTGAAGCGCCGCCATGCCGCACGCAATCCGAATTCATGAGCCCGGGGGACCCGAGGCCCTGTCCTGGGACCATGTCGAAGTGGGCGAGCCCGGGGCAGGCCAGGCGAAGATCCGCCAGGCCGCCGCCGGCCTCAATTTCATCGACGTCTATCACCGAACAGGCCTTTACCCGCAGCAAATGCCCTTCACTCCCGGAGTGGAAGGGGCTGGCACCGTCGAGAGCGTCGGCGACGGCGTGAGCAACGTGAAAGCCGGCGACCGCGTCGCTTATGCAGGCCCGCTCGGCGGCTATGCCGAGGAACGGCTGATCGATGCCGACAAGTTGGTGAAGCTTCCCGACGCCATCGCTTTCGATGAGGCGGCGGCGATGATGCTCCAGGGCATGACCGCGCGGATGCTCCTTCGCGCCGTCTATCCGGTGAAGAGCGGCGACACGATCCTGGTCCATGCGGCCGCCGGCGGCGTCGGCCTCATCCTTTGCCAGTGGGCGAGCGCGCTCGGAGCGACGGTGATCGGCACCGTCTCGAGCGAGGAGAAAGCGCAGCTGGCGCGCGCGCACGGCTGTGCTCATCCGATCCTCTACACGAAGCAGGACTTCGCGGCCGAGGTCGACAAGCTGACAGCGGGGCAGAAGCTCCCGGTGGTCTATGATTCCGTGGGCAAGTCGACTTTCCTCAAATCGCTCGATTGCCTTCGCCCGCGCGGATTGATGGTCAGCTTCGGCAATGCGTCGGGCCCGGTCGACCCCATCAGTCCCCTGATCCTGTCGCAGAAAGGCTCGCTGTTCCTGACCCGGCCGACCCTCTACCATTATATCGCGACACGCCCGGAGCTGGAGCAGGCGGCGAGCGACCTGTTCGACGTGGTTCGCTCCGGCAAGGTGAAGATAGAGGTCAAGCAGCGCTTTTCGCTCGCCGAAGCAGCCGAAGCGCACCGTGCGCTCGAGGCACGCAAGACCACCGGCTCGACCATACTGACGGTCTAGGGGCGCTCCGCTTCACATTTGACAGCCGTGCCGCTAAGGCACCGCGTCTTTTTGATGACAGAAAACGAGGTAGAGTTTGGCCAAGGAAGAACTTCTCGAGATGCGCGGGCAGGTCGTCGAGCTTTTGCCCAATGCGATGTTCCGCGTGAAACTCGAGAACGGCCACGAAATCCTCGGCCATACCGCCGGCAAGATGCGCAAGAACCGGATCCGGGTCCTGACGGGGGACGAGGTCCTCGTCGAGATGACCCCCTATGACCTCACCAAGGGCCGGATCACCTATCGCTTCATGCCCGGTCGCGGAGGACCGCCGGGTCGCCCATAAATGCGGCTGATACTCGCCTCGGCGAGCCCCCGTCGCCTCGACCTGCTGGCCCGCATCGGAATTGTCCCCGACGAAGTCGTTCCCGCCGATATCGACGAGAGCGTGCCGAAGGGCGAGCTTCCGCGCGACCACGCGCTTCGCTTGGCGAGGGAAAAGGCCGAGGCCGTCGCGCACATCCGCCCCGCCGCTTTGGTCCTAGCCGCCGACACGGTCGTCGCCGTGGGGCGCCGAATCCTGCCGAAGGTCGAGGACGAGGCGACTCTTCGCGCCTGCATGAAACTCCTGTCCGGCCGGCGCCACCGAGTGCTGACCGGAGTTGCCCTTGCTGCGCCGGGCCACCCGCTCCGAACCCGGATCGTCGAAACCACGATCACGATCAAGCGGCTCAGCGACGAGGAAATCGACTTCTACGCCGGCCACGGAGAGTGGCGCGGCAAGGCCGGCGGCTATGCGCTCCAGGGCTATGGCGAAGTTTACGTTCGCACCATCGCCGGAAGCTATTCGAACGTGGTCGGCCTCCCGCTTGCGGAGACCCGCAATCTGTTGAAGGCTGGCAGATATCCAATTGCCTGAGTGGTTGATCGAGAAAGGGATTGGCGAGACCCGCGCCGCGCTGGTCGACAACGGCCGGACGCTCGAAGCGCGGATCGAGCTCGATAGCACGATACCGGCGGGCACGATCCTTGGAGCACGGCTGGTGGCTGCCGGAATTGCCGGTCGCAACGGGATCGCTCGCGACGAAAGCGGGACCGATTATCTGCTGCCGCACGTCCCTCGCGAGATCGCCGAGGGCGCGGCCTTCAACATCGAAGTGACTCGCCCGGCGCTTCCTGGTCCCGAGCCGTGGAAGCGGCCGCTGGCGAAAGCCACCCGCGGCGAGCGGCGGCGGCCGCAGTCGCTGGCGGAGCGGCTTCGTGACACCGGCCGCCCGGTTCGAAAGCTCGCCTTTCCGGCGGCGCGGGACGAACTTGCGGAAGCGGGCTGGAACGACCTCGTCGACGAGGCGCGAAGCGGCCGCGCGGATTTCGCGGGCGGAAGCCTCGGCCTGTTCTTCACCCCGGCGATGACTCTGGTCGACGTCGACGGAAGCTTGCCGCCCTCGGAGCTTGCAATTGCGGGGAGCCGCGCCGCGGCCGAAGCCATTCGCCGCCTAGATATCTGCGGCTCGATCGGAATCGATTTGCCCACGGTGCGAGGCAAAGACATTCGCAGCGCCGCAGCCCAGGCCGTCGACGCGATGCTTCCGCAACCGTTCGAACGAACCGCGGTCAACGGCTTCGGTTTCCTGCAAATCATCCGCCCGCGCTCCCGGGCCTCGCTTCTCGAGCTGGCGCAGGACCGGGCATCCTTCGAAGCGCGGACGCTCCTGCGCTCCGTTGCGTTCGAGCCGGCGGGCCCGAAACGGCTCGTGGGGCATCCGGCGGTTGTTGCCGCGATCGAGGCTCGGCCGGAGTGGACCGAGCAGCTGGCAAGCCAGATCGGCGGAGCGGTCGCCTTGCGTTCGGACGCTTCGCTCCCCATCCATGGGGCCTATGCCGAGAAATCCTAGCTCCAAGCGCTGCCCGCTCTGCGGCAAGGCGTCGTCGAGCGAGCATGCGCCCTTCTGCTCGCGCGGCTGCAAGGACCGCGATCTGCTGAAGTGGCTCGGCGAAGGCTATCGAGTCCCCGGCCCGCCGGTTGAGCCCGACCCGACCGACGGCGATTAGAAGCTGGTCGTCTTCGCTGAAGTCGCCCTGGTCGGCGGCGGCGCGGCGGCATAGCTTATCCTCCACACCGTGTTCCCGACATCGTCGGCGACCAGCAGCGCACCCGTTCGGTCAATCGCCACCCCGACGGGGCGTCCGCGCGCCTTTCCGTCCTTGCCGATGAAGCCCCAGACGAAGTCCATCGGATTACCGACCGGGCGGCCGTTCTGGAAGCGGATGAAGACGACCCGGTATCCATTGAGCTCGGGTCGATTCCAGCTTCCGTGCTCGCCGACGAACGCGCCACCCCTGAACTGCGCCGGGAACGCGCTGCCGGTGTAGAAGGCGAGGCCGAGCGGGGCGACATGCGAGCTCAGCGAATAATCGGGGATGGTCGCCTTCCTGACCATCTCCGGCCGCTGCGGGCGTACTCGCGGGTCCACATGCTGTCCCCAGTAGCTGTACGGCCAGCCGTAGAAGCCGTCGGGCTTTACCGATGTCATGTAATCGGGGACGAGATTGGGCCCGAGCTCGTCGCGTTCGTTGACGACTGCCCAGAGCGTATTGCTGCCCGGATAGAAGGTCAGACCGTTAGGGTTCCTGAGGCCGCTTGCGAATGTCCGGTGCGCTCCAGTCTTGGGATCGACTTCCCAGATCTGCGCGCGCTCGAACTCTGCGGTTTCGCCACGTTCCATGATGTTGCTGTTGGAGCCGATCCCGACATAGAGCTTCGTCCCGTTAGGGCTTGCGGTCAGATCCTTGGTCCAGTGGTGGTCGATCGGCCCCGCCGGAAGATAGGTGACGACGACCGGCGGAGCGGTGATCTTCGTCTGCCCCGGAGTGAACGGGTATCGAAGGATCGCGTCGGTATCGGCGACGTAGAGATAGCCCTTGAACGCGACCACGCCGAAAGGTGCGTTCAGGTGATCGACGAGGACGCTCTCGGACTCTGGCTTGCCGTCGCCGTTCGCGTCGCGGAACAGCAGCAGGCGATTGCTTTCGCCGCCGCCGCTGCCGCCGTGCGCCATGGACTCCATCCAGTCCATGATCGGCCGCTTCGGGCGGTCGAGCGGCTCCGAGCCGCTTTTCTTTGTCTCGACGACAATGACGTCGCCGTTGGGCAGAGGATAGACACGGCGCGGATTGGCGAGGCCGGTTGCGAAAGCCTCGATCCTGAACCCGTTCGGGACTGTCGGAGTCTCGCCCGACTTCCAGCCGACGACCTTGGGGATGTGCATTCGCACAAGCAGTGCCCGCGACGGCTTGGGAAGATTCGGGTTCGGTCCGAACTGGCTGGTCGGGTCGATCTTCTGGCTGCTTCCGCAGGCGGCGAGGGCGAGTGCAGCAGCGCACGCGCAAATATTACGGAGCTTCATGGCGCGCCTCCCTCGAAGGGACCCAGGCCACGGGCACAAAGAACAGGGTCGCGACCGCCAGGACCGCGAGGATGCTACCGATGATCGAGAGAATGAGGCCGGTGGGGACGACGGCGGTCCAGCCGTCGACGCTATGGACGAAAGCGTTGAACAGCTCGACGATCATCGCGGCCCAGAACAGGAAGATGTGCCCCCAGCCGGCGATATTGGAGCGAAGCGGCGCGGCGGCGACCAGTTCGACGAGCGATGCGATCACCGCAAAAGCGCCGAAGACGAGGCCGGCGGCGATCAGCCACTCTGAAAATGCCAGCCACTGGATGACGGCGTTGCTGGCATAAGTGAGATCGGTCAGCAGCGCGCCGATGAAACACACAACAGGAATCGGGAAGAGCAGCAGGTATACGGGACCGGTTACTGCCGCGACGGGGCTCGTCGTTCGCTCGACGATTTCAGCCATTATCCGTGCCTCCACAGATGCTTGCCTGGCTAATTTACGGATTTCGTTACGGGAAAGTTCCGCCACTTGACCTGGGTCAGGTCGCGAGACCGACGGCGGGGTGGACAGGAATCGGCATGGCGGGTAGGAGCGCTCCCGCTCGAACGGCCGCCCGGCCGGAAGGCGAAATGCCCAGGTAGCTCAGCTGGTAGAGCACGTGACTGAAAATCACGGTGTCGGCGGTTCGACTCCGTCCCTGGGCACCATCATCGAAATTGGACATGCCGGGGGCATGTTCACGTTTCGATGATCCGCCGGATGGCGCGCGGGGAAATTCCCGTCGCTCGCCCTAGGCCTTCCACCATTGCGGATAGATCGCCCTGAGCTTGGCAAGCTTGGGAAGGTCGTTGACGACGATGTAGGGATAATCCGCGTGCTTGCGCATGAAGCCCTGGTGATAGGCTTCCGCCGGATAGAATCCGCCGCTCTCGATATGCGTCGCAACGCGAACGCCTTTGCCCTTCAGCTGCGCGATCATCGCAGCGGCGATCGCGCGCTGCCGAGCATCCTGCGGGAACACGGCCGAGCGATAGCTCGGGCCGACGTCGGGCCCCTGGCGATTCACTTCGGTCGGATCGTGCGCCACCCTGAAATAGATCTGGAGCAGCTGTGCGTAGCTGATCTGCCGCGGATCGTAGCGGATCCGGACCGCCTCGGCATGGCGCGTCCGCTCGCTGCTGACCTTGTCGTAGCTCGCGTCCGAAGCGCTTCCGCCGGCGAAGCCCGAGACGACGTCGCTGACACCCCTCACATGCTCGAAAACGCCTTCCATTCCCCAGAAGCAGCCGCCGGCGAGCACTGCAGTCTGCAGCTGCGGGCGCGGCAGCGGCGCCGCCGAAGCGGTGGTGGCCAGACCAAGAGCAATGGCCGCTTTCGCCAAGGAATGCATCGCAGTCTCCTTCAGGCCGCGCGGAACTGGAGCGCCAGCCCGTTCATGCAATAACGAAGGCCCGTCGGCGGCGGTCCGTCCTTGAACACGTGCCCTAGATGGCCGCCGCATCGCCTGCACAGAACTTCGGTCCGCTCCATCATCAGGCTGCGGTCCGGCCGGGTGACAACGGCGTTCTTCAGCGGCGCCCAGAAGCTCGGCCAGCCGGTGCCGCTGTCGAACTTGGTCGTCGAGGGGAACAGGGGCAGCCCGCAGCCGGCGCAGGCGTAGAGCCCCTTGCGATGCTCCGCGTCGAGCGGGCTGGAGAAGGGCCGTTCGGTCGCCGCCTCGCGAAGCACCGCGTAGCGCTCGGGCCCGAGAAGCTTGCGCCATTCCGCCGGGCTATGGCTGACCTGGAACTGCGCCGGCTTGGCGGTCGCGGGGACCCGGGTGAGGAGCAGCACGACGGCGCCGGCGCCCGCGGCGCCCAGCACTTCCCTTCGGCTCAGTCCGTATCCCATCTGCCTCAGTGCTTCGGCGACTCCATGATCTCGACTAGGACTCCGCCCATGTCCTTCGGGTGAACGAAGAATACCGGCGTTCCGTGGGCGCCGATACGCGGCTCGCCGAGAACGCGCGCGCCGCTAGCTTCGAGCTCCGCTTTGGCGACCTGGATTTCAGGTACTTCGAAGCAGACGTGATGCTGCCCGCCCTGCGGGTTCTTCTCGATGAATTTCGCGATCGGCGAATCGGGACCGAGCGGCTCGATCAGCTCGATCTGCGAGTTGGGCGTGTCGACGAAGCAGACGCGCACGCCCTGCGCGGGCAGGTCGAACGGTTCGCCATGCGGCTCCGCTCCGAACAGCGTCCGGTACATTTCGAGGCTCGTCTCGATCGACGGGGTCGCGACCCCGACATGGTTCAGCCGCCCGAGTTTCATGATTCGACCACCACTTCCGTCGTCACCGAATTGGCGATGAAGCATTGATCGTGCGCGTGGTGGTGAAGCTCGGCCACGGCCGCCTCGTTGGGCCCGCCGCTGCTCCAGGTGATCCGCGGACGAAGGGTGACTGTCGCCATCCACATCTTGCCGTCGTGGCGCCGCTCGAGCGTGCCTTCCGCCTCGTCGACATAGGCGTCGATGACAAACCCGCCGCGCCGCGCGAGATCGATGAAGAACAGCATGTGGCACGACGACAGCGAGGCGACGAACGCCTCTTCGGGATCGACCCCCCTGAGGTCGGACCAGGGCTCCGGAACCACGTGCGGGCTGGGCGAAGCGGGCACGGTCACGCCGCCGTCGAAGCTCCATTCGTGCACCCGGCTGTACCGGCCCTTGGCGAAATTTTCCGGCTCGGCCTTGCGGCTCCAGCGGATCGTGGCGGTGTAAGTGCTCATCGGCGCCTCACAATGGAATGTTGTCGTGCTTCTTCCACGGATTCTCGAGCTGCTTGTCGCGCAGCTTCCTCAGCCCCATCGCCACCCGGCGCCGCGTCGAATGCGGCATGATCACCTCGTCGATGAAGCCCATGCTCGCCGCCACGAACGGGTTGGCGAAGCGCTCTTCATATTCGGCGGTTCGCTCGGCGATCTCTTCTTTCGTTCGCCCACGGAAAATGATCTCGACCGCGCCCTTGGCGCCCATCACCGCGATCTCGGCGGTCGGCCAGGCATAGTTCAAATCGCCGCGAAGGTGCTTTGAGCTCATCACGTCATAGGCCCCGCCATAGGCCTTGCGGGTGATGACCGTGATCTTGGGCACCGTCGCCTCGGCATAAGCGAAGAGCAATTTCGCGCCGTGCTTGATGATCCCGTGATGCTCCTGCCCGACTCCGGGAAGGAAGCCGGGCACGTCGACGAAGGTCAGGATCGGGATGTCGAAGGCGTCGCAGAAGCGAACGAACCGCGCGGCCTTCTTCGACGAATTGATGTCGAGCACTCCGGCCAGCACCATCGGCTGGTTGGCGACGACTCCGAGCGTGCGGCCCTCGATTCGGATGAAGCCGGTCAGGATGTTCGGCGCGTGAGTCGGCTGGATCTCGAAGAAGTCGCCCTCGTCGGCGACCTTCCCGATCAGCTCGTGCATGTCATAGGGCTGGTTGGCGTTCGGCGGGATCAGCGTGTCGAGGCTTTCCTCGATTCGCTCGGCCGGGTCGTCGGTCGGCCGGACCGGCAGGTCGTGGCGGTTCGACAGCGGCAGGAAATCGAAGAAGTCGCGAGTCGCGAGAAGCGCGTCGATATCGTTCTCGAACGCGACGTCGGCGACGCCCGACTTCGTGGTGTGGGTGACCGCCCCGCCAAGCTCTTCCTGAGTCACCAGCTCGTTCGTGACGGTCTTCACCACGTCGGGGCCGGTGACGAACATGTAGGAGCTGTCCTTCACCATGAAGATGAAGTCCGTCATCGCCGGCGAATAAACCGCGCCGCCCGCGCACGGGCCCATGATCAGGCTGATCTGCGGGATGACTCCGCTTGCGAGCACGTTGCGCTGGAACACCTCGGCATAGCCGGCGAGGCTGGCGACACCTTCCTGGATTCGCGCGCCGCCGCTATCGTTGAGGCCGATTACCGGCGCGCCGACCTTCATCGCCATGTCCATCACCTTGCAGATCTTCTCCGCATGGCGCTCGGACAGCGAGCCGCCGAACACGGTAAAGTCCTGCGCGAAGGCATAGACGAGGCGGCCGTTGATGGTTCCCGATCCGGTGACGACTCCGTCGCCCGGGATCTTCTGCTCCGGCATCCCGAAGTCCGTCGCATTGTGCTCGACGAACATGTCATATTCTTCGAAGCTGCCGGGATCGAGGAGGACGGACAGCCGCTCGCGCGCCGTGAGGCGGCCTTTGGCATGCTGCGCTGCAATACGCTTTTCGCCACCGCCGAGCCTCGCCAGATCCCGCCGTCTTTCGAGTTCTTCGATCGTCGTTGCCATGTCGTTCCTCTGGCGGCGCTGAGTCCTGCCCGTCCCTCCCACGCCGACGGGCAAGCGGTCAATTGTCGACAATCGCGATGTTGCAGTGCACAATAGGGAAAATTAATTGATGGAGATTGGTCGTGCGGAACTGGGCTCGCCCCCGGCCCGTTTGACAGGGGAGAGTTTCCGCACTGTAACAACCAAGGAGTGACCTGCGAGATGACGACCCGCGTCGGGGTGCCAGTAGAGTCCCAAGCCGAACCCTTGGCGCCGGATTCAGACAAGCCCACCCTTCTTTGCTTTTCGCACCTGCGATGGGATTTCGTGTTCCAGCGCCCGCAGCAGCTTATGAGCCGTTTCGCCGAGGAGATGACCGTGATCTTCTGGGAAGAGCCGGTCGAAACCGACGAGCATGAAATTGCAATGCTGCGCGTACGCGCCGCGGAGGATCATCCGAACGTGCGGATCGTCGTCCCCCACATTCCCAGCGGCCTCAGCGACGATCACAAGACCGCTGCCCTCAAGCGGCTCCTCGATGCCTATTCCGCCGGCCTCAGTCGCCCGATCGTCGCCTGGTATTACACGCCGATGATGTTGCCGTTCTCGCGCGACGTCGACGCAAGCGTGGTGGTGTTCGATGCGATGGACGAACTCAGCAAGTTCAAGTTCGCTCCGCAGAACCTCCTCGACCTGGAGCAGGAGCTGATCGACCGTTCCGACCTCGTCTTCACCGGCGGGTCCAGCCTGTACGAGGCGAAGAAAGACCGGCACGACAGCGTCCATCTGTTTCCGTCCTCGGTCGACCGAGTCCATTTCGCCAAGGCGCGTGCTGCCCAGTTCGACCCCGCCGACCAGGAAGACCTCAACCGGCCGCGGCTCGGCTTCTACGGCGTGCTCGACGAGCGATTCGACACCGAGCTTCTCGACCGGGTCGCGGAAATGCGGCCCGACTGGTCGTTCGTCATGGTCGGTCCGGTCGTGAAAATCGCGCCGGAGGACCTGCCGAAGCGGCCCAACATCTATTATCTCGGGGCCAAGAAATACGAGCAGCTGCCGGCCTATCTGTCCGGCTGGGACGTCGCCCTGATGCCGTTCGCGATGAACGAATCGACGCAGTTCATCTCCCCCACCAAGACCCCCGAATATCTCGCCGGCGGCAAGCCGGTGGTCTCGACCCCCGTCCGCGACGTGGTGCGCCACTATGGGCAGCTGGAAGGCGTCGGGATTGCCGCCACTGCGGAAGAGTTCGTCGACGAATGCGAGCGGATGCTCAAGCTTCCCCGCCACGGCGATTGGCTCGCCGAGGCCGACCTGCTCCTCTCCGCGACCAGCTGGAGCACCACGCAAGCGCGGATGTCCGCCCTCATCGCCGAGATGCTCGGCGAGCGGGCCGCGTCCGACGTCTCCGCGCTCCTGGTGGCCGCGGAATGAACGCGTTTTTCGGAGCGCCGAAGCGGCGCAAGCCTTACGACTACCTCATCGTCGGCGCCGGCTTCGCCGGTTCCGTCATCGCCGAGCGGCTTGCGAGCCAGCACGGAGCGCGGGTGTTGCTGATCGACCGGCGGCCGCACGTCGGCGGCAATGCCTATGACGAGAGGGACGAGGCCGGGATCCTCTATCACAAATATGGCCCGCACATCTTCCACACCAACAGCGACATGGTGGTGGATTACCTGTCGAAGTTCACGCAATGGCGGCCCTACGAGCATCGCGTCCGCGCCCATGTGCGCGGGCAGAACGTGCCGATCCCGATCAACCGGACGACGCTCAACGAACTGTTCGGGCTGGACCTCGAGACCGACGAGGAGGCGGCGCAATATCTCGCTTCCCGGGCGGAGCCGGTCGAGGACATCCAGACCTCCGAGGACGTCGTCATCAATGCCGTCGGGCGCGAGCTCTACGAGCTCTTCTTCCAGGGCTACACGCGCAAGCAATGGGGCCTGGACCCGTCCGAGCTCGACAAGCAGGTGACGAGCCGGATCCCGACCCGGACCAACACCGACGACCGCTATTTCACCGACAAGTTCCAGGCCATGCCGCTCCATGGCTACACGGCAATGTTCGAGGCGATGCTCGACCATCCGCTGATCGACCGGCAGCTCGGCACCGACTTCCGCGACCTCAAGGCCAAGGCGTTCGAGCTTGCCGACCACATCGTCTACACCGGCCCGATCGACGAATATTTCGACTTCCGGTTCGGCAAGCTTCCGTACCGGAGCCTCAAATTCGACCACCGCACGCTGGACGAGGAGCAGCACCAGGAAGTCGCGGTCGTCAACTATCCCGACCCGAGCGTGCCCTACACGCGTGTCAGCGAGTACAAGCACCTGACCGGGCAGAAGCACCCGCGCACCTCGATCACCTACGAATATCCGGCGGCGGAGGGCGATCCTTATTATCCCATCCCGCGGCCCGAGAACCAGGAGCTGTTCAAGCGCTACGAGGCGCTCGCGGACCAAACCGACGACGTCACCTTTGTCGGCCGGCTCGCCACCTACCGTTACTATAACATGGACCAGATCGTCGGCCAGGCGCTGGCGTCGTTCCGACGGATGGACGAGAAGCGCCGGCAGGTCGGCGAGCCAACGGCGGTCGCGGCCGAATAGTGGCCGCCGAGCGCGGGAAAGATTCCGCGTTTCGCGCTTTGATCGCTCCATGACACCACGCCAGCATTGGCCGGCCAGGCTCTGGCTGGTCCGTCATGGGCAGAGCCAGGGCAATGTCGCGCGCGCGATCGCCGACGAGGCCGGCCATCACGAAATCGGAATCGACGTTCGCGACGTCGACGTGCCCTTGTCGCAGCTCGGCCATCGCCAGGCGAAAGCGGCGGGTGACTGGTTCGCCTCGCTTGCGGGCGACGAGCGGCCGGAGGTGATCCTGTCCTCCCCTTACATCCGCACCCGGCAGACGGCTAAAATCATCTGCGAAGCCGGTGCGCTCGCCGGCGGCCCCGCCCGGCCGATCATCGACGAGCGGCTCCGCGAACGCGAGTTCGGGATTTTCGACCGGCTCACCGACGTCGGCATCCGCGAGCGCTTTCCCGACGAAGCCGCGCACAAGGCGATGCTCGGGAAATTCTACCATCGGCCGCCCGGCGGCGAGAGCTGGGCCGACGTGATCCTGCGCCTTCGCTCGGCGCTGAACACGATCAACATTCAGTATTCCGACAAGCGCGTGCTGGTGGTGTGCCACCAGGTCGTCGTGCTGTGCTTCCGCTATGTCCTCGAAAAGCTCGAGGAGCGCGAGATCCTGAGGATCGACCGCGAGGCCGAGATTCTCAATTGCGGAATCTGCGCTTACGATTTCGAGCCGGACGAGCACGGGCTGTGCACGCCCAGCCTGGCGATGTGGAACTATGGCGCACCGCTGGAAGCGGAGGATACGCCCAAGACCTCTGCGCCCGACGAGATGGCCGGAACGCGCTAGCCCTTCGCCTTGAGATAGCGTTCCAGCTCGTCGCCGACCAGGCGCACGATATGGATGACGTTGGTCGAGCCGGAGATGCCGAATGGCACGCCCGCCATCAGCACCAGCCGGTCGCCGCCCTCGGCGATGTGGTGGCGAAGCGCCATCCGCTTCGCCTTGGCGACCATTTCCTCGAAGCTCTCGACATCGCGGGTGGTGACCGCGTGCACGCCCCACAGGAGGCCAAGGCGACGGGCGGTGTGGTGCGAGGCAGTCATCGCCAGGACCGGCACCGCCGGCCGCTCCCGGGCGATGCGCCGGGCAGTCGAACCGGAGCTCGTGTAGCAAACCATCGCGCGAGCCGAGACGGTGTTGACGATCTGCCGGGCGGAGCCGGCGAGCGCGTCGGCGGTGGTCGGCTCCAGCTTCGTCTCGGTGAAGTGGACCCGCGCCGGATAGACCGGGTCGCTCTCCACGCTCCTGGCGATCCTGTCCATCATCTGCACCGCTTCGCACGGGAATTGACCGGTCGCGCTCTCCGCCGACAGCATGACTGCGTCGGCCCCGTCGTAGATTGCCGTCGCGACGTCGCTGACTTCGGCCCGGGTCGGCGACGGCGAGGAAATCATCGATTCCAGCATCTGGGTGGCGACCACCACCGGCTTTCCGAACTGGCGGGCGCGGGCAACGATCTGGTTCTGGACCGGCGGCACGTCCCACGGCGGCAGCTCGACTCCCAGATCGCCGCGAGCGACCATGACTCCATCCGAAAGCGCGATGATGTCGCTCAGCCGGTCGACCGCGGCCGGCTTTTCGATCTTGGCCATCAGCGCCGCTTTGTCGCCAATCATCTCGCGCGCCTCGGCCACGTCTTCCGGCCGCTGGACAAAGGACAGCGCGATCCAGTCCGCCTTCTGCTCCAGCGCGAACTTCAGGTCTTTCCGGTCCTTGTCGGTCAGCGCCGGGATGGGAACGACCACGTCGGGCACGTTGACGCCCTTGTGGTCGGAAATCGTCCCGCCGACCACGACCTCCGTCTCGATTCGGCTGTCGCCCGCCTCGAGCACTTTCAGCCGGATTTTGCCGTCGTCGATCAGAACGCGATCGCCCGGATTGATCGCTTCGAACAGCTCGGGATGCGGAAGCTCGACCCGGTTGGAGTCCCCGGCCTTTCGATCGCGGTCGAGGACGAAGCGATCGCCCTTCCTGAGCTCGGCCGATCCGCCCTCGAAATTGCCGACCCTCAGCTTCGGCCCCTGCAGGTCGAACAGGATCGTCATCGGCCGGTGAAGGTCTTTCTCGAGCGCTCGGATCGCCTCGACCAGCTTCGCTTTCTGCGCGTGCGTGCCGTGACTCATGTTGATCCGGAACGCGTCCGCGCCGGCGAACAGCAGCTTGCGGATGGTCGCGGCGCTGCTCGACGCCGGCCCGAGCGTCGCCAGGATTTTCACCTTACGCGAACGTGGGGCGAGGGTTTGCGTCATTGGCCGCTGCCTTAGCCGCTTGATATGACGGTTCAACCCGCTAGAGCCGCGGGCTCAACGTCAAATTGGAGATTGAAGGCATGGCGGAAGGTGCCGTCGCGGCCGACCAGCTGCGGCTGTTCATCGAGCGAATCGAGCGGCTCGAGGAAGAAAAAAAGGCGATCGCGGACGACGTCCGCGACGTCTATGCGGAGGCGAAGGCCACCGGCTACGACCCCAAGATCATGCGGATGATCGTCCGCCTGAGGAAAATGGAAACCCATACCCGCCGCGAGCAGGACGCGATCCTGGATACCTATCGCTCCGCGCTCGGGCTGGAGTAACAACGGCTGATCATGCGGGGATTTGCGGGGACAGATGGCAGGCCATAGCAAGTTCAAGAACATCATGTATCGCAAGGGCGCGCAGGACAAGAAGCGCTCGGCGATCTTCTCAAAGCTGTCGCGCGAAATCACCGTCGCGGCGAAAATGGGCCTGCCCGATCCCGAAGCGAACGCGCGGCTTCGCGCCGCGGTCATCGCCGCCCGGGCGCAGTCAATGCCCAAGGACAATATCCAGCGGTC
>Ga0068855_100002513_pt1 | contig 22592 bp, 24 predicted proteins | sample KBSCornC52_FD_66592 | JGI IMG/M metagenome (GOLD analysis project Ga0068855, IMG submission 66592) | Corn rhizosphere microbial communities from Kellogg Biological Station, Michigan, USA - KBS Corn C5-2 | ecosystem: Host-associated > Plants > Roots > Rhizosphere > Soil ...
GCTGCACCGTTCCCGAAGGCGTTGCCACCGCCGCGCTCGATCAATGGCTATCGGGCGCGGTCCCGCACGCGGGGCAGTCGCACACGCACGGCCGCTTGCGCATCGACATCGTTCCGTTCGTCCCCCAGCAAGCGTTCGACGGCCTGCTGTGGCGCTCGGACGTCAACTTCGTGCGCGGCGAGGATTCGTTCGTGCGCGCGCAGTGGGCCGCGCGCGCGTTCGTGTGGCAGCCCTATCCGCAGGACGAGAATGCGCATCGGCTCAAGCTCGATGCTTTCGTCGCCCGGTATGGCGCCGATCTGCCGCGTGCCCCGCGATCGGCGTTCGTTGCGTTCTCGGACGCGTTCAATGCGGAGGATGGACCGGCGGCGGCGGCCGCCTGGCCGGCATTCCGCGCCGCGATCCCGGCGCTCGAGGCGCACGGGCGTCGCTGGTCGGATGCGCTCCGGGAGCTGCCCGAGCTCACGGCCGGGTTGGTTCGATTCGCGCGCGGTCGGCTATAATTACCGGTTATCCCAATCGACGATGGCGGCTCGCGAACGCCGGGCCGCCGGTCACGGAACCGCCATGAAAATCGCCCAGGAAGTACGCGCCGGCAACGTCATCATGATCGGCAGCAATCCGATGGTCGTGCAGAAGGCCGAGTTCAGCAAGTCCGGCCGCAACGCTTCCGTCGTCAAGATGAAGCTCCGGAACCTGCTGTCCGGCGGCGGCACCGAAACCGTCTACCGTGCCGACGAGAAGTTCGACGTGATCCAGCTCGAGCGCAAGGAAGTGACGTACTCGTATTTCTCCGACCCGATGTACGTGTTCATGGACCAGGAGTTCAACCAGTACGACGTCGAGAAGGAGAACATGGAGAGCGCGCTGCCCTACCTCGAGGACGGCCTGGCGTGCGAGCTCACGTTCTACGAAGGCAAGGCGATCTCGGTCGAGCTGCCGACGTCGGTCGTGCGGGAAGTGACCTACACCGAGCCCGCAGTCAAGGGCGACACGTCGGGCAAGGTGACGAAGCCCGCGAAGCTGGCGAGCGGCTTCGAAGTGCCGGTACCGCTGTTCGTCAACACCGGCGACAAGATCGAAGTCGACACGCGCACCGGCGAATACCGCCGCCGCGTCTGAAGCAAGCGCGCGACGCGGCGCCGACTGCCCAGGCCGTCAGGGCCGAGCGAACGCGGCGCGTGCCCGCTCGGCCGGAGCGCGCGCCACGCAGCCGTGGACGTGGTCGTTCACGAGTCCCATCGCCTGCATGAATGCATAGACGGTCGTCGGTCCGACGAACGTGAATCCGCGCCGCTTCAGGTCCTTCGAGAGCGCGAGCGCCTCGGGCGACGTCGCCATGCCGGCCAGGATCTCTCGCGTCAGCTTCGCAGGACGACTCCTCTTCGCCGGCTCGAACCGCCAGAAATAGGCAGCGAGCGAGCCCGTTTCGGCCACGATCTCGCGCGCCCGCTGCGCGTTGTTGCGCGCGGATTCGATCTTCCCGCGATGCCGGACGATGCCGGCATTCGCGACGAGCCGCTCGACGTCGCGCGCGGTCAGCGCCGCCACGCGATCGATGTCGAAGCCCCCGAACGCTTCGCGGAACGCCGGGCGCTTGCCGAGGATCGTTCGCCAGCTCAGGCCCGCCTGGAATCCTTCGAGGCAGATCTTCTCGAACAGCCGGTTGTCGTCGGCAACCGGAAACCCCCACTCGCGGTCGTGATAGTCGACATAGAGCGGATCGTCCCCTGCCCACTCGCAGCGTGTGACGCGCTTCAATTGAGCGTCACGTCCTTGCCGCGCTGCTCGATGACCAGCGTATCGCGCAAGCCCTCGAAGAAGGCCAGTACGGCCGACACGTCGCGGCGATGCTCGTGGCGGAACAACTCCGCGAGGATCGCCGCCATCGCAAGCGCGTCGGGCACCTCTTCCGGCGAGAGCGCCGCCATCGGCCCCTGCAGCCTGTAGTTGCGTCCTGCGCGCCGGTCGTATTCCCAGCGCGCCGCATGCTCGATCCACGCCTGCAGCGCCGGCAGCGTGGCGGGCAGGCCGTCCACCGTGTTGATGATCGCGTGCAGCGACGGGTCGTCGATGGCCGCCAGCAGCGCTTTGAAGTCGGTCACGGGGCGCTCCTCAAGGGTGTGCTCGGACGATGCTCGCGAATGGGACGCCGGTGCCGACAGTTTGCCAGAGGCCGCTGCCGCCGAAACCTGTCGTCTCTCACAGGTTCTGCGCGGTCGCGCGACGGTCCTGCGAGCGATCCGCCCGCGGTCGTATAGACATGGGCTCCCGTGACGCATGGCCGATGCGACAATCCATGAACGGGCGCACGACGCGGTTCGATTCGTGGCGACGCACGCGATCGCTTTCCCATCACACGAGGAGAACGACGATGAAAGGCTTTGTCGACGACATCGAGGAGCTGACCGAGGACAACGACGATTTCCGCCGCGTGCTGTACACCGGCAGGCACCTGCAGCTCGTGCTGATGGCGCTCGAGCCGGGCGAGGAGATCGGCGAGGAGGTCCACGACGACGGCGACCAGTTCTTCCGCGTCGAGGAAGGCGAAGGGACGGTGATGATCGACGGCGTGGAACACGCGATCGAGGACGACGACGCGATCGTCGTCCCCGCCGGCGCGCGCCACAACGTCATCAACACCGGTTCGGGCCCGCTAAAGTTTTACACGGTGTACGGGCCTCCCGAGCACCGCGACGGCACCGTGCAGGCGACGAAGGCCGACGTGCGCGAGGAGCACTTCGACGGCAAGACCACGGAATAGTTACGGTCGGCCGAGGTACAGATACGCGCTGCGGTTGCCGTCCGCGGCGAAGCCAACGCCGAGATACAGCGGCCCGATCGGCGTATCCACCGCGCCGAATACCGACACGGACTTGAGCAGGCCGGCCGGGCTGCCCGGCACGAGCGGGTGATCCATCCGGCCCGCCTCGAGCGAGCCCCCGAGGTAGAAGCCTTCGAGAAGCCGCGTGTCGACCAGCTTGTACGTGTAGATCACGCGCCCGAACGTCAGGCGCTCGCCGAGGAGCGCACCCGTCGGATACCCCGACTGCTGCAGGAAGCCGCCCCACTGGAACAGCGCATACGTCGGCAAATCGCCGCCGATCTTGCTGCCCACCTTGAATCCCGGCTGGAAGGAGTGCCGGCCCACCGACCAACTGAAGACACCGTCGGCTTCCCAGCGCGTGAAGTCAGCCTGCGCACCCAGGGTTTCGCGCGCCGCCAGCACCTGGACCGAGCCTGCGCCGCCCGCGCGCGGAAAATTGGCGCTGTCAAGCTGGTCGACGATCAGCCGCGCAGTGAGCGCACCGATGCGCACGCGCCCCGAAGCGGGCTCGAACTCCGGCGGCCCGGTGTCGAGGCTCGCCCGCGCAATGCCCGCGACGTAACCGATTCGCGCCTCGCCATACTTGCCGAGGTCAGCGCCGACGTCGAGGTTCACGCGCCCGAGGCTCAGGTCGTAGCGCGCGAGGCGATCGTCACCGCGAAACAAATCGAGCGTCTGCCGCTCGAACTCCGCCGACGGCGCGACGAAGAACAGCCGCCGCGTTCCGAGCGGCTGGTAGAACTCGGAGCGCACGTAGGTCGTGCTGCCGAACTGCAGATCGGTGCGCCATTCGGCGCCGAGGTCGTTGATCCACGTGCGGCGGTGGGAAAGCGCCGCGTTGAAGAACGCGTCCCCGCTGAAATCGGAGCCGAGGCCGAGACCGAACTTGAAATAGTCCGGTCCCCATGATTTCTCGGCCGCGTCGATGTTGAGCACGCGGCGGCCGCCCTGCTCGATCACGCGGTAGTTCACGTGCTCGAAGTCGCCGCTGCCGTACAGGCTGCGCATGTCGCGATCGAGCACTTGCGGATCGAGCGGTACACCGGGCTTCGTCTCGAGCGTCGGCAACAGCGCCTCGGCATTGACGCGCTTCATCGGGCTGAAGCGGATTTCGTCGACCGGCTGCAAATCGGCAACGACGGACCTCGACTGCCGCGCGCGCACCGCCGCGTACTGCGCTGGCGGCGTCGCGAGCGCAGCGAGCTTCGGCTGCGCGGCGAGCGTCGCGGCCTCTCCGATCGGTATCGTCTTCGGCAGGTTGTCGAAATCGCCGGCCGAAAATTCACCGAGCGCAGGCTCGATCAGGATGTCAGTGGGCTTGAGCGACGCGAGCGAAGCCTGGACGTTCTGCTCGGTCAGGATGTTGATCATCTGGCCGGTCACGCCGAGCACCGACGTCAGCTCCTCGCGCTTCATGAGCGGCGTGCCCAGGTTGACGGCGATCACCACGTCGGCGCCCATGCGACGCGCGACGTCCACCGGCAGGTTGTCGGTGAGGCCGCCGTCGACGAGCAGCTGGCCTCGCATTTCCGCCGGCGCGATCGCAGCGGGAACGGACATGCTCGCACGCATCACGTTGGCGAGCTCGCCTTCGCTGAAGACCACCGCCTTGCCGGTGACGAGGTCCGTCGCAACGGCACGAAACGGGATCGGCAGCTCGTCGAACTTGATGTATCCGGGAAGCGTCGACAGCGATCGCAGCACGGTCTCGAGCTGCACGCCGCTGACGACGCCCTTCGGCAGCAGCACGCTGCCGTCGCGGACGCCGAACTCGACGCCGAACAGGATCGAGCGGTCGTCGAGCTTGCGGCGGATTTCCTGGTCCTGTCGCGGCGGCTTTTCCTTGAACAGCAGGTCGGTCGAGATGCCGGCGACCAGGCGCTCCATGTCTGCGGTGCTCATGCCGCTCGCGTAGGCGCCGCCCACCAGCGAGCCCATGCTCGTGCCGGCGATGCAGTCGATCGGCACGTGCAACGCCTCGAGCGCCTTCAGCACGCCGATATGCGCGGCGCCACGCGCGCCGCCGCCGGAAAGGACGAGGCACACCTTGGGTCGCTCGGCCGGCGGCGCCACCGCCGGTTCCGCCGGCGACGGCGATTGCGCGGCCGCCGCCGGGGCGAGCGCGCACGCCGCGATCAGAACGAAGGCGCCGATCCCGCGCATGCGAAGGGTCTCCCGTATCGCATCGCGAGACCGGAACAGCGGCTACTTCTTCGCAGCGGCGTCCTTGACGCGCTCCACCTTGACGGCAAGCGCCTCCGCATACGTCACTTGCACCTGGTCGCCCTTCGCGATGAGCGCGAATTGCGCAGGGTCACGCACCTTGAGATCCACCGTGCGCTCGGGGCCGCGCAGCGTGACCATCTGCTTTTGCGGATCGACGTTCACGACGTCCGCGACCACCGTCACCTTGCGCCCGCCGACACCTGCCGGCATCTTGCCTTCCTTCGCTCGTCCGCCGGCGGTTTCCGCCGTCCTCGCGACGGGCTGTCCGCCGCCCTTCTTGAGCTCGAGCGTCAGCGCTTCGACGTATTCGACCTTGACCTGGTCTCCGACTTTCATCTGCGAGAAATTGCGCACCTGCGACCCCGCCTCGACGACGACCTCGTTGCCCTCCGGCCCCTTGAGCGTCACTTCGCGCTTCTTGGGGTCGATTGCCGTGATGGTGGCGGTGATCTCGACGGTCTTTGCAGCACCCGCAACGCCGGGCCCCTTCGCGGCCATTGCGGCACCCGTTTGCGCCTGGGCCGGGAGCGCGCCGGCCGTGGCGAGCATCGTTGCAAGAATCACGACTGCTGCGTGCATGACGAATCTCCCTTTTCGTGCTGAGAACGTGAAACTGCGATCGAATCCGAGATAGCCCGGCATTCTATCAAGTCGGCCCTTGTGAAACGACCCCGGGAATGGCTATGCTTTCAGGTCGCCATGAGGCGACTCGCTTCCGGGACTCCATGCGGCCGCCTTCCCTGCAAACAAATCGACTGACGCTCGACGCGCGGCCGGTATTGGCCGTCGTCGCCGCTGCACTCGCCGCTCTTGGTCTTGCGTGCACCGCGCTGGCGCAGGAGCCGGCGCCCTCCGGGCGCGGCATGACGGTCGCCAACGCGCCGAGGGTCGGTGATTTCGACCAGATGCTGGACAGGCGGGTGATTCGAGTCGCCGTACCGGTGAGCCGCACGCTCTACTTCAACGACAAGGGACGCGAACGCGGCATCACCGCCGATACCGTGCGCGACTTCGAGCGCTACCTGAACCAGAAGTACCTGAAGCAGCTGGGCCGCAGGGCGCTGACGGTCGTCATGCTGCCGACGACGCGCGACAGGCTGCTGCCCGATCTCGCGGCCGGCATCTGCGATATCGCCGCGGGGAATCTCACGGTGACCAATGCGCGGCTCCAGCTGGCGGACTTCGTCGCGCCGGACGATGTCCGCACCGTGCGGGAGGTTCTGATCACGGGACCCGGCTCACCCGACGTCCGCACCGTCGACGATCTGGCCGGCAAGACCGTGCACGTGCGACCGGCATCGAGTTACCACGAAAGCCTCGTCGCGCTGAGCCAGCGGCTGCAGCAGGCCGGCAAGCCGGCGGTCGCGATCGTCGCGCTCCCCGACGCGCTCGAGGACGAGGACATCCTCGAAATGGTCAACGCGGGCGTGCTGCCATTCGCGGTGGTCGACGACTGGAAGGCACAGGCTTGGGCGCAGGTGCTGCCGAAGATCGCCGTGCGCACCGACGTCGTGCTGCGCGACGGCGGACGCACCGGCTGGGCGATCCGGAAGGGAAGCCCGCGCCTCGCCGCCGAGATCGAGGAGTTCTATCGCAACTTCCTGAAGAAGCAGGGCGTCGTCGCGTACCGCTTCAAGCAGTACCACCAGCGGATCAGGCAGATCCATAACAACACCGACGCGGCGGAGCTCAAACGCTTCCAGGACACGGTCGAGCTGTTCCGCAAGTACGGCGCGCAATATCGCTTCGACCCGATCATGCTCGCCGCGCAGGGCTTCCAGGAATCGCAGCTCGACCAGCGGGCGCGCAGCCATGTCGGCGCGATCGGCGTCATGCAGATCATGCCGGCGACCGGCAAGGACCTCAAGGTCGGCGACATCGGCCAGATCGAGCCCAACATCCACGGCGGCGCCAAGTACCTCGACGAGCTGATGACGCGCTACTTTCCCGACGCGAACTTAGACGAGAACGAACGGCCGCTCTTCGCGTTCGCGAGCTACAACGCCGGGCCGGGCAACATCTCGAAGATGCGCAAGGAGGCCGCGAAGCGTGGTCTCGATCCCAATCGCTGGTTCAACAACGTCGAGCTCGTCACGGCCGAGAAGATCGGCATCGAAACGACGACGTACGTCCGCAACATCTTCAAGTACTACACGGCCTACAAGCTCTTGCAACAGACGCAAGCCGCCGCCGCAGCGGCACGCCAGCAGGTGAAGGGGCCCAGGTGAGCCACGCCGCGACGCTGGCACTTACAAAGTGTGCGCGGTGCTGAATTTGCGCAGCGTGCGGCGGCGGGTTTTCTTCACGCTGTTCGCATTCTGCGGCGCGTTCGCAGCGGTTCCATGCGGCGCGGCCGACCCGCCCCCGGCCTCTGTCACGCCGACGCCTCCATCGACGCTCACGCGCGATTCGGCGCGAGACCTGCTGTCGCGGATGTCCGATACGGAAGTCCGCAAGATGCTGCTCGAACAGCTCGACCGCGCCGCGGCGCCGGCGTCGCCCGCGAAAACCGCCGACGGCAGGGACATGGCCGGCATGGCAGGCATGGTTGGCCAGAAGTCCGGGACGGTTCGGGAGCGGCTTGCCGCGCTCACCGCCGCGTTCGTTGCGCTGCCGTCCACGCTGCGCGAGGCAGGCGCGCGCCTTGCAAGCGGCGCCGGCGCATTGAGCCTCGCGGCGCTGCTGGGCTACCTCGCGGTCATGCTGATCGTCGGGTGGATTCTCGAGCGCGTCTACCATTACGCGCTTCGCGATTACCGTACGCGCAGGCTGCAGACGCCGGCCACGACATTCTCGTCGTGCGCGATCCAGCTTGCGCTCGGCCTGCTGCTCGACCTGGGCGGCATCGTGGTATTCGCGCTCGGTGCGCTGGCCGTTTGCCTCGCGCGCTGGCTCGAAGACGAGATGCAACGCGTGAGCGTGCTGGTGCTGGTGATTGCGATCGTCGTCGTGCGCGTCACTGCGCTCGTCGCACGATTTCTGCTCACGCGAACGACCGAGCACGACCGCCTGCTGCCGTTCGCCGACGCGGCCGCGCGCACATTGCGCTGGTTCGTCGTCGCGGTGGCCGTCCTCTACAGCACGGGACTCGTGATGACGGCGTTCGCAGGCGAAGGCGTCATCGACGCGACGACGATGAGCGCGATCCGCGCGGCATTCTGGATCGTCGGGCTCGTGATCGCGCTGACGGCGACGTGGCTCGTGCGCAGGCCGATCGCGGAGCTGATCCGCGGCTCGTCGCCGCGCGGCAGTCTCGCGGCCTGGGCCGCCGATCTCTGGGCCGTCGCGGCAACGGCCTATTTCGTCGTGCTGTGGGCAGGCGAGATGTCGAGCCTGCTCGCAGGCACGTCGATGGCTACCGGATCAGGCTTCGCCAGCGTGCTGATCGTCATGGCCATGCCCATCGTCGACATGGCGCTCTGCCGCGCGCTCGACGCGTGGGCGGAGCGGCAACGAGCCGAGCGCGCGACCCCGGGGATCATCGCCGCCTACCAGCCGATCTTCCGGCGGGTGATCCACATCGTCGTGATCGCCGCCGGCGCGATTGTCGTCGCCCGGATCTGGCATCTCGACCTGTTCCACATCGCCGAGCGGAGCCTCGGCGGCAGGATCGCGAGCTCGCTGCTCGGCATCGGGCTGGTGCTGCTCGCCGCCTACATGACGTGGCAGATCACGAAGATGGCGATCGAGCGCCGGCTGCAGGTGGAGGGCGAGCGCGCCGAGGACGTGCCGGCGACGCGCGTTCGCACGCTGCTGCCGATCCTGCGCGCGACGATTCTCGTGACGATCTTCGTCATGGCGTCGATGTCGATTCTCGCGGCCCTCGGCGTCGACATCCTGCCGCTCCTGGCCGGCGCGAGCGTCGTCGGGGTCGCCATCGGCTTCGGCTCGCAGACGCTGGTGCGCGACATCGTGTCGGGCGCGTTCTTCCTGATGGACGATGCGTTCCGCCTCGGCGAATATATCGAGGTGGGCGATGCGAAGGGGCGCGTCGAGAAGATCAACGTGCGCTCCGTGTTCCTGCGTCATCACCGCGGCGCGCTCAACATCCTGCCGTACGGCGAGATCAAGCGGCTGCGCAACACGAGCCGCGACTGGCAGGTGCACGTAATGGAGTTCCACCTCACCTACGACACGAGCATGGTGCAGGTCAAGAAGATCATCAAGCAGATCGGCGAGGAGCTCTCTGCCGACCCCGACTACGCCTCCGACATATTGCAGCCGCTCAAATCGGCCGGCGTGATGGCGGCGGAGGACAGCGGGGTTCTCGTGCGCGCCAAGTTCACGTCGCGGCCCACCAACAACGCATGGGTTGTGCGCCGCATGGCATACGACAAGATCATCCGGGCGTTCCGCGCGTCCGGCATCAAGTTCGCGCACCGGCAGGTGACGGTGAACGTGCCGTCGAACGACCCTGAAGTCGTCGCGGCCGCGGCGGCCGGCGCGGCGGCAGCGGCGATCGAATCCGCCGGACGGGACGGAAAGGGCGCGAAATCGTGAGGCATCGGTGAGTACTGATCGACGCATGCCGGCCGTGTTTTTCGGACACGGCAACCCGATGAACGCGATCGAGACCAACGCGTTCACGACCGGATGGTCGGCGCTGGGGCGATCGCTGCCGCGGCCGCGAGCCATTCTTTCGGTCTCCGCGCATTGGTATGTGCCGTTCACCGGCGTCACTGTCGCGGATTCACCGCGAACGATTCACGATTTCGGCGGCTTTCCGAACCCGCTGTACGAAGTGCAGTACCGTGCGCCGGGATCGCCGTCGCTCGCCGCACGCGTGCGCGAGTTGCTGCGGCCGCTCGACGTTCAGCCGGACGCGCACTGGGGACTCGACCACGGCACGTGGTCCGTGCTGGTCCACGCGTACCCGGAAGCGGACGTGCCGGTCGTGCAACTCAGCATCGACGAAACGCGCGATGCGCCCTGGCATTTCGAGACCGCCCGCAGGCTGGCGCCACTGCGCGACGAAGGTGTGCTCATCCTCGGCAGCGGGAACCTCGTGCACAACCTGCACACTTACTCGTGGGGCAATCCTGCCGCACAGCCGTACGACTGGGCCCGGCGGTTCGAAACGACGGCCCGCGATCTCATTGCGCGCGCCGAGTTCGCGTCGCTTGTCGATTACGCGAGTCTCGGCCGCGACGCGCTGCTTTCCGCGCCGACGCCGGATCATTATTTGCCGCTCGTCTACGTGCTTGCGCAGCACGGCGACGGCGACGCCGTGAGCTTTCCTGTCGAGGGATTCGACGGTGGCTCGATATCGATGCTTGCAGTGCAGATCGGGTAGGGCGCCATGTATTACAACTATCGGGCTTGGCTTCGACGCGGGGCACGCCGCCGCGCGCGCGCGTATGAAGAGCGGATCATCGACGGGTCGGTCGAGGAAAGTTTCCCGGCGAGCGATCCGAGCTCGTCCTCGCAGCCGGGAAGCATCGCCGCGCAATCGTATACGTTCGCGCGGCGGCGCAGTCGCGAAGCGCACTGGCTCGTGCCGCTGGTGGTCGGCGTGCTTGTGCTGGCCGTGCTGACGAGGGCGCGCCGGCGGCGCTGATCGACCGCGTGCTCGGGGTGACGCGGCGGTGTTCGTCCGCGTCAACCCGACGTCGACCCGCCGGAGAAGTTACTTTCGGCCGGACGCGCCTTCCCGCACGCCGGGACCCGTGAGCGGAACGAATCGCACCCGCAGAACGACCCGGCGCGCCGTCGTTCCGTCCGCGTGCTTCTCGATGAGCAGAAGGTCCTGATGCAGGATGCCCGCATCGACGGGAATGATCATCTTGCCGCCGGGCTTGAGCTGCGCGACCAGCGGGGCCGGCACGAACGGCGCCGCGGCCGTGACGATGATCCCGTCGAACGGCGCCTTCTCCGGCCAGCCCTTGTAGCCGTCACCGATTCGCACTTCGACGTTGCGGTAGCCCAGCTTCGCGAGTCGTTCCGCGGCCTCCCGCCCGAGCGAGGCGACGATTTCGATCGAATAGACGTTCTTGACGAGCTCCGCGAGCACCGCCGCCTGATAACCCGAGCCCGTGCCGATTTCGAGCACGACGTGATCGGGCTTTGGATCGATCAGATCCGTCGATAGCGCGACGATGTACGGCTGCGAGATCGTCTGCCCGCTGCCGATCGGCAACGGGCTGTCGCGATACGCCTGGCTTGCCGTGGCGCCCGGGACGAAGCGATGCCGCTCCACCTTGCGCATGGCGGCCATGACGCGCTCCGCGAACGTCGCGCGACCGGTATCCGACGCGGTGCTGCGCGCGATGGCGGCGATGTCGTCGACCATCTGGCGACGCTGCGCCTCGACACGCTCGTCGGCTCCGGCACCGCTCGTGTTCGTAAGTGCGCTCGCAAGCGCGGTGACCAGCGACATCCAGTACCACGGGCGGCGCACCGGGCGTGCGCCGCCATCGCGTTGCCGTTCGCAAACGACTCGACCCGCTTTGCGGCGCATGATCCTTCTTCGCAACCGCTTCCCTTGCCGGCATTATCCTCCACGTTATCTCGTCGCCGGCGTTCGAGACCGCCAATCGCATCGGCTGCCTCCCAAGCTATGACAATCCGTGTTCTCAACCGAATCCTGATCTTGCCCAGCATCCTGAGTGCGGTCGTGCTCGCGTGCCTCGCGGGCCAGCCCGTTGGCGATGCATTCGCGGCGACGGAAACCGAGGCGACACCGATGCGGACCACCGATCCAGGTGTTCCGCTTGCCGATCATCATCAGCACTTGCTCAGTCCGGCTGCGGCGGAGCTGCAGAATCACATGTGGGCCCCGGTCGCCTTGCCCGAAGGCCTCGCTCGCCTCGTGCAGGAGCGGGCACGTGCGTGGAACGACAAGAAGGTCCTCGCCGCGCTCTATACGAAGGAGGCAACAGTCTTCACCGCCGAGAGCCCGGGCTGGCTCCTCGGGCGCGATCGCGTCGCCGCTTACCTCAGTACCCGTTTCGCGAGCGCTTATCGCCTCACCCCCGTGAAATACCGGATCGACGGAAGCAACGGCCATGTCATCGGCTACTTCACGCGAGGCGGAAAGCATATCGGCTACTTCGCGCTCGCCGTGAAGCAAGAGCGTGACGGCAAGTGGCTCATCAGCGCGGAAACACCTGCATTTCCAGGTCCGAGGCTGGCGGAGCCCGAAACCGCGAGTCAGTTGGTCGCGTATCTCGATGAGGCGGGAATCCGCAGAGCGGTCGTGCTATCCGACGCCTACTATTTCGACTCGGCGAAATTCGCAGGAAATGCCGCCGGCGCGAGGGACGCCCGCGCGAACGTTCGGGCGGAGAACGACTGGACCGCGCAGCAAGTGGCGCAGTTTCCCGACCGGCTCGTCGCATTCTGCAGCTTCAATCCGCTCGAGGACTACGCGCTGGAGGAACTCGATCGCTGCAAGACCAGCCGCCAATTCGCCGGCGTGAAGCTTCACTTCGGCACGTCGGAAGTCGATCTGCGAAACCCTGCCCACGTCCGGAAAGTACGCGCGGTCGTGCAGGCCGCCAATCGTTCACGCATGCCCATTATCGTGCACGTTCGCGCCGACGCGAACTACGGACGCGTGGAGGCGGAAATCATGCTGAACGAAATCGTGTCGGCTGCCCCCGATGTTCCGTTCCAGATCGCACACCTGTGGGGCGGCGAGGGTTACTCCGGGGCCGCGCTGGAAGTCTATGCGGATGCGGTTGCCAACGGCGACCCACGCACCCCAAACCTCTACTTCGATCTGGCCGAAGTCGCCCTTGCTGCCGGAAACTCGCAGGAGACCCTGCAGTCCACTGTCGCGCGCATTCGTCAGATCGGCCTGAAGCGAATTCTGTACGGCTCGGATGGCCCGGTGGCCGATTCGATGTCACCGAAGGATGCCTGGAAGAAGACGCAGACTCTGCCCTTGACGACCGACGAGTTGCGGAGCATTGCGGGCAATGTCGCGCCTTACCTGCGCTGATCGTTCGCGCGGCCCTGGATTCTCCTGGAGCGCGACGCGCCGGCTCCCGGTGCCTCACTTCGCAGTCAGAATCCTGGTCAAGGCGCTGGCGCCGCGCTGCCCCTGATCCTGATAGTTGTTATTGAACAGAACGTGCGTCGTGCTCGCCTTGGCGGCCAGGTTCTTCACCGCACCGCCAAGCTCGGTCAGCTCCTGCTCGCTGTAATCGTAATCAAAGCGTTGCGATGATGCCTTCAGGCCTTTGCGGTTCCAGGTGCCGCGATTGCGACCGTGCAGGCGTACGACCGCCAGCGCGGGATTCGTGACCTCCCAGACTGCCGGGATCGTGCTCGCGATGCCTTGCGGCTCATCGACGACGACGTTCACCAGCCCGTTCGCCCGTTCGAACTCCAGCGTCCGCGCGGCGTGCCGGTCCGTGTCGAACCAGGTCTTGTTGCGGAACTCCACGGCGACGGTGAAGCCTGCCAGCATCGCGCGGCATTGCTCGATGTAATCGAACGTGTCGGGGTGGAAGGCAACCCACGGTGCGAACTGCATGTGGACCGCGCCGAGCTTGTCGTCTGCCCGCAGCACTTCGAGCACGCTGCGGAATTGCCGCCACAGCTCGATGGTCAATTCAGGCGGCAATTCGTGGTCATAGACGTTCTTCCTGTCCACAGAACCGAGCGCGTCGCGAATCTCCTTGCTCAAACTGACGACCGGCGTCGCGTGGCGCGTGAACAGCCGATAGGCCTTGATGTTGAAGACGAAGCCGGGCGGCGTCCGCTCGACCCATCGCTGCGCGTTCTCGACGCTGGGAATCCCGTAGTAACTGCTGTCGATCTCGACGATGGGGAACTGCGACGCGTAGAACCGCAAACGGTCTTCGGGTGTTTTCGCGGCGGCCGGATAAAATCGACCCGACTCGACGAGCGTTTTGTCTGTCCACGACGAAGTACCGACGAGGATCCTGGCCACAAACCACTCAGCGGCTACGCCGAGCCCGACGGGGCATGCGCGCCGGCGAGATCAGCCTGTCCATCGGGATTCCGCCGGGCTTGCGCGCGATCTTCTGCACGGCCCTCAGGGGATCGTGCGGCGGATGGTCATTTCTTCCGGCCGAGATTCTTCGGGAGGCGCAAGCCGCCGATTCGCGACACGACCTGAATCTCCTCCAGCGACGCCGGATGCACGGTCGAGGCCGGGTTCACGGCACGGCGCTTCCTGACGGCGATCGTCTCGTTGCGGATCTGGCGGTTCCACTCGGCCAGCAGCCGCTGCACGTCATCGGGAGACGAGCGCTTGCCCGCGCCGCTTCCATTCAAGGTCGTTGCGCCCAGGGGCCAGCCGCGTCTGCGCTTGATCATCGTCGGTCCGAAGTTCGGCACGCCATCGTGACAGGACGATGCGAGCCGCGCGCAGGTCGCCGATGTTCGGTCGCGCAAAGCGACCGGAGGGAGCCGTCAAGACGTAGATGACAGGTTGGTGCAACTCGACGAGAACTAAGGTCTTGCGCATGTCGGTCGCGTCGACCGTGAGGATGGCAAGGCGTCTGGGTTCTGAGCGGCCATGCAGATGCGCAGCGCGGCCGTATCGCCGGTCTTAGCCATCTCTACGACCTTGGCCACCAATTCCTCAGCGTGCGGTTCTAGCAGCTCCCGCATGGCCAGCCGCTTGTCTTTGATTCCCACTGGTCGCCCAGCGGGGTTGCCGCTTTGGCCCCTTTCGTATTGCATCGTCTGATGTTCCTCTGATCGGATCAGGCCAATTGAAGCGAGAGCATACCGCATGGATATACGGTTCCTCCAGAACTCTCGCGCAAAGGCTCGCTGTCGGCCACTTCCAGACTTTCGCGCAAGCGCGGAAGATAACTAACGGCCGTGGGGTCTGATCGCCGGCGCCTTTCCGCTACTGAATAACCTCGTCCGCCTGCAGCAGCAGTGATTGGGGGATCGTCAGGCCGATCGCCTTGGCGGTCTTGAGGTTGAGCACCAGTTCGAGCTTGGTAGGCTGCTGGACGGGCAGGTCCGCCGCCTTGGTGCCCTTGAAGATTCTTTCGACATAGCCCGCCGCTTGGCGATACAGTTCCGTTGCGTTCGGGCCATAAGAGACGAGACCTCCCGCGGCCACTAGTTCGCGCGCTTCGTAAATATCGGGTATGCGCAGTCGTCTCGATGTCTCGATGATCGCCGCGCGAAGTTCGTACGTTAGCGAATTGTTCTTCACGATCAGCGCCTGAGACCGAGCCTGCTCTATCGCGGCAAATGCTTGGGGCAGATCGGTGGCACTGCCAATGAAATGGGCCCGTACTTCAGCGCCCAGGAGCCGTCCTGCTGCTTCGGTTTCGGCGACAAAACGCATGATGGGTGCGCGCTCCTTTGACGCAGAATCGGCTCCGCCCATGTACCAGGCAAGCACTGCGATCCGCGTAGCACCGGGAACGAGTTGGCGCAGAAGCTGGAGACGCTTTGCAGCCAGATCGGTTGTCAGGATGGATAGACCGGTGAGATTCCCGCCCGGTCGCGCAAGACTGGGGATGAGCCCCGCGCCCACAGGATCCACGACAGCGGCCATGACGATCGGGATCGTGGTCGTAGCCGTCTTGGCGATACGCACCGCAGGCACCTGGGCCGTCACGATGACATCAACCGGCAAACGCACCAATTCGTCCGCCTGCCGTTCGAGCAGGGATAGGTCCTCGTCTGCCCAACGATACTCGATGAGTATATTGTCCCCGATCCTGTAGCCCAATTCGCGCAGACGTTGGACGAACGCGTCGTCCCATGCATTCGGGCCCGCCCGCAGGCTCAGATAGCCGATTCGAAATAGCTTGCCTGATCGCTGTCGGTTGACACCCTGCTGGGCCAGCGCCGCAACCGCAGCCGCAAAGGAAGCGAATGCAACCACTCCGATGAATGTCCGCCGTTGCATAGCGAAAGTCATTCACCGACTCACAGCCGAACGGACCATAGTCGTTAAGCTAAGCGCGAGCATTATTCTTCGCCACATCTGGCCTACCCACAACAAAAGACGCCCAACGCGCCAGCCGACGCTACGCCGTTGATCGCGAAGGGTCAACCCACATTTTTTGGCGACGATTCGCCCTTGGGAAAGGCTCCCCATTGTCTTGCACGACCGCTGTCGCCTTGCGAGAACGGCAGGTTAGGGTCGATCCGCGACGGTCGTAGAACGGCCCAACAGGAGACATTCGGCAACGACGAAGGAACACCCCGAAAACAGTTACCCGACGGCCAGCGTACTATGGTTTGACTTCCCTTCGTCGACAATTTGGTTAGGTTATGGATCGGCGTACGTTCATCCGCGCGCTCCTTAGCAGTCTCCTCGTCGCGTGAGGAAGTGATGAATAATGAACTCACGTTCGATCTGGGTTCCTTCAAAGGCTTGGAGTACGCCGGATGGCAGAAAGGTGCTGCCTCGTACGACGATCTCTTCGGTTCGGTGACGCGATTCGCGATGGTGCCTTTGCTGGACGCAACGGATGTGCGCGCTGGATCACAAGTCCTCGAAGTGTGCTGCGGCCCCGGTTACGGTGCTGGCGCGGCACTCTCCAGGGGCGCCAGCGCTGTTGGGATCGACTTTGCTCCCGCGATGGTGGAGGCAGCGCGAAGGCGCTATCCGAAGGCGGTGTTCAAGCAAGGTGACGCCGAAGCGTTAGACCTGGATACGGGTGCATTCGACGCGGTCATTTGCGCCTTCGGGATCAATCATCTGCAGCGCCCCGAGAGTGCGATTGCCGAAGCTCTCCGCGTATTGCGTCCCGGTGGCAAGTACGCGTTCACTATGTGGTGCGTCCCTGGAAAATCAAATTTCATCAGCTGGTCATTGAGTCAATTCGCACGCACGGTACGCTCGATGTGCCCCTGCCAGGCGCCCCGCCACCATTTCGCTTCAGCGCGCCAGAAACCTGCACCGCTACGTTGCTCGAAGCGGGTTTCATCAATCCCCGAGTCAGCGAAGTTCCTTTGGCCTTTCGGCCCAGTGGGCCGGAACAAGTGCTCGATCTTACCTACAGTGCCGTTCGGCTCGAGATGATCCTTTCTGCTCAAACAGCGGAAGCGAGAAAGAGAATCCATCGGGCGATTATTGAGGGCGCTGCGCGATTCCGAGTGGACGGAAAAATTGAGATTCCCATGCCGGCAGTTCTGGCATCAGCCACGAGGGCCCTGTAACCTCTAAAGAAAATGGCCAAGCTATGGAGAAAGCTGATGATGAGCGCGATGCTCCTGATTCGAACGACTGCTTTCTCGCGATACATCCGTCGACTTCGGGTCGACTACGGCCCGACGCTCCTCTCAATTGCTGTGCGCCTTGCGGAACAGCGGTTCGCGTTACATTGCCTTGCCTCGCGCCTGATAATGGGCGTTGGCTTGGAACTATTCTTCGAGCGACAAAAACGAAGTGGGGCGTAACGTAGATCATTGGAAGCGTTGATGGGGACGGGGCGCGGCCAAACAGCGATCTCGGCGCCACGTCCGCTCAAGGCGGCGACGGTTGCTGCCTTGCGCGCGGCAGCGAATCGCTTCGGCAAAGCGGACGCTGCTCGTAAGCTCGCCTTGCTTTGCGTGGCCTCTGGTGCCGCTCTTGGTGAGCCGGAGGTGCTGCTCGCCTATCACGACGTGCTGCTCTTCATTCTGGCGTATCCCACTACCCCGCCGATGCGCTCGCTCGCTGCGCGCGAATTGACGCGGGTCGCCGCGGCAGCGCGGGATATCGAGGAGCAGGGCCCTTCACGCGCATGCGCTCGTCTGCGGGGCAGTGGCATTGCGTGGTCGGCGATCACCATCTCCTATAGCTACCCGATCGCCCGCTGGCTGGTGTCGCGCTTTCCAGGATGCGCCGACGTCGATTCGTTCGGTGAGCGCGGCGCGCTTCTCGCGCAATGGCTGCGCCACGCGTTGCCGCCGGCGGAATTCGAGCTTGTGGAGCTTGGCGACGACACGGCGGAGGCGTTGCTCGAGGGCGGGATCGCCGGATGGCGCGGCAGCCGACTGTCATGGCTGGTCGCGCAATTCGAGCGTCTGCGGTGCGATTCCGCATTGCGCGAGTCGCTCTATGACAACTTGGAGCTATTTCTCACGCTGCATCCGCACGACGCGCCGATCTCGCGCACGCTTGCGAGGGGATTGGCCGCAGCGACGTTCTATCACCGTGGTTCACTCTTGCGCGAAGTTGATGCCGACCGCCTCGTCGCAATGCCCTTGCGGCCGCCGCGACGACTTGGGCGAGACGCGTGCGATCATCTCGTCGATGCGGCCCGGTCCGTTCTGGCGATGCTCGGCCGTGAGACCGACCCGATCACGCACGCCGACGCTGCGCGGACGCGCCATTACGATCTCGGGCGCGGCGTCGCCATCGCGCTGTACTCGGCGTTGCCGGCGCGACGCAGCGCGCTCGATTCGCACATTGGCTACGTGCTGTTCAAGAATGCCATCCCAATCGGTTACGGCGGCGGCTGGCCGTTCCTTGGCACGTGCAAGATCGGCATCAATATCTTTGCACCATTTCGCGGCGGCGAGTCCGCGTTCCTAATGGCCTCGGTCCTGCGTACGTATGCCCAACTTTTCGCCGTGGAGCGGTTCGTGGTGGAACCATATCAATTCGGTGCCGGCAATCGCGAAGGCCTCGAATCTGGCGCGTTCTGGTTCTATTTTCGTCTGGGCTTCCGGCCCGTCGAGCCCGAGGTGCGCGCGGTTGCGCTGGAAGAATTCGGGCGGATGCGGCGCAAACGCGGCTATCGGACGTCGCGCTCCGTGCTGCGACGCTTCACGCGCTCCGACCTCGAGCGTCCTGTTGTCCCCGGAGCGGCGGCGGCTTGCGACCCGGGGGCGCTGAGTCACGCGACGACTGCGTGGATTGGCGCTCGCTTCTGTGGGCGACGTGATCGTGCAGAAGCCGCCGCGCTGCGCGGTGTGATCGTGGCGCTCGGCCTGCAGGACACGCGCGGTTGGAACAACGACGAGCGTAACGCGCTACGCGCCATGGCCCTCGTCCTTGCTCAGATTGCCGATTTGCGGGCATGGCCCGCGCGCGACAAGCGCCGACTTATCGCGCTGATTCGCGCCAAGGGTGGCGACGAGTATCGCTATTTCGCGCTGATGGCGCGTTTCTCGCGTCTGCGCGACGGATTGAACGCTGTTGCCGAAAACGCCGGCGCGTGAACGTTACGGCTGACGCGTCGCTAATGAAAATGCTTGTGCGAATGGCTGGTTCGTCGCGCCTCGTACGCAGTCGGCCAGCGATTCGAGGCTCGCGCGCCTCATCCGTTAGTAACAAGTACCCGAGCGACTGCTTCGGGTGGCGGATTCAATGGAGTGGAAAAGGAAACGGCCCCAGGTCGGGGCCGTCATTCTGGAGGTTGGTGGAGGTGGCGAGAATCGAACTCGCGTCCGGAAGACCTCTACAGTCGGGACTACATGCTTAGCCTCGTCTACTGGATCTCGTCTCCCCGCCGCCGGCGGACAGGCTGCGGGATGACCAGTCACCTTGCTTTAGCGCTTCGTCCAAGTGACCCGGGCGGGCGCGATCGCTCGAAATGTCCTCGCCGTGACTTGCGGTGTTACCCGCGCATCACCCGAGCTGAGCGCCGCCCGGTGCGAGGTCCGGCGGGATTAAGCCGCCAGAGCGTAGTTTTCGTCGTTCGCAGTTAAGTTTGCGAGTGCTCGAGTTTTACGAGGACAAGCGCCTCGGCATGCCCCGCGCTGCTTCGATACCCCCGTCGAAACCAGTACACCCCCGGTGACGATCGGGCGTCGGCCGGCCAGGCCGGCGAGCGCCGGAAAGGATCCATGATACCAGTGCGCGAGACGCCGGCGAACGATTGAGCCGCCACCGCCCGCGCGCGACAGCTCGTGACATGGGGATGGCTCTCGCGCGATTCAAGACTTCATCCCCGCCAGCATTGATTTGATGTCGTCCGCGTGCTCCTCCTCGACGGCCAGGATCTCTTCCATCAACCGCTTCGTCGTCGAATCCTTGCCGTGCAGCCACTGCGCGATTTCGCGGTAGCTCTCGATCGCGATCCGCTCGGCGACCAGGTCCTCGCGCAACATGTCGACGAGCGACGTGCCCTCGACATACTCCGAGTGGCTGCGCTTCATCAGCGTATCCGGATTGAGGTCGGGTTCGCCGCCGAGCTGCACGATACGCGCGGCGATGCGGTCCGCGTGGTCCTGCTCCTCGGTGGCGTGCTGATTGAACTCCTGCTTCACGGACTCCGACGCGATTCCCTCGGCCATGTAGTAATGGCGCTTGTAGCGGAGCACGCAGACAATCTCGGTCGCCAGCGCCTCGTTCAGCACTTTCACCACGACGTTGGGATCGGCGCCGTAGTTCGCCGTTACCGCCCCCGCGTCCATGTGCTTGCGGGCACGCTCGCGCAACGTCGCGACATCGGTCAGGAACGGCGTCGTGCTTCCTTGGGCGTTCTCAGGCATCGTCGCCCCCTCTAGCGCCGCGAAATCAGCATGCCCAGGATCGCTCCGGCAGCGACTGCGTAGCCAAGGGCCTTCATCGGCTCGCGGCGAACATAGTCTTCGGTCGTCGCGCGCGTGCGTGCGGCGCGGTCACCCGCATTCATCCGCATCGCATCCAGCTTGACTTTCGCGGTGGCCATGCGATCGGACAGTTGCGCTCGTGCGACAGTTGCACCCGCGCCGGACAGCGTCGTGGCGTTCTTGAGCAGCGTTTCGCAATCCGCAACGAACGTGCGGAAGTCGCGCGTCAATTGCTCGAGATCGGGCGACACGGCCTTGCTCATCTGCGAAATACTGCCGCCGTCGCTCCGCGCGGCCAGGGCTTCTGCACTTCTTTCCATGGCGGGCTCCTCGTCAGCGTTTCGCGAGCGACATCAGGAACGTCACGAGCGAAACGATCAGGAAAACAACGAACAGAATCTTCGCGATGCCCGCCGCCCCGGCTGCAATGCCGCCGAACCCGAACAGCGCCGCGATCAACGCGATGATAAAAAAAACGACGGCGTAGTAAAGCATTTTAGTACCTCCACTCGGATTCGTGCCGAACGCACTTCCCTGGCGGTCCCGGGGCAAGAAGGCATGTCGCAGCTTTCATGCCGGAGAAGGACGATGCAAATGTGTGTCCAGAACAAATGCTTAGCGCCACTCTCGCCGCTGCCGGCACGCGGATGCGTTGCTACCGGGGTCTGCGCGGCTGCAATTGCTGCCCATGCGTGGGGCGCCTCCTACACGGGAATGCGAGGGCGACCGCTACTCGCCTGCTGCGGCGCGCGCTACGGTTCCACGCAACGATCTGCGCCCTGAATTCAACGGGGCCCGGGCGAATCGCAGCGAACCACGGAGCTCGCATGAAATTTTCGACAGGACTGATTGTCGCGGCAAGCACGGCCGCGCTCGCGGCGTGCAATCCGCCGGACGCCAACCGGACGACCATGGCGCCTCCGGGCGTCAACCAACCCACAGCGGTCACGCAGTCGCTCGTTTCACCGAGCGCGCCGCCAGCACCGGCCATGCGCACGCCGGTCGCCGCGTCGGGCAATACCGTCGCACCCGGAACCGACGCGAAGGGCGCATTCGCCAACGAATCGGACGTCCAGTCCGGAGCACCGAAGAAGTCGCATCCGGTCGCGCAGGACACGCAGGCCGCTGCGGTTGCAGCGCAGGAAGCGGCTGCCAAAGCCCCGGACACTGCACAAGCCGACACGGCCAAAGAGCAGATCGAGGGCGAGGGACTGCGCACGCCGGGGACGGGGACCGAAACGTCGGCCAACAGTCCCCGTCACGGGGCGCTGACCAAGCAGGAGGAATCGACCCAGATGCCGAAGGCGGGCCAGGCCAACAACCACTCGAGCACCGCGCTCGAGGAGGACAGCGGCCGCGGACGCAAACCATGAGCGACCGCTCGCCCCCTCGCGAACCCGTTCCGGGAGGAATCCGATGAATCGTTTGCTGCGTGGGATTGCGCTTGCCGCCGCGGGTGCCGCGGCGATGTCGCTTTATCGTCAGTGGCAGCGGATGCCGGAGGCGGACGGACGGCGACGACGCCGTCATCACCTCGAAAACTGGGAGAACGAAGGAGGTGCCCTTCCGGACGCTGCTCCGCAACCGGAAGCGGAGGTCACTCGCCGACGCTACAGCTCCTGACGCGTCTCGAAGGAGGCTGACCTGCTCGGGCAGGAAACGGCCCGTCTGTCGATGGCGTTTTCTTTGGCGATCCCTGGGATGGGGATTTCTCTTTTGATCAGCACATAAAAAGGACGCCGCTTGTGGGCGGCGTCGAGGGCCCCTCGTTTGGGCGCGAGGGGGAGGGAGACGGTCGGAAATTCAGCTATCGCGGCGGCGCGCGGGATCCGACTCAGGCGCCGGCGAGGTCATCGCGCCGAGCAGCGTGAACACCACGAAAAGCACCACGTTGCCGAAGAACAGCAGCTGCGCGATGATCGCCATCGCTGCGTTCGTGTCGGTCACGCCGAGGACTCCGCTGGCAAAAGCGAGCAAGAAATATACGAGTCCCCATTTCAGCATCGCGCCCCCGCCACGCATACGCGACTTTCATTGAACGATGGCCTGAGTTTACCGATCCGATGCGATGACGGATATCGGCTGACACCCGATCCGCATGTCG
>Ga0068855_100002518_pt1 | contig 22572 bp, 21 predicted proteins | sample KBSCornC52_FD_66592 | JGI IMG/M metagenome (GOLD analysis project Ga0068855, IMG submission 66592) | Corn rhizosphere microbial communities from Kellogg Biological Station, Michigan, USA - KBS Corn C5-2 | ecosystem: Host-associated > Plants > Roots > Rhizosphere > Soil ...
GCGAGACGGTGGCGCTGGTGGGCCCCAGCGGCGCCGGCAAGAGCACCGTGTTCCAGCTGCTGCTGCGCTTCTACGACACCGGCGCGGGCGCCGTCCTGGTCGACGGCGTCGACGTGCGCGAGACGGCGCTGGCCGACCTGCGCGCGCGCATCGGCATCGTGCCGCAGGACTCGACGGTGTTCTCGGCCAACGCGATGGAGAACATCCGCTACGGCCGGCCCGACGCCAGCGACGACGAGGTGATCGTCGCCGCGAAGGCCGCGTTCGCCGACGAGTTCATCCGCCGCCTGCCCGAGGGCTACGACACCTTCCTTGGCGAGCGCGGCGTGCGGCTGTCCGGCGGCCAGCGCCAGCGCATCGCGATCGCGCGCGCGATGCTCAAGAACCCGCCGCTGCTGTTGCTGGACGAGGCCACCAGCGCGCTCGATGCCGAGAGCGAACGCATGGTGCAGGCCGCGCTCGAGGCCGCGATGGCCGACCGCACGACGCTGGTGATCGCGCACCGCCTGGCCACCGTGCAGAAGGCCGACCGCATCATCGTGATGGAGCACGGCCGCATCATCGAAGAAGGAAACCATCAGGAATTGATGCAGCGCGATGGCCTGTACGCGAAACTTGCCAGAATGCAGTTCCACACCGAACCGCTCGCGCCCGCCGCCGAGGCGGACGAATCCCGCGAAGCCGCCTGATCCGCCCCGTTCCCATGAGCACCCCGCCGGAAGACATCGACGCCCTGTTCGACCTGCCCGCCCCCGCTGCCCCCGTCCTGCCGGCGTCGCCGCTGCCCGGCCTGGCGTCGCCTTCGGCCGATTCGCGCAAGGAGCAGCGCGTCAAGGTGTCGTGGCCGGCGCGCGTGCAGTTGCCGAACGGCCGTGTGATCGAGCTGCGCGTGCGCGACCTCTCCGAGAGCGGCCTGGGCCTGCTCACCGAGCAGCACATCCCGCCGGCCACCGTGCTGAACTTCGTGGTGGCGGTGCCCAGCCCCAACGAGGGCGGCAGGATGACGCCGGTCGCGGGCACGATCAAGACGACCTACGTGGTCGTCAAGGGCGTCGACCTGTTCTGCGGCGGCACGTGGGTGCAGTTGCCCGCGGACGGACGCGACCTGCTGGACAAGTGGATCCGACGGCTCCGCAAGTAGGCGGTTCGGCGGGCACGGGTCGCGGAGTCCAGGCACTGCGCCCCGGCCCGCGTGGATCCTGCGACTGCGCGCAGGATGACACTTGATTGGCGCGCTGCGGCGGCGCCATCAGCACTTCGCCGTCGTTGCGCCGTCGCGCGTAGCGAGAACACCAGCGCCTCCAGCCAACGCCACGCCGTCCGGCACCCCGCGCCGTCCGGCTCCCCGCGCCGTCCGGCACCCCGCGCCGTCCGGCACCCCCGGGCCGTCATCCTGCGCGCAGTCGCAGGATCCACCCGTGCCCGCCAAGGTGTCGGCCAGCACCAATTTCTGTATTGACAGAAATCATGGAAAGCATAGAGTCCAGCCCATGGAACTGACCGACGTCGCACGCAAGTTCATCCTCCACTGGGGCGAGATGGGCTCGGCCTGGGGCGTCAACCGGTCGGTGGCGCAGATCCACGCGCTGCTGTTCTTCCACGGCAAGCCGATGCACGCCGAGGAACTGGCCGAGACACTGGGCATCGCGCGCTCCAACGTCAGCACCAGCCTGAAGGAACTGCAGAACTGGAACCTGATCCGCAGCACGCACGTCCTGGGCGACCGGCGCGACTGGTTCGAGACGTCGCTGGACGTCTGGACGCTGTTTCGCACCGTCGTGCGCGAACGCAAGGAACGCGAGTTCGATCCGACCACGCGCGCGCTGCGCGAACTCACCGCGATGCCGGGTTTCGAGGACGAGCCGGCCGACGTGCAGGATCGCGTGCGCGACGCGCAGCGCCTCATGCAGACGCTGGGCAGCTGGTCCGACGAGATGCTGCGGCTGTCGCCGACCACGCTGGAGAAGGTGCTCAAGATGGGCGCCAGCGTGCAGCGCTTCGTCCGTGGCACCCCCGCCGACCCCGCGCCGTCCGCGGCGCCGCTCGACGCCGACGGCGAGCCGCTGCCGCTCGGTCCCCCGCCGTTCTGACGGGGCGGTGTCCCTTTTTTTTGCCTGTCAATTTCTGTCTTTACTGAAATTACCATCATGAATGCAAGCAACTATCCGATGACGCTCTTCTTCGACGGCCGCTGCCCCCTGTGCGTGCGTGAGATGCGCGCGCTGCGGCGGCGCGACCGGGCTGCGCGGCTGCGCTTTGTCGACGTGCGGGCGCCCGGTTTCGCGGAGCCCGCCGGCGCCACGCTGGACGACATGCTCACGGCCATCCATGCGCGTACCGCGCAGGGCCGGCTGGTGGCCGGCGTGGAGACCGTGCGACTCGCCTACGAGGCCGTGGGACTGGGCTGGTTGCTGGCCCCCACCGCCTGGGGCCCGCTGCGCGGCGCGTCGGAACGCGCCTATGCGTGGCTCGCGCGCCATCGCTTCGCGGTGCCCGCATGGGTCGCCCTTGCGGCCATGGGCCGGCGCGACCGCGAGGCGGTGTGCGACGACGCGCACTGCGCGCTGTGAAGGTCGCCGCCATGAACGTCCTGGTCTGCGGGGCGCGCGGCTTCATCGGTCGTGCGACATGCGACGCCTTGCGGCGCCATGGCCACCACGTCGTGGAGGCCGCGTCGGTGGCGACGGGCCCGGCGTCGATCGCGGTGGACTTCGTGCGCGACGACGAGCCCGCGCGCTGGCTGCCGCGCCTGACCGGCATCGACGCCGTCGTCAACGCGGTGGGCGTCCTGCGCGACAGCCCGCGCCGGCCGCTCGTCGCCGTCCACGAGCACGTGCCGCGCGCGCTGTTCGAGGCGTGCGAGATGGCCGGCGTGCGGCGCGTGGTGCACGTGTCGGCGCTGGGCATCGCGGGCTCGTCGACCGCCTACGCCTGCACCAAGCGCGGCGCCGAAGACGCCTTGCTGGCGCAGGTGCGTGCCGGGCGGCTCGACGCCGTCGTCGTGCGTCCCAGCATCGTGTTCGGACGCGGCGGCGCGAGCAGCCGCTTCTTCATCGCGCTGTCACGCCTGCCTGCCCTGCTGCTGCCACGGGCCGTGCGGGCGACGCGCATCCAGCCGGTGGCCGTCGCGGAACTGGCCGACGCGCTGGCACGCCTGGTCGAGGCGCCGCAGCACGCGGCGCCACCGGGTGCCGCCACGCCGGATGCGACACGCGTGCTCGCCGCGGTCGGACCGGCGTCGCTCACGCTGGGCGATTTCATCGCGAGCCTGCGCGCGCAGGCGGGACGCGCGCCCGCGCGGGTGGGCACGCTGCCGGACGCACTCGCGCGCTGGAGCGCCCGCGCCGGAGACGGGCTGCCGCTGTCGCCCTGGTGCAGCGCCACGCTCGCCTTGCTCGCCACCGACAACGTGGCCGACCCGGCGCCCTTCGAGCGCGCGCTCGGCCGCCGCGCCACGCGCTTCGACGCGCTGCTCGCCGCGGAGCGGCCATGAGCGTCGCCCGGCCGCCCGAAGGCGTTTCCTCCTGCGTCGGTCACACCGCAGCACGCCGTGCGGAGGTTGCCCCATGACCGCGCGCGACATCGACCTCCTGCGCCGCAGCCTCGTGTTCGTCTGGCTCGCCACGGCGGCGGCGAGCCTGTGGGAAGCCGATGGGCGCAGCGCCGCTGTGCTGCGCCAGGCGGGCGTCGACGGCTCGGCCCTGGGCACCGCCATGCTGTGGGGCGGCATCGCCCTGGACCTGGCCATCGGCGTGCTGCTGTGGCGCGCGCCGCTGCGCCTGGCCGCGACCCTGGCGCTCGTCGCCACGCTGGCGATGACCGTCGTCACCAGCGTCGTGCTGCCGGGCCTGTGGCTCGATCCGCTCGGCGCGCTCATCAAGAACCTGCCCATCCTCGCGGCGCTGGTCGTGCTGCGCCGCAATGCACCATGAACCTCTACCTCGTCGTCAAGACCCTGCACATCCTGTCCAGCGTGCTGCTGGTGGGCACCGGCTTCGGCACCGCGTTCTACCTGTTCTTCGCCAACCGCCTGCCGGCCCTGGCCGGGGGCGGCGCGAGCCTCGAGGCGCAGGCCGTCGTCAGCCGCCTCGTGGTGCGCGCGGACCTCTGGTTCACGACGCCCGCCGTCGTGTTCCAGCCCTTGTCCGGGGTCGTGCTGATGAGGCTGGCCGGCTGGCCGCTGGCCACGCCGTGGATCGTCGCGTCGATCGCGCTGTACCTGTTCGCGGGCGCCTGCTGGCTGCCGGTGGTGGCGCTGCAGTGGCGCATGGCGCGCATGGCGGCCCAGGCGCTGGCCACGGGCCGCGCACTCGACGCCGCGTACTGGCGCCATGCGCGCCGCTGGGAACGCCTGGGCTACCCGGCCTTCGTCGCGATGGTGGCCGTGTATGCGTTGATGGTGAACAAGCCGGGGTTGTGGGGATGAACGCGCGGACGCCCACGCGCGCAACGAAAAAGGCCGCCCGAGGGCGGCCTTGCAGAGAAAGCGCCAGGCACCGATCAGGGCGCGTACAGCGCCGCGCAATGCCCCGGCTGCGCCGGGTTGCCGGCGATCGTGCCGCCCTTGGGCACGCACTGGCTGGCCGGCAGCGCGGCGTGGGTCTCCACGTGCGCCACCATCAGGTCGAACGCCGCATGCGCGTGGGGCTCGATGAGCGCCAGTTGCGGGAACGCGTCCTGGTAGGTCTCGATGTGGTTGCCGTTCTGCACCTCGTACAGGCGGTAGGCCGCGTCGCGGTCGTCGTGGTGGGAGCCCCAGCCCTCGTGCTCGTGCTCGTGCGATCGCGCTTCGGCCACCTTGCGGGCATAGGCGCGGGCGTGGTGGTCGATGGGCAGCAGCGCATCCATCGTGCCGGCCACCGTGATGAGCGGGCGCTGGATGCGGCCGGTCGTGGCGAAGGACGCCACGTTCGCGCCGACGTCCGAGGCCGACAGGCGCGCCACGTAGTTGTAGTTGCCCGGGCCCGCGTTGTACGTGTCGTACGTCGGGTCGAGCCGCTTCTGCCACTGGCACAGCGTCACTTCCCAGAATGCACCCCAATAGTTCGTCCACAGCGTGGAGGTGGGGCTGGCGACGATGTCGGGCGGGTAGCCGGCAGCGCGGATGTTCCTGGCCGCCGTGCTGTCCGGGTTCAGGCCCGAGGCGGCGTAGTCGTTGTAGTTGAGGACGGCCGCCGGCAGATCGGTGAGCAGGTTGGGGGCGTGCTCGTCGACGAAGGTGCCTTCCCAATCGACGCCGCCGTCGAAGAGCTCGGGCGCCGTCTCGATCGCGCGACGCACCTGGTAGCCGCCGTTGGACGTGCCCACCGCGTAGGTGAAGCGCGGCGGCTTGCCGTAGCCGGCCACGACCCCCTGGCGCGCGAGCTGCGCGGCCTTGATCATGGTCTCCTGCCAGCGCTTGAACGGCTGGTCGGGGCCGTTGTCGTAGAAGTTCACGTACGTCGCCGACACGGGGTTGAGCCGGCAGCCCAGCGGGTCGGCGGCGGTCGACAGCTTCAGGTTCAGCACGCCCTTGTTCTGCGACGCGTAGGCATAGCCCTTCTGCAGGACGTAGTCGCTCCAGGAGAAGTCGCCGTTGAACTCGCTGCGCGTGCCCGACGCGCCCGCCACGACCAGGCGGCCGTTCCAGTCCTTGGGCAGGCGCAAGAGGAAGCGCGCCTGGCCGGTCGGGTCGGACGCGATGCGGCCGTCCAGTTGCAGGCCCGGCACCACCTTGGTGATGGGCGCGCGCTTGGCCGCGCTGGGCGCGATCGTCGCGCGGTCCGTCTGCGGGGTGAACGCGAACGCGGGCAGCGACGCGATCGAGTTGTTGGCCGGCGTGGTGTCCGGGTTGGTGGTGGTGAGGTCGGCGCTGTCCACGCAGGTGGCGTCGGCCAGCTGCGAACCGAACTGCTGGAGCAGGCGGTCACAGGCCGTGGAGGCACTGGCGGCCAGGGGAATGAAACAGGCGAGCGCCACCAGCGGCGCCCGACGGCGAATCACGATCGTCATCGGCAAGTCTCCTTGGGTTTCTTTCAGGGCCCGCGAAGACTACGTCCGCCACCTGCGCCGCGCAATCCGTCTTTGGTGCTGCTCGTCATTTCACCTAAGGGGATTCCCGATCCCGACACCGACGCCCGCGCGCACGATCGAACGCGTGCGCACGCGTCCCACGCCAGCGCGGCCCACGCGTCGCGGCAGCGAACCTGCGCCGGGCGTGGTCAGGACGCCTGCGGCGGCCCCGCCTTGCGGCCGTAGGCGGCCGTGCCCGTGGCGCCCAGTACGCCGCCCAGCACCAGCAGGTAGCACAGCGCGAACGTGCCGCCGCTGCCCTGGACGGCCAGCAGGCCCGCGCCGGCAGCCACCAGGCCCACCGCCGCCAGCAGCGCCAGCAGCAGCAGCGCGCTCGCCACGACGCGCGTGGACGTGCCGCGCAGCGGGTCGACGTCGCTGACGACCAGCAGGAACCAGCCGACCAGCGTCAGCAACGGGAACAGGATCCACAGTGACGGCCCCGCGGCCGCGAGGCCGAAGGCGGCGGCGCCGAGCAGCGCGCCGGCCAGGATGCCCAATGCGGCCAGCAGGCCGCCCGCGATCGCGATCATGTCGTTCGCTCCGAGTTCAGATGGCGCCAGGATAGTCCAACGGCCAGGGTCCCGCCCAGCGCGGGTCCGCCCTGGTCAGACACCGGCCAGCCCCAGCAGTTCCCGCGCCCGCGCCGGCGACGCCACCCGGCGGCCGGCGCGCTCGGCGCAGCGCGCCAGCGCGGCGATCATCGGCCCGTTGCCGCCCGCGCGCTCGCCGCCGGGCAGGTAGAAGCTGTCCTCCAGCCCCGTGCGCAGCATGCCGCCGAGCTCGGCCGTCTTCTGGTGCACGGGCCAGATCTCCTCGCGGCCGATCAGCGTCGCCTGCCAGACGGCGCCCGGCGGCATCCAGCGCGGCAGCAGCGCCAGCAGATCCGCGTCGCAGGGCATGCCCGAGGCCACGCCCATCACGAGGTTGACCTCGGGCCGGCCCATGCCCGCCTTGAGCATGCCCGCCTGCACGAACATCGCCACCGAGCGCACGATGCCCACGTCGAAGCACTCGAACTCCGGATGGGCGCCCGCGGCCTCCATCGCGTCGAGGAACTGCTGGATCTTGCCGACCGGGTTGTCGAACACCATCGGCGGCCAGGCCCAGCGGCCGTCCGTGCGCAGCTTGAGGTAGTTGAGGCTGCCGGCGTTGCAGGCGGCGATCTCGGGCCTCACGCGCTCGATGCAGGACAGGGGGCCGCTGATGTCCTTGCCGATCACGCCCGTCGTGAGGTTGATGACGACGCCGGGGCACGCCGCGCGGATCGCGTCACAGACCTCGGCGGCCACCGCCGGATCCCACGAGGGCAGGTGCCCCTGCCCTGGCTCCTGCCGCCGGACGTGCACGTGCATGATGGACGCGCCCGCGTTGAACGCGTCGCGCGCCTGCGCGGCCATCTGCGCCGCGGTGACGGGCACCGGGTGCTGCGCCGGGTCGGTGAGCACGCCGGTGAGCGCACAGGTCAGGATCGCATCGTCCATCAGCATCTTCCTCAAACGGGATCGAGCTCGAGCTCGACGAGCACTGCGCCCGACGCCACCGTGTCGCGGGCCGCGACGTTGACCGTGCGCACCACGCCCGCGGCGGCGGCGTTGAGCCACATTTCCATCTTCATTGCCTCGACGCAGACCAGCGGCTGGCCCGCGGCCACGCGCTGGCCGGCCTGGACCGCCACGTGCGCCACCACGCCGGTCACCGGCGCGCGCGCCACGCGCGCCACGGCGGCCGCGTCGGGCTGCGGATACGGCGACGGCTCGGCGAACACGTGCACCGCGGCGTCGCGCACCACATGCACGCGCTCGCCGTCGTCGACGACGAGCCGCTGGCGGCGCACGCCATCGATGTCGATCGCACGCCAGCCGTCGGCATCGCACGGGTGCAGCGCGACCTCGAGGTCGCGCTCGCCCACGCGTACGCGGAGGCCCGCCACCGCCAGGGCGCGCGTCACGCCCGCGCAGGCGAGGACGAGCCGGCGCGTCGCCACGCTGGCCGCCACGGGGCCGCTGGCCGGCGCGTCGTCCGGCCCCTGCGCGCGCAGCGCGGCGGCGATCGCCCAGTCCTCGTCGTCGGGCTCCGGCGCGACGTTGATCGGGTCGCGCGCCGCGGCCCAGTCATCCAGCCGTCGCGTGGTGACGGCACCGGCCACGAATTCCGGATGCCGCGCCAGGTCGCGCAGGTAGCGGCCGTTGTTGCGCAGGCCGACGAGCGGCGCGTCCTCCAGTGCGGCGGCGAGCCGGCGCAGCGCGTCCGCGCGGTCGCGGCCGTGCGCGATCACCTTGGCCACCATCGCGTCGTAGAACGGCGAGACGATGCCGCCCTCGGCGATGCCGTCGTCGATGCGCACGCTGGCCAGCGTCGCCGCGGGAACGCCCAGCGTGCCTGCATCCGCGCGCCCGGCCCGCACTGCGCGCGACGGACGCCAGTGCGCGATGCGCCCCGTCTGCGGCGCGAAGCCGTCGTACGGATCCTCGGCGTACAGGCGCGCCTCGAGGGCATGGCCCATCCAGCGGATCTCGTCCTGGCGCAGCGGCAGCGGCTCGCCGGCGGCGACGCGCAACTGCCATTCGACCAGGTCCAGGCCCGTCACGCATTCGGTCACGGGATGCTCCACCTGCAGGCGCGTGTTCATCTCCAGGAAGTAGTGGCGGCGCTGCGCGTCGACGATGAACTCCACCGTGCCGGCGCCGACATAGCCCACCGCGCGCGCGGCGGCGACCGCGTCGCGCCCCATCGCCGCGCGCATCGCCGGGTCGACGAACGGCGACGGCGATTCCTCGATCACCTTCTGGCGCCGCCGCTGCGCGCTGCAGTCGCGCTCGCCCAGGTGCACGACGTTGCCGTGCATGTCGGCGAACACCTGGATCTCGATGTGGCGGCCGTCGCCGACCAGGCGCTCCAGCATCAGCGTGCCGTCGCCGAAGGCTGACGTCGCCTCGCGCCGCGCGCCCGCGAGCGCGGCGGCCAGCTCGGCCTGCGCGTGGACGAGCCGCATGCCCCGACCACCGCCGCCGGCCACGGCCTTGACCAGCAGCGGATACCCCAGCCCGTCGGCTTGCGCCGCGAGCGCCGCGTCCGCCTGGTCGTCGCCAAGGTAGCCCGGCACGCAGGGGACGCTGGCCGCCAGCATGCGGCGCTTGGCGCCTGCCTTGTCGCCCATCGCCGTGATGGCCGAAGCCGGCGGGCCGACGAACACGAGGCCCGCGTCGGCGCAGGCCTGCGCGAAGTCCGCGCGCTCGGACAGGAAGCCGTAGCCGGGGTGGATCGCGTCGGCGCCGGTGCGCCTTGCCGCGGCCAGGATCGCGTCGATGCGCAGGTACGAGTCGGCCGCCGTCTGGCCGCCCAGCGCGACAGCCTCGTCGGCGAGCGTCACGTGCGGCGAGGCGGCATCGGGCTCGCTGAAGACCGCGACCGTGCGATAGCCGAGCGCGCGCGCCGTGCGGATGACCCGGCACGCGATCTCCCCGCGATTGGCGATGAGGATCTTCGAGAACGTCATTTCGAAGCCCACGCCGGCGCCCGCTTCTGCAGGAACGCCGTCATGCCCTCGACGCCTTCGGGCCCGCGCGCCGCCCGCGCGAACAGGCGCGCGGCGTCCTCGACCAGCTCGGCCGACGGCGTGTGCAGCGCGCGCGCCATCAAGGCCTTGGTCGCCGCGATCGCGCCCGGCGCGCAGCGCAGGACCTGCGCGAGCGTCGCGGCCAGCGCGGCGTCCAGCGCCTCGCCGTCCGCATGCACTGCGTGGACGAGGCCGATCGCGAGCGCTTGCGCGGCATCGAGCTGGCCGCCCGTCACCGCCAGGCGACGCGCCTGCGAGGCGCCGACGCGCTCGACCAGGAAGGCCGCGATCTGCGCCGGGACGATGCCCAGCGAGGTCTCGGGCAAGCGCATCCGCGCGCCCTGCCCGGCCAGCGCCACGTCCACCACGCAGGCCAGGCCGAGCCCGCCGCCCATCACCGTGCCCTCCAGCACGGCGACCGTCGCGATGCCCGTGCGCGCGAACGCGCCGCACAGCGCACCGAAGCGCGCGTTGACCGCCGCGATGGCGTCGCTGTCGCCGGACAGCTCGCGCTGGCGCGCCTGGGCCATGTCCCGCAGGTCCGCGCCGGCGCAGAAGTGGCCGCCCGCGCCGCGCAGCACGAGGACGCGCACATCGCCGGCGGCCTCGGCGCGCGCGAGCACGTCGCACAGCTCGGACACCATGCGCAGCGACATCGCGTTGCGCGCGGCCGGCCGGTTGAGCGTGACGTGCAGCACGCCGCGCTCGGCGTGCATGGCCAGCGTCTCGAACGTCGGCACGGTCATCGTTGCCGACTCCCGGGAAGCGAGGGTCGCCACCCGAGCCGAGCCGGGCTCCCCCTCGGGGGGCAGCGACGGGAGGAGCGAGGGGGTGGTCATTTCGGCAGCGTGCCTTCGAGCTTGCAGATGATGCCCAGCATCACCTCGTCGGCGCCGCCGCCGATCGAGATCAGGCGCGAGTCGCGCCACGCCTGGGACACCGGGTTGTCCATCGTGTAGCCCATGCCACCCCAGTACTGCATGCAGCTGTCGGTGACCTCCCGGCTCAGGCGGCCGCACTTGAGCTTGGCCATCGAGGCCAGCATGGTCACGTCCTTGCCCGAGATGTAGAGCTCGCAGGCCTGGTACGTGAGCGCGCGCAGCGCGGCGACCTCGGTGCGCAGTTCGGCCAGGCGGAAGTGCACGACCTGGTTGTCGAGGATGCTCTTGCCGAAGGCCTTGCGCTCGCGGGTGTAGTCGATGGTGAGGTCGATCAGGCGGTCGAGGCTGCGCAGCGACGAGGCCGCGCCCCACAGCCGTTCCTCCTGGAACTGCAGCATCTGGAACGCGAAGCCCATGCCCTCCTGGCCGATCACGTGGCGCTGCGGCACCCGCACGCCATCGAAGAAGAGCAGCGCGGTGTCGGACGAGTCCATGCCCACCTTGTGGATCTTCTGCTTGGTGATCCCCGGAAGGTCCATCGGCACGATGATCAGGCTCTTGTTCTTGTGCACCGGGCCGTCGCTGGTGTTGGCCAGCAGGCAGCACCAGTCGGCCTGCAGGCCGTTGGTGATCCACATCTTGCTGCCGTCGATGACGTAGTCGCCGCCGTCCTTGCGCGCCGTCGTCTTGAGCGCCGCGACGTCGGATCCGCCCCCGGGCTCGCTCACCGCCACGCAGCCGAGGACGTCGCCCGCGATCGAGGGCGCGAGGAATTCGCGGCGCAGCTCGTCGGAGCCGAACCGGGCGAGCGCGGGCGTGCACATGTCGGTGTGCACGCCGATGGACATGGGCACGCCGCCGCAGATGCACTCGCCGAGCGCTTCGGCCATCACCATCGAGTAGCTGAAGTCCAGCCCCGCGCCGCCGAACTCCTCGGGGTACTTCAGGCCCAGAAGGCCCAGGTCGCCCAGCTTCTTGATCACCTCGTGCGCCGGGTACTGCTCGTCGGCCTCCCACTTCGGGACGTTCGGGTTCAGCTCCTTCTCGACGAAGCGCTTGACGGTCTCGGACAGGGCCTTGTGTTCGGTCGTGAACTTCATTGCGTGAGCTCTGCGGTGGTGTCGAAGTGAAGGGGGCCGGCCGGTCGTCCAGGAAGCGGAGCGAGCCGGAGCGTCATGACTAGAAGCGGGCGACGCCGAAGGTGTTGGGGCGCAGCGTTCGCGCATCGGCTTCGCGCGCGAGTGCCAGCGCCAGCGCGAGCACGGCGCGCGTGTCGCGCGGGTCGACGATGCCGTCGTCCCACAGACGCGCGGTGCCGAACAGCACGTGCGATTCGCGGTCGATGCGGTCGCGCAGCTGGTTGCCCATCGCGGCGAGCGCGTCGGCGTCGACGGACGCACCGCTGCGCGCGAGCTTGGCGGCGCCGACGATCTCCATCACCTTGCCGGCCTGCGCGCCGCCCATCACCGCGGTGCGCGCGTTGGGCCAGCTGAAGATGAAGCGCGGGTCGAAGCCGCGGCCGCACATCCCGTAGTTGCCGGCGCCGAAGGAGCCGCCGATCAGGAACGTGAACTTGGGCACGCGGGCGTTGGCCACCGCCTGGATCATCTTGGCGCCGTGCTTGATCGCCCCGCCGCGCTCGGCGGCCGACCCCACCATGTAGCCGGTGGTGTTCTGCAGGAAGACCAGCGGCGTGCCGGACTGGTCGCACAGCTGGATGAACTGCGCCGCCTTGTTCGCGCCGGCGGGCTGGATCGGGCCGTTGTTGCCAAGGAGGCCGACGACATGGCCGTCCACGCGCGCGTGGCCGCACAGCGTGTCGGCGCCGAAGCCGGGCTTGAACTCGAGGAAGTCCGAGCCATCGACCAGGCGGGCGATCACCTCGCGCACGTCGTAGGGTTCGCGCTCGTCGGCGGGCACGACGCCCATCAGCTCCTCGGCCGGGTACAGCGGCGCGGCCGCCTTGCCGGCCGGCGGCGCCACGTCCCACCGCAGCTTGTCGACCAGCTCGCGCGCGATCGCGATCGCGTGCGCGTCGTCCTCGCCGAGGTATTCGCCCAGGCCGGTGACCTCGGCATGCGTCTGCGCGCCGCCGAGCTCCTCGTCGGTGGCGTCCTCGCCGATCGCGGCCTTGACCAGCGGCGGCCCGGCCAGGTAGATGCTGGAGCGCCCGCGCACCAGCACGACATAGTCCGACAGGCCCGGCAGGTAGGCGCCACCGGCGGTCGACGAGCCGTGCACCACGGCGACCTGCGGGATGCCCGCGGCCGACAGGCGGGCCTGGTTGGCGAAGCTGCGCCCGCCCTCGACGAACATCTCGCTCTGGTACATCAGGTTGGCGCCGCCCGATTCCACGAGGTAGATCAACGGCAGGCGGTTCTCGAGCGCCACCTGCTGCGCGCGCAGCGCCTTGCGCAGTCCCATCGGCGAGACGGTGCCGCCCTTGAGCGCGCTGTCGCTCGCGGAGACGACGACCCGCTTGCCCGACACCAGCCCGATGCCCACGATGGAGCCGCCGCCCTGCACGCTCTTCCTGCCGTCGTCGTCATGCATGCCCAGGCCGGCCAGCGGCGACAGCTCCAGGAAGCCGCTGCCGCGATCGAGCAGCTGCGCGACGCGCTCGCGTGGCAGCAGCTGGCCGCGCTGCTCGAACTTGTCGCGCTTGGACGCGCTCTCGTCGACGACCTGGCGTTCGAGCTTGCGCACCTGCGCCAACTTCTCGGCCATGCGCGTCGCGTTGGCCGCGAACGCCGCGGACCGGACGTCGAGGTTGGAGACGATCGCCGGCATCAGGCGTCCTCCTCGCGCAGCACGTCGGGCTTGACCGCGCGATGGAAGCCGTCGAACGGCACCGAGCGCTCGTGGTCGACCGACGGGAACAGCGGCGAGCCCAGCGACGCACCACCGTCGATCTGCAGCGTGACGCCGGTGATGAACGCCGCCGCCGGGGACAGCAGGAACACGATGGCCGCGCTCACCTCGGCCTCCAGCCCCAGGCGGCGCAGCGGCACGTGGCGCTTGAGCTTGGGGATCAATGCCTTCATGGCGCCGCCGTACGTGTCCATGCCGCTGGAGGCGATCCAGCCGGGCGCCACCGCGTTGACGCGCACGCCGCTCGACGCCCACTCGAACGACGCCGTCATCGTGAGGTTGCTCATGCCCGCGCGCGCCGCGCCCGAATGCGCCATGCCGGGCATGCCGTTGCGGAAATCGGCCGTCATGTTGACGATCGCGCCGCCATGCGCCTGGAAGCTCTGCAGGTAGAGCTCGCGCATCATCAGGAAGCCCCCGGTCAGGTTGTTCGCGACGACGGCCTCGAAGCCGCGCTTGCTGATGGCCATCAGCGGCGCGGGGAACTGGCCGCCCGCGTTGTTGACCAGGCCGTGCACGACGCCTTCCCTGGCGACGACGTCGGCCACGTTGGCCTTCACGGCCTCGTCGTCGCGGATGTCGAACGCGCGCCAGGTGCAGCGGCCGCCGTCCTGCGCGATCTCGGCGGCCACGCGCTCGAGCTTGTCGGCGCTGCGGCCGCTGATCACCACGTCGGCGCCCAGCGACGCCAGCTCGTGCGCGACGGCGCGGCCGATGCCCGAGCCGCCGCCGGTGACCCAGATGCGCTGGCCGGCGAACAGGCCCGGGGCGAAGACGCTGCGATAGCGCGCGCAAGGGAGGGTGGCGTCGCTCGGATCGGGAGAGGCTGTCGTCATGCGGACTGTCGTTTCCGGAAAGCACGGGGCGGGGCCCCAGGGTCGTGCCGCATTAGGCTTCAGGGTGACGTTAACGTCAACATCATGTCGTGTCGGGAATTACACTGATGCCGGCGTCATGCGCTGGCCCTAGGATGGCGGCGACTGCGCGGCGTGCCATCGCGCGCCGTCGCCCGCCGTCGCCCGCCAACCTCTCCCGCAGCAGGAACTTCTTCGCATGGACATCCAGAACGCCACCGATCAACTGCGCGCCAAGGTCGGCGCGGACTGCGGCCTGGGCGCCGTGCTGAAGTTCGACTGCGGTGCCGACGGCGCCGTCGTGATCGACGCCACCACCGTGCCCAACGGCGTCTCCAACGACGCCGGCCGCGTCGCCGACTGCACCGTCGCGCTGAGCGTCGACACGCTGGGCGACCTGCTGTCGGGCGAGCTCGAGCCCACCACCGGCTTCATGATGGGCAAGTTCAAGGTCTCGGGCGACATGAGCGTCGCGCTGAAGCTGCAGCGCGTCATCTGATGGAACCGCTGGCATCCAAGGCCGTGCGCGGCGTGCGCGCGCAGACCGCCGACGAGGTGGTGGCCGACCACCGCAGCGACGACGCTGGCCAGCTGTTCGGCATCACCGAGCTCTGCAAGGAGTTCGACATCTCGCCGCGCGCGCTGCGCTTCTACGAGGACAAGGGCCTGCTGGCGCCGCGCCGCGTCAACGGCACGCGCGTCTACACCCGGCGCGACCGCGCGCGGCTGCAGCTGATCCTGCGCGCCAAGGCCATCGGCTCCTCGCTGGCCGAGATCAAGCACTACCTGGACCTGTACGGCGCGCATGGCGAAGGCCGCGCGGTGCAGATGAAGTACGTGCTGGACAAGACGTCCAAGGCGATCGCCGAGCTCGAGCAGAAGCGCGCGCACATCGATGCGTCGCTGGCGGAGCTGCGCATCATCAACGCCACGGTCAGGCGGGGCTTGGGGAAATAGATGCGCGAGCGAATGCCACCCGCAGGGGTCTGGCCTCTCCTCGATTCGCGCCGTGGCATCGCCGGAGGGCCGATGCGCCCGCCGCGAATCGAGGACAGGCCTGACCCCGGCTTGCGCCCGGACGCCGGCATGCGGACTGCCGCCCCTTGCGGGCGCCTCCCATCCGGGGTCAGGCCTGTCTTCGGCGGCAGCCCCTCGTTCGAACGCCCTTGAAAGGCACGACCCCTCATGACCGAAGCATTCATCTACGACCACGTCCGCACCCCGCGCGGCAAGGGCAAGAAGGACGGCAGCCTGCACCAGGCCACGCCCGTCTGGCTGCTGCGCGGCCTGTTGCAGGCGATGCAGCAGCGCCTGGGCCTGGACACGTCGCTGGTCGACGACGTCGTGCTGGGCTGCGTCACGCCCGTGGGCGAGCAAGGCGCCGACATCGCGCGCACCGCCGTGCTGGACGCCGGCTGGGACGAGCGCGTCGCCGGCGTCACGCTGTCGCGCTTCTGCGCCTCGGGCCTGGAGGCCGTCAACCTCGCCGCGGCCAAGGTGGCCAGCGGCTTCGAGGACATGGTGGTGGCCGGCGGCATCGAGTCGATGTCGCGCTGGACGATGGGCTCGGATGGCGGTGCGTGGTTCATGGATCCGCGCATCAACCAGGGCATCGCCTTCATCCCGCAAGGCGTCAGCGCCGACCTGATCGCCACGCTCGAAGGCTTCTCGCGCCACGACCTCGATTCGTACGCGCTGCAGTCGCACCAGCGCGCGGCCGCGGCGCGTGCCGCGGGGCATTTCGGCAAGTCCGTCGTGCCCGTGCACGACATCGCCGGCCTGCTGATGCTGGCCGAGGACGAGACGATCCGCGCCAACGCCACGCTGGAGGCGATGGGCAAGCTGGAGCCGTCGTTCGCCGCGATGGGCGCGATGGGCTTCGACGCCACCGCCCTGCGCAAGTACACGACCGTCGAGAAGATCACCCACGTGCACCACGCCGGCAATGCCTCGGGCATCGTCGACGGCGCGGCGCTGATGCTGCTGGGCTCGCGCGACGCGGGCGCGCGTGCGGGCCTGCGCCCCCGGGCGCGCATCCGCGGCGTGGCGGTCGTCGGCTCCGAGCCCACCATCATGCTCACCGGGCCGACGCCGGCCTGCCGCAAGGCGCTGGCCAAGGCCGGCCTGCAGGCCACCGACATCGACCTGTGGGAGATCAACGAGGCCTTCGCCGCGGTGCCGATGAAGACGGCGCGCGACCTGGGCGTGGCGCTGGATCGCGTCAACGTCAACGGCGGGGCGATCGCGCTCGGCCATCCGCTGGGCGCTACCGGCTGCATCATCCTGGGCACGCTGCTCGACGAGCTGGAGCGCCGCGACCAGGCGCTCGGCTGCGCCACGCTGTGCGTGGGCGGCGGCATGGGCATCGCCACGATCATCGAGAGGATCTGAACACCATGGCTGATGTCTTGAACGTGGTCGTCGGCGAGGACGGCATCGCCATCGCCACGATGGATTCCCCGGGCCGTTCGATGAACGTGCTCAACGACGAACTCGCGCAGCCGCTGGCCGCGCTGGTCGAACGCCTGGAGACCGACACGTCGGTCAAGGGCTTGATCCTGCGCTCGGGCAAGAAGGATTTCCTCGCCGGCGCCGACATCGACCGCCTGCGCGCACTGACGTCGGCGCAGGAGGCCTTCGACGAATCGATGCGCCTGAAGAAGGCGCTGCGGCGCCTGGAACTGTGCGGCAAGCCGGTGGTCGCGGCCATCCACGGCAAGTGCCTGGGCGGCGGGCTGGAGATCGCGCTGGCCTGCCACCACCGCATCGTGCTGGACGACGGCAAGGCGCGGCTGGGACTGCCCGAGGTCAAGCTGGGGTTGCTGCCCGGCGGCGGCGGCACGCAGCGCATGCCGCGCCTGGTCGGCATGCAGCAGGCGCTGCAGTGGATGGGCGAAGGCTCGGACATCCGCGCCGCGCAGGCCCTCAAGACCGGCCTGGTCGGCGAACTGGCGACGTCGGCCGATGACATGCTGGCCAAGGCCAAGGCCTGGATCGCCGCCAACCCGGCGCCCCGGCAACCCTGGGATTCGCCCAAGTTCCGCTACCCCGGCGGCGACTCGCGCACGCCCGCGGCGGCGCAGATGTTCTCGGTGGCGCCGTCCATGGTCTCGGCCAAGAGCTTCGGCAACTACCCGGCCGTCACGCACATCCTGTCGTGCGTGTTCGAGGGCGGCGTCGTGGGCTTCGACGCGGCGCTCGAGCTCGAGTCGCGCTACTTCGCCGCCTGCGCGATGTCGCCCGAATCGAAGAACATGATCGGCACGCTGTGGTACCAGCTGCAGGCGATCGAGCGCGGCGCGTCGCGCCCGGCAGCTCCGCAGCGGCGCCTCGTCAAGCGCCTGGGGATCCTGGGCGCCGGCATGATGGGCGCGGGCATCGCGTACGTCGCGGCCAGGGCCGGCATCGATGTCGTGCTGCTCGACACCTCGCCCGACGCCGCCGTGCGGGGTCGCCAGCATTCCCAGGACCTGCTGGACAAGGCCGTGCGCCAGGGCCGCAGCACGCAGGAGCAGCGCGACGCGACGCTCGCGCGCATCACGCCCACCGTGCAGTTCGAGGACCTCGCCGGCTGCGACCTGGTCGTCGAGGCGGTCTTCGAGGATCGTGCCGTCAAGGCCGACGTCACGCGCCGCACGGAGGCGCTGCTGGCCGCCGACGCGGTCTTCGCATCCAACACCTCGACGCTGCCGATCACCGGCCTCGCGCAGGCCAGCGTGCGCCCCGCGCAGTTCATCGGCCTGCACTTCTTCTCGCCGGTGGACAAGATGCCGCTGGTCGAGATCATCATGGGCAAGCAGACGGACGACGCCACGCTGGCCTTCGCGTTCGACTTCGTGCGCCAGATCGGCAAGACGCCCATCGTCGTCAACGACTCGCGCGGCTTCTACACGAGCCGGGTCTTTGCCACCTACGTGATGGAAGGCCTGGCGATGCTGCGCGAAGGCGTGCACCCGCGCCACATCGAGGCCGCGGGACTGCAGGCCGGCATGCCCATGCCGCCGCTGGCGCTGCAGGACGAGGTGTCGCTGACGCTCGCGCTGCACGTGGCCGACCAGACCCGCAAGGATCTCGCCGCGGAAGGCAAGGCCTACGTCGAGCACCCTGGCGAGGCCGTGCTGCGCCAGATGTGCGAGATCGGCCGCATCGGCCGCAAGGCCAACCTCGGGTTCTACGACTGGACCGATGCGGGCCGCAGCCTGTGGCCGGGCCTCGCGCAGATGTTCCCGGTGGCCGCGGAGCAGCCCCCGCAACGCGAGCTGGTCGACCGCCTGATGTTCGTGCAGGCCAACGAGGCCGCGCGTTGCGTCGAGGAAGGCGTGCTGCGCTCGGTGGCCGACGCCAACGTCGGCTCGATCTTCGGCTGGGGCTTCGCGCCGTTCCAGGGCGGCGCGCTGCAGTTCGTCAACGCCATGGGTGCCAGGCGCTTCGTGGCGCGCGCACGCGAGCTCGCGCAGGCGCACGGGCCGCGCTTCGAGCCGGCGGCCGTGGTCGTGAACCTGGCCGAGCGCGACGGAGTGTTCGAGGACTGAGGCCGCCTCGCACAACCCGCCGATCGATGCCGGGCAGGTGCAGGTGATCGTGGGCCGTCGTCGAGGCTCGGCGAGGCGGCGTTCGCCTGCGCGCAGGCAGCGACTACTGCACTGCGATCAACCGTCCCGTGCGATGGCCCGCACGCGCCTCACTGCCCCGCCGGCGGCTCCCACAGCTCCACCTTGTTGCCCTCGGGATCCACCACCCAGCCGAACTTGCCGTATTCGGACTCGTCGACCTTGTCCAGCACGTTGCAGCCTTCGGCCTTGAGCGCGGCGACCAGGCCATGCAGGTCGTCGACGCGGTAGTTCACCATGAAGGAGGCGCCACCGGGCGCGAACTGGTCGGTGTCGGCCGAGGCGACGGACCAGGCGGTCGTGCCGCCGACGGGCTTGCCGTCCGCATCGGTCCAGTCGAAGGCGGCGCCGCCCCAGGCCTGCACGTCGATGCCCAGATGGCGCTTGTACCAGGCGCGCAGCGCGGGCGCGTCCTTGGCCTTGAAGAAGATGCCGCCGATGCCGGTGACTCGTTTCATGTCGCACTCTCCGAATGGGGGATGGGTTGTCTTCGATCGGCTGCCGTCCGCGCGTGGCCGTCATGCCCGGCGGCGGCGCCTGGTCGCGCCCAGCAGGCCGAGGCCGGCCAGCAGCATCGCCGCCTCCGCCGGTTCGGGTACCGGCGCCGCCGCGATCGACACGCTCGCCAGCGCGAACTGCCCGAAGTAGTTGCCGAACGGCGTCGGACCGCCGTAGAAGCCGACCGCCTGCACGCCGGGCGCCAGGAGGTCCAGCGCCTGGTCGGGCGAGAGGCCGCCGGCCGGATCGGCGAACAGGCAGCGCACATCGCAGTCGGCCTGCGATTGCTGCAGCTCGACGCGCAGGAACGAGACGCCGCTGCCCACGTGCGTCTCGGCGAGCAGATCCACCACGTTGTTCTTGCCGTCGCGGGTGATGCGTTCGAAGAAGCGCTGCGAGTCCGGCGACGTCGGGAATGTCAGTTGGCGGCCGTCCTGGAAGACGGCGCTGCCGCCGACCAGGAGCGGCGAGGCCCCGAGCCCGGGTGCGCTCTCGATGTCGACGGACTGGCCGGGGATGCCGAAGTCCGCGCTCCAGGCGGGGTCGGCCACCAGCGTGAACGAGCCGGCGATCGTCTCGCCCGCGGTCACGGAACCGCCGAACGGCGACGTCACCACGCCGCTGAACGTGACCGTCGTGGGCGCGGGCGCGGCGTGCGCCTGGAGCGCGACCAGGATCAAGGGCGCGGCGGCCAGTTGCGTGAAGGTTCGGATCATGTCTTCTCCCTGGGTGTGTGGTCGTTCGCGCGAAGGTGCGTCGCGCGGGCGGACGATTCTATGCATCGCGGCGCGTCATGGCGGTGACGGGCCCGGGCGCCTCGAGGGTGCCGCGCAAGGCCGCCAGCGCCGACTCGATCTCGTCGGGCTCGCGCATCGCCTTGCGCGCAGCGCCGATCGCCTTGCGCACGGCTCCGGGCGCCTCGCCGCGCTCGGCCAGCGCGAGCAGCGGCGCCTCGCAGGCCAGCAGCGCGTCGATCCAGAGCGCGCACCGCGGCGGCGTGCCGCGCCGGGCGAGGCGGTGGGCGACGTGCTGGGCGCGGAACACGGGCTGCATCTGGCGTACCAGCGCCATCGCGCCGATGACGTCCTGCGGCCGGCGCTCCGCCCCGTCCGGATCGAGCGCTGCGGACATCGCCGCCAACGCGCCGGCGATGCGGCGGCGCAGGATGTCGGCCGACGGGATCGGGAACACGAACGACGCCGCGGCGGTGGCGACGGCCGCGCCGATGACGATCTCCAGCAGGCGGCGCCACAGCAGCAGCGGTTCGGCGGCGGGATCCAGCGTCTGCAGCAGCGCGAGCGCGAGCGTCACGCACAGCACCCACCAGCCGTAGCCGAACACGCGCAGGACGAGGCCGGCGAACACGCAGCCCATCGCCAGGACGCCAACGACGGCCGCATCGCCGCCGGCACGGCCCGCCACGGCCATGGCCAGCACCGTGCCGCCCGCGGCGCCGAGCACGCGCAGCACGCCGCGCCGCACGACGTCGAACTGGCCGAGGCCGGCGACGTTGACCAGCAGCGCCGTCAGCACGAGCCAGCGCCAGTGATCAGGGAACACGAGCAAACCCAGTGCGAAGGCGATCGACAGCGACGCCGCCATCTGCAGTGCGAGCCGTGCCGGCGCCGACGGCCGCAGCGTGCCGGCCGATGCCACCGGCGCGGGCGGCTCGGCCGCCGGCGCGCGGGCCCATCCCAGCAGCCGTCCGAGCCTGTGCGCAAGCAACACGCTGGCGAGCGCCGACAGCGCGATCAACAACGGCACTCCCCACGCGACCGCCTGGGGAAACGGCCAGGGGTCGCGCGGCAGGGGCGGCACGACCAGCAGCGCCACGAAGGGGAGCGTCACCACGCGGCCCAGGCGCTGCGCCCGCGGGCCGAAGCGCCGCACCCAGGATGACGCGGAGATCGCCGCGACGAACACCAGCGCGCCCAGCCACGGCCAGGCATGCAGCAGGTGTCCGACGCCCATGCAGGCGAGGCTGACCGCGGGCAAGGTCGCCAGCGCCTCGATCCAGCCGCGGCGCCTGGCGAGCGCGGGACTGCGATGCAGCGACAGCGCGAGCACCGCACCGAGCACGACCGTGCCCGGCGCCGGATCCACCCACCACGCGCACGCCACCGCGCCCGCCATCGCGAGCAGCGCCAGCACCGCGTCGTGCACGGCGCCCATCAACACGGTGGATGCCCAGGCGCGGACAGAAGCGTTCAAATGGTGAACCTCGGGGTCTGCAAAAGCGCCGATTCTCGCGCCGAACTGACACGGGTCTTACACGGGCCGCGGACCCCCGCGGCCAGCGTGGCCTGCGCACCGAATCGGCTCTCGGGGTTTGCACGAATCTGCGGCGATTACGTAGGCGCAAACGGTGACCGGAGCACCACAATGGCCTTCACATTCGACTCGCCCCGAGTCACAACGCGAGGCAACCCCAGCTTGCCCCAATGGAGACACGACCCATGACTTTCGCCATCCGTCTTTCCGCCATCGCCCTGGCCTGCACGGCCGCCACCGCCTTCGCGGCCGAGCCCATCAAGATCGGTGTCGACGGCCCGTTCACCGGCGGCTCGTCCTCGATGGGCGTGAGCATGCGCGACGGCGTGCGCCTCGCCGCCGAGGAGATCAACAAGGCCGGGGGCGTCCTGGGCCGCCAGATCCAGCTGGTCGAGCGCGACGACGAGGCCAAGAACGAGCGCGGCGCGCAGATCGCCCAGGAGCTGATCAACAAGGAGAAGGTCGTCGCGGTCGTCGGCTACATCAACACCGGCGTGGGCCTGGCCTCCGAGCGCTTCTTCCAGGACGCCAAGATCCCCGTGATGAACAACGTGGCCACGGGCTCCGTGCTCACGCACCAGTTCGACGACCAGCCCGAGAACTACGTGTTCCGCAATTCGGCCAACGATTCGATCCAGGCGCCGATGATCGTGGACGAGGCCATCACCCGCCGCGGCTTCAAGAAGGTGGCCATCCTCGCCGACTCGACCAACTACGGCCAGCTCGGCCGCGCCGACCTCGAGAAGGCGCTGGCCCTCAAGGGCATCAAGCCGGTGGCGGTCGAGAAGTTCAACATCAAGGACGTCGACATGACGGCCCAGCTGCTCAAGGCCAAGGAGGCCGGCGCCGAGGTCGTGCTCACCTACGGCATCGGCCCCGAGCTGGCGCAGATCGCCAACGGCATGACCAAGCTGGGCTGGAAGGTGCCGATGATCGGCAGCTGGACGCTGTCGATGGCCAACTACATCGACAACGCC
>Ga0068855_100002520_pt1 | contig 22564 bp, 19 predicted proteins | sample KBSCornC52_FD_66592 | JGI IMG/M metagenome (GOLD analysis project Ga0068855, IMG submission 66592) | Corn rhizosphere microbial communities from Kellogg Biological Station, Michigan, USA - KBS Corn C5-2 | ecosystem: Host-associated > Plants > Roots > Rhizosphere > Soil ...
CATGCCAGGTCTGACCGTCTTCGCTCACCGAGACTTCGCCCAGCTCGGCGAAGACCATCGTCTTGTCACCGCCCGGCCAAAACGCGTTCTCGAACACCAGTAAATCCGCGCCCGGTCCGTCGACGAGCCCCAGCTCGCCAAAGCCCAGCACGATCTCGCCGCCGGCTCCCAGCGACAGCACGTCGAGCGTGCCCGACCCCGTGCCCTTGCCCTGCGGCGGACCGAGCACGATGTCCGGCAGCTTGTCTTGATTGAAGCCCGCGCCCGGACCCGGCGTGAAGGATTCGACGCTGGCCCCGTACGCCGGATCGGGCGGTATTTCTGCAGCCATGCCTCCGGCGCCGCCGGGATTGTCGCCACCGAATGAAGACACGCCGCCGGCGCTGCTCGTTCCCCCAGCGGGTTCGCCCGCTTCGTTGCCGCCCGGCTCGCCGCCGTTGCCGCCCGGCGCGGTCGGCTCGGCGCCAGCGCCCGCGTCACCGGCGTCGGAGCCGTTGCCAGGCGCTGTCTTGGTGCTGGCGCTGCAGCTCACGAGCATGCCGAGCAGCAGCGCGCCGCACGCGAGCCCCACGCGGTCCGAACCCTTTGCCATCAGAGCTTCGTGGCCTTCGTCCAGGAGAAGCCCGAGCAGCCGCTGGTCTCGGGATCCGTCGCGTCGGCGACCTTGGGGTCGGTCTGCGCGGCTTCGAGCGTGTCGGCGTTGTACACGATCTGACAGAAGTAGAACGAGTCGCCCACGGGCTCGGTGTAAACGTACCTGCTGAACTTGCGCGGGTTGTACGGGTCACTGGCAGGGTTGTGCGTGTACACGACCGTGACCCCGCTCGTGTACGCGACGATATTGGCGCCGCTCCACGTGTTGGCCGTGATGACCTCCGTGCCGCCGAAATTGGTGTGCCAGTTGCCGATGAGGGCGCTCGGACCGGGCACGACCACGTCGGGCACGTCGGGTGCGCCTCCCGCACCACCGTCGCCTCCCGCACCGGCCATGCCGGCCGAGCCTGCGTCGCTCATGGTACCGCCTGCACCGCCGCCAGCTTCGCCGCCACCGCCTGCGTCGCCACCGCCTGCGCCGCTCTCGTTCGTGCCAGCAACGCCCGCCATGCCCCCGTCGCTCGTCGCGCCGGCGGCGCCGCCACCAGCGCCGGCCTCGGTCGTCGAACCGGCGCTGCTTCCCGCCGTGCCGTTTTTGCCTGCACTACCGGCTACGCTCGCCTTGCCGGCGCTGCCGCCCTCCAGGCGATCGCCGTCGTCGTTGCACGCGAACGTCGTCGCCGCACCCAGCACCAAGATCGAAACGAAATGCAGTGTCTTCACGCGGAGCTCCTCGCCGGTCCTGGCCAGCAGGTCGCCTCAAGTTCGTCGGTGGCGAGCGCGCGCGACCACATGCCGCGAGCCCTCGCCCCATCGTCCGTGGGGCTTCGTCGGGTCTCGGCGGAAGGGGGTATCCTGGCTCTCGGAGCATCGACTGGGCCCGGCCTTCCCCGGTCTTCCCGAGTGGCTGGCGGCTATCGCCAGGGGCTTCGTCGCTCCGATGACAGTGGCGGGACCGCGCCGGAATCTCACCGGCTTCCCACCCTTCAACCGAAGGGGTCTACTGAATCGCCGGCGTCTTAGCTGTCTGCTGGAAAGCCGTCAAGTCGCGGGCTTGGCAGCTCCGCCAAGCCCCCCGCGACGATTTGACGCATTCCCGACGCGCGCGCGTCGGCAGTACGACCACGGCGTGCTTCGTTTCGCTCAGGTGACGACGGCCGCGCTGACGGCGGTGCTGGTTGGCTGCTCGGCGCCGGCGCCGGCCGAGACGTCGCTGTCACTCGTGTCCGAGCACGGCTTGGTCGATGCCGACGTGCGGGTGGCGACGCCGGTGAAGCGTGGCAACAACGAGCTGTTCGTCAGCTTGCGCCCGCACGAAGGCAGCGGCGCGCCCAGCTTGCTGGCCGTCGACGCGGTCATGCCCGCGCATTCGCACGAGGCTCACACCACGCTGATCGACCAGACCGACGAAGGTTTCCATGCTTCGGAGCTGGATCTATTCATGACCGGGCGCTGGCTGCTCACCCTGGAGCTGTCGCTGGACGGCGAGCCCGACAGCGTGAGCCTGCCGATCGACGTACCTTGAAGGCTCCGTCTTGCTTGGTGCTGGCGGCGGTGGGCGCGCTGCTGCTGACGTCGTCGCGCGTTTCGGCTTGCCCATGCAGCGACGACGGGGGGACGAGCTCGCTCGTCCGCGATGACGAGCGGTACGCGGTCGCGCTCGTCGCCACGTCGCGGCACGCGCTCGGCCATTTCGACGCTTTCGGCCAGTACCACGCGCTCGGGCCCGTCGATGGCGAGACTTCGGAAGAGCTGTTGCTGCGAGCCGGCTTGCGCCTGCCTCGGCGCGTGGAGTGGCTCGGTGAGTTGGGCTACGCCTCGTACCGCTTTCACTCGCTGAGTCGAGTCGAAGCCCACACCGGCGTCGGCGACGCGCTCTTGCGCGCGCGCTGGACGTTGCGCGACGAGGGCATGCCCCACGAAAGCCTTTGGCTACCCTCGCTTGCGCTCGCCGGCTTGCTGCGCGCTCCGCTGGGCGCGCTTGCCGACAACCGCAGCGCTGGCTTCGGTTCGGGGGGCGCCCAGCTCGGCCTGGGCGCTTGGGAGCTGGGAGTCGGCTTCGACGCCGCACGCTCGCTGGTGCCAGAGCTGCAGCTCATGCTGGGCGCAGAGGGAGCCTACCGCTTCGAAGACCACGTGCTCGGCCGGGCGCGTCGCTTGGGCCCACGCCTCGACGCAACCGTCGGCGCGCGCCTGATGCCGAGCGCCTGGCTTGCCGGCACCTTCGCGCTTCGCGCGCGCTTTACCGCCGACGTTGCGCTGGGCAATGGCGACGGCAGCGGCCTCCAGCGCTTGCCCGGTACCGCCGAGCGCTTGTGGTCACTGGTGCTGGGCGCGGCCGTCTACGACCGCAACAGCAAGCTCCGCTCATCGCTCACGCTGAGCTGGGACCCGCCGGTCGGCTCCTTCTCCGTCGGCACCACCGCCGCCGCCGCGCTCAGCGTGGCGCTCGCCTACGGCGTTCCGGCGCCGAACGACGCCGCCGCGCTGAATACCCGATGAATGTTCTATTTCATCGCCACGGTAAGCCGCCCTGAGTTATAAGCTCGAAAGGATGCGCGAAGGGAACGCCGCCATCGTGAGTCGTGCGCGCCTTCACCGCTTCGCGAGGGGCGGATGAAGATCACCTTTTGGGGAGTGCGGGGCAGCATTCCATGTCCGTCTCGCACGCACGTGCACTTCGGTGGCAACACCAGCTGCGTCCACGTCTCGGTGGGTGGCGAGGAAATCATCCTCGACGCCGGGACCGGCATACGGGGGCTGGGTCGCTCGTTTCAGCGCCGCGGCATCACGCGCGCGACGCTGCTGCTTTCTCACACACACTGGGACCACATCTGCGGTTTCCCGTTCTTCACGCCCGCCTACGACCCGCGCTGGTCCATGCGCATCCTGGCGGGCCACTTGCCGCACGAGGCCGGCATTCGTTCGGTGTTGGCCAGCCAAATGACGGACCCGATGTTCCCCGTGCCGCTCGATGCCATGCGTGGCGCGTCGGCATTCGAGGACTTCACCTCGGGCGACACGTTCCGACTCGGGGCCGACGTGGTCATCAAGACCGAGCCGCTGAATCATCCCAACGGCGCGACGGGTTACCGCATCGAGCACGGCGGGGTATCGTTCTGCTACGTCACCGACACCGAGCATCGGCCCGGTGCGCTGGATCAAAACATCGTGCGGCTGATCGAAGGCGCTGATCTGGTGCTGTACGATTGCACCTACACGGACGCTGAGTTCCCTACCAAAGTCGGCTGGGGGCACTCGACGTGGCAAGAAGGCATTCGGGTTTGTCGAGCTGCCGGCGCCAAACGTTTAGGTATCTTTCATCACGATCCCGATCACGACGACGTGTTCATGCGCGGCGTCGCCGCCGAGGCCAAAGAAGTCTGGAAAAACGCCTTCGTAGTGCGCGAAGGTCGCTCGGTGTTGCTGGAGCCGGGCACGCGCGGCGAACGCCTTACAGCGGCTCCTTCCAGCTACGCCGACATCGCGCTGGCGCGCTGAGAGCCACGCGGACACCTCCGCGCCGCGCCGCGTCGCGCAACCGCTGGGGGGCCGGGGCCATGACAATCGTGGGGTTGAGCCGTCAGCTGAGCTAACGGACACCTCCTGACTTTGCTATCCTCCGATCGGCCGTCGGGTAGCCCAGAGGAGCCTTCGAAGATGCTATTTCCCACCATTCGCCAAAGCCTGTTCGTTGCCGTGCCTGCCCTGACTGCCGTTTTGGCGGTTTCGTGCGGCGGCTCGGACACCAGTAACGTGAACGGCGGACCTGGCAGCGGCGCCAATACCGGCAAGGGCGGGTCCATCAGCATCGGGACCGGGGGCAACGGCACGCTGCCTGGCACCGGCGGCGGCGTCATGACCATCACCAAAGACCAGGCTTGCGCGGACAGCTCAGCCGCTGCCGACGCCATCCCGGCGGTGGTCGAAATGGTGGTCGACACCAGCGGCTCCATGGACTGGGCCCCGGGCACGGACATGAATCCTCCCCGCGGTGGCATGTCCAAGTGGGACATCACCAGCGCCGCGCTGAAGGACGCGGTGACCAAGCTCCCGGCAACGGTCGCGGTGGGCGTCAATTTCTATCCGAACACCCGCAGCGACATGCCGTGCATTCAGAACCGCGTCGCGCTTCCCATCGCATTGTTGGGCGCGGCCAACTCCAACCAGCGCCGCAACTTCAATCGCGCCATCGACGGGGCCAATCCCGAGGGTGGCACGCCGACCCACGCCGCGTTCTTGTTCGGCTCGGACACGGTCGCAAAATCGATGGTCACGGGGCAGAAGTTCGTGCTCTTGATCACGGACGGCGTGCCCACCCGCCCGCTCGACTGCAGCGGCGACGGTAAGAGCGCTGTCGACAGCGCTCCGCTCATCGCGGCGGTGGGTGACTCGTTCAAGAGCCCGGAAAACATCAAGACGTTCGTCATCGGCAGCCCTGGCAGCGAAGATGCCCGCGGCGATCTGTCGAAGATGGCCACCGCCGGCGGCACGGCGACGCCCGGCTGTTCCGACGCCGGCCCCAACTACTGTCACCTCGACATGACGACGGCCAAGGACTTCGCGGCCGCGTTGGCGGACGGGTTGGCGGCCATCGCCGGCCAAATCAGCACCTGCGAATACGCGGTCCCGCCTGCGCCGAACGGCAAGACCATCAACCCCAATCAGGTGAACGTCCTGTACACGAAGGGCGACGGCAGCCAGGCTTCCATCGGGCAAGACGCGACCGGCAAGTGCACCGGGGGCTGGGTCTACGACAACGCGCAGAACCCGACCAAGATCACGCTGTGTGGCGCCGACTGCGACGCGGTCAAGGCCGACCAGGGCGCCAAGATCGACCTCATCTTCGGCTGCGACACCGAGACCACCGTTCCGGTGAAGTAGCGCGCAAGCGCGCGCGAACGCGGCAGCGCGCAAGCGTGACAACGCGCTCGCAAACGTGCGCGTCGCGTCGCGTCGCCGTATTGACGAACGTCGCGGCGGCGCGTATATCCATGCTTCCGATGTTCGCACGCCTTGCGCCCACGACGACGACGACCCGCTCCGGCGGGCTCGGCTTCGTCTGCGCATAGGCTCGACTTCGAGAAATCGCTCACGAAACCGCCCCGCCCCTCCGGCAGGGCGTGGCCACGTGGCGTCGTCCTTCCGGTTTGGCCTTCGACCGATGGAGAACGACGATGCTTGCAGCGAATGATCACCGAGAAATTGGCCGCCGTTTGGACCTGTTCCACTTTCAGGAAGAGGCCGCCGGCATGGTGTTTTGGCATCCCCGCGGCTACCGCACGCTTTCGGCCCTGGAAGCGCTGATTCGCCGCCACGCCGCCGCCGACGGCTTCGCCGAGGTGCGTACGCCGCAGCTCTTGCGCCAGCCGATCTGGGAAGCGAGCGGCCACTGGCAGCACTTCAAAGAAAACATGTTCCTGATGGCCGACGACGCCTTGGCGGTGAAGCCGGTGAGCTGTCCCGGACACTTGGAAATCTTGCGCCGCCGCGCGCCCTCGTACCGCGACTTGCCGCTGCGCTACTCGGAGCTCGGCTTGGTGCACCGAAACGAGCCGAGCGGCACGCTGCACGGCCTGTTCCGTCTGCGCCAATTCACCCAGGACGATGGTCACGTCTTCTGCGAGCTTTCGCAGATCGAACCCGAAGTGGCGCGCTTCTGTCACTCGCTGGTGAAGTTGTACGACGCGCTCGGATTTTCGGGCGTGGAAGTCACCTTTGCCTCGCGTCCGGACGAGCGCGCCGGCTCCGACGAAGTTTGGGACAGCGCGGAGCGCCTGTTGCAGCAGGCGGCCGCGCGCGCCGGGCTTTCGCCGCTGCACGCACCGAAGGCGGGCGCCTTCTACGGCCCCAAGCTAGAGTTTTCCCTGCCCGATCGGCTGGGGCGGCGTTGGCAATGCGGCACGATTCAGCTCGATTTGGTGCTGCCCGAGCGCTTCGACGTCGCCTACGTGGACGCATCGGGGGCGCGCCAACGACCGCTCATGTTGCACCGGGCGACCCTGGGCAGCTTGGAGCGCTTCTTGGGCGTGGTGCTCGAGCAGCATGACGGGCACCTGCCGGCGTGGTTGGCCCCCGATCAAGTCGCGGTGCTGCCGATCGAAGCCGAGCAGCACGGCTACGCGCGCGAGGTGCAGGCCGAGCTTCTGCGGGCGGGGCTGCGCGTGGTCAGCGACGCAAGCCGTGAGACGCTGGCACGGCGAGTGGCGCTGGCGCACGAGGCCGCCATTCCGTACGTAGCCGTGGTGGGGCGCCGTGAAGCCGAATCGCGCAGCGTGAGCTTGCGGCACGGCGACGCTCAGCGCGTGCTGCCATTGGCGGAGACGGTGCAGGAGCTCGGTCGAGCTTGTGCGCCGCCGCTGTGACGACGGCGCGCCGGGTCGTGCTCGTCAACGCCGCGCTTCGACGCGGACTTCGATGGGGCGGCCCGGCGCGAGCGTGATCCGCGGGTGGATACGCACCGTGCGCGGGCTGACCAGGTGCAGCTTGAAGCGCCGCAGCAGCCCCGTTAGGCACAAAATTGCCTCCAAATCTGCGAAATGGCGGCCGACACAAGCCCGGCTGCCGGCGCCGAAAGGGATGAAGGTGTTGGCGCGCCGCGCCGCCTCCGCTTCGGGCAAGAAGCGCTCGGGCCGAAAACGTTCGGGCTCGGGGAACCAGCGCGCGTCGTGGTGCATGAAGTAGATCCACATCCAGACCTCGGCGCCCTTCTCGATGCGGTAACCAGCGAGGGAGAGCGGCTCGGCACACACCCGCGGCACCACGTACGCGGGCGGATACAAACGCAGGGTCTCACTCAACACTCGGCCGGCGAGCGGCAGTCGTGATAGCTGCGCGGTCGCCAGATCCGCCGGAGCCTGCGCTAGCTCGTCGGCGAGCGCGGTGTCGAGCTCCGGGTGCAGCGCCAGTTGGTAGCAGGACCAAGTCAGGGCGAGCGCGGTCGTCTCGTGGCCGGCCAAGAACAGCGTCACGACTTCGTCGCGCAGCTGCTGGCGGGTCATGGCGCCTTCCGCGTCGGTCGCGGCCAGCAGGTCCGACAGCAATGAGCCCGGCTCGCCCCCGCGATCGATGATCGGGAATACCTCGCGATCGACCTCCGCGATCAGGTGACGGCGCAGCAAGTTGCCGGGGGAGGGAACCCAGGGGGGGAAGAATTTCGGCAAAAATACCTGCTCTTGCAGCAGGTGCATGGCGCGCGCCAAACGCTGGCTGCGCCCTGCAAAATGCTGGCCGAACAGCGCCCGGCACACGATGCGCAGCGTGAGCTGCATCATCTGCTGGCGCAGATCGATGACGTCGCCATCGCGCAGCCCCTGCACCCAGCCCTCGGCTTCTTCGGCGATGAGCTTGGCGTAGCGCTGGATGCTCTCGTGACGGAAGCCGGGCTGAATGCGCCGGCGTTGACGACGCCAGTCCTCGCCGTCGTTGGTCAAGAGCCCGTTGCCCAAGACTTCCAAGTCGGTGGTGCGCTTGTGGAAAGCGCGTGCGTGCGTGACCAGGACTTGGTGAATCAAGTCCGGGTGACACGTGTGGTACATGTCTACGTTGCCGGCGGCTTCGTTGTAGTAAAAGTCGCCGTAGGTGGCGAAGCGTTGTGCGACCGTGCCAAGCACGTCGCGGCGTAGGTCGTCGAGCGCCCGCAGCTCCTCGAGCAAGTGGCGGGCGGCGGCAGGACCAGGCGGGAAACCCGGGAAAGTGACGGGGCCACCCACCACGCCGCTGTCGCTCAAGGCGCTGACACCTTGCCGCTGCCCAGCTCGCGCAGACGCGCCAAAACCGGCCCATAATTGGGCAATTTTGCCTTCTTTGCCCCCTTGGGCAACGCCGTCGCGGCCTCCAACATGCCCTGCAAGTGGAGCAGCAATGCGCCGAGCTCGGTGCGCTGGGCACCGGCCGCTTCCGCGCTTTGCACGATCTGTCCGCCGAGCCGTTTGCGCAGGTGGTCGAACTCGGCATGCCGCCGTTGTCGTTCGCCCTCGGAGATGGCCGGGTCGTCTAGACCTTCGGCTAGCTCGGCGTAGCGCTCGGTCAAAGCGCGTTCGTCACGGGCCCGCTTGGCCAGGTTGTCCAGGGCAGGGGCGGCCAGCAGCCCCATCAGCTCCTTCAACCCCGGCTCGCTGCGTAAAAGTTGCGGATTGCGTTGCGCGTTCGTGACCCAGCCCTTGAGCTGCTGCAACTCCGGCACGGGTGTTACCGACGCCGGGGGCGGTAGCAAGCCCTGGGCCTGGCGTTGTGCTCGCAGGCATTCGGCCGCGCCGGCCAACACCGGCGGCTTGACCTGCGGACTGGGCGCCGGTCCACGCTCGCGCACGCAGCGAAGGGAAGCGCCGAAGAACGGTTTGGCGCGTCTATCTTCGGCCAACGTCGGCGCAACCTCGGCCGCGTTCGGGCTGAGCGTCGCCAAGGTCAGATCGCCGCCGGCGTCGCGCGCATACAGCAGAAGGCCGCCGAAAGCCGCGCGATCCTCGGCGTCGAACAGGGCTCCGGCCACCGCTTTACGATCGTCCACCGTGAGCCCTTGAAGCTCGTCGGTGCGAGGGAGGCGCCAGCCAAGCCCGAGCGCGAGCGGGCACGGGTCGCTCGCGGCGACCACGCGTGGCACCCAACCCTCGGTCAAGCCCCAGTCGGCCGAGGCGCAGCGCGCGACCTCGTGATAACTCCGCTCGAGCTCGCTCGGGGACGCCGTCTCGCTCTCTTCGGCGAGCAAAATGGTCGGATGCTGATCGCGGCAGGCGTCGTTGAGGACGTGGAAGGGCAAGCTGGCGCGCGTCGACACGTCGGCCGGCGCACCCTCGATTTGAAAGGCCGAGCTGCAAGCCGCGATGGGCGCGGACAGCACGAGGCGCAGGCGCCGGCCGGCTCCTATGACCGTCAAGTTGCCATAGGCATCGAACCAGGCGCCGGGCTGGCCCGCGACCAGCGGCGCGTCGGGCTTGTCGGCCGCGGGCCGCTCCGGCCCGGGGCCTCCCGCGTTGCTGCTGGCGCACGAAATGGCGAGCACGGCCAAGGTCGTGCTCGCGCAACGGCGCGTGTGCAACGCGGCTTGCGCCGTCCAAGGACGTGACGACCGGCGTCGAGGCTCGCTACCCAGGGCACTCACTGTCCCCCTTATAGCGCACCTCGTCCGATGGTAAAACGCGAGGGCAATGAGTCAGTTTGCGCTCGTCGAGGGCGGGTGAGCCAGGCCCGGGGGCGCACGTCGAGCGCGGCTTTGCTGTGCCTCGCGTTGATCGAGGGCTGCGCCACCCGCGCCAAGCCCTCGCGCGAGCCCGGCGATTTGTTGGCGGCGCGACCGGAGTCGTTCGTGTCGCGAGTCGCGCGCTTGCGCGAGCTCAGCGAGATGACGCCCACGCCGGTGCTGTTCGACGACGAGGCGGCGTTCCATCGGGTGGCGGATCAAAAAGCGGAGCGCGAAGCGATTCAGCCCACGCCGATCGATATGCCGGCCGTGCAGCTGTCTCTCGGGTTGATCTTCGCGGCCAAAGGCGCGGCCCCGGCGCGGAGCTTCGGCTCTTTGCACCGCAGCCAAATGATCGCGTTTTACGACGAGTTTTTGCACCAAGTGCACGTGCGCGAAAAGGCGCGCAAAGAAGCCGACCTGCCGTTCGTCGTGGCCCACGAGCTCGGCCACTCGCTGCAGTTCCAGCACTTTCACATGCCCGAGATCGCCAACGTGACCGACGAGGACGCGCGTCTGGCGCGCTTGTCGCTGCTGGAGGGCGACGCCATGCTGGTGATGGCGGCTTTCGCGGCCGACGAGAACCACGTGCCTCTGTCGCGCGTGTTGGTGCGCTTGGCCGAGGGGGCCCTGGAAGCCAGCCTGCAAGGCTACAAGGCCGCGCTGGAGCAGAGCCCCGAGCTCAAGAGCGCCGCGCCGTTTCAGCGTGAACGCCTGGTTTTTCCCTACCAGGCCGGGGCAAGCTTCGTGGCCCAGGTGCATCGCGCGGGGGGCTTCGCGCTCGTCAATCGGCTCTATGAGGTGCCGCCGGCCAGCACCGAGCAGATCCTACACCCGGAAAAATACCTAGCCGGTGAGCTGGGGGTGCCGGTGCGGGCGCCCGCCACGCCGGCCGGTTTTCAAAGCATTCGCTCCGGTCACGTCGGCGAGCTTTTGCTGCGCGCCATGCTCGAGGTGTGTAACGACCGCCCGCTGGCGCATCAAGCCGCCGCGGGTTGGGGCGGAGATGCATTTACCGTGGTCGGCCGCGCCCAACAAGGCGGCCTGCTTTTGGTCACGACCTGGGATAGCGAGCTCGATGCGCAGGAGTTCGAGCGCGCCCTGCGCGCCACCGTCAATTGTTGGGATCACGCCCCCGCCGCCACGCGCGAGATCTTCCGGAACGCCACGCAGGTCCGGCGAGACGGCAGCACGGTCGGGGTCGCGCGCGGGTTCGCGTCGCCGCTCGCGCGGCAATTGTTGGCGGGTCTGCCCGAGCTGGTAGGGCAGCGCATTCCGGCGAGGGCGCCGTTCGGTCCCGTCAGTATCCCGCCCGTGCGCCGAGCGGTCCCGGTGCCCAAGCCGTTCATCCAGGGCGACCGCTTGATCGCACCGCGGTTGGGCTTGGCCATCCCGCTCGCCCGCGGCCTCAAGCCCAAGGTCGACGAGGACGACGTCAGCTTCGGCGCCGAAGGGGGCGGCTTCGCGTCGCTGATCTTCGCCGTTTCGGACTTGGCCTATTCCCCCAAGGCGGTGCGTCACTCGTTCGATACCTTCGAGCAGGCGCTGAAGAAGCCGCTCGACGACGACCAAACGGTCAGCGTGGTCGTAAAATCGGGCAGCGCGCAGACGCCGGTGGGCAAGGCGGTCGAGCGGGTGTGGCAGGTGGACGGCACGCCTATCCATGGCCGCCTGCTGCTCGTGCCGATCTGCCGCGGCACCGGCATGCTGGTGATCGGCGAAGGCTATGCCAGTGACGCCACGCGCGAGCTGTTGGATCGCGTGGTGGCAGGGGTTCGACCGCTGGCGGCGGGTTCCCCCATCTGTGCCGAGCTGGACCCTTGAAACGCCTGCCGGTCCGGCTGGTCTTCCAGACGCCCCCAACTCGAGCTCACTAGACCTGGTCGAGCGCCCAAGCTCCGCTATGCTGCGCGCGGAAAACGAGGATGACCCAAAAATTGCGCGTGCTCGTGCTGTTCGGTGGCCGCTCCGCCGAGCACGAAATCTCACTGTTGTCCGCGCGCTTCGTGGTCGAGGCGCTCGACCCCCAGCGCTTCGAGCCCGTGCTCGTCGGTATCGACAAGCAGGGCCGTTGGCAGCTCGAGTCGCGCGAGTCTTTGCTGGCGGCCGGCGAAGGAGCGCGGGCCATCGCCCTGTCGTCGGGCTTGCCGCAGGTATCGTTGCCGCCGCGGCCGGCGTCGGGTGGAGCGCTGGCGCTCGCGGTCGAGGCGCGCGCGGGGTTGGGCGTGGACGTGGTTTTTCCGGTCCTGCACGGGCCGATGGGTGAAGACGGTACCGTCCAAGGTCTGCTTGAGCTGACCGGCTTGCCCTACGTGGGCGCCGGGGTGCTGGGGTCGGCGGTGGGCATGGACAAGGACGTGATGAAGCGGCTGCTCGAGCAAGCGGGCTTGCCGCTCTTGCCGTACGTGACGTTGCGTCAGGCACGCTACGCGCGCGCACGCGACGCCTGCCTCGAACAAGTGAGGCAACTCGCGTTTCCGGTCTTCGTCAAACCGGCGAATTTGGGCTCTTCGGTGGGGGTAAGCCGCGTTCTTTCGCCCGACCAGCTCGGCGCCGCCGTGGACCATGCCTTCGAGTTCGATGGCAAAGTCGTGATCGAGCAAGGCCTCGATCACCCGCGCGAGATCGAGTGCGCGGTGCTGGGCGGAGGCACCGGCGAACGCGTCGTGTCGGTGCCGGGCGAAATCGTCGTCGACCACCCTGACGGTTTCTATTCCTACGCCGCCAAATACTTGGACGACGCGGGCGCTACCACTCGCGTTCCGGCCGAGCTCGACGCCGCCGAGATGGTAGAGGCCCAGCAGCTGGCGGGGCGCACGTTCGACGCGCTGGAATGCGAGGGCATGGCGCGGGTCGATCTGTTCTTGGATCGCGAGCGCAAGCTGTGGGTCAACGAGATCAACACCATTCCTGGCTTCACTCGTATCTCCATGTACCCCAAGCTGATGCAAGCCAGCGGCGTGTCGCCGCGCGAGCTCGTCAGCCGCCTCATCGACGACGCGCTCACGCGCGGCAAATACAAACGCGCGCGCAAGACCAGTACTTGAACATGAACCAAACTAGCTCGGAAAAAGCACTCTATCGGGACGCCAGTCAGCCGTTGGAGCGGCGGGTGGCCGACCTCTTGTCGCGCATGACTTTGGCCGAAAAAGTCGGCCAAATGCTGCAGTTGGATGGGCAAAAAGATCCTCTCCGGGTCATCGCCGACAAGCAACCGGGGTCCCTGTTCCACATCCTGAACGAGCGCCTGGCCGAGGCGATGGACGCCGCCGCCGCCACGCGGCTGGGCATCCCGCTGTTGATCGGTGAAGACGGTATTCACGGTCACTCCTTTCATCCCGGCGCGACCATCTTTCCGACGCAGCTTGCCATGGCCGCGTCCTGGGATCTCGAGCTCTTGGAGCAAGTGGCGCGGGTCACCGCGCGCGAAATGGCGACGACCGGCGCGCACTGGACCTTCTCGCCCGTGCTGTGCCTGACCCGCGACCTGCGCTGGGGCCGCACCGGTGAGACCTTCGGCGAAGATCCGTTCTTGATCGCCGAGTTCGGCGCGGCGATGATCCGCGGCTATCAGGGCAATGGCTTGAACGACGCGGACGGCGTGCTCGCCACCGCCAAGCACTACGCCGGCTACTCCGAGACCCAGGGCGGCCGCGACGCCTCCGAAGCCGATATTTCGCGGCGCAAGCTGCAGAGCTTCTTTTTGCCGCCGTTCGAGCGCGCGGTGAAGGCCGGCTGCATGACGTTCATGACCGGCTATCAGTCGATGGACGGCTTGCCCTCGACCGCGAACCATTGGCTCTTGCGCGAGGTGCTGAAGCATCAATGGGGCTTCGAGGGCATTCTGGTCACCGACTACGACAACGTGGGTCGCTTGGTTTACGAGCAGCGCGTTGCGCCCAGCATGGTCGAGGCGGCGGTGATCGGCGTGCGTTGTGGCAACGACATGATCATGGCCACCCCGAGCTTCTACGAAGCCGCGCAAGAGGCCGTCGAGCGTGGCTTGCTGTTCGAGGCGGAGATTGACGAGGTCGTGCGGCGCATCTTGGCGCTCAAGTTCCGCATGGGCTTGTTCGAGAATCCGCGCCGGCCCGATCGAGAGGCGCAAAAGCGCGTCATTCACTGCGCCGAGCATCGAGCGCTCAATCTGCGCTCGGCGCGTGAGTCGATCGTGCTCCTGCAAAATGATGGCTTTTTGCCGCTGAAGGCCGCGGACGTGCCCAGCGTCGCGGTGGTGGGCCCCAACGCCGACAACGCGCTGGCGCAGCTGGGCGATTGGTCGCTGGGGGCCACGCAGTATCCGCCCGAGTATGGGCAGCAACCGCGCGAGCTGACGACGACGGTGCTCGACGGCCTGCGCGCTCACCTGCGCGGGTCGCGAGTCACTCACGCCGTTTGCGGTGATCTATGGTCGAAGAACCCGGCGGCCTTGGCCGAAGCGCTGAAGGTGGCCGCCGAAGCCGAGCTGGTCGTGGTGGTGGTGGGTGACGACATTCCGTTCATCGGCGAAACCCGCAGCACCGCCACGCTGGAGCTGCTCGGCGACCAAAACGCGCTCATCGACGGCGTCGCCGCGTCGGGCAAGCCGTTCGTGCTCGTGCTGATCGCGAGCAAGCCGCTGGTTCTGCCCGAGAGCGCCAGCCGCGCTCGCGCCATCGTGCAGTGCTTCAATCCGGGCATGGAAGGCGGGACGGCCTTGGCCGAGATCTTGTTCGGCGAGCAAAACCCCTGCGGAAAGCTCACGATTTCCCACCCCCGGCACGTCGGACAGCAGCCGACCTTTTACGGTCAGGTGCGCGGCCAGCACGGCGACCGCTACGCCGATCTGACCCAAGAACCGCTATTTCCGTTCGGGCACGGCCTTTCCTACACGCGCTTCGGCTATCGCAACCTGCGCGTTCGCACGCCTTTGGTCCGCGCCGGCCAAGCCGTCGAGCTCGAAGTGGAGCTGAGCAACGACGGGGAGCGCGCCGGCACCGAGGTGGCGCAGGTTTACGTGGTCGACGAGGTCACCTCGGTCACGTGGGTGAATCAGTCGTTGGTGGCGTTCCAGCGCGTGTCGCTCGCGCCGGGTGAAAAGCGGACGCTGCGCTTCTTCATTCCCTACGAGCGCCTTTCGCTGGTCAACGCGCACGGCCAGCGGGTCGTGGAGCCGGGCGCGTTCGAGGTCTTGGTCGGCGGCTCGTCGGCTCGCTCGGCGCTGCAGCAGCGGGCCACTTTCCAGGTCGACGGTACCGCGTTCAGTTACGAAGCCATTCCCGGCGTCGCCCGCTAGCGGCCGCCCGAGCCAGCCCGACCCGCCAGCGGGGAGGCAGATTCGGGTGCGGCCGCGCGAGCGGGCACCGGTTTCGACTTGGCCGCTTGCGGCTTTTCGCCGGCGTGCCCGGCCAGGTACAGGGCGCCGATCACCGCGGCCGCCAGCGCGGCCAAGAGCAGCCATTTCTGCGTGGCGCTGAGCGGCCGCCTTCCCGCTGGCGGCGCCGGGGCTCCGGCCAAAAAAGCCGGGCTGGCCAGCAATGCCTGGTAGACGCGCTCGCGCGTGTCGGCGTCGGGCGTGCGTTCCTGGCGCGCTTCGTCGAGCAAGGCTCGGCCGTCGCGACGCAGGTCGGTCATGTCTCGGTTGCGCTCCCGCGCGTGATCCAAAAACGCTCGGCGCGCAGCCGCGCCGAGACCGCGTTGAACACCTGCCGGGCCTGGTGGAGGCGGGCGCTCAGCGTCGTCTCGGTGACGCCCAGGGCCTGGGCGGTTTCGACAGCGGGCAGCCCTTCGATGTCGCACAAAACGAAGGCTTCCCGCTGGGCGGCGCTCATCTTGTCCAGGATGAGATCGAGCAGCTCGCCCGCGCTCTTCTTTTCCAACAGCTCGGGCGCGCCCAGGTCCTCGGCGGCGTAGAGCGCCTCGATGGCGAGCGGTGGTGGTGACTGAAAGCCGTGGCTCCGCAGGTAGCTGCGTACGATGCTTCGGGTGACCCCAGCGATCCAGGTCCGCAACGCCAGCCGCCCCTCCAGGCTCGCTTGCTGTTGATAGACGTAGCCGAACACCTCCAGGACCACCTCGTCGAGCGCCGCTTGCGGCACGCCGCGGTGGGCGGCAAAGCGCCACACGAAGTCGAAATGGCCCTCGTACAGGGCGCGAAAGGTGGGGGGTGTCTCTGCCAAGCCCGTGAGCGTCCAACTCTAGCGCCGCCGCCGAGCCGACTGCTTGGCCAACGGTTTTTGCGGTCATTTGCCCACATGAAACAGTCTGGACGTTGACGATTGGGGGCTGCATGCTCCTGAGACGATGACCGAGTCCATTCGTACGGCGGCCGTGATCGGAGCGGGTGTCATGGGCAGCGCCATCGCGGCGCACCTGGCGGGGGCGGGGGTGAAGACCCACCTCTTGGACATCGTTCCCCCCAACCTGACCGACAAAGAGAAGACTCAGCCCAAAGCCCGCAATCGGTTCGCCGACGGCGGGCTCGAGAAAGCCCTGAAGGCCAAGCCGGCCGCTTTCTACGACCCGGACGCCGCCCGCTTGGTCCAAACCGGCAACCTCGAGGACCACCTCGACCGTCTGCGTGACTGCGATCTCGTGATCGAAGCCATCGTCGAGGATCTCGGCATCAAGCAGAAGCTGTTCGAAAAGATCGCGCCGGTTCTGGCCCCGAACGCCATCTTGGCGTCCAACACCAGCGGCCTGTCGATCGCCAAGATGAGCGCGGTCTTGCCACCGCAGCTACGGCCGCAGTTCTTGGTGTTGCACTTCTTCAACCCCGTCCGGTACATGCGCCTGCTCGAGATTGCGCCCGGGCCCGAGACCCGCCCGGAGCTGGTCGAGCGCATGGCGCGCTTCGGCGAGTGGCTCGGCAAGGGCGTCGTCTACGCCAAAGACACCGCCAATTTCGTGGCCAACCGCATCGGCGTCTATTCGCTGATGCTGACCATGCGCTCGATGCTGGAGGACGGGCTCACCGTCGAGCAGGTCGACAAAATCGTGGGGCGCCCGATGGGCAGACCCAAGAGCGCGGCTTTCGACACCGCGGATCTAGTCGGACTGGACACGCTGATGCACGTGGCCAAAAACTGCGAAACGTCGCTGACCAGCGACGAAGAACGCGCCGTTTTCGCCATGCCAGACGTCGTTCAGCAGTTGGCCGCCAAGGGCAACCTCGGGCGCAAGACGGGCGGCGGTTTCTACAAGAAGGTCGGCAAGGACATCCACGTCATAGATTTGAAGACGCTCGAGTACCGGCCGCAAGAGAAGGTGCGCTTCGACTCGTTGGGCGCCGTCAAAAACGAAGAAGATCCGGGCAAGCGTCTGAAGCTGCTGATCAACGCCGACGACGTGGCGGGGCGCTTCGCTTGGAAAGTGCTGTCGCGGACGCTCGCGTATTCGGCGCGCCGCTTGGGAGAAATCGCCGACGACGTCGTCAACGTGGATCGGGCCATGCGCTGGGGCTTCAACTGGGACCTGGGTCCGTTCGAGGCTTGGGACGCCATCGGCGTCGCCGAATCGGTGGCGCGCATGGAAAAAGACGGCATTCCGTTGCCGGCTTGGGTGACGGACCTCGCCAAATCGAGCGGTAGCTTCTACGCGGGGGGCGCCAAAGAACCGCGCTTCTTCGACTACCAGACGCGCGCTCAGAAGCCGGTCCCGTTCGGTCCCAGAGAAATCCGCATCGCCGCGCTCAAAGAAAGCGGCAAGGTCGTCAAAGAGAACTTCGGCGCGTCCCTGGTCGATTTGGGCGACGGCGCGTTGGGCATCGAGGTGCACACCAAGATGAACACGCTCGACCCGGACGTCATCGGCATGATGAGCGAAGCCGTCGACGTGGCCGAGAAGGGCTTCGAAGCGATCGTGATCGGCAACGACGGCGAGCATTTCGGCGCCGGCGCCAACTTGATGCTGATCATGATGGCGGCCCAACAAAAGGCTTGGGACCAGGTCGAAAAGATCATTCGTGGCTTGCAGGCGGCGCTGCAAAAGCTGCGTTACGCCAACGTGCCGGTCGTGGCGGCGCCGTTCCAGTACACGCTCGGTGGCGCGGCCGAGGTGGCGATGGCGGCCGACGCCTGTCAGGCGCACGCCGAGACGTACATGGGCTTGGTGGAGGTCGGCGTAGGCTTGATCCCAGCCGGTGGTGGCTGCTTGCGCATGGTGGAGCGCTTTACCGACGAAGCCGCCAAGGTGAAGGGGGTCGATCTATTGCCGTTCATCGGCGAGGCGTCGCTCAACATCGCCACCGCCAAGGTGGCCACCAGCGCCGACGAAGCCAAAAAGCTCCGCTACCTGCGCCCGACCGACGGCATCAGCCTGAACCGCGCGGAGTTGTTGTACGCCGCCAAATGGCGCGCCTTGGGCTTGGCGCGAGCCGGCTACCGCGCGCCGCGCGCCGGCGTGCACAGCGCGGCCGGCTACGACGCGGCGCGCACCATCGGCGCGCGCATCTGGGCCATGGTCGAAGGCGGCTTCGCCACCGACCACGACGCCTTGATCGCGAACAAGCTGGCGCACATCTTGTGCGGCGGCTACGTGGCGGCGGGCACCGAAGTCGGTGACCAGCACTACCTGGACCTGGAGTGCGAAGCCTTTCTGTCTCTGTGCGGCGAGCAAAAGTCGCTCGACCGCATCGGTCACATGCTCATGAACAACAAGCCGTTGAGGAACTAAGCCATGGCCTTCCCGCTGAATGTCGTGATCGCAAGCAGTGTTCGGACGGCGGTGGGGCGCGCCCTGAAGGGCACGCTGCGCAACACGCGGCCGGATGACTTGGCCGGTTGGGCGATGCAGGCGGCCGTCGCCAAGGTGCCGGGCCTCAAGCCCGAAGACGTGCAGGACGTCGTCCTGGGCTGCGCCATGCCGGAGGCCGAGCAGGGCCTGAACATCGCGCGCAACGCCGTGTTCGTTGCGAAATTTCCCAACAGCGTGCCCGGTGAGACCGTCAATCGCTTCTGCGCCAGTGGTCTGCAAGCCATCGTGCACGCGGGGCTGCAGATCCACGCCGGCCTGGCCGACGTGGTGATCGGCGGCGGCGTCGAGTCGATGTCGATGGTGCCGATGGGCGGCAACAAGGTGAGCCTCAACCCGGCGCTGATGGACACCTACCCGGAGTCGTACATCTCGATGGGGCACACCGCCGAACGCGTCGCCAGCCGCTTCGGCGTGTCACGCGCCGAGCAAGACGCGTTCGCGGCGCGATCGCACGAGCGCGCGCTCGCGGCCATCGCTGCCGGCCGCTTCACGGACGAAATCTTTCCGGTCAAAGCTCGGGTGCTCGAGGCCAAGGGCGTGGGCGAAGTCGAGTTCAGCGTCGACGAGTGTCCGCGGGCCGGCACCACCGCCGAGGTGCTGGGCAAGCTGAACCCGGTGTTCAAGCAGGGCGGCAGCGTCACGGCCGGCAACAGCTCGCCGTTGAACGACGGCGCGGCCGCTTCCGTGCTGCTGTCCGACAAAAAGGCGCAAGAATTGGGGGTCAAAGCTCTGGGGCGGCTGCGCGGTTTCGCGGTGGCGGGCGTCGATCCCGACATCATGGGCATCGGGCCCGTACCCGCGATCCAAAAGCTGCTCGCTCAAACCGGCCTGACCATCAAAGACATCGATCGTTTCGAGATCAACGAAGCCTTCGCAGCTCAAGCCGTCTACTGCGCACGCGAGCTCGGAGTTCCCGACGACCGCCTCAACGTCAACGGCGGCGCGATTGCGCTCGGACACCCGCTGGGCTGCACGGGCGCCAAGCTCACCGCCAGCTTGCTGCACGAGCTGCGTCGCAGCGGTGGCCGCTACGGCATCGTGTCGATGTGCATCGGCGGCGGCATGGGCGCAGCCGGCTTGTTCGAAGTCGGTTGAGCCGCGTCAAGAGCGCGGCGCGGAGGAAGCAATGCGAGCGACGCCTGCCGGCGCGGCGGCTTGGATGGCGTCGCACAGCTCCCAGAAGCTGGCTTCTTTGGAGATGACGGGCGCAGTCTCTTCCGCCCGCTCCAGCAAGAGGTCGTCGATGCTGCCCGAGCAGAACAACGCGCCTCCAATACGGCGTTCCGCCAGCAGCGTCTCGCAGAGCGCGATGCCGTCTCCGTCCGGCAGCGTGATGTCGAACACCCCAACGTCGAAATAGCCGCTGGTCGAACGCGCGTCGGCAAAGCTGTGGACCAGCGTGACGGCGTGACCTTGGGCTCGCAGTGATTTGGCGATGGCGCGACCGACGGCGCCGTTGTCTTCCACAAGCAGGAGGTTCAAAATTTCGCGGTTTCCTCCCCCACTGCGGCTGCACGGCGCCGAAACGACGCCGCCCAGTCGGGTGCACCCTATCACCGCGCGAGTACCACGCCCGCGAAAAGTTACGCCCGCAGCGCTAACCGCACGAGATGGTGTAGGTATGCGTGTGGCCGGTCAGGCTCGAGACCTTGTTCGTGATCTGGCCGCCCGCGCGCAAAGCGTCGACCTCACCCTGCGTGAGCTGGATGGTGTGAGAGTGGCCGGTGCCCGCCTCCGGTAGCTGAAACGGCGCGGTGGGGTTCGAGCTGTTGATCAACAGCGTGAGGTTTGCTTCCCCGGCGACGGTGATGTGCGTGTGCCCGCCCCCGGTCGTAGCAGTTTGGGTCATGGTCGCGCCTGCGCACTCGAGCGCAGCGGGAAAGCCGCCGATACCGCCCTCGCCACCAGCGCCACTAGCGCCTCCTGCTCCGCTGGCTCCGCTGGCTCCTCCAGTCTCGCCACCGGCGCCTGCCGCTCCACCCGAGGTTTCACCGGATGCGCCGCCGCCATTTTCTGCGCCACCCCCGCCCGCCCCCGCCTGTCCGGCCTGCGCGCCGCCGGCGGTGCCACCACCGCCCGCAGTGCCTCCGTGTCCGGCCGCGCCTCCGTTGGTGGTTCCGGCCGTTCCTCCGGCGTTCTTGCCGGCGCTGCTTCCGGCGACGCCGTTGCCGCCCTGTCCTGAGCCGGCATGAGTGGTGCCACCGTTGCTGGTGCCGCCACCACCAGTGCCCGCGCCTGCGCCGCCAGCGCTGCTCTCGTCATCGTCACCGCAGGCAGTGGCGACCCCAAGAGCGGTAAACGTCACCGTGAGCACGAGAAAATCCTTGCGCTTGATTACCTCAGCCATCCCAAAAGCTCCTCCCGCTCGCGCCTACATCTGCGAGCCCTGCCTATCTACCAGGCTTCCGCCGCGGGCGCATGCTGGTCTAAGCTCGCCCCTCGTTCTCGCCGTCAGTTGCCGGGCTCCCATGCCCGCCCTGCTCACCTGGAGGAATCGTGGTTCGGAAGCTCGCCTTACAGACGCTTTGGGTCGGATTAGTCACGGTCTCGCTCGCGGCGTGCGGTGGCGCGGCGGTGCCGCAAGAAACGCTGACGGCAGCGCAGGCCTCGGTGAAAGGAGCGGAAGTTGGCGGCGCCAACGAGGATCCGAAAGCGCAGCTTCACCTCAAGCTCGCCAACGAGCAGATCGACAAAGCCAAAAAGCTGATTGAAGACGGCAAGAACGAGGAGGCGGCTCGCCTCGTCGACCGCGCGCAAGCGGACGCCGACCTGGCGCTGGCGCTCGCTCAGCAGTCCAAGGCGATGAAAGACGCCAAAGACGCCGACGAGCAGCTGGGCAAATTGAAGAAGAAGCTGAACCAGTGAGCCAAGGGAGAAACCAACAGATGTCTCGCGCAATGACCTCGCTTTCGTTGTTGGCTCTTCTGGGCGTCGTGGCGTGCGGCGCCACGTTGCCGCCGCAAGAGCTGGTGGATGCTCGCAAAGCCTACGATCGAGCCTCCAAAGGCCTTTCGGCGCAGCTCGCCCCCGCGCAGTTGGACACCGCCAAGCAGGCGCTCGACAAGGCCGAAAAGAGCTTCGAAGACGAAGGCGTCGATCCGCCGACGCCGGATCTTGCCTACATTGCCGAGCGCAAGGCGATGATCGCCGAGGCCACCGCCGGGAAAGTCGCGGCCGAGCGTGACGCCGAAAAGGCGGACAAAATGTTCAAGGACGCCCAGATCGATGGTCTGGATCGGACCAAGGCGGAGCTCAACAAAGAGCGCCAGGCCGGCGAAAAGACCAAAGCCGAGCTCGAGAACGAAAAGAAGGCGCTCAGCGCCGAAAAAGTGGCGCGCGCGGAAGCCGAGCGCAAGGCGGCGGCGGCCCTGGCCAGCTTGAACGAGATCGCCAAGGTCAAAGAAGAAGCGCGCGGCATGGTCATCACGCTGTCGGGTGCCGTGTTGTTCGCGACCGGCAAGTATGAGCTCTTGCCCATCGCCCGAGACAAGCTGGACGAGGTGGCCAAGGCGCTGGTCGACCAGGGCTATAAATCGATCTTGGTCGAAGGCCACACCGACTCGAAGGGCAAAGCTTCCGACAACGACACTTTGTCGCTCAAGCGCGCCGAATCGGTGCGCACGTACCTGGTGTCGCGCGGCATTCCCAGCGACAAAATCCGCGCGTCGGGCCTCGGCTCTTCGCGCAGCATTGCCGACAACTCGACGCCGGATGGTCGCGCCAACAACCGCCGCGTCGAAATCGTCGTCGAGCCGCTGAAGTAGTGGCGGCGGCGGGCGCCGACAAAGCGAGCGTCGCCTTGTCGGCGCTCGAGCGGTTCTACCGGACGCCTCTCGAGCACGAGCTCCAGCGGCACCGGGCAAGCTCCGCCGCCGAGGCGGCGGTACGGCTATTTCACGAAAGCGCGCGCGAGGTGCCGGCCTACGCCGACTTCTTGCGCGAAGCCGGCTTCGACGTAGCGATGGTGAAAGCGCCGGCCGACTTTGCGACCGTGCCGTTAGCTACGAAAGAGACGTACCATCGACGTCACTCGCTGGCGGCGCTGTGCCGCGGCGGCGA
>Ga0068855_100002521_pt1 | contig 22562 bp, 17 predicted proteins | sample KBSCornC52_FD_66592 | JGI IMG/M metagenome (GOLD analysis project Ga0068855, IMG submission 66592) | Corn rhizosphere microbial communities from Kellogg Biological Station, Michigan, USA - KBS Corn C5-2 | ecosystem: Host-associated > Plants > Roots > Rhizosphere > Soil ...
CGCGTGACGAGGCTGAAGCGGCCGAGGCGCAACATCTGGGTGTGCGGGTTTCGGTTGCGGCCGATGCGGCGGATGCATACTTCCAGGCCCGCGGCGATCAGGCGCGGCTCGCCATAGCAGAATCACAGGTTGCCACCAACGCCCGCCTTCTCGATCTCGTTCGTCTACGGGTTTCGCGTGGCGCAGCGGCAGAGAAGGAGGTAGCGCAAGCGGAGGCGCTTCTCGCCGATGCGCGTGCCACGATTCCGACGCTTCGTATCGCGCTCGAAGCGCAATTGAACCGATTGGATGTCCTCATGGGCGCCCCGGCGGGCACCTACGCCGCGGAACTATCCAACCCAGCAGAAATACCCGCTGCTCCGGCGATTGCACCGGGCCAGAGCGCCGCCGATCTGCTACGCCGCCGCCCGGACATCATGGCCGCCGAGCGGCGGTTGGCGGCTGCCAACGCTCGCATTGGAGTAGCAGTGGCCGAGTATTATCCCAAGGTATCGCTCTCGGCCTTGTTAGGTTTTGAGAGCCTCGGCGCCGGGCGGCTGTTCAGCGGGGAGAGCTTTCAACCGGAAGCGACCGCGGGGTTGCGCTGGCGCCTCTTCGACTTTGGCAGGGTCGATGCCGAAGTCGCGCAAGCCAACAGCGCCAACGCTCAGGCGCTTTTGCAATATCGGCAGACTGTGTTGCGAGCGACCGAAGAGGTCGAAAACGCATTCATGGCACTTGCTCAACTCGAGCTGCAATCCCGTGAGCTAACCACCGAAGTCGACGCGTTGAGCCGCGCTCGCGACGCATCTCAAGAGTCGTACCTCGCCGGCGCTAGCAGCCTGACTGACGTCCTCGATGCCGATCGCCAATCACTCGCTGCCCAGGACGCGCTCGCTCGCACTCGCGCCGACGCCGATCGCGCCGCGGTGATGTCCTTCCGGGCGTTGGGGGGCGGCTGGTCGTCGTAGGAACTGGTGCTGTTCGCCAGCTGTCAGAAGCGGCCCGCGAGTCGCTCGCGCGCTCCTCTGCGGAGCGGACTGCGAGGTCGGCAACGGCGCGTATGTCTCATGGCCAGATCGCTTCCAACAGAGCGGCAAGGTGCGCGCCGCCAGCGGTGAGTTGCGTCTTCTTGATCGAAGTCATACGCGTGGAATAGCCGCTGGGCAAAGTGGCAGGCCAATGCTGCCCGCTACGGGAGCCGAACGTCACACCCTGATAAGCTGATTTGGCTTTACCCAGCGTATCCGTGGCCCAACTCGTCGACCATGTCATGATGTCTCCTGACGTGGCCGGCACGGCGTGGGCGCGAGTGACCCACGCAGCCGTGATTTTGGTCTGTTTGAGCGAGGCCGGGATGGCATCCCATTTCGCGTGCAACTTCACGCCACTCACCATCAGGTCGTTGCCGCCGGTTGTAAATGTCGCCGGATCGAAGCCGGAAGTATCCGGATTGACCCGTTTGCCTGCCGCGCTCAGATAAACCGTACCCACGTGCAATGGCTGATGCACATCGCCGACATAGTGCGCAAGAGCCAGCAGCGCTTCGTGCTTGTCTTTGAAGCTGAAGGGCGACGGCACAGTATCGCCTTTGAGGAAGTGTACCGCAGCGGTTATGGCGGCAACGATGTCGTCGTCACGCGTCCCTACGAGGCCGAGCTTGAATTTCTGCTGGGCGACATTCACGTCAGTGTAGTGATACTGCTTGTTACAAGCTTCCTCACCCGGTTTCACGACACAACTGGAGTTGCGCTGCACGAAGTCCGACATCTCCGCTTCACCGGCGGTCGTCTCGAACACCTTGCACTCCGGAAACCTGCCTGCCCCGTTGTAAACAAAGGTCTTGGGATCAACGCCCTTGGCACAGTCAGCCCAGACAGCCGCGTCCGCCAGAGTCAGGCCATTGAGAATGGCTTTCACCTGCGACTCCGCGTTCGTGCCAGCGATGAGTCGATCGGCAAGCGCGCCGACCGTGTGGTGCCCATCCGGGCCCCAGGCGTGTGACACCTGGCATACAAATGTCCCGACAATGCAGGCGATGACAATTCCTTTCGATCGGCGAGCCATAGGCGTAATGTCCCTCGGTACCTGCTGTCAGTAACATAGTACGCTGACAGCGCACCGCCCGTCACGTTCCAAGGGCGCCGGCGCAAGCTGAACTCGCCAATCCGTGAGCGCCGTGTCACCTGCCAGTGCTCTGCGTGCCGACCTCGTAATGTACCGTACGCTGCGGTCCGCGTGCGAGTAGGGTAACAATGTAGGCGCCAAGGTTGAATGTTGTATTGAATGTTTCTTCCGCGCCCCGCGTGTTGAAGCCCTTTACAGCCCGGGAAGCGGCGCGAGCGCTGGCCACTCCCAGCTTCACGAACAGCATGACGTCGGCGTGCCTGGCACATGCCGTGCAGCGCCGTCGCTGAATTCCGCGATGCTCATTGACTCGCTCGGCGTCGTCGATCTGGCTGACCCGGCTCCGTACGATATGTTGAGTCAAAGGGTCGGCTCGAGGGACTGCACGAGCAGCCAGTGCCTGGTTGCGACGCTGCAAGCGGTTAGCACGATCAGACCCTTCGTGCGAACCATCGATTTCAACCAGACGATAACCGGGCGGGAGGATTCGCGAGCGACGTGACGGAATCCTATACAGTCTTTGGTTTGGTCGATGGCGTGTCCGGGGAAGGAGACAGCCTTCTATGGAATCATCGGTACCCTCTCGGTGAATAGAGTGTCAGCGCCGGAGCCAGGGACCTTCGCGTAGCTGGCGGCAGGCATTGCGAGTCCCGGTCTCGCGCGCCAGAGGCGGAAAAGTTGGCCACGAATATGGCCACCAGATAGACGAGTTGCCTTGCGAACAGTGATTGCTCTTGGCCGCTGCCGATGATCCCAATTTCTTGGTGACCGTCCCGAAACTGCAGTAAGATTTGCGGCAGTGCGCCCGTATCTGCAGGTCGCGGTCTGCAGTGTTGGTGACTCCACGGAAGTCCCATCGCGTCAGACGGAGAACCCATGAGAATTGGAATCGCGGTGTGGCTTGCCTCGGCGTGCTCGATTCTGTCCGGTACGCCCATGGCTCAGGAGTTACCGTCCCAGAGTCAGGGCCTGTATCGACTGCCGTTCGCGGACGGCGTCGCCGTCAGAGTTTTCGACGACTTCGCGACGCATCGCCCGCGCGGACGTATCGACCTGTTTGCAGTCGAAGGCCGCGAGCCCTATCGGGTCGTGGCCGCTGCCGACGGCCGCATCGTGGCCATCCAAGACGGGTACAGCGAGCAACAGTCCGGCCGCGCGGCCGCTGATTGCCACAACAACTACGTGTGGATTGCGCATGCAAACGGGGAGTGGACGAACTATTCCCATCTTGCCCACGACTCGGTGACTAAGGGCGCCAAGCTCAAAGTGGGTGACTTCGTCAAAGCCGGCGCCTATCTGGGGAATGAGGATGCAATCGGCTGCGCCATGCTGAAGCACGTTCATTTCGAGGTCGCTATACCTGACAGCAAGAGTCCGATCGACAGCGGAGGCTTCCTCAACGACAACGATGGCGAGAAACGGGAACGAAATCCTCGCTTCTGCGGTGTTGCTGGCGGGACTGTCGTAAAGGGAAACACCTATCGCGCCGCGCCGTGTTGAGAGACACCGTTCTTCCTTGTCATCGATGCAAGAGAAGATTTCGTCTATGTTGCGGATGTGCAGAGCGACTCGATTGGCGGGCCAGCGAACGCCGCGGCATGCGATACGTTCGCGGTCCCAGGTGGCGGTTGATGAGACCTGCGGATGGTCTGGGTAGGGTTGCGGCGGCTGTCTTTCGGGTTTGCGAGCGACTCTGATGCGGAAGCTATTGATGTGGTTGATCAGAATCTATCAAGTCAACTTGTCGCCGTATAAGGGGTTTCGGTGCGCATACCATACCCATACGGGGCGACGAACCTGTTCAACTTTCGGTTTCGCCGCGGTTGAAAGGCATGGCGCCGTCGTAGGTTTACTGCTGATACAGCGGCGGTTGCGGAAATGCGCTCAGGCGGCCGACATCGCCGGCGTGCGCCCCCGAATCCCTGCGCAGCAGGCAGGACATTGCGATTTGCCAATTGGCGAATGTGATTTCGGACATGGATGCCATGCGTCGGACGCGCTCGAGTGCGTTCCCAACGATGATGGTGGATGCACCGAACGTGTATGGAAAAGTCTACGTCGAAAACGCCGGAATTCGCGTGTGTAAGATCGACTCTCCTGCCTGGTCGCAAGGTTAAATGACTCTTTCGATCGCCACGATCAACATTACCCATGTCGCATCCCATCAAATCGGTCCTGCCCGTTCTGCGAAATCTCGACGGCGCGAATCTCTTGCCCGACGTTTTCTCTGTAATTTGCACCACTTCGGGATGGCCCGAACCGGTAGACGACGGAATCGGCCTGTGGGAAGTCGAGCATCCGAGCGAAGGAATCTCGCTCGTCCTCGACACAGTAACGAAACCGACTACGTTGATCGGTCGATTGGTTCAGGATGACGCCTACGAGGCTGATGCTCTTCTCGAGAGTGCGCTTCGTCAAACATTCGATTTGAGCTTTGAACAGGCGCTGACGGCACTACGTGAATGCTTTTCCTCCCCCATCACCGAGGGAACCTACGAGCCGCTTTATGAGTGGCGGTTCGCTCACTTTCAGGGCCTGCGCTCGGTGATTGCGCTCGAGCAGACTGAGTACGACCCGATCATGGGTGTGCAGCTCGTGGTTGTCCTGCAGCCGCTTCCTCCCAAACGGCATCGATCGGCGATTACCTCAGAGTGGTAGTCACGAGCCGTTTCGCTGACCGCCACCATGATTGAGCGATAGCGGCAGATCCACCTAATCTGATCGCGACCTTCACCGCTTCTCTTACGAGGACTCCTCTCCCGTAGGGTCATTTGACGTATTGCGCGCGTTGACAAGCAAGGTTCATCGCGCCGGGTGCGCAATCAGCCGGCTTTCGTCAGAAACCAGACGCGAGCGCCAAGAGGGTGCCGAGCGGTATGGACTGAATGCCGGCTCAAAGTTCGGGTGTCTCTGCTTCGCCACAACACGGAAGGGCACCACCGCTGGATGTCCAGTTGCTCCCCTTTCGAACGTCGTATCTGGTGAACCTGCCGTTTTGGCTCGATTCATAGATTGAAAAGTATTGTCGCGCCAGAGACCGGCGCCCGCCACACATGGACATGACATCGCGAGCCCCTTCGATAGCCATCTGCCTGACGAGTCACGACCGGACCGATTGTGCAAAGATCAATCAAGAGATCTTCAAACTCAATTTCCGTACACCCTTTCGAATCGTGCATGCCTCCTCGGGTCCGCAGAAAGAGCCTTACCTTGAAGATGGCTTCGTCTGGTGCGAGCCGCAACCCATCAACACCGGCGCGGTCAATCTGATCCAACGTTCGTTCGAGCTGGCGTGCGAACGGTTCGCTCCGGACTACCTGGTCCACCTCGAAGCGGACACATGGATTCTGGACGAGGGAGTGATTTTGCGCTTCGTCCACGAGATGGAGCGCAATCCGCATCTGCTCCTCGCCACGAGCGCCTGGTTGACCGTTTCGCGCTGGCGCCGCGCTCGGTACGCCATTCGCGCAGCGTTGGAGAAACCGTGGGCCCTCCTGAAACATCGCTTCGATATCAGCGACTTCTCGACGCAATTCTTTATCGTGCGGAATGATCCGAAAGTTCTGGGCTGCATCCTCGACATTCCCGCTAGCGGGAAGCGGCGGGTGGAGCGGCAATTCTTCGATGCCTACTTGAGCCGGTTCGGTCTCGATACTGTGCTACGCATGCGCGAGCGGGAGCCAGTTCACCCGCATAACCGGCAGATGTGCGAAGCGCTCGCTCTATACTGCCAACACTGGCCGGCCCGGGGCACAGCCGAACCCCGTACACTGGAGGACTGGCAGCTCGCCGGTCCCGACCCGATCGGCAAGAAGGAGGCGTTGCTGAAGTTTCCGCAGATTCGCCGCGGAGCGGCCATACAGCGCCTTCTCAGGGCGACTTCGTTCGACTACTACAATCCCGGCGCCAGCAGAACCTGACGTTCGCTGGAGAAAAATTGCAGCACACGATAATGCTCAATTCAGACCCAGTTCCAACTTGAAGACTGTGCCTGAGCCGGTCGATCCACCTGAGCCGGTCGTCCCATACAAACTTCCGTCGCTGGCCTGCAGCAAAGCCCCGCTGGGCCCTGTACCGTCGCTCGGCCCGGTACCGAAGGAATACAACACCGTTTCGGTTCCGTCCGAAGTGATCTTGTAGAGCGTGCCGCAGCCATTGACTGACTTGCAGTTTGGAGTGGAGCTCCCCCCTGCGGCTGTAGTTCCGTAGAAGTTGCCGTCACTGGCCAGCACCAAAGCTCCGGCCGGTTCCTGGCCGTCTATAGGACTCGCACCAAACGAATACAGCAAGGTTGTAACACCCGAGGGTGTGATCTTGAACACGGTGCCACAGCCGTTGGGACAGGTTGCACTCGGACTGCCTCCGCCTGAGGTTGTGCCGTATAGATTGCCGTCGCTTCCTTCGATCAGAGAAAACACAGATCCGGAGTGCTTTATTCCAATGCTTCCAATAATGGCTACCCCAGTCGGTCCCGCGTTTGGGACCACTTTGAACACTGCGCCGGAGTCATCGGCTCCATAGAGAGTGCCATCACGTGTCTGGACCAGGGAGGATTCCACCACCGATCCGTACGCGGTCACGTTGACGTCCTTCTCGTCCCCACCCGCAATACTGAGCGAAAAGAGATTGGAACCGTAGACGGTTCCATAAAGAAAGCCGTCGCGAGCTTGAATCACGCCGCCCTTCATCGGGAAGTCACCGCCATCCACCATGAACCAAGCGTAGACGTCGGATTCGGTGCCGTCTGGGCTGATCCGATACACAGAACCGCTGATGTTGCCACCGACTCCACTGCCGTTCGTGGTTCCGTAGAAATTGCCGTCGTTCGCCAGGATAAGACCCGCGGTGGTGCCTCCGACGAAATCGGTAGCAGAGGTGAAGGAGTAGAGCGTCGTTTCGGCGCCCGAGGTTGTGATTCGAAAGACGGCCCCGGTTGTCGTTCCGTAGAGGCTGCCATCCAGACCCTGAACCAGGGAGCCGTTTGGAGCGCCAAGGCCGTCCGTTCCATTAAATGAGTACAGAGTGATTGCCCTTGCCGCGCACGTTACCAAGATGTCCGTAATGGCGGCGGTGCCGACCGTACCCGAGCCGTTGTTTACCGAACACGTTTGCGCGGGCTTTGTTGGCTGTGTGCTGACAGTTACCGAATAAGTCGTTCCGGAGTCAATAGTAGTCGGAAATGTGGCCACACCATTCGCGCTAATCGACAGGTCATTGCCGCTATTGACCTGAAGAACGAGACCGGTCCCGGACAGCCCAGATACCGTCACACTGATGGAATAGGCCACCACATGGGAAGGAGGAGTGCTCGAACCGCCGCATCCGACTACCAGAGTTGTACAACTTGCCAACGCCATGACTCGCATGAGTGGATGACGAGCAATTCTTGCGTTCGGTTGTTTCACGCCAGTCGCTTCCTATCGATGTGGACGTACGCGTTACGTTCAGTATGCGATCTTTCGGAGTTGTTTTTCTCTATTCGTTAGACCTTGGCCGGCTGGCAATTATTCCTGCGGGAACAGACACATCATGACCGTGAGAACCCATCCTGACCGTTGCCCATGATTGGGTGTGGCACGCCGATGTGCTCGCCCCCCCCCCTCACTCCCGCGGACACGCCGCGAGTCTCGCACTGAGCCATTCGGCACAGCATGGGGCGCAAAGTCCCGGTATGTTCTGCGACTCCTGGACCGGGAAACGTCATGAGTGCCGTTCGGATATTTCGCGATGCTGCTGTTTTTGTCTACCAACATCTGGATGAAGCGATCAGCGTCGACCAGATCGCTGCCGGAATCGGCACGTCAACGACAACACTGAAACGTGTCTTTCAGGCGGCGACAGGAACCTCGCCCGCGAGATTTGTGCGCCGATTGAAGATGGAAGCAGGGTTCCGCTCGCTCCGTGATCGCGAGCGTTCAGTCCTCGAGGCAGCGCTCGCAGTCGGGTTCACCGACCACTCCGCCTTTTCCAGGAGCTTCAAGCGGGCGTTTGGATATCCACCGAGTGCAGCCCGGGACAAGGTGCACATCCAGCGCGAGCTCGAGCACATTGTGCTGGCTCAACCTGATTTCGTCGAGTTGAAGGCAATGCAGCTGCAATGCGTGACGGCTCAAGGTCACTACTTCGAATGCGCGTCACGGGCGTGGACTGCGCTTCAGAGTCGAATGGATGCTGTTGGTATCGAAGCCGAACGCAATCATGTGTGGGTTGGGCTCGCTTTGGATGATCCACATGAGGGTGATGTCTCGGCAGAGTGTGTCAGATTCGTTGCTGCCGTCGAGGGTGTGAACGCTAACCTCGGTATTGAGCACCGAACGACCCCGGGTGGCCTGCATGCGAGATTTCGCTTCGCGGGCAAGCTGGCGAATCTCGGGTTGGCCTATCACTACATTTACGGTGCGTGGCGCAGCAGCACATCGTTCCGTCTCGGAGACACGCCGGCTTTGATGCTATTTGCAGACTGCCCTGTGTCAGGACCAGACGCCGAGAGTGTCATGATTTGTGTCCCGGTCTACGATCATTGATGTGGGGCTTCACAGCTGTTGTCGTTCAGCCGACTTCCGTGGGGGGCGGTGCGGATGAATGGAGTGATGATGAGATCGGGCACCTCGTCTCGATTGCATTGGAGGCATTCGGGACGGAGTAAACACGCATCCAATTCAACGAGGTGATGCTGACTCTGTTCGAAAACATCGCTGGCCTTGAAACCTTGTTACACACCACACCGTGCAGTACCTCTAATTTCGGTTATGCAGCGACTGACAGGCAATGGCACCATCGTCGGGCTACTGCTGCTACGACGTGTGCCCACGCCGCCGATACGAACGCGGTCTGCTCCCGAATCCTGACGCACCCGTCAGGACACTGCGATCTGCCAATCGGAGACTGTGTTTTCGGGCATGGATGCCATGCTTCCGATGTACTCGGCTGCGCTCCCTGCGACGCTTGCTGATGCACCGAACGCACGTGGAGAAGACTGCGTCGGAAGCGCGGGTCGCCACGCGGGTGAAACCGGTTGGGGCGAAAAACATCGGCCACCCCAATCCTGCCCCACCGCAAACTCCCCAATCTTTTGGTGGCCGCAGGAGAACTGCAGTAAAATCGCACTCGACGCGCTCGTAGCTCAGTTGGATGGAGTGGCAGCCTCGCCAAGGAAAGGATTTAGGCAATGCGTCCGGCGGATTTTTCGACAGTTCAAAGACCATCACAAAGAGCTGGGAACGTTGCGCGTGGCGACGGGTTCGGGGACAGCTCGAATCCGCGCCGATTGTCGGAACTCGACGCCCTTCGGGGGCTCGGCGCGCTCATGGTCGTTGGTTATCACTACACCACTGACTATCGATGGCCCTACGGGCACACCATGCCGGTTTCCTTTTACGTGCCATGGGGCTTTCACGGGGTACAGCTGTTCTTCGCCATATCCGGGTTCGTCATCTTCATGACGCTGGCACGTACGCGGCGCCCGCTCGACTTTATCGTTTCGCGATTCTCGCGTTTGTATCCGGCGTACTGGGTGTCAATGCTCCTGACCACCGCAATCGTATGGGCCGCTGGGTTTGACGACCAGAAGGCGAGTTTTCTGACCTTCGTTGAGAACGTACCCATGATCCAAGGTGCTTTCTCGCGTATCAAACAGGTCGACGGTGTCTACTGGACGTTGGCGGTGGAGCTCTGTTTCTATGGCTGTATGTTTGGACTATTTCTGGGCAGGATGCTCGAGAAGATCGAGCCGATTCTCATCCTCTGGATCGGCCTGAAATGGCTCGGGCTCGCGGTCCATTTGCCGCACTCATTGTCTTTCTTGGTGGTTCAGAGTCACATCCCCTTCTTTGCCATCGGGATTTGTTGCTACCGGCTCATGACCAAGGCAATCGATTGGCGCTGGGCTGCAATCATCCTGACCCTTGCGACTGTTACCGTGTTCTGTGTCGACTCGATCGAGATGGGGCTGGTTGCCTGCATCACGGCTGCCATTTTTCTCTTGATTGTTACTGCAGGTGCAAGTTGGTTGCGAGCGAAGCCGCTCATATGGTTTGGCACGATCTCTTACACGCTCTATTTGCTCCACGGGAACATCGGCTCGACCATTATCCGCAACTTCGAATTGCGGCACATAGACTCCAACATCGCCGTAGCGGTGGCGGCTGTCAGCTCCATCACGCTTGCCACGGCAATGACGATATGGATCGAGCAGCCGGCAATGAAGTGGATCCGAGACCGATATCGCGAACGGGCATTTGCGACTCAACAGCTCAGCGGCAGTGTCCCGTAGACAGAGCTTCGCTAGCTGAGTGGCATGGGGTTCGCAAAGCAGGGCTCGCTCCCGGTATTTGTGGGTGAGAATATCCCTGTCTCCGGACGAGACATGGATGGTGTTTCCGTTGCGCACGAGTGCAAGGACGATGTCGGGTACAAAGCCTTCGGGTTGTGGGTATATTTCCGTGCGAGCGCCTGGACTGGGTCCGTCAGTTCACTTCCGATTGCATGGGCGCGGTGATTGCGGAGGTGGTCAACGGAAGAGTCATTGCCATCGCGAACGTTCGCGGCATATTTGATCGGAGAGTGGTGGCCTGTGGTGGACACGTAGCTCCCTGACCTTCGCCCGCGGATTGGCCACTAGATACGAAAGATGACCTCCGCCAATCCTCTCGCCAACCGCACCCTTCCCGATCTATGGTAACGCTCAGGAAAGTCCAGCAAGGTAGCGCCTGACGCGCTTTTAGCTCAGTTGCATAGAGTGGCAGCTTCAGACAGCATCATGGATGCCATACGATTTGTGACTTCGATCGCGGTGCCCGGCCTTTGCGCCCTGGTGGTGACGCTGAACTGGGTCTACGTTTGCATGGGTCGAGCTAACCGTAAAAAAGCGGTTCCTCGCCACGTTTCGACAGTGCCCCTCGCTTCCATAGTGCTTGCACTCCTCTACGCCGTCCTTCCGTTGCCATCGACCGATAGGAATTGGATTTGGGTCCTTCCACTGGTGGACGTAGGCAATTGGAAATTGGTGGTGGCGACACGTCGCTCTCGCTAGACGACCGCCCCCGATCCTCTCCCCGCCGTCGTGTCACCCAATCATTGGTGACACTGCGGAAACTGCAGTAAAACCGCAGCCCCCGCGCTCGTAGCTCAGTTGGATAGAGTGGCAGCCTCCGAAGCTGCAGGTCGCTGACTGGTTGGGCGTGAAGTCACTGGATTCTTTCGGGAACCACAGCTGCGATCACGCTGGTCGTCCGATGTGAATTGCATGCGACCTCTACCATTTCTCTCAGGAGAATGCTGCTTCGGGTTGCGGCGGGTTCAGCAGGTGGCTCTACTGTGCAAGCGCGCGCAGTCGGCGGATCAATACAGGCAGACGTGCTTGACTCGCCGCATCACCTGGCAGATGGGCTGGCAAGGCTTCGAGGAAATTGTCATCTTGCAGCAACGCTCAGAGTTGAGCGACAAGATATTCGCGAAGTTGGAGAGGGGCCTCACGAATTTCCTTGCTTAGTTCGGGCCGTCCATCCACCACGGTAATGATGTCCTCGAGATCGTGACTAGCGAGAAAATCGCCGGCGCCGCGACCGTAGAACGCCTCCAATTTTGTGCCGAGAAACGTTGGCGGCGAGATTAGACGGATCTTCCGACCGCTCGGTAGCGACACTTGTACCGCTGTGTGTATCGCTTCGGCGTACCACCGATTACCGAAGCCAAGAACACTTTCATCTGTCGGCATGACGTCGAGGAGAGCACTACCGACGATCCAGCGACATATAGGCGCATCCGGGCTGCGATCGTGTCTAAATCCTCCGCTTTCAAGTTGGCGCTCCAACGCATGATATTCAGTCAGCGACAAAATCTCGACGATCGCGTCTACGTCCTTCGTTACTCGCACTGGCGGAGCCGCAGTTTCCGTTATCAGAAGTCCCGTAACGCAGCCACCCACAAACACGAACTGCTGGCAGAGCGGCCCTAACGCCTTCACGACCGATTCGAGCAAGGGTAGGTTTGGATCCGTCGTATTCATCTGAATTTGTCGCTCAAGAGTTGGCTTGCGATCTGACGTTCGCGTGCCGACCCACTCCGCAGTGCGTCAAAGAGCGCGAGACATTCATAAAGCGCAGGATCAGCGCGCGCTGCCCGTGGCACTGTGGGATATAGTGGATATAAGGCCATGCCGCGTCGATCGCCGGATGGGTCGGGCCACACTGGCGGAAGCTCATCCGGCTGAGATACTAGTGTCACGAGCGGAGGTGCAGCGTAAGCGGTCGGCACACCTCGGGTAACAGCTCCGAACGTTGCGGGAAAGGCGTACTTGGCTCCATGCAGCAAGAACTCTTTCAGAGCCGCTTTCGTTGCTTGGAGATGATCACTGGCCACATTGACCAGGCGCGCCGCCATCGCCCGTCCTACGCTCGCATGCACCTCGGATGCGGATATGGCCAGCTGCTCCGCCAAGGCGCCGAAGGGTAGGACTCTGCCGCTTGAGACCAATAGCTTTAGTAGCACGACTACATCCTGCGGCTTTAGGATAACTTGCGGATTATTAACGCGTTTCACGGGTATATTCGCTATTTGCGAATAGCGAATATACCCTTCACGTGCCCGCCCGGCAATGTCGGTTATGGTAGTGGCCATTCACAAGCAGCGAGCAGCCCACCGGTGAGCGATGTGCCAGCGGATCCAGAGACGAAATCCTCCCACTACGGTATGGATTCCGGAAGACCGCCGACGCAGACGTATCGAGAGGGCGACTTCGGGGCCTTCACTTCGCAAATCGACTGTCCACGAGGCACGCGTGGCGGCCGCGCGATACGCATTGTCCCCCACGCACGTCTTGCCGATCTGCGGCTCTGAGTCGAGCCGCAACGTGACTCCGCAGTGGAGCACGTTGGTCACGTCTGACTGGTAGAGTTTTAGTTAAGGTCGGGCCGCATTCCATGTTGGAATGCCAATCGGGATCAGGTCAGTGAGCAGACGGGTTTGCCAGAACGGCCTGTTGGTACTTCAGGCAGAGTAGCTTGAGGTACTGAAGGTTGCGTTCGTGGGGATCTGATCGACGCTGACACTTGCATCGCTCTCACTACTCAAGACCCCGTGACCGAACCTCCCGGCATTGGCACCGACGGCCGGGGCGAAAGCCGGGTGGAGGAGATCGTCGAGGCATTGGAAACGCTGTATACCGACACCGAGAGAAGGAAACGCATCGGTATCCGCAGCGCCCAATGGGTACTGAAGCATCGACGGACGTGGCGCGAACTGCCACCTTGCTCAAGGACCATCTGCTGACATTGGTGTGATTCAGCCTCACCCGTGCCGCTTTTCTTACGAGATTTGCAGTCGACTTTCCACCGAAGGCGCCGCCCTGCGAGCTGTCTACTGCAGCACGACGTCCCGGAAATAGTTGCTGCCGCTGTAGGAGTTACTCGGAAAGGAGCCAGGCGTCGTGTTCAACACGCCACCATTCTTGAGCGCTTGTACGGGAGCATTGGGAGGCAGCGCCGAACTGAGGCCACCCACAGTGGTCACGTAGTAGCTGTTGGCGTTGACAGACACCACGTAGGTACCTGGTGGCAGACTGAGGGGTGTTGCAAGCGTGGCCTGCTGCCAGCCACCGGAACCGGGTTGATTGGGTCCCGGCTCGTCACCGAATGAGACCTGTTCCAGCAACGCACCGGCACTGCTCCAGATCCGACCGATGTGGCAAGCTGGGCTGGGCTGCGCGGTGAGGCAGCCCGTACCCACGGTTTCATCCGGCGCCCGGTAATAGCGAATGGCGGTGATCGTTATGGGCTGTGAGGCCTGAAATTGCGTGCCCAGCTCGTAGGGCACATTGTCAGTGTTGTCCGGGTAGGCAGGAGTCTGGGTGGTAAAGATCGTGTTTTGATTGACCGGACTGACATTGAGCGTGACGCGATAGGTCGTCGCCGGCAGATCGGCGCGCGATATCGACACTGTGCCCATGTAGAGGCCGGGGGACATTCCGGTCGTCTCAACGGAAGTACCAATGACCTGCCCTGCTCCGGAGCCCGACAACGTGGTAGGCGTTATCCAGGGCACATCGGCGGTCGCGGTGAAAGCATTCCCGGGGTTGTTGCCGTTGTAGCTGATGGTCACATTTTGCGGTACGGGATCGCCCGCGCCCGCCACGGCTGAGAAATGCAGCGAGTCCGAATCGAGCTCGATTGGATTGGTCTCAAACCAGTAGATTTGATAGTGATTCAGCGGAATGTTGGCGATTGGGTTCGTGGCCAGGCCGGCCACCGGCCCATGCTGCACCACTTTTACTTCATTTACTTCATTCACCGTCGGATCGGTGTCGAGCGTGGCCAACTTGTAGTAGCCGCTGGTGCTGCCGGGCAGTTTCAAGGAAAAGGTGTAGGTGCTCTGGGAGCTGAAACTCCATATCAGCGCGGCCATGTAGTTGGGGCTCTTCTGTACGGCGTACGACCGGGTATCGCTGTTCATGCCGGATGGAGTCAATTGGGGCCCTTGCATGGCGTTGATCATCCGCATGGCGTGGAACGCGGGCCGCATATTGCCGTCGAAATCGAACAGGCCGAGGTGCTGAGGGCTGCCATCCCAGACGCCGGCCATGGTCCTGGCGCCATTGACGGACATGAACTTCAGAAATTCACCCTCGTAGACGCGATTGTCATGTATTTGATAGTAGGCGGACATGCTGAGGCCCTCCTTGGAGAACAGACTGGTATTCTCCAGAATGAGGGCCGGTTGGAAGTTGGAGTCGGGATTCGGGTTACCCAGTTCCATGTTCCATTCGGACAGGAAGGTCTGGGTATTGTTCAGACCGGCTGACTGCAAGTCCTTCCGAATGGTCGCGGCATCACTTCCGGCTTGATTGCCATAGGAGTGCCAGGAAAAGAAATCCAGCGGAACCTGGCCTTGGGCGGCGGCATATATCAGCGCGGTACCGATTGGACTCGAGTCGCTCATCAGTGCCGGTCCCCCGACTTTTGCGGTTGGATCCGCGTTGCGGATCGCGTTCGCCGTTGCGGCGTAGTAAGGGATGAAGTCCGAAGTGGCCGGGTCCGTCGTCCAGTGGAATTTGTAGGGACAGCCCCCATCTTCGCCCGCATCCGGCTCATTGCCGATTTCCCAGTATTGGACTGCGAACTTCGCCTTTACGTGTTGTACCAGGCTTTGAACCAGCGTCGACCAATCGCCCCAGTTGCCACTGGTGGGAGTGACAGTGTCCTGATTGATGGGGCCGAAGATGAGTGCCGGCTTGAAATCAATGTTGGCGATCGGAGTGGCGCCGGTTGCAACGATCTCGGATAGAAACGCATCCATCTGCTGCCAGTTGAAGTTGGGAGGGCCATTCGGATCCATGTTGTAGTATTCCTGCAGGAACACGCGGATGAATTTGGGATGCAACTCGTGCAGGGCCGAAATATAGGGAGCGATCATGGGACCCGACCAAAGCCCACCCTGGCCCAGGGAATAGGCTGTCCAATCGAGGGTCCCGCTGACGGCATTCTGATCGATGGAGATCGTTTCCTGGCCGGGAGCCGTATAGCTGGCGGAAGTCACAGCGCTATCCGCCATGCCGCTCGCGTAGGCAATGGCTCGGACCGTCGTGCCCAAGCTGACCGTGAAGGGGACCGTATAGACAATCCCCGAGGTTTCTGAGGGGGTCGAGCCATCGATGCTATAGCGAATGGAAGCGCCGTTCGTCGTGGTCGCGAGCGTTATCGACGGCGGCGACGTATAGACACCGCCCGCTGGCGAGAACACTGGCGCGACCACTTGATTCGCGCTGCCGGGTTGAAAGATGACGTCACGGTAGTAGTTCGTGTTGTTATAGCTGCTGGTAGGGAACTGTCCCGCCGGGCTGGTGTAAACACCGTTTTGTTTATCAGCAACACTCGAGATCGTGCCGTTGCCGACCACCCCGGCAAGCCCACCACCGGTGGCTCCATAGGCCGAGATGCTGTTGACCGACACCACATAGGTGGTGTCGGGCGCGATGTTCAGTGGAGCGGGCAGGGCCTGTTGCTGCCACCCCGAGTCGGTTTCGTTTGTAAACGTCACGGTGGCCTGCAGCGCCCCGTCGGCCGCCCAGATATGTCCGGTGTGCACTCGGGTGGGGTCGGTCGAGGTGTCGCCCGCGACTTTATAGAAGCGGATGGCACTGATCTGTCCGGCCTTGGTGGTGGAGAACTTCATCCCGAGCTCGTACGGGCCGTCGGTGCCCGTGACAGAGGGCGCCTCCGTGCCGAGGACTGAAAAGGTTTGCGCCTGGGCGGCCGCGGGAAGCAGAAGCCAGGTCAGAAAGAGGAGACTGGTCGTGCGCGCCAGGCGCGCGAGGTGCGAATTCAGTGAGTGGGCTCGGACAATCCAGCAGGCTGTCATTATTTGCAATCCCTATGACGTGACGCGCGGTAATAGTAATAGGTAGACGCAGCCCGAGGGGGAGCTCCGCAGTCACGATGCCCAACGGGTCGTCGCGCGGGATCAACGGTTTGCCGCGCTAGGAAGTCGTCGTTGGAAGGACGCTAGGTGAGCGGACGAAGCGTGCCACGAATCGCGCAACCGACCTCAACTCGCAGCTTCGGCATCTCAGGAGAGCGAGGACTCGCGACAGGGATGCTTCGCGTTAGTCGGTCTTATCCTCGGAGCGTTGGTAACGCTGATTTTCCTCCATGTCCACGCAATGGGCTGCGGGTCTTGGCCGCCAGTGAGTGGTAGCGAATCGGGTGCCACTGAGCTACGAGGGTTGGGTCTCATGCGCCGGTGTCTTCGTGCAATCGACGTGGTCACCGAGTGACCACTTGCCGTCGACACCTGACACTGCGTACTCCAAGCTGAATGCCGCGGGTGGCCGTCTTACAAAGGTAAAGCGCTCCGGCCGCTGCGAGTGACCAGGGATCGTCTGAGGCTCAAATTGGATCGACGGACCGCTCCAATCGTGGCCGACGAACAGACGGACGCCACCAAAGTTGTCATAGATTGTGAGAGTCAACAAATGTGACTGTGCATCGATGCCCCAAACTGAGTGTGCATGGTAGGAATGCGGCGGGTGGTCATCATGCAACTCATGCAGCCACCTGCCGCCCAGCCACGGCTCGAATGTCTCCTCGGACGAGATGGGTTTCCCGTTTGCGAAATGACCATCGCACGTCCAATGTCCCCGGAAGAAGTCTACGAGCAACTGAAATTGTGCAGCCGGCGGTCCGCTTGATGGCCCGTCGGCAAAGCCCAACGGGGAACTCACGCTCCCGCAAACAAAGAACAGGCCAGCAAGCATAGTGCGAGATTTCAAACAAACGCGGGTGTCGATCACCAGTGAACGCACATCGTCCTCCTTGAAAATGAGTGGCCGACGGCGGCTAACCGTAACCTGCATCCGCTCGCGCACAGCTTCGTTCGGTCGCACCTGATAGTCTCTTCGTCGCTGCCGAATGCGATGCTTTGTGCGCAGGCGCGTAGAGCGAGGCGCTACTTCAACCAGCACGCGGATCGCGACGCATCGGACAGGCCACTGCGATCTGCCAATCGCCAGACTGTGATTTTTTGACGGATGCCTTGCTTCCGACGTACTCGACTGCGCGCGCGTTATCGACCGTCCCCAATCCTCTCCCCACCCGTAACTCTCCCAATCATTAGTGACGGCGCGAAAACTGCAGTAAAATTTGAGGCGACGCGCTCGTAGCTCAGTTGGATAGAGTGGCAGCCTCCGAAGTTGGGGGTTGAGGCTATCCAACGCTCCATAACTAATTGAATCCTGGATTTGCTTCGGAAACCCTGAGCCCAGATAGCCGGTGGGGTCCATTCGCCGAAACGAAACGCAACTTATCGCGCCGACCGATCCGCCGTCAGGCGCGATAAACCGAGCTCGCTTCGCTAGCTCCCCAGATTGGAGCGTAGGCCGTGAGCAGCTGTTACTTATGATCGATCTTACAGCTCACCTGCGACTTGCCATTCAGCCCGAATACCTGAGCCCAAGTCCAGATCGCGATGCCGCCGTCATAGGAAAACGACGCCGCACTACTTCCGGTTTTCGTATCGCCGCCACACTCAATGGAGTTGAGCCAGAGTTGTCCAGGGTTCGCCGTGAATCCAGAAACTTGCAGGAGTGAGGTACTGGGTGTCTGGGGACACTGAGTGCCCATAGGAGAGTGGATGTTATCCCAGATCGCAACCGCAGCAGGTCCCTCCGGACCCATGATAGGGCTGTAGGATCCGAAAAGGCCTCCGGAGAAACCTATTAGATCCTCAACTCCCCCCAAGATACCGTGGTCACAAATGAGGCGGCCCCCAATCGTGAGAGTTCCACTATCGACAGTTCCAAGTGCAAGTGGCGATACACCAAATAGGCTCGCTAATGTCAATACAACACCCCGGCTGCAAGCAAGCGCCTTCATAGATCCTCCCTGACATCAATGAATTATGCTGAGCGAAAAGGCTAATAGTGCATAAATGGCGCCTGGCTTAGAAGGCGTCAGCTCCGGCGCTGCTCATCGCTATTGCAAAAATCCACGCTGGTCTCGCGCAAGGTGAGGATCTTTACGGCGTCACGCGGCGATCAGCCCCACTCCTCTCCCCACCGCAGCATCTCCAATCGCTTTTGTGACGCTCTGGAGACTGCTGTAAAATCCCGGGCAACGCGCTCGTAGCTCAGTTGGATAGAGTGGCAGCCTCCGAAGCTGCAGGTCGCTGGTTCGAATCCAGTCGAGCGCGCCATCTTCAACCGCGCCGTCGCGTTACCTGCGAATGGCGGAAAGCCAAAGAAAACATGTGCCTGCCGGTGGTGGTGTAGCCGCCCGCACTCGTAACGACGATCTTTGCCGCGATCGGCGCGGCCGTAACCGCAAATGACGCCAGACCCGGTGGCGATGGAGCCGGGCCAAGCGATGTGGCTCAGCAGCATGCCCCCGACCGTGATTGCAGCCCGAGGCGGGAACCCAGCGGCGGTGGAACTGGCCGCGATGGGGGCCCGTGCGGGGGACCGAGTGCCGACTGAGCTCGCCGCGATGGGGCAAGCGATGCGGACCTAGCGGCAGTGGACCGCGACCGTGATGGTCACCCGAGGAGCGGCCCAACGGTCATGGGGCCGGACCGCGATGGCGGCCGACGCCGGGGACCGAGTGCCGACTGAACTCGCCGCGCTGGGGCAAGCGATGCGGACTTAGCGGCAGTGGACCGCGACCGTGATGCTCGCCCGAGGCGCGGCCCAACGGTGATGGGGCCGGGCCGCGATTGGCGGCCCATGCGGGGGACCGAGTGACGATTGAGCCCGCCGCGATGGGGGCAAGCGATGCGGACCTAGCGGCAGTGGACCGCGACCGTGATGGTCGCCCGAGGGGCGGCCCAACGGTGATGGGGCCGGGCCGCGATCGCCGCCCATGCGCGAGGGACCGAGCGAGGATTGAGCCCCGCCGCGATGGATGCAAGCGATGCGGGCTCAGCGGCAGTGGACCCGATGGTTGCCCGATGCGGGGAACCCGCGCCAGTGGACTCCGGCCGTAATTGCCACCGGTCCGGGGGCTTGTGCGGCGAAGTTGTCAGCCGTGGTGGGGGCCTCAGCCGCTATCGCGCCATCAGTGATGGCGCTCCGAGGCGGCGAGGTCGTCGATCTCGGAGATGATCTGTTGCGGGCCGCCGGCTTTGGCGACGTCGAACGAGTACTTACCGTTGACGATGACCAGAGGAACGCCCTGCACTTGGTAGCGCTGGGTGAGTTGCTCGGCGCGCTGCAGGTTGGAATTCACCGAGAAGGAATTGAAGGCCTTGGCGTAGTCGTCCGGGCTGATACCGTTTTCCTTGGCGAAGGCTTGCTGAAGCTTGAGCGACTCGTCGTCGTTGCCGTTGGTGGCAATGAGCAGGTCATGCTTCTGCTGAATCGTGTCGAAGGCCTTCTCGACCAGGTCGGGGCGGTTGAGCGCCATGAGCGTGTAGAACAAGCGGCCGTGGGCGCGGTGCACCGGGCCCCACATCACTGGAACGCGCACGAAGTCGATGTACGCGGGCTTGTTCTTCAGCCAGGCCTGGATGTACGGCTCAAGTGCGTAGCAGTGGGGGCAGCCGAGCCAGAACACTTCCACTACTTCCACCTTACCGGGCGCCGCGTTGGTCGGCTGTGCGGGGGTGATCACGTCGTAGTTGGTACCAGGCTTCCACTTGCCGGTCGGTAGCTGGGCATCCGCTGGCAGCGCAGCGAGCCGCTCCAGGCTGATGTCGCCGCGATCGGGCGGTGTGTGATCGTCGTCGCCGTTGTCGCCTGCGCGCTCCTGCGCGGCGGTCGCTTGCTCAGTCTCGTTTTCAGTCGTTGTGGCAGCTGCCGGGGCAGTGGTGGAACTCTGCTTAGGCGCGGCTGCCTGGTGAGCCGATTGGGCAGCCTTGGTGGCGTTATGTTGTTGTGTGGACGCGTGTCCGCAGCCACAGACAAACAGGATCAACAACGATGTCAGTGCGAGCGGTCGGATCATCGGAAGCCTCGATTGTTGGGCGGGCGGTCCATGGCCCGCGCAGTACTTAGCGCATCCCCTGAACGTAGGATGCGACGTTACGAATGTCCTCAGGGGTCAGCCGCTTGGCGATGGTGGACATCATCACACTATTCGGATTGACCTTGGCGACATTGGTTCCGGTGTAGCGGACGCCGCTCGAGTAATCGGTGAGCTGCTTCACTACATAAACAGACTCTTGGGCGCGCAGTGCCGGATAACCGCCTACAAGATTTCCGCGACCGACGGGGCCATGGCACGCAATGCACGCCGGGATGTCCCGCGCCTTGTCGCCGCGACGATAAAGGTCTTCCCCGGCCTTCCAATATGAGGGGTCTGCTTCGAGACCGGTGATGGTCTGCGCCTCGTAGTACACAGCGACATCGCTGATGTCCTGGTCGCTTAGGGTGCCCGCGAGTGGCTTCATGATCGGGTTGTTCCGAGTGCCATCGCGGAACAGGCGCAGCTGCTCAGCGATGTAGACAGCGCTCTGTCCAGCCAGGCGCGGCCACTCGGGATTCGTGCTGTTGCCATTCGGCCCATGGCAGGACGAGCAAACTGCAGATTTCGTGGCGCCGTTCTGTACGGTCCCGTGCGCGAATGGATCGAGCGGGCCTGCCGCGGCGGCAGCGGGTGAGCTCGGGGCCGCTGCTGGCGCGGGGGGAGCGGCCTCTGGGGAGGCGCCGGGTGGTTTGGCCACGCTTTCGGGAGTGGTCTGTGCGTTCGCATTCTGTGCGTGCACCGGGACCTGCACTAGAGCAGATGCAACCGCTGCGGCCAGCGCCGCGCGGCCGAGCCAACTCGAAGTCTTCGCCATTTTTTTCCGCTTCCGTCCCCAGGGGTTCAAAGGCGCGGAATTGTACACTACGAAACATGCTGCACCCTTGTTCAAGCTCTATACGCCCATGAGCCGATTCCCACGCGCCCAGTTCCTCATCAGCGCCGCCGCCGCCGCGCAGTTTCCAGCGGATCGAGGCGCGGAAGTCGCTTTTGTTGGCCGCTCCAATGCCGGCAAATCCACGGCAATCAATACGATCGTGCAGCGGCAGGGTCTGGCGCGAACCAGCAAGACGCCGGGACGCACGCGGTTGCTGAACTTTTTCGAGCTTGCGCCCATGCAGCGGATCGTCGATCTGCCCGGCTATGGGTATGCGTCGGGGCCGGAGAGCGAGCGACTCAGCTGGAAGCCGCTCATTGAGGCGCTCGCGCTCCGAAGCTCCTTGCACGGATGGTTCCTGATAGTCGACGCACGCCGGGGGATAGCGGCCGGCGATGATGCTCTGCTCGAATGGGCGGCTCCCGACCAGCGCATCCACGTCTTGCTATCCAAGGTCGACAAGCTCAATAGAAGCGAGGCGGCGAAGGCGCTGCGCGAGTCCACGGCTGCTCTGGCGGGACGAGGTACGGCCCAGCTCTTCTCCGCGACGGCGAAGACGGGGGTGGAGGAGGCGCAAAAAATGTTGGAGGCCTGGCTGAAATCAAAACCGGAGCAGTAAGCGCCAAGGCCCAACCCCGAGCCCAAGTTCCCAGCCCAGCTTCCCAAGCCCGAGTCGAGCCCAAGCCCCAAGCCCCAAGCCCCAGCCCGAGGCCGAGCGAGGGTTCCCCAAAAAGCCCAAGCCCCAGGCGCGCGGCCCCAAGCCAGTCCGAAGCGAGTCCGGAAACCTGAGCCCGGGTTCCCCGACCCAAGTCCCAAGTCCTCAACCACTGAGCCCAAGTCTCTGCGCCCACGCTCAAATCAGTCACTTGGACTTAAACTTGGGCTTGGACTTGCGATTTGGGCTGGGGGCTCGGGGGCTTCGCCCAAGTTCCGATCAAACCGCGGGTCGCCAAGCCCAAGCCTATTCCCCAAGCGCACACCCACGCCCGCGGTCACGGGAGGGCGCGCCGGGAACCATCCAATACACTCAAGGCAATAAAAAACCCCGGCGACCAGAAGGTCACCGGGGCCAGACTAACCCGGCACAGGTCTCGTGAACCGGGTCGTACCCGCTCAGGGAGGGAAGCGGGGAG
>Ga0068855_100002522_pt1 | contig 22554 bp, 17 predicted proteins | sample KBSCornC52_FD_66592 | JGI IMG/M metagenome (GOLD analysis project Ga0068855, IMG submission 66592) | Corn rhizosphere microbial communities from Kellogg Biological Station, Michigan, USA - KBS Corn C5-2 | ecosystem: Host-associated > Plants > Roots > Rhizosphere > Soil ...
CCGCCTCACCGGCTACCCCGCGCCATCTCCTTCATGCAGGTTGGTTTCGTGCTGGGCACGGGCCTCGCGCTGATCCTGGGCGCCTGGATCATCGATTTTGTGACAGCACATCCGGATTTGCACCTGCCGCTCGCCGGCCGGTTGCACGGCTGGCAGATGGTTCTGATGTTGGTCGGGCTACCGGGACTGGCAGTGGCGGCAATCATGGCAGGTGTGCGCGAGCCTCCCCGCAAGGGCGGCGCACAGTCCGAGCCAACGGCCGTCGCGGAGATCTTCCAATTCATCGCCCGCCACAAGCCCGTCTATCTACCGCTCTTCATCGGTATGGGGCTACGAACGGCACAGATGTTCGGCACCCAGATGTGGGGCCCCGCCTTCTACGGCCGCACCTACGGTTGGTCACCCTCGCAGGTGGGTTATGTGTCGGGCCTCAGCGTATTCATTGCCATGCCTGCCGGTCTCGCGCTCGGCGGCTGGCTCGCGGAGCACTACTGGAAACGCGGTGTGCACGACGGCAATGTCCGGGTCGTCCTGCTGAGTACGTTGGTCTCGGTACCCTTTGGCATCGCAGGCCCGCTGATGCCCAGTCCTTGGCTCGCGGTAGGTTGTATGTTGCTTGTGCAGCTGACCTCGATGATGGCAGCGGCTCCCGAAAACGCCGCCGTGCAGACCGTCACACCCAATCGCCTGCGCGGCCAGATGACTTTCCTGTTCCTGTTCATCATGAACGTAGTCGGCATGGGACTCGGCCCGATGATCGTCGGCGCTTTGAGCCAATACATCTTTGGCGAGCAGCAGATCCGCCTGTCGCTGCTGACCATCGGCATGCTCCTGGGAGCACCGGCGATCTATGTGTTCTGGCGGGGCCTCCTGCCCTATGGTCGCGCAATCTCCAGCGGCAAGCCGCTAGACTGACACCTCATCCGCAACCCGCGAAATACCCTGTGGCACCTTCCGCCAACCGCCACTCATGGCATCGAAGGCGAAGTCGTTTCCCGGCGAGCGGAATCCGGAATGCACCATTCGCAGCCGGGTACCCGTGTCCACCGCCGTCAACGTCCACGTCACCACGCTATCCAACCGGGAGCCGTACTCCAGGTTGTCATCCGAGCCCCCTTTCCAACTGTAGACGAGCTTCTCGAAAGTTTTGATCTCGAGAACCTCGCAGTGGACTACACCATCCCAGGCACCCATCGGCTTCGTCCGGAACGTGAAACGCCTGCCCACAACGGGCTCGAAATCATTCGGCATGAGCCAACGGTCGATGAGAGCACCATCGGTGAGGGTCTTCCAGATGACTGCGGGCGTGTGGGGCAAAATCTCCTCTACGACGATCTCACGCTGCGTGGACAGTGTTGTATTCACGAATCGATCTCCTTGAGCAACTCTCTCAGCCGGACGAAGCGGTCGCGCCAGAACACACCATAGATGCCGAGCCAGTCGATGAGCGGCGCCAGGCCCTCCGGCTGCACCTGATAGTGGGCATTGCGTCCGGACTTTCTCTCGAGGACCAGCCCGGCCTCTTTCAGCGAGCGCAGATGTTGTGATACGGCGGACTGCGAGACACCGCTCCCGTGTGTCAATTCGACCACGGTGATCTCCTGAGCTTTGACAATCCGCTCGAAAATGACCCGCCGCGTCGGATCCGCGAGAGCGCGCATGACGGCAGCGACATTGACTTTGCTCATGGCAAAATCATAAGTTACCACTTATTGATAAGTCAATACTTATTGATTGCCGCGTGGACCCGTGCTGCGCCGTTCAGCATAATGCGTGCGCGCGAGCACATCCCGGCACCACAACTTCTCGAGCGCGCATTCCATGGACATACCCGCCGAGCTCCGTACCCGCCTGCCCACCCTGCTCGATCAGGCCGTGCGCGCTGCCAAAGGCAGTGCGAGCGAGATCCTGTCCGGATTCCGCAGCCCCGGACTGGTGATCGAGCGTAAGGCAGACACCTCTGTCGTGACTCCTCACGATCGCGAAGCCGAACGTCAGATTCGCGCCAGCCTGGCGCTCGCCCGCGTACCGGATGCAGGAATCACCGGTGAGGAGTTGGGGGACCAGAGTGATGGCGCCGCGCTACGTTGGTTGATCGACCCCATTGACGGGACTTTGAGCTACACGCGCGGCATCCCGCTTTTTGGAACGCTCGTAGCGCTCGACGACGTCCGAGCTCACCGGGGACTTCTCGGCGTGATCCACCTCCCGGTATTCGGAGAGACGTACTCTGCCTACCGCGGTGGCGGAGCTTTCTGCGACGGCCTGGCGATCGAGGTCAGTGCGGAACATGATGTGCGCAGCGCCATGATCTCGGTGTCTTCCGCAGAGGATTTCGCGAAAGCGGGATTGGCGGAAGGGTACCAGCGCCTGTCAGGCACAGCGTGGCGTCTGCGCTCCAACTCGGACTGCTGGACGCACGCCATGACAGCGCGAGGGGCAATCGATGCCGTGATCGAGTTCAGTCTCAATCGTTGGGACATTGCCGCGACCGAAGTCATCATCGAGGAAGCCGGCGGCCGATGCTTGACGCGCACCTCGCGTACCGTGCCTCACAAGTTTGATACTGTGTTCGGGAGCGCGCGATTGGTCGATGAGCTTGCGCGGCTCGTGGGATTTTGAACCGCAGCGGACCGCCCTGCGATCACCCCAGCTGCCGTGCTTTTCCCGGGTGCAGCGGATCACCCCTCATTGAACCGGTGCGGCTTGTCCTGTCGTTCCGTCGCGGGTGAAGTCGAACCGCACCATCGCCCAGCGCCGATCCGCGGTCCGGCCTCGAGAGGCCGCCGACGGCGGAAAGGTCCATTGTTTAGCCGCGTCGAGCGCGATGCGCGCGAAATACGGACTTGGACCGGGCTCGTCCACGAGAGCGGCGAAGACCGACCCGTCGTTATCAACAATCACGCGTACCGACACTCGAACATGTCCACGGATACTCCGGCGGGCGCGCTGCGGCACGTCCGGGATCTCCTCGTGGAGCGCGGACGATGTCCCTTCCACCGCTTGGGACCCGGTCAGGGTGGCTTGCGCACTAGCGCCTACCGCCGGTGCACCGGAAGTGGATACCGCAACGAGCGCAGAACCGGCTGATCCGGACGAAGGCGCGGCGCGAGTGAGTAAAGTGGTGGACCGGGCGCCAGGCGCGGTGGCTCCGAGAGCGCCGGACCGTGAGTCAGAGCCGGCACTCGCAGGATCACCAGGCCGGTAAACAGGTATTGCGACGGATGTAGGAGCGCTCGATCCGGCGAGAGATGAGGCGGACACGCGCTCGGCGGATGCGAAGGCAGTTCGAGCCCGAGCCGATGGCGCCTCAGCAGTCAGCGCGGTAGGTGAGGCAGCCGTTCGGGATGCGTTTGGCGAGGCAGTTGGGGACGCGCCCACTGCGGACTCGCTGACCGCTTGTTCGTGCGCAGGCTCTGGTTCCTGAGAATTACCACCCGGCGTGGAGTCCGGAGAGTCCTGAGAGTCCGGAGGAAGAACCCGAGCAATGACGGCGGGATCTCGATGCAAAATGACGGCGCGAACGCCCATCCAACTGAGGGCAAGCAGGACCACCGCAGCCAACGCCAATGGGAATAGTGAACCGTTCCGCGGATGCGGCACAGATACTTGCTGACCCGCGACGGTGTAAACAAGGCGCTGTGAGACAAACTCGACGCCAGAGCGCGCAAGTTGCGCCTTCTGCACAGACTCCGAAGTGACTGCCGGCTGCGGCGCAGCCGCACCAGTGGAAGGTGTTAGTCGCACAACCTGTGCAGGTATCCGCGCCGTCGCCTGTTGCGGCGTCGCGTGTGCGACCGCGTTTCCTCCAGCCGTTGGATGCGGACGCTGTAGGACGGCATGCGATCCAGTGGCCTCAACACTCGACTGCGCGGGCCGCACGGGCGCGCGTGACGCCGGGGCAGTACTCGCGGCCGCTTGCGCCGCACGCTGGCTGTGTGCTTGCGAGCCAGCAGCCTGCGCCATCTGCGGCACACGCGATGCAGACGCATGAGAGCCCACCGGGTTGCCAGCCCCACGCGGCCCAGCGGCACGCGCCCTGGACGCCTGCGACTCGGTGTGCTCAGCCGCCGAGCGGGCACGAGGCGCAGATGCTTGTGACACCGCCTGCGACTCAGCGTGCTCAGCCCCGGATCGGGCGCGAGGCGCAGATGCTTGCGACACCGCCTGCGTGGGCGTCTGAGTCACACGCGGCCCTGCCCTTTGCGGCTCGAGGTGGGCCGGCGCTGACTGCACGCGGGGCGCGGCCCCATTCGACGAAACAGGCGTCGGGTGGGACACCCGCGCGGGGTGGGCTGAAGTGATCGGCTTCCCGGCCCCCCGCGGCTCAATCGGCTCAAACGCATCTGGCGCCGGTACAACAGCTTCGTCGAGCTCAAAAAACTCGGTTTCAACAATCGCAGGCGCCTCTGGGAGCGCCGGCTCGAATTGAGCACGCTCACTCTCCGCAACCGGCGCATCATCCACTGTTGAAGCGTCTCCGGCAGATGACGTGCCCCCGTCCTTACCAGCCGCCTTCGCCTCCGGGACGTCCGCCACCTCAATCGCTTCCGCTACGGCCGGCGCAACGACTGCCGCGCCTTGAAGCTCCGGCACCTCCAGATCGGGAACAGAAGCGACGGCCGCGGCCGTCGGGCTCCCATCCCCCTCGCGCCGTACCCAGGCCTCGATCTCCGCCACCTTCGGACGGTCATAGGGGCGGCGGCTCAGACACCATGTGACGAGACTGCGGAATGCCGGAGGGAAATCCGGCGGAAACGCAACGCCAGCCCTGCGCTCGTCCAGAGAAGGAGCACGCTGCGCCAATGTCTCAAACAACGTAACGCCTAGAGCCCACACATCGCTGGCCGTGGAACAGCTGCCGTCCCGAGCCTCGGGAGGGTCATACATCGACCCGAGGCTGTTCCCACTGCCGCCACTGACGCTGCGGACGGTGTCGCTTGCCAGCTTCAGCTGATCGCCAACCGCCAGGATGTTGGCGGGCTTCAACTGACCCTGCACCAGGTTGCGATTATGTAGAAACGCAAGCGCGTCCAGCGCCGGTATCAACATCTCGCGCGCTTCCACCTCGGTCAAGGGCCGGCGCGGCAACAACTCCGCCAGAGTCTGATCGGCGTACTCCGTGACGACGTAGAGATAGGGAGCGCCATCGAATTGACACTGACCTGTCTCCAAAATGCGAATCAGGTGAGGGTGGTCGAGGAGCGCCGCCGCGCTCCACTGCGCGAGCTGCGCGTCCGCGAAAGCCGCGATCGCCGGTACGACTTTGATCGCAACTTGCGCGGACTTCCGCAACGTCAGCTCGGTCAGGAACACACCGCTGTGATCCGAGCTTCCTAACCAGCGGTGCAAGGGAAAGGTGCCGTTGAGCACGTGTCCCTGCCAGCTCGCCCAGACTTCGCGCATCGATTCGCCCTGTTGCACGCTCATAGGCCCACCCAAGTGTCGCTCGCGGCGCGTGCTGTACAAACACGCACGACGCCAGATGGAGACATTACCCGCGACTCCCGGTCGCGACTCCCAAACGGGGAAGACAACTCTCCCCTCCTCCACTATACTGCGTGTCAGGTTGAAAAATCTGCGAACATGTTCACGGCACTCTTTGCAACAACACGCGTCCTACGGAAAATCCCCCGAGCGTGTGACGGCTTCCCAACGATCGATTGCCTCGATCACATTGTCGAGCCGCTCGCGTGCGCGCCGCAAGGCGTCGGAGCCTGGCAACAGGTGCACCGGCGGAGTGTTCGAATCTACTGACCGCGCGACACGCTGCTCGCGCTGACGCCAACCTGGAAAGGTGATCTCCAACGGCAATCGTCGCGAGGAACACGACTTGCCGCCGAGCCGGGGCCGATCCTATGATGGCCCCCTGGGGGCATCATGCAGTTCACAAAAAGAGCTCACTCTATTTTCCGGGCCGGCCTGCTGCTGATCGCCACGGGAGTCTTCCCCGCGCTGGCGCCGGCCGAAACCGTATTGATTACCGGAGCCAATCAGGGCATCGGGCTGGAGTTCGCCAAACAGTACGCCGCCCGGGGTTGGACGGTAATCGCCACCCATCGGCGCCAGGGCACTCCCGAAGAGTTGGCGAAGCTGGCCCTGCAATACCCGCACGTCCGTATCGAGCACCTCGATGTTACCGATGGCGCGCAGATCGAAGCCCTGGGCGCGAAGCTCAAGGGTGTACCCATCGACGTGCTACTCAACAATGCGGGACTGGTGCGCACCGATCCGTTGGAAAAGCCCGGCGGCAATACCAACCAGATGTTTGGTACGCTCGATTACAAGCTGCTGGATGACTTCATCCACACGAACGTCGCCGGCCCGCTGAAGCTCTCCGAGACGCTCATCGGCAATGTCGAGGCCAGCCGCCAAAAAAAGATCGTCGCCATCAGCTCCGCGGCCGGCTCGATCACCGTACCCCCGTTCATGCCGAACGGCTCGCCGGTGCCGGATCACTACTGGTATCGCATCAGCAAAGCGGCCCTCAACAGCGCGATGCGACTGCTGAGCGCACAGTTGCAGCATGACGGGGTGACCGTGGTGATGTTTCACCCCGGCGGGGTGCAGGTGGAGAGCTTCGGCAATGTCAAGCTGCCGGGCTTCGTCCCTCCGGAAGAGGCCATCAGGAAGATGATCAAGACGATCGACGGCTTGAGCATCAAGGACACCGGCCGCTTTCTCGACAATGACGGGAAGGATCACCCCTGGTAAACGGCGACTCGCGGCCTCATCCGTAGCCGGACATCGGGCGGCACTCCATACTCCCGCGCGATGTATTCGGCGTCGATGAGTCCTATCGCCTCTCTTTGCACGATATAAGACCAGAGTGCCTCTCCGGCGATGTCGACCAGATCATCGCGGGCGGCGGGGTCGAAGATCCGTCCGCCGCGGCGCGCGGTTTCGTCGAAACGCCGCAGCTTCTCGAGGGCTACTTGCAGCTTTTTTCCACTGCGCCCCAGGGCAGCCGCCTTCTCGGCCGCAATCTGCCGTTCAATCGAGGACGGTGCGTCTCCCATGACGCCCATTTTAGCACGCTGCTTTACGTGCCTATGTCACGCTACTTTACGTGCCTATGCCGTAACCGCTGCGCATTGGTTGGCCGTTGCGCTCCCGGCATCTCCACGAGCGCGTAGACGTCCACCCGTCCCTCGTAGGTCGGCACGAAAAGCTTGCCGTCCGCGACCATCGGGGGACAGAACTTGCTGAACATGAAGGTGTTGTTGGGTATGTGCTTGCTATGCCAGAGCAGCTTCAGGCGCGGGGTCCCGTCGCTGTTGGATATCGGATCGAGCACCGCGGCATCATAGGCCCGCACGATTCCCTCGACCACGTGCCGATTTGCATCTCCGGACAGCGGGGCCGTGGCCCAGACGATACCCGTGTTTGGAGTTGCCTGGTTCGAGGTGACGATCACGAATCCGCCCGGCATTCCGCCCGTCCCGCCTACCCCGGCAGAGGCGACTTCGGCGCTCTTGGCGACGAAGGTCACCTTGCCCGAGCCGTCGATGGTCCAGGCGCGCAGGCATTCATTCTCGCCCCAATCAAACAGCATGGGGCCGCGATCGGGGCTCACCCAGTAAGCAGGTGAAGCGTGCAGGTGGTGAGTCTTGCCGTCGGCCAGCCGATCGAGATTGCTGATCTGCGCCGCGTCGACTCCGAAGCCCGGAAAATAGGTGAAAAAGATAGGTGGCTGTTTGAGCTTGGAGTAATCCGAGCCTTTCCCCATCTTGGCATCGTCCGTATCGAGGACGTACAGGACACCATCCTTGCCGCAGCCGACCACCAGGTTGAGGCCGGGCAGTGGCACAGGACCGGCCGAGCCGAGGTCGTAGTCCTGGAAATTGTCCTGGCCCTGACGGTTGCGCATGTGATCCTGAAAGGGCGTGAACCACGCCACCGGCTCCAGCTTCCCGGCGCCGCCCGCGCCGCTTGGAGGCGTGTAGCGCAACTTCATTAGACTTTCCGGATGGTCTCCGGGAGCCGGCGGAATCGTGTTGCCATTGGGATCATCGACGCCATAGTTGCCCGTCATCAAGTAGATATCGCCATTGGCATCGGCCGCCGGCCCCTGCCCGGCCTGCCAGATCCCCACGCCGGCACCGTTAGGTGAAGTGCACCAGGATGCCGTACGGCGCAGAGTTTCCACGTCGTACGCGATCAACCAACCGTGCGTCTTGTCTCCTTCCTCATGTGTCATTCCACAACCCACGAAGATCGTCTTGACGTTGCGGCCGCTCGCCTTCTGGGTCAGCAGCAGCGAGGCCCGTTGCTTTTGACGGGGCGAGCTGAAGTTCGGCACCGGCTTTCCGGCGACAACCTGCGATTCCGCGCTAGCGTCGACCACCGTGCTGCGCAGCTTCGCGCCGCTGACGAGATCGATCTCGTGGAGCTGATGCTCCGCGTGAGCGACCTCCCCCGAGGCACTCGTCCAGAGCACCACGTACATCCGGTTGGTCTCCGGATCGATGACGGGAGTACTCAGGATGCCCCACAGAATGTTGATTCCCCACATGTCGATATCCGTGGCTCGTGGGAAGCCCTTCCTCGGTGTGGGTTTTGGCTTTACCGCTGGCGCGAGGTGAGTCGGCTTGGCCCACAACGTCTTGCCGGTATCGACATCGAACGCCCAGACGTTGTTCGCCATCGTACAGACATACAGTACGTTGTGGGTCTTGCCATCGGCCATCTTCAGCCCGCTGACATACAGCGGCTGTGCCTCGATGCGCGGATCATCGTCCACGTGAAGGCTGAGCTCCTTCACCATGAGATTGTTGCTCATGTTGTGGGTCGTGAACGTCGTTTCCTCACGGTTGGCGCCGGTCCGCGCCGTATCGTAGGATCGCATCGTGACTTTCATCAGGTCCCTGCCTTACTTCCCGAGCGCGAACTGCACGAAGTCCTTGAGTTGATAAGACTTGCCGCCCTGCACGGACGGCGGCGCCCAATCCGGCTGCATCCTCAGCAGCGACAAGGGGTCTGCAAAGATCAACCCGAGGAACACCTCGGCAACGATCCGGCCGCCGACCGGCCCGAGCTGTGGAGTGCCGATGCGCACGGACCCTGCCTTGCCCACGTTTTCGGCAACCGGCACGTCGATCATCTTCTTGTGGAGCGCGGCCTCCGCCAGAATGTAGGTCCACAGCGGGCATTTGCCTTTGAAGCGGCCAGCGCCGATGGCAGCGATGCTCTGCAGCTGCGGGTTCTCATCGACCGCCTGGCCGATGAGAATGTCCTTGTCCTCCAGGACGGGCAGCTCGAGCGCCCGGGCGACATCCTGACCCGAGGGCAGACCCAACTGCGCGCCCCGTATCAAGTTGCGCAGGGCCAGCGAAGCCGGATGGGCCGCTACCGCCGCTGGTAGCGAGCCCAACGGGTCGACCAGCGAGGTATCGAGCCGATAGGCAAACTGCAGCCGCTTGAACCTGGAAAGGTTGTTGGCCTGGTCGTTCTTGTCCTGGGGATCGGCGTCATAGCGCCGGGGCTCACCGACATCGATGAAGCGCCCCCAGTCGATTCCCCAGTCGGAGATCATGCGCCGAAAGCCGGTCAGTCCTTCCGGAAAGCCGGGTCGATCTTTTGGCGCCACGGGAAAAATCGGCACGAGGGTCGCATCGTTTAGACGGTAGCCCGGCCGCACCATGGAGTGGCCCAGCCGATAAGCCGCCCCGGAGAACTCCACCGGGAGGAAGGGATCGTGCGAGTCCTGCGGCCGGAAATAGCGCAGTTTCTTCTCGTCGTAGCGCCCTCTGGTCTGCAGCTGCTCCAGGACGCTCTCACTGACGATCCGCGGCAAGAAGTCGTGCAACACGACGTATTGGTAGTGAAAGGTCACTTCACGGCGCACCGCGTTGAAGCCGTCCTCGGTCGCCGGCGCGTCCGCCATGAGACGGTTGTGGAACCGATGAAAGAGTCCTTGCAACTGGGAAACGATCGCGTTCTCGTCGTTGCGCGGGTCACCGATCACCGCGCGTCCGTCGACACTGCGATACAGATCGTGCGCCCCTGGAGGATTTCCCAACTGCAGCGGATCTCCCAGCGCGAAAGAAACACCGTTCGCCTGATACATGTAGGGTTGGTCGCCAGGTCCGCGGCCATATACATTGTCGAGGTCGAAGGCCGGCGAGCGATAGTCGGTCAAGGCGTTCGGATCCTTCGCCTTCTGAAAGCTCGAGGAAGGATCGAAGGTGATATCGTGGTCGATGAACTGCCCGAGGTACGTATAGAGGGCGGGAATGCCGCTCTCCTCCGAATCCGGACCGTCTTTGGGAGCATCAAACTCCGATACCATCGCTCGCGCCAACGGCTTCAGGTGCTCGGTCCAGGCCGCCTCGTTCGCGCCGAAATCGGCCGCCTTGACCTGCGGAAACATGCGCCCGAAGCGACCTTCGAACTTCTGCGTGGAAGTGTTATCAGCTCCCGCGCGGGACAGCCCGCGGATAGGAGCACTGTGTTTTGCGGCCATGAGAGCCTCCCGTAAGTGTTGTTGTCAGGAGAACAGAGAGCACACGGGGTAATCGCAACCCCGCCAGTGCCAGTAACCCGCTACTTAGGCCGCAGAGCGCCGCACTGGAGGGCGGCGAGTGCCCCAACAGATTGTCGACACTCAGCCCTAACGGCAGAACCAGGATAGACAGGCGGCTGCCACGTGCTGCGTAACCGACCAACAGCACGGCCGCGAGATAGATACCCAACCAGGACCCATGCGCCGCAGCGGCTGTCAGGACGGGAGAGAGCGCGGTCGCGAGCGAATCACAGAGCCCGAAGGCGGCCGCTAGAACACAACTCTCGCGCCAGGGCATCTGCCGGGTGGACAACACGAGGCATGCGAACAGGCTGTCCAGACCAAGCCATGGCCAGATTTCCACGGTGCCCATGGTTCCCCCCGCGGGCCGACGAGCCGGCCCGGTCACCCGTAGTTGGATTGCAAATGTAAAAAGCAACTCCAGGCGGGTTGTAAAGCGTTTACAACCAGAAGGGAAGCGGTTTTTTTTCGGCGCCGCGGTAGCGTGTACTACATGTGATGCAGCCGCGAGATCGTGCCTTGCTGCAGCTTCGGACGATGCGGCCAGTGCAGCGTGGTTCCCGCTATGTGATCGTCCGGCAATGTGGGCGCGAACGTCGGTGGATTCTTGGCGCGCGCCTGCGTTACTGCTTCGAACCCCGAAGCCAACTTGATCAGTGTCGGCTCGCTGAACGCCGTGCCAAAGAAACTGATTCCCATGGGAATACCAAACACCACTCCGGCCGGAACCTGAACGATCGGGTACCCCTCGGGAGCCGCCAAGGTCGAGCTGCCGAACACAAAGTGATCCCCGTAGAGCAGATCGGTCGCCCAGGCCGGATTGTCGGTAGGCGCCACGACCGCATCCAGGTTGAAGTCGTGCAACGCCTTGTCAACACCGTTGACACCGGACAGCCGGTCGATCTCCAGCGCCTGATTGTATGTCATACCCATGAAATCCGACTGCGGTGCATCAGTGCCCACCGCCAGCGCGTTGGCCTGCTCGAAAACATCCTGGCCAAAAAATGGCATCTCAGCATCCGCATTCGCCGTGTTGAAGGCGATTGCGTCCGCCAATGTCTTGCCGGCCAAAGGCACCCCGACCCGCGTGGCGAAATAGCTGCGCACATCGTCCCGGAATTCGTATTCCAGCACGAGCAACTCGCCGTCGGCCGAGGGGAAAGTGAACCCCGCCCCATTGGGGCCATCGAGATCGATCACGGTGGCCCCGGCCGCCTTGATCGCAGCCACTGCCGCATCGAACGCGGCCACCACGGGCTCCGGTGCACTGTCGACTCCTTGACGCGTCACGCCAATGCGAGCGCCGCGCAATCCATCGGAATCGAGAAACCTCGTGTAGTCCGTGGGAATATCGGTCGGTCGCGCGCGGCCCCGCCATCCCAGGGGTACCGAGCCCGTCGCTGGATCGCGACCGTCAAACGTGGCGCTCTGGATCACACCCAGCGCAACAGCCGCATCGGCGACCGTTCGACCGTGCGGACCAACGGTGTCCTGTGTGTGCGCAATCGGCACGACTCCGGCGCGGCTGGTCAAACCCACGGTAGGTTTGATTCCCACTACGCCATTGGCGTTACCGGGACAGACGATGCTGCCGTCGGTCTCGGTGCCAAAGGAAACGCTCGTGAAGTTGGCCGACACGGCCGCCGCGGAGCCGGCGCTCGAGCCGCAGGGGTTGCGATCGATACCGTACGGATTATGGGTCTGACCCCCGACGGCCGACCAGCCACTGATCGAGGAGTTGGAGCGGAAGTTGGCCCACTCCGACAAGTTGGTCTTACCCAGGATGACCGCCCCACCCGCGCGCAGTTTCGCCGCCACGGTGGAGTCCCGCAGCGCCGGCCGGCCCTGCAGGCCCAATGAGCCTGCGGTGGTCTGTTCCTGATCGCCGGTATCGATGTTGGCTTTCAACAGAACCGGAATGCCGTGCAAGGGGCCGAGCAGATGGCCTTGGCGGCGCAGGGCATCGGCGTTGCGCGCCATGGCGAGAGCGTCCGGATTCAACTCAACGATCGAGTTGACACCCGGCCCTTGCTGGTCGAGCTCGAGGATGCGCTCGATGTAGGCCCGCGTGAGCTGTTCCGATGTCAGATTTCCTGAGCGCATCGCAGCCTGAAGCTGGGCGACGGTGGCCTCGGCAAAACGAAAGCGATGCTCGTCGTGAGAAGGACTATCGGCGGCCCGCACCTGTGGGACCATCATCACCAACAGCGTAGCCGCCAGAATCCATCCTGTCATACGGGATGCCATGTCGGTCCTCCCTTGGGCGGGCTCGCGCCCGCTGCGACGTTTGTTGTTGGCTCAGAGTGTATCGCGCACTCTCAAGTCGCGCCATCCGCAAGGCCGTATACGAGAATCTTGAAGGTTCCCGGAATCACTGCCGGCCGCTGCCGCGGCGCGCCGGGCTCCGGTTGCGGCGCAGGCAAAAGCTTCGCAGCTGCGAGATAGATCCGGTGAGTCTTCGGATCCAGGGCCAACGTCCTGGCACTGGGCTGGGTCTTCACCGTCTGCACAACCGACAATTTCTCCGGCGAGTCCTCGTGCGCGACGGTCAGCGTACCTTCGCCGTTGGAGCTGAATGCGAGCTGCAGGCCCGGATCAAACGCGTTCGCATCGACTCCCGCACCGATAGGCACCGACGCAACGACCTTGCCGTTGGTGCTATCGATCATCAACATCAACTTGTTGTCGCAGCCGATGAACAACCGATGATGAGCCGGATCGAACGCCATTCCGGAGGCGCTCTCACCAGGTGCGATGGGCCACGTGGCGACGATCTTGCGCTGCCGGGTATCGATTACCGCAATCTCATTCTTGTCCTCGATATTGACGAAGACCCGGCCGGCCGCACTGTCGGCTGCCGCGAACTCCGGCTTCCCCGGCAAAGCGATCGTGGCCAACGCCTCCCCGGAAGGCGCAGCGATTACAGTGGCCGAATGCCCGCGGCCGTTGAACGCATACACCTCTTTCCGGCTCGGCTCGTAAAGTACGGCATCCGGCCCTGCTTGCGTCCCGACCTTGCCCACGGTCTGGAGGGACGCGAGGTCGACGATACTCAACTTCGCTTCCTGGCCATTGCTGCTGAAGCCGCGCCCCAGATCGTGCGCGATCGCAAAACCGTGCACACCCGGAGTATCCGCAATATCGCCGACCACCTTGCCTGCATCCAGGTCGATGACGACGATGTGTGTGCCGTGTGTGACATAGAGTCGGCGCGCGTCGGAATCGATCGACAGGTAGTCCCAACCGGTAGCGCCACCGACCTCGATCTCACTCAGGAATTCGTACTGTACAGGCTTGCCGGCCGCAGCCACGCCGGTGACGGCAAAGCCGGCGTACGCCAGCAGCAAAACCAACAGGGTCCGCATGGAAATTCTCCTTGGGGTTCAGGGATTCAGGCTGGCCGGAAGCGGCGCTGCAACGCGTTTCGGACCGCTATAGCGCCAAGCCAACACCGGCAGCAGGAGCAGGTTGAGCAGGGTGGAGGACAGCAGTCCACCGAGCACCGTGATGGCCATCGGCGCCTCGATCTCCTGGCCCGGGCTGTGCAAGCCCGCCGCCAGAGGAGCCAACCCAAGAGCCGTCACGGCGGCCGTCATCAATATGGGAATGAGTCGCTCGTTGGCACCGCGGAGCACGGCCTGCAGGTCCCAGCGCACACCTTCGTGGGCGACCATGTGCTCGTAGTGCGCAAGTTGCAGGATAGTGTTGCGGGCGCTGATGCCAAACACGGTGACCAGACCCACCATCGAGCCCAACGACAGCCCGATGCCGGTCACTGCCATGATGACGATGCTCCCCAGCAGGCTGAAGGGGAGATTGGCCATCACGAGCCAGCCATTGGCTCGCCATCCGAACGCCACCAGCAAGACGAGAACAATCACGGCGAAGGCGGCCAGAGAGTAGGCAATGAGCTCAAAGCGCGTCTGCCGCTCGGCCTCCGCAGCTCCGGTGAACTCGATGTAGGTGCGAGGCGGCAAGGGCACCGCATGCGCGATCCGCTGGCGGGCGTCCAACACGGCATCCTGCAGCGATCGCCCCGCGACATTGAAGGTAACCGAGATCCGGCGCTGCCCGCCGTCATGTTGGATACTGTAGCGGTCTGTCGCCAATCCCACGCGGGCGACGCGGGCGAGCGGCACGGGACCATAGACACCGCTCACTGGCAATTGACCGACCTGCTGGACTCGATCCCGTTGATCTTCGGCCAACCTCACGACGACCGCGACGGTACGCACGCCGCTGAAGGTCTGGCCGACCACGGCACCGGAATAGGCTGACTCGATGGTGTCGAGCACATCCTGCGTTTTCAGCCCCGCGGCAGCCAGTCGGTCGGCCTGGGGCTCGATGCTCAGCACCGGGGTGTCGTCCTGACGTTTGAATTGCAGGTCTGTCAGCCCCGCCTCGCCGGTCAAGGCCGCTACGATCTTGTTGCCTGTGTCATCGAGAGCCTGCAGGTCATCTCCGAAAACCTTGACAGCGACCTGTGCGGTCTCGCCACTCAGACTCTCGCTGATGCGATCCCCCAGAAAGGTCACGACCTCGCCCTGGATCCCGGGGTAGGCTGAGATGATCTTGCGCAGATTGGCCTGCGCGACCTCCTGGTCTACCGTAGCGTCCGGCTTCAACTCCACGTGCAACTCGCTCTGGTGCGGACCCCACGTGTCCTCGCCGAGCTCTGCCCTGCCGACCTGCTGCTCGACGGACTGTACGTAGGGCAACGCCAGGATATCGGCGCTGATTCGCTTGCCGACCCGGAGCATCTCCTCGAGCGAGGTGCCCGCAATGGAGCTCGTCGCCTGGATGACGAAGTGACCTTCCCGGAAGTCGGGCATGAATGTGCCGCCGAGAAAGGGCACGAGGCAGAGGGCCGCCACGACCAACACCGCAATTCCCGCCACCACGCGGCGCGCATGCCGCTCGATCCACTCGACCGAGTTACGCTGCCACCCTTTGAGCCGCACCAACCAGCCGGCTTCGGGGCGCAAAGAGCCCGGGCGCAACAGCAGCGCGCACAAGGCCGGGGTAGTAGTCATGGCCGTCAACAATGACGCCGTCACGGCGAGAATGAACGCCAGCGCAAGTGGCCCGACAAAGTGCCCCTGTACACTCGAGGCAAGCAGCTCCGGGACGAACACCGCGATGACGACGGCGGTCGCGTAGATGACCGGGCCCCGCACTTCGAGCGAGGCGTCGCGGACGACCTCCAGGCGCGGACGCGGTGTCGGCAGCCCTTGGTTCTCCCGCAGCCGGCGCATGATGTTTTCGATGTCGATGATGGCATCGTCAACCAACACACCGAGGGCTACCGCGAACCCTCCCAACGTCATGGTGTTCAGGGTCTGGCCCATCCGGGTCAGGACCCAGGTGGCCGCGATCAACGACAGCGGAATCGCGGTAAAGGCAATCAGGGCAGCGCGCAGGTTGCGCATGAACAGGTACAACACCACCACGATCATCAAGGCTGCGATCAGCAGTGAATGCTCCAGATTGCCCAGCGCACGCTCGATGAAATTCGCCGGCCGATGCAGACCGCGATAGAGAGTGATGCCCTGCGCACGCAGCGCAGGCTCGAGATCCGCCAGTGCCTTCTCGACGGCGAGAGTCGTCTCCAGAGTATTCGCCCCGTATTGGCTGGCGAGGGAAATCAGCACGCCGGGCTTGCCCATGATCAGCGCATCGCCTGAGCGCAGGGCGGGTGCCTGCTCGAGCCGCGCGACATCCCGCAATCTGACGGGCACGTCATTGCGTACCGCGATGATAGCCGCACCGAGTTTATCCATGTCCGGCGTCGGCGTTGGCGTTTTCAACAGCACACGTTGCGCGGTCTGGTCGACGAAACCAGCGCCGCGCAACGCAAGCGCGGCCCGCGCCCCGTCGGCGACCTCGGTCAGCGTGAGATTGAGGGTAGCCAGCCTGTGCAGATCCGGGACGATCTGTATTTCCCGGACTTTGCCACCGAACACGATGGCGTGCGCCACTCCCGGCACAGCCAGCAATCGGGGTTTGATAGTCCACTCGGCGGCATCGCGCAACGCGTAAGCGTCGACCTTGTCCGAGAGGAGCCCGATTTTCAACAGGTCCATCGTGCTGGACAACAAGGGCGACAGCTTCGGCGTCCCGACACCGGTCGGCAGTGCTGTTCCCAGCTGCAGGAGCCGCTCGGAAATACCCTGTCGAGCTACATGCAAATCCTCGCCGTCCTTGAAAGTAATCGAAATCACCGACAATCCGGGGATCGATTCCGAGCGCAGCGTCGCCAAGCCGGCGGTGCCATTGACGGTGTTCTCAATGGGCTTGGTGACCAACTCCTCGACCTGGTCGGGCGCGAAACCCGGCGCCTCGGTCTGGATCTCCACCTGTGTAGGCACGAAATCCGGAAACACGTCCAACGGTGCGCGCGCCGCACCCAGACAACCGAGGACCAGAGCCAGCAAGCTCAGCGCGGTGGCCGCCCCGAAATGCCGGATGCACAGTGAGACCAACCAGCGCATGTCAGTCCTGGGACGCGGTGCTGGCGTTCAGCTCCCGAGCCAACAGCGATCCGGCGCCCGCGGTCACCACTTCCTGTCCCGGCGCGATCCCGTCACCCACAAAGTATCCTTCGCCGAGCGGGCGGCTCGTGTCGATGGCAACACGTTGGTAGACGTCCTCGTCCTTCTTCACGTAACACCAGTACAAGCCATCGGCGACCACCACGGCGGGCTCGGGAACGACGGCACCCAGGATGGCTGCATCCGACTCTGCCTGCGCCCGCACCCGAGCGCCTTCGGCCAGGGTTGACTCGGTCAGGATCGCGAACATGCTCCGACCGGGTAGACTGGGGTCCTGCGGTGCCGCCCATACGGTGTGAGCGTTCCAGGCAGTGCCGCCTGCCGCATCGATTGAGGACACCCGCAGCACCTTGGGCATACCCTGGAGCACTGCGTCCACGGGAAAAGTAATGCGCGCCAATTTGTGACTGCCATCGGCGAGCCTCTCGAGCTCGCTGTCGGCACCGTCACGCAAGGGAAATGCAACACCCAACAGTGAGGTGAGCTTGCGCCGCGCCAGCTGCACCGCGGATTGATCGGCGGCTTGCTGGCGCTCGGCATTTTCGACCACGTCCGCGCCAAGCGCGCCCGGCGTGTCGGCCAGACGTTTCGCCCGCGCCAGCGCGGCATCGCTGAGTCTGGATGCCGCAACGGAAGTATGGAGCTCGGCAGCCGCTTGAGCCACGAGGTCATGACTCAGGATGGCGCCGAAGCCCTCAGCCGTCCCGGCATAGCGAGCGGACTGGACGGGCGTGGTAGCGATGCCGAGTTTGGCGGCCTGCTCGGGAGTGAGCTCCACCTGGCGCGACTCTTCCTTTTTGGCCTCGCCCTCTTTGGCGCCAGCCCCTTTGGTGTCAGCCTCCTTCGCATCCGCATCCCTCGCCTCGGTTCCGGCCGCATGGCCGGTCCCCGGCCGGGCGCCGGAGCAGCCGACCAACAGCGCTCCGCTCACCAGCAGGATCAGTGTTCTTGTACCCATCCCCCACCCAATGCCTTGCACAACCCGACAGCCGCCTGCAGCCGGGCGAGCCGATACTGGCTCAATTGTTCTTGCACCGTGACCAACGATCGCTGCGCGTCGAGGACCACCAGGAAATCTCCCGACCCAGCCTGGTAGCGCGCCTGTGCGCCGGCGAGCGCCTGCTTACCTTGCTCCACCCCCAGCAGCTGGGCACTCTCCTGGTCATTCAGCCGCTCGATGGCCGACAATGCCACCTCGACGTCCCAGAGCGACTCCAGCACGACTTTCCGATACTGCGCGACCATCTCGTCCTCTCTCCCGAGCGCCTCATCGCGCACGGCGCGCAAACGCCCGCCGTTGAAAATCGACTGCACTACCTCAACCCCCAGAGTCGAAGTGGGACCGGTCCCGGTCAAGGTCGCCACGGCTGCCGCGACCGCCGGATTCGCCAATCCCACGGACCCTGTCAAGGTAACTGCCGGGAAGAATGCGGCGCGAGCTTGCAGAACATCACCATGCGCTGCCTGGAGACTCGCTTCGGCGGAGGCAAGATCGGGACGGCGGGTCAACAACTCGGCCGGCAAGCCGGGCGCCACCCGCGGCGGCGTAAAATCGGCAAGATGGTCCGCGGCCACGGAAAATGCGCCCGGCACCTTGCCTGTCAATATCGCCAGCGCCGCCTCCTGCTCGGCCTCCTGCTGCTCGACCTCTCTTAGATGCACCTGCGTTGCCGCGACCACACCGCGTTGTTGCGCAACCTCTACCGGGTTCGACAGGTTGACCGCACGACGAGCCTCCACCACCTCCAGCAGCCGTTGCGCGTTGGCGAGAGTCTGTTTGGCGAACTCAACCCGCTCGCGCGTCGCGACGACCTGAAAATAGGTGTTGGCCACTCCTGTGACCGTGCTCAAAGCCACAACCGCCTTGTCAGACTCGCTACCTTCCCGCTGCGCCCGCGCCGACAGGCGCGCGGCCCGGCCCTTCCCCCAGAAATCCAGCTCGTAACTTGCCGAAAGCAAGGCCGCGTAGTCGGTCTCGTGAACGGTGCCGCTGCTGGAATGGCCAGCATAGCTCGCAGCATTCGCGCCCGCGGTTACATCCGGGAGAAGCGCGGCTCCAGCGGCCCGCGCACGTGCATCCGCCTGTCGAACCCGGGCAGCGGCGGCTTGCAAATCCCAGTTGTTACGGTAGGCGGTCGCGATCAGCTCATCGAGCTCCTGACTGCCAAAGCCCCGGAACCACTCGGAAGTCACGGCGGCCCCTGGAGCACTCGTGGCGTTCCAGTGCGGGGGAACGTCCACTTGCGGCAGCGGGGTGGGCTGCACCGCACATCCCCACAGGAGGACAACCAGGGATCCACTGCAGGCGCAGGCCCAAACGTACTTCATCAGGCTAGCGTAGCACCCTGGATGTTATGAAAACGTTAGCTGCAGGGTGAGCCCGGGAACGCGCAATGGTGTCCATGGCCGGCACCCGGAGATCGAGCTCGGGCGTATCCAACATGTACTATATTTTACCAAAATACCGCGCAAGCGGGGGCGTGACCGGAACCAGCGGCGTCGGAGACGTCAGGACTACTTCTTACCCCTGTGATCCACGCCCTCCCACGCGGGCAGGCCGGCGCTAAAGTCGCGGTGACGTTGCGCTGTGGAGTGATCGCTCAGTGTTGAAGAAAATCGCTGTGAATCAGCTCACAGTCGGCATGTATGTGGATCGCTTCGAGGAGAATTGGCTCAAGCATCCGTTCTGGCGCAACCGTTTCCTGGTCAAAGACGCTACGCGCCTGCAGGAGATCCGGGACAGCGGTGTCCAGGTTTGCTGGATCGACCTCTCCAAAGGACAGGATGTCGCCGCGGAAAAGCCTGAACCGGCGGCAGCCGCGACGAAGAGCGAACAAGCTGTCGCGCCCAAGCGCGAGCGCAAGCCGCTGGCGGAGGAATTGCAGGAGGCCGCTCGGTTGCGTGCGAGATCCGCGGAAGCCATGCGCCGCCTGTTCACCGAAGTGCGCCTCGGTCACGCCATCGAGCCGGGCGCATGCGTCGCGCTCGTCGACGACGTGGTCGCGTCCATCGATCGCCATCCGGATGCTTTGTTGAGTCTGGCGCGCCTGAAGAACGCGGACGAGTACACTTACATGCACTCCGTCGCGGTGTGCGCTCTGATGGTATCGCTCGGCCGGCAGTTGGGTCTCGACGATGATCAATGTCGCGATGCTGGCATGGCCGGCATGCTGCACGACCTGGGCAAAGCGGCGATGCCGCAGGAGATCCTCAACAAGCCCGGCAAGTTGACCAACGAAGAATTTGACATCATCAAAACACACCCGCTGCGCGGCTACGAGATGTTGCTCGACAGCACGAATGTCAGCGACGGCGCGAAAGACGTCTGCCGGCATCATCACGAGCGGATGGACGGTACGGGTTATCCGGACGCGATGCCGGGCGACAAGATTTCGCTGTTGGCGCGCATGGGCGCGGTTTGCGATGTCTACGACGCGGTGACCTCGGATCGTCCCTACAAGGCAGGCTGGGATCCCGCGCACGCGCTCTCCCAGATGGCCACCTGGAAAGGTCATTTCGACAACGCTGTGTTCCAGTCGTTCGTCAAGAGTGTCGGCATCTATCCGACCGGCTCGTTGGTGAAGATGCGCTCCGGACGCCTCGCCGTGGTGCTCGAGCAGAATGCCACGACCCTGACCAAGCCGCGGGTGAAGATATTCTTTTCTACCAAAGCCGGTCTGCCGCTGGAGCCGCAGGTGCTCGATCTCTCCTCATCGCAAGTTGTCGACCAGATCGAGAGCCGGGAAGCGCCGGAGAATTGGAATTTCCCCTACCTCCAGGAATTGTGGGGAGCCGACGCCGCGCTGAAAAGCGCTTAAAGTTGAGCCAGCTGCGCCCCCGACGGCAGCCGCTGCGCGCCGCGCCCACCAGTGGAGCTGCGCCGCATACTACTTCTGGGGCGCTGGCGCTGCTGCGCCGGGCTGTCCGTTATCCAAGCGCAGCCGCGTGCCGCCGGTCTGCGGGTCCTTGTACTCACGATTCGAGTCACACACATACTCCAACATCTTGTAGTGTGGGAGCCGCCGGTACGCCCAGGAGAAAGTCCACGGCTGCGTGAGATACACGGGATCCTCGATCGTGAGGTGATCCTCGAAGAAATCCGGCGTCAGCATCCGCATGCGCTCGTGGATGCGCATCTGGTCGCTGTGTGGGACGCCGCGAAAACGCACCTTTTCCTTGATCCCGACGGTATCGACGACGAGCGTGTCCCCTTCCCAGTGCCCGACGGAGTGTCCCCAGTAGCCCGGCTCGGCATCCTCGATCGGGATTTGCTTTTCGTTGAGATAAATGCGCCGTATCTGGTTGTAGGCCTCCTGCACGATGGTGATCTGCCCGGGAGTCTGCAATACCTCCATGGGAAACATGGCCATCATCATCGTCGGCATCCCATCTGGCAGACATTTCACATAGTCGGTGAAGAGCGGCTGGCCGCGCGCGTCGGCATCTTTGGCCGCCTTCTGCTCGGATTCCCAGGCCGCAAGGTACTGCGGCTTGAGCGGTGGTGGGCCGATCGGCGGTGGCGGCGGCAACTTCGGATCCGGTGGCTCATCAATCTGCGGATAGCGGTTCCAGGTACCCGTCAGCCGGCGATGCTCTGATGGCGCGGATGATCCCGGCGCAGGAGCCGTCTGAGCGGCCTGAGCCACTGGCGCCGCCTGGAGGTCCCCGCAACCCACTGCGACCGCGATCATCACCACAATGGGGGACACTGCCCGCACGAGCGCGCCGGCGCGTTGCGTAACCTGGAACATGGCGAGCTCCTACTGGATGTTGGGTTTGCCGGCGGGGCCGCCGTTGGAAAATACGCGCCCGTCGGCCAACGTCAACTGTTTCAACAGGCCGCCCGACTCGCCCGTCTTCAACGGCGCGATGATGACCGTGATCTTGTCGCCGGGCTTGACCATGTTGAATTTCCAGCCGACCCGGTTGAGGATCCCCGGACTTGCGCATTCAATGGTGTAGCCGCGCGTCGTGCCCTGATCATCGCTCGAGGCGAGCTCGATATAGACGTGCGGATTGCTCCATTCGAAGCTGCTGACCGTACCGGCGAGCTTGATCTGGTGGTCATGGTCGTACATGGCAAAAGAATGATGTGCCACGGCCACGCCGCTGCCGAGCGCCGCGTATAGAAAAAACCAACCCCAGCCGATCCCGGCTGCTTTCCCTCTAGCGAAGCATCGCCTCATGAAGCCCCCTTTTTTGTTCGGGCGCGCACGCGGCTTTACGGCGCATGCGCTCCAAGGAGCTTACCGTGCCCGGGGCGCAGCTGTACGCGCCTATTGCAATCCTGTCCCACACTCGGACGGCTACGGCTCGACAGCCCCGCGTCTGCCGTGGCGGCCTGAAAACCCGCGGAGAATTAAAGTTAACTCCAGCCGCACCCCTGGCTAGAATTTTCCCCGGGCGACGCGCGTATTTCTCTCATGCGCGCCGCGCTTTCGCCCGGTTGCCGATACCCTCCCCTCCAAGGCCAGCGGG
>Ga0068855_100002523_pt1 | contig 22549 bp, 26 predicted proteins | sample KBSCornC52_FD_66592 | JGI IMG/M metagenome (GOLD analysis project Ga0068855, IMG submission 66592) | Corn rhizosphere microbial communities from Kellogg Biological Station, Michigan, USA - KBS Corn C5-2 | ecosystem: Host-associated > Plants > Roots > Rhizosphere > Soil ...
GACTACGCGGGCAGGTCCTCGCGTTACCGTGAAGCTTCATACCGGGCCTCCTGGAGCTTGGTTGCGTGGCAGCTCCAGCCTCCAGCGAGGCCCGGATGAACAACCTCTTTAGGAACTACATCTAGGCGATGCCGACGCCGCGCGCGAAACCGATCGCTGCCACCGCCCCGACTGCGGCGAACCCGGCGATCACGAGCTCCCGCGCCCGCGGCCGCTCCTCCAGCAGCGACGCGAGCACGAGGAAGAGCGGGAAGTCGGCGAGCATGAACCGCGAGAGGCTGACGAGCGGCTGGTAGAACGCCGGCGCGGCCACGATCGTCACCAGCGTCGCCCAGGAGAACACCGCGAGCGCCGGTCCGAGCCGCCGCCACGCGAGCACCGACAGCCAGACGGCGACGATCAGGCACGCCAGGTCGTAGACGTTCTTGATCGCGAGCACGATGTAGTCCGGATACGTCCCGTGCGACGGCAGATGCAACAGCAGGTTCGAGATCGCGATCTCGAATTGGCGCGCCGAGTGCCAGTACGCGTGCACCGACGGCGTGTACCGCTGCCAGCCGTGCTCCTCCGCGTGCGAGAACGCGAGCGCGTCGCCGTAGTGCTGATGGAGGTAGAGCATCCAGAGCCCGAGCGCGACCGGGGCGAGCAGCAGCGGGGCGAGCCGGCGCACGGACGGCCAGAAGACGATCGCGAGCGCCGGCACGAGCGCGAGCCCGAGCAGGCGAGTGTCGACCGCGAACGCGGCGGCGACGCCCGCGAGGAGCGCGCGGTCGCGGTCGGCGGCGTCGAATGCCAGGAGGACGAAGAGCAGAAACAGCGAGTCCGAGTAGACCGCGGTGAAGACGAACGCAAGCGGATAGAGCGCGAAGAGCAGGACGACCGTGCGCGGGCCGTCCGCAGGGAGGCGCCGCTGCGCGATCCGGGCGAGCAGGACCGCACACCCTGCCGCCGCCGCGAGCGAGATCAGCATCCCCGCCGCGACGTCGTTGCGCACCACCCAGCCGAGCGCGCGCACGAGCAGCGGGTACACCGGGAAGAACGCCGCCGCCTGCTTCGTTGAGTAGCCGTGCTCGGCGATCCGGATGAACCAGCGGCTGTCCCAGCGGTCGAACGTGCGCAGGAAGAGCTGGCCGCCCGGACCGTGCGCCACCGGCGCCCAGAGCAGCGTCGCCGCCGTCCCGACGAGGTAGGCGAGCCGGATCCCCACGACCGTCCTCACAGGGGCCAAGCCTAGGCGCGAGTAGGTACACTTTCGATACCTAGATGCGAAACGGAGAGTGAGAGGGCCTTGACCGAACTGCTGCTCGTCCCGCTCGAGGACACGGTGGTGTTCCCGGGCATGAGCGTGACCTTGACGGTCGACGTCGGCGACGACGACCGCGTGCTCCTCGTGCCGAAGCACGAGGGCGAATATTCGAGCGTCGGCCTCGTCGCCGACGTCGAGGAGCGGGTGCGGCTGCGCGGCGGCGTGCGCGCCGTGACCCTGAACGGGCTCCATCGCGCCGTCATCGGCGCTGCCCGCACCGATGCCCAGGGCCGCCTGCGCGTCGAGACCGAGGAGCGGCCGGACGAGAATCCGCCGCCCGTGCAGACGCGCGAGCTCGAACGCGAGTATCGCGCCGTCGTCGAGGAGATCCTCGAGCTGCGCGAGGCCGACGAGCGCATCTCTGCGTTCCTGCGCGCGATCACCGACGCGGGCACGCTCGCGGACACGGCGGCATACGCGCCGGACATCACGTTCGCACAGCGCGTGCAGCTGCTCGAGAAAGTCGACGTCATCGAGCGCCTCGAGTTCTCGCTCGAGCTGCAGCGCGAGCGGCTCGCAGAGCTGCAGGTCCGCCGTCGCATCCGCGAGGACGTCGAGTCGGACGCGCAGAAGCAGCAGCGCGAATGGGTGCTGCGCAAGCAGATGGAGTCGATCCGCAAGGAGCTCGGCGAGGACGGCGCGTCCGTCGTCGACGAGTACCGGCAGAAGATCGAAGACGCCGGCATGCCCGACGAGGTCCGCGAGCAGGCCGACCGCGAGCTGCGGCGCCTCGAGACCATGGGCGACAGCTCGGGCGAGGCGTCGATGATCCGCACCTATCTCGACTGGCTCGTGTCGGTGCCGTGGTCGAAGCGCTCCGACGAGCGTCTCGACCCGCAGAACGCGCGCGAGGTGCTCGACGCCGACCATGCCGGGCTCGACGACGTCAAGGACCGCATCGTCGAGTACCTGGCCGTGCGCAAGCTGCGTCAGGACAGAGGAATTGCCAACGACAGGCGCAGCGGGGCGATCCTGACGCTGATCGGCCCGCCCGGCACCGGCAAGACGTCGATCGGCGAGTCGGTCGCGCGGGCTCTGAACCGCGAGTTCGTGCGCATGTCGCTCGGCGGGGTTCGCGACGAGGCCGAGATCCGCGGCCATCGCCGCACGTACATCGGCGCGCTGCCGGGCCGACTCGTGCGCGCACTGCGCGACGCGGGGACGATGAACCCGGTGATCCTGCTCGACGAGGTCGACAAGGTCGGCGCCGACTGGCGCGGCGACCCGTCGGCCGCGCTCCTCGAGGTGCTCGACCCGGCGCAGAACCATTCGTTCCGCGACCACTACCTCGACGTCGAGCTCGACCTGTCCGAGGTGTTCTTCATCGCGACCGCGAACGTCGCCGACACGATCCCCGGGCCGCTGCTCGACCGGATGGAGGTCATCCGCTTCGACGGGTACACGGTCGACGAGAAGACGGCGATCGCACGCGACTACCTGTGGCCGCGCCAGCGCGAGCGCAACGGCCTGCTCGAGGAAGAGGTCGCGATCGCGGACGACACGTTGCAGCTCGTCGTCTCCGAGTACACGCGGGAGGCCGGCGTCCGGCAGCTCGAGCGCGAGCTCGGGACGATCCTGCGCAAGACCGCGACGCAGGTCGCCTCGCAGAAGGTCGAGCCGCCGGTGACCGTCGATGCCGCGCTCGTGCGCGACGCCCTCGGTCGCCAGAAGTTCTTCCAGGAGGCGGCGGAGCGGACGGCCGTACCCGGTGTCGCAACCGGGCTCGCCGTGACGGGTACCGGCGGCGACGTGCTGTTCGTCGAGGCGACGTCGATGGACGGCGGCGGCGACCTCGTGCTGACGGGCCAGCTCGGCGACGTGATGAAGGAGTCGGCGCGCATCGCGCTCTCCTACATCCGTTCGCATCAGGAGCAGTTCGGCATCGAGCAGGACGCGTTCAAGGAGAAGACGTTCCACGTGCACGTTCCCGCAGGCGCGATCCCGAAGGACGGGCCGAGCGCCGGCATCACGATGGCGACCGCCCTCGCCTCGCTCCTCTCCGAGCGGCCGGTCAAGCACACCGTCGGTATGACGGGTGAGGTGACGCTGCAGGGCCGCGTGCTTCCGATCGGCGGCCTCAAGCAGAAGGTGCTCGCCGCACACGCCGCCGGACTGACCGACGTGATCATCCCCGAGCGCAACCGCGCCGACCTCGACGACGTCCCCGCGGACGTGCGCGAGGCGATGAAGTTCCATCCCGTGATGACGCTCGGCGAAGTGCTCGAGCTGGCGCTGGAGCCGAAGTCGAAGCCGGCGCTGCATGCGGTGTAGGCAGTGCAACCCGGTGCCCGAGGAGATCGCGCGCGCTGCCGATCTCCTCGGGCGCCGTTGGATGCTCGCGATCCTCTGGGCAGCCGCTGAGGAAGGCGCCGTCCGCTGGAACGAGTTCAAGCAGGCACTCGAAGGCATTCCGCCGCGGACGCTCGCGCAGCGGCTCGCCGAGCTCGAAGAGGCAGGCGTCCTCGAGCGGCGCGTGCTCACGGAGACGCGGCCGCCGCGTGTCGAATACCGGCTGACGACGGCGGGGCGCAGGCTCGGCGCGCTCGTCGATGCGATGCGCGCATACGCTGCGCACGCGTGAAGATCGACCATCGCTTTCGCGGGCCGGACGCTTCCGGCAACGGCGGCTACTCGTGCGGGTTGTTCGCGCAGCTCGTGGAGGGCGACTCCGAGGTGACGCTGCGCACGCCGCCGCCGCTCGACACGCCGCTGCGCGCCGACGGTCTCGATGTCTACGCGCCTGCCGGCAACACGCTCGTCGCGGAGGTGCGGCCGGCGACGATCGAGCTCGAGTTGCCTTCGCCGCCCACGCACGTCGAGGCGGGCGAGCCGGATCCCGCGCATCCCTTTCCGAACTGCTTCGTCTGCGGGCCGGCGCGCACGGACGGGCTGCGGCTGATGCCGCGCCGGTACGGCTCGGTCGTCGCCGCGCCGTGGCGGCCGGCGGAGGTGAGCCGCGAGCTCGTCTGGGCCGCCCTCGACTGTCCCGGCGCGTTCGCCGTCAACCCGGACTTCTCGCGCGGCGCATGCGTCCTCGGACGGCTGGCCGTCCACGTCGAGGAGCTGCCGGAGGCGGGCGACGACCTCGTCGTCGTCGGCTGGGACCTCGGTGGCGCCGAGGGGCGCCGCTCCCATGCCGGAACGGCCCTCTTTCGAGGGAAAACTCCCCTCGCCTGGGGCCGTGCGACGTGGTTCGCGGTACCCTCCGGCGCGTGAGCGGCCAGTTCGGGGAGCTCCTGCGGCGGCTCGGAGAGCTGCAGGACGTCGAAAAGACAGGGCAGGTCCTCGGCTGGGACGAGGAAACGAAGATGCCGCCGCTCGGCGCAGAGGCGCGCGCCGAACAGCGCGCGACGATCGCACGGATCGCGCACGAGCTCCAAACCGATCCCGCCCTCGGCGAGCTGCTCGAGGAGTTGCGGCCGTTCGAGGAGGAGCATGCGTTCGAGTCGTTCGAGGCGAGCGTCGTTCGGGTGTCACGCTCCGACTACGAGAAGGCGGTGCGCGTCCCGTCGGACCTGCGCGCCGACCTGAGCCGCCTCTCCTCGCAGGGCTATCGCGCCTGGCTCCAAGCACGCGAGCGCCAGGACTACGGCCACCTCTTGCCCTACCTCGAGAGGGGCCTCGAGCTGCGCCGCCAGTACGTCGAGTGCTTCGCGCCGTACGACGATCCCTACGACCCGCTGCTCGACATCTACGAGCCCGGGATGAAGACGGTGGAGGTCGAGCCGATCTTCGAGCGCCTGAAGGAGGCGCTCGTGCCGATGATCCGCACGTTCGCAGAGGGCGGCGCGGTCGACGACTCGTCGCTGCACGGACACTTCCCACGCGCTGCGCAGCGGCGGTTCTCGCTGCACGTGTTGGAGCAATGGGGGATGGACCGCGCGGCGTGGCGGCTCGACAAGACCGTCCACCCGTTCATGACGTGCTTCTCGCCGTCGGACATCCGGCTGACCACGAACTTCCACGAGGACTCGCTGCACGGCGTGCTCTCGTGCCTGCACGAGTTCGGCCACGGCGTCTACGAGCGCAACGTCGATCCGCGTTTCGCGCGCACTCCGCTCGCCGAGGGCGTCTCGTCTGCGTTCCATGAGTCGCAGAGCCGTCTCTGGGAGAACCTCGTCGGGCGGAACCTTTCGACGTGGCGGTTCTTCTATCCGAAGCTGCAGGACGAGTTCCCGGACCACTTCGCGGACGTCTCGACCGAGACGTTCCATCGCGCGCTCAACAAGGTGGAGCCGACCATGCGCCGCGTCGACGCGGACGAGGTCACGTACTCGCTGCACATCATCCTCCGGTTCGAGCTGGAGCGCGCGATGCTGGGCGGCGACCTCGATCTGCGCGACCTGCCCGAGGCCTTCGACGAGAAGATGCGCGAGTACCTCGGGCTGCAGCCGCCCGATGTGACGAGCGGTGCGCTGCAGGATGCGCACTGGTCCGACCTGACGTTCGGCTACTTCCCGACCTACGCGCTCGGCAACGTCGTCTCGGTGCAGCTCTGGGAGCGGATCGAGGCGGACCTCGGCTCGCTCGACGAGCAGTTCGAGCGCGGCGAGTTCGGCGCACTGCGCGAATGGCTGACCGACACGGTGTATCGCTGGGGTCGGACCTTCACACCGCAGGAGCTGCTCGTCCGCGCGGCCGGCGGCCCGATGGACCCCGAGCCCTACGTGCGCTACCTGCAGCGCAAGCTCAAAGACGTCCTCGGCGCCGCGGTCGCGTGATCCGGCGCGCACTGGTCGTCGTGGGCGGCTTCGCGCTGCTCGCGGCGGGCGGCGCGCTGATGGTGCTGCCCGGACCGGGCATCCCGCTGGTCGTCGCAGGGCTGGGCCTGCTCTCGCTCGAGTTCGAATGGGCGCGCCGCCTGAGGGTCTACGTCATGCGGCACGCGAAGCGCGTCGCACCGTCCCCGCGGCGGCAGCTGGTGCTCGGCCTCGGTTCGGTCGCACTGATGGTGGCTGCGGCCGTCTTCCTCGCGATCCGGGGGGTTCCCGGGTTCTAGTGATCTAGTGCTCGTTGCCGCCGCAGCAGCAGACCGGGTCGCCGAGCGCGCGACGCTCGAGGCGAAGGCCGCAGCGGGCGCAGGTGGCGGGGAGGAGCTCCGCCTTCACGAAGAGGGCGCGCATCAGGGTCGCCCAGAAGAGCACGAGGGAGAAGACCAGCGGCGCGTGCATTTCGGCTCTATCGGCACGAATCGTCCCTCGGATAAGATCGAGCCGTGAGCTGGCTGTACATCGCCCTGCTCGCCGCGGCGATCGCCGTCGTCGCCGCCGCTGAGTGGCCGCGGCTCGAGGGCCGCATTGGAACGCGTGTCTCCGGCGAGACGCGCCGGCGCCGTCAGCGCGATCGGCGCAAGGCGTCGCTCCGGGTCGTCCAGAATCCCGACCAGGACGACTTCGCGGCAAGCGTCGAGCGCGACCTCGCGAACCTCCCCACGATCGAGGAGACCGACCGCCGCTAGGGCACGGACCGCCGCTACGGCACGGTCACGCGCGCCGTGAAGCGGCGCGTGTTCGGAAGGACGGGACCGACGTCCTCCATGTTCTTCGGCTCCTCGAAGTCCGCGACCGTGAGCGCGAGCTTGTGCGAGCCGGGCCTGACGTCCTTGACCGTCAGGACGCCGCGCGCCAGCGAGTAGGCGTAGCCGATCCGCCCGTCGACGGTCAGCGCGATCGAGCCGGGATCGACGCCGGCGCCGGCGTCGCTGACGCCGACGCGAATCGTGCCGGGAAGCTGCCTGAGGACCTTGACGCGCGGCGGCGTCGTGTCGTCGACCCAGAACCGGAACGTGAACGCGCCCGGCTTCGCGCCGGCGGGCGTGTCGAAGACGATGTCGTACGCGCCGAGCTTCGGCAGGACCGCCCCGACCGACGAGACGACGCGGCCGTACTGCCGGTACGGATTGATGTCGACCGGCAGCGCCGAGAAGCCGACGAGGCGGTTCTCGTCTCCTGCGACGATGAGGCGCGGCGCGATGCTGACGCCCTTTGCGTGCGAGACGACGGCGGCGCCGAAGTTCGCGACGCGCCGCTTCAGCACGAAGCGGAACACCTGCTCCGGCCCCGACAGGTTCACAGGCACGCTCCCGAGCCCCTGCTCGGGGTAGCGGTACGTCGAGACGAGCGCCTTCTTCCCGGCCGTGTCGCCGCCGTAGAGCCCGGGCTTGACGAGCGTCCGGTGGCGCTCGGTGCCGATGAGCGGCACCTCGACGTGGAACCAGTATGGGATGCGGCGCACGTCGGTGCCGCGCGTGAGCGTGATGAAGCCGATGCCGTCGCCCTCGGCGGCGTCGGGCGCCACGTTGAGCGTCACGGCGACCGAGCTCGCGCTCGCCGCGGCGACGTTCAAGGATGCACCCTTCACGGACGATTGCGCGGTCACGGCCGGGACCCACCCGTTCGTGCCGCCGCCCGCGTCCGATTCGGTGATCGTCTGCGTCGCGCTCGCTCCGTGCTGCACGAGCCCGAACGACAGGCTCGTCGGTGCGACGAAGATCAGTGGGTTGTCCGCGCGTGCGACGTCGATGCGACCGCCGCCCTCCCGTGTCGCCTGAACCTCGCTCAGCGTGCCCGCGGTATGCACCGGATCGCCCGTCGTCGCGAGCGCAGACTTGATCTGCTGCACCGTCCAGGCTGGATGCCGCTGCTTGAGCAGCGCGGCCGCGCCCGCGACATGCGGCGATGCCATGCTGGTTCCGTCCCAGCGGTCCCAGTCGTTCGGCGGGATCGACGAGAGCACGCCCTCGCCCGGCGCCGTCACGTCCGGCTTGAACTGCAGCGAGATCGGCGTCGGCGCGCTGTCGGAGAAGTCGGCGATGACGTCGGCCGGGCCGGCCGCACCTTCACTCGCGGCGGCGACGGTGATCGCCTCGGGCGCGTTGCCCGGCGAGCCGATGCCGCCGCGCCCGGCCTCGCCGAACGAGTTGCCGGCCGCGATCACCGGTACGACCCCGGCGTCGGCGGCTGCGTCGATCGCCTGCACGACGATGTCGCGCGTCGGCTCGACCTCGGGCTCGCCGAGCGAGAGGTTGATCACGTCCATGCCGTCCTTGACGGCTTGCTCGATTCCGGCCGCGATCTCGGGCGAGTTGCCGTCCAGCCCGAAGTCGGTCGTCGGGATCGTGAGCACCTTGTAGTTGCCGATGTACGCGTCCGGCGCGATCCCGGAGACGGTCAGCTTCTGTCCGTTGAAGGTCGCGGTCGTGTCGTGGTCGCCGGCGGCGATGCCCGCGACGTGCGTCGCGTGGTCGGAGTTGTCCGGGTCGAACGGCGTCTTCGCGTATTTCCACGTGTTCGATGCGGGCGCGAACGCGCGCGCGACGATCACCTTCGGCGTCGTGTACGCGGTATTGCCCTTCGGGAAGCCGGCGGGGTACGCGAAGCCGGCCGGGTTGAAGAACGGATGCGCCTGGTCGACGCCGTCGTCGATGATCCCGATCTTCATCCCCTCGCCCGCGGTCGCGAGCGTCGGGCCCCAAACCTGTGTCGCGCCGATCAGTTGCGGCGTCTTGTCGAGCAGCTCGTGGTAGCGGATGCTCGGCCAGACGGTGAGGCCGCGGATGTGCGAGAGCACGCCGACCTGCGCGCGCGGGACGACGACGGCCATCCCGTTCAGGGTCACCTGGTAGTGCCAGCGGACGCGCGCGGCGGGGATCGCTGTCTCGATGCGCGCCGCGAGCGTGCGCTGCGCGCTCGCCAGGCCGCGCACGTAGTCGATGCTCGCCGGCGCGCGCAGGTTGAGCTTGCGGTGTGTCGTCGCGGCGCCCGCGAGCGCGCGATCCTCCTTGATCGCCTCCGCGAGCGGCGGCTGCGGGAGGGTGACGACGACCTCGACGAGAGCGGTTGTCGCGCGCGCGGAAGCACCGGCCGTCGTCAGGAGAACGAGCGACCCCAGAGCGATGAACAGGAGCAGGACGACCCGGCGCAGAGCGGACAAAGTAGCTGCGCATATGCCCGATTCGCGACCGCGGGTGGTAAGACTCGCGCAAGGGGGCTTCCGGTCGTGAAAGGGAGGGGAGATGGACATTCGTATCCACCTGGGACGCCGCGCCGTCCTCGTTGTTGTGCTCGTCCTCGCGCTGCTTGCTGCGGCAGGTGTCGCGTACGCGACGATTCCGGACGCCGGGGGCGTTTACACGGCGTGCAAGCTGAACGCGACGGGCACGATCCGGCTGATCGACCCGTCGGGGCCGAGTAGCTCGCTGCTCAGCCACTGCACGACCCTCGAGTCGCAGATCACGTGGAACCAGAAGGGCCAGCCGGGCGCACCCGGAACCGACGGCTCGAGCCCGACGGTGGCCCAGCTGCCGGCCGCCGACACGCACTGCGCAACCGGCGGCGCGTCGATCACCGACGCGGCCGGCCACGTCGCGTACGTCTGCAACGGCGCGACCGGCGCCGACGGCCAGCCCGGCAAGGACGGCGCGCCGTTCAACGGCACGTTCACCAGCCCGAACAAGGAGTTCACGCTGACCGTGGCCGACGGCGGCGTCAGCATCGTCGGCCCCGACTCCTCGATCTCGCTGCCCGCAGCCGGCGGCATCGTGATCAACGCAAGCACGGAGTCGACCACGGTGGGAGGCGACCGCACCGAGTCGGTCGGCGGTAGCGACTCGCTCGACGTCGGCGCCAGCCGGACGGAGCATCTCCACGGCAACGAGACGGTCATGGTGTCCGGCAACCGGACCGAGAACGTCGCCGTGAACGACAACGTGAACGTCGGAGCGAACCGGACCGAGCACGTCGGAGGCGCGTTCGACGTCACCTCGGCGGGCTCCGCGAGCATCGTCGGCGCGCTCGTCGGCCTGAACGGGGGCGCCGGCACGTGCAAGCCGGCCGCACGCGTGGGCGATCCCGTCGACGGGAGCGTCATCCTGGCCGGCTCGCCGACCGTCTGCATCGGCGGCTGAGGCGGCGATCCCGGGTGAGGGCGGGCTCGGTTCCGCCCTCACCCGGGCTACAATGGCCGACCGCGCGGATGTGGCGGAATTGGTAGACGCGCACGGTTCAGGTCCGTGTGCCCGTAAGGGCGTGGAGGTTCAAGTCCTCTCATCCGCATAACCGGCCGCAGCCGAATTGGCCCGCTGAGCGGCGGACGACTGGAGGACGCCGCCCGCCGCCGCGAGCGTCGCGGCCTGCGATCGCCCTGCGGCAACCGGGAGGAGTGCGGCTCCGGTCCCGATTCGGCCGACGACAGGTCGAATCGTGCTCACCCGTCGCGAACGCTGCGTAGCGCAAATGGACTAATCGATAGGCTCGCTAAACTCCGCGTCACGGTGGTGCGGCCACCCTGGCTCAGCGCGGAGGTCAGCGACGTGCTCGCCAACGTCGGCGCGCCGATGTACATGCTCGATCGCAACGGCATCGTCCGCTGGATGAACGCACGAGCGATCGAGCTCCTGGGAGATTTTCGCGGCAGCCACTTCACGGCGACGGTCGCACCCGAGGCGCAGGCGAAAGCGCGCGTCGAGTTCACGAAGAAGATGCTCGGCACGGCGCGCACGACTGACTTCGAGGCCGTCGAGGTATTGCGCACGGGCCAACACGTCCTCGCGGAGATTCACTCGTCCGCGATCGAGAACGGCGGCCGCGTCGTCGGCGTCTTCGGGATCATCGACGTCGTCGAGCAGCGCCCTCGCCTGCACGAACGCGAACCACCGCCTTCCGAGCTGACGCCGCGCCAGCACGAGGTTCTGCTCCTCCTGGCGCGCGGATACTCGACCAAGCAGGTCGCCGAGACGTTGAGTCTCTCTCGGGAGACGGTGAGAAACCACATTCGAGGCCTCCTGCGGGGCCTGCGCGTGAACTCTCGACTCGGCGCCCTCGTCGAGGGCCGGCGTCGCGGCCTCATCGACTGAAGGAGCCGACGCGGGCCCTTCAGTCGCTACGCCTGCAGCGAAACGGCCGCGTCCGGATAGAGGACGTGCCACACCCGCAGGTACACCTCGATCTCGGCCGGCTCGGTCTCGCCGACGTCGACCGATTGCGGTCCAGCAACGACAGGCCGCTGGCCGACGCTCCGCAGGAACGCGGCGAGGCGGTCGGTGTACGCCGAGTCATGGAGAACCAACTGCATGTGGAGGGTGCGGTGGTGCTCCTTGGATCCTCGCGGCCGCCCACACCGCTGGGCGTCACCCGGCCGGGGGATTAGGAGTCGCGGAGAACGGCGAGCACGTTGTCGGCGTGCTCGGCGGGCTTCACGTCCGGGAAGACCTTCTTGACGGTTCCGTCCTCCGCGATCACGAACGTCCAACGCTTGACGCCCATGTACGTCCTGCCCATGAACTTCTTCTCGCCCCAGACGCCGTACCGTTCCGCGACCTCGTGCTCCGTGTCGGCGAGCAGCGTGAAGGGCAGCTCGTGCTTCTTCCGGAACTTGACGTGCGACTTCTCGTCGTCGGGCGAGACGCCGAGGACGACCGCGCCCGCCCGCTCGAACTCCCCGTACGCGTCGCGGATCCCGCAGGCCTGGGTCGTACAGCCAGGGGTGTCGTCCTTCGGGTAGAAGTAGAGGACGACCGGCTTGCCGCGCAGGGACGAGAGCTTCACCGTCTCACCGGAATCGCTCGTCAGCTCGAAGTCGGGTGCGGGAGAGCCTTCCTCGATCATCAACCCCGATGCTAACGGCCCACCACACCGTCGCCTTCCTCGTGCTCGCCGCGACGTTCGGCTCGGCGCTCTTCGCCGGCTGGACCTACTATCGGCGCGCCGAGCCGCGCGGCTGGCTGACCCACCTGCTCGCGCTCGCGCAGACGCTCGTCGTCGCGCAGGTCGGGATCGGCCTGCTGCTCCTCTCCGACCACCGGCGCGCGCCTGAGCATCTGCACTACCTCTACGGCAGCCTGTCGCTGCTCGCCGTCCTCTCGCCGTGGCTCTACGCGCCCGCGGAGCGCAGACGCCGGCTCGCGTGGTTCGCCGGCTCGACGCTCGTGGCAGGAGCGCTCGCCGTGCGGGCGTACATGACAGGAGTCGGATGAGAGGCTTCTTCTCGCGGATGAACCCGACGCTGCGCGGGTTCCTGATCCTGGCGCTGATCGCGTTGATCGTCGTCGTGCTTCAGCTCGAGAACACGCTGGTCGCGCTGACGTTCATCGCGCGGATCGCCTTCATCCTCGCCATCGCGGTCTTCGTGTTCCTCGTCTGGCGCGAGCGGCGCGAGGAGATCTCCCTCTGGCCGCGCCGCGCGACGACCGCGTTCTACGCGGCCGCGATCCTCGCCGTCGTCGACCTCGCCGTCTACTGGTACGGCGGGGCGCACGGGTTCCAGCTCTTTGCCTTCCTCGCCGTGCTCGTGCTCTGCGGTCTCGCGATGTTTCGGATCTGGCGGGATCAGCACCACTACGTCTGATGGATCTGCTCGTCGACCGGTTGCGGCGCATGCTCTGGGTCGAGGAGACGCTCGCGCGCGACGTGCTGCCGGCCGTGCTCGAGCGCGCGCACGCGACCGACCTGCAATACGGCGTGGAGCGGCACATCCTCGAGACGAAGGAGCACGCGCTCACCGTGCGCACGATCCTCCACCTGCTCGGCGAGCGACAGGAGGGGACGGAGGAGCCGGCATTGCACGTCGAGCTCGGCGACGGCGACCTCGAGCTGTGCGAGCTGCTCGCACGCACCGAGCATCTCGAGATCGCGTCCTACACGTTCCTGCGATCGCTGGCGAACGCGCTCGGCGCGGACGACATCGGCCTGCGCCTGACCGAGATCCTCGAGCAGGAGGAGTACGCGCTCGAGCTCGTCGAAAAGGCGACGGCGAAGCTCCTCGCCGAAAGCGTTACAGCAGTTTTATGAACGCGACGATCCCGACTCCCGCGATCACCGCGCGGTAGAACGCGGGCGGCAGGCGACGGCCGATGTGGACGCCGACCCAGCCGCCGGCGATCGAGCCGATCGCGAGCAGCCCTGCGGCCGCCCACGCGATGTGCGCCGAGAAGACGAAGACGACGGCGGCAATCGTGTTCGCGAGCCCGGCCAGCATGTTGCGCAGGGCGTTCAGCCGGTGGATCGTGTCGGCGAGCGCGATCCCCAGCACGGCGATGAACAGCAGCCCCTGTCCCGCGCCGAAGTAGCCGCCGTAGACGCCGCAGAGCACGACGCCGAGGAACGTCCACAAGCCGCCGCTCGCCTCCGACGCGACGAGGTTGCGCTTCGCGAGCCACTTCGAGACGTACGGGCCGGTGAGGATCGCGAAGACGCCGAGCCCGATGAACGCCGGCACGACTGCGCGGAACGCCGACGCCGGCAGCACGAGCAGCAGGATTGCGCCGCCTGTGGCGCCGAGGATCGACGCGAAGCCGAGCCGGAACGCGCGGTCGCGCTGGCCGGCCATCTCCGGGCGGTAGCCGATCATCGACGTGATGTTCCCGGGGACGAGCCCCATCGTGTTCGTGACGTTCGCCGTCACGGGCGCGTAGCCGAACGCGAGCAGCGTCGGAAACGTGATCAGCGTGCCGCTGCCGACGATCGCGTTCGCGATGCCCGCACCGATGCCGGCGCCGACGATCGCGACTGCATGGATTGCGCTCAGAGCTCGACGCGCATCGAAGCGCCGTCCAGCTCGGCGAGCGCCTCGCGAATCGTCACGTGCTTGCCGACGAAGATCGGCGTGTCGCGTTCGGTGTAGCTCGACGCCTCGGTGTCGCGTAGCCGCAGCATCAGATGCATGAAGTCCGCCGGCTCCTCGCACTCGAACGCGGTCATGAACTCCTGGTCGTCGATCCCGAACGAGTAGGTCGTGTGGTTCTTGATGCCGGGAAACTCCTCGCGACCGATGCGGATGTGCTCGTCCATCGCTCGCTGCCGGTCCGCCTCGGCGAGCGCGTACCAGGGGCGCACCTTCACGAACGGGTAGACGACGAGATAGGGGAGGCCGTGCGGCGTGATCTTCCGCGCTTTGCGCGCCTGTGTGTACTGCGACGCCTTCGTCGTCGCGAGATACGAGTACGGCGTCTCGAGCCAGCCGGCGAGCGGAGTCCCGTTCAGCGCGGCGCCGAGCTCGCCGAGCGCGTCGTAGCGGTCGGTGATCTTCCAGAGGAAGAAGTCGGTCTCGGGGCGGACGCCCGCGGTCGAATACACACGCAGGTGGTCGAAGCGGTCCGCGAAATGCTCGACGACCTCCGCGAAGGCGTCCTTGCCCGCCTGCCGCTCCTCGACGGGCAGCCTGCGCCACGCGGGATCGACGCGGTAGTAGGTGTAGGCGACGTACTGGCCCTGATCCACGCGGAGAAGGTTACCCGTGCTTCAGATTCACCCAGCGCGGCTTCGGCAGCGCCGGGTTGACCGGGTTGACCGCGGTGAGGCGGATCCGGTAGCGGCCGGGCGTCGTCGGCACGCGCGCCGACAACAGCTTCGGCTCGAGCCCGATCGCGCGGCCCTTCACTCCGCGCAGGAGCTTCGTGCCGCGGTAGAGCTGGGCCGTGTAGTCGCAGTCGAGCGCGCACGACAGCGTCAGCCGCGTCGCCTTCTGCGCGACTCGCGGCGTCACGGGCAGCTCCATCCCGTCGCAGTGCGCGATGACGCCCCGCCGCGACTCCTGCATCGCGAGCCGCGTCGGGTCGAGGCTCGCCTTCGCAGTCGTCGTCCCCGCGTAGTAGAGGCCCGACTGCCAACCCGCGAGCGCCTGCTCGTCGACCGTGTGGAAGAGCATGATCGCGCGCACGTTCGGCTGGCAGAACGCGAGCTGGAGCGCCTGTCGGTAATACGCGGCCTGCGTCTCCTCGTCCACGGGATGCACGGTCGCGGGCTCGGTGCCGGTGTACTGGCTCGCCTGGGCCGGCGGGATCTGCGACTCGACGCCGAACTCGTCGTACCAGATCGGCATCGCGTAGTCCCCGAAGGCATCGCCGAGGGACGCGACGAGCTTGTCGTAGTCGGCGAGCGCGATCGTCGTCGAGTTGGGATGCGTCCCGTCGACGGGCGCGATGCTCGAGTTGTCCTCGTACGGATGATGGTCGAAGCCGTCCATGATCGGCGTCGTGCGCCCACTGTCGCGCCACGCCTGGCCGAGGTCGTGGATGAACGTCGTCGGCGAGTGCGTGAGGCGCGTGCTCGTCGGGTTGTCGCCGCCGCGCGGGTCGAGCGCGCCGCCGAGCACGACGACTTGCTTGACTGCATGCAGTGCGTCATACGTCTGCGCGAGCAGGCTCTCGTAATCCACGGCGGCGGCGTCGCTGCCGTCCGGGTTGAACTGGGGCAGCCAATAGCGGTTCGTGTTCGGCTCGTTGCCGACGACGAAGATGCGCAGGTCAGGGACCGCCCTCGCAATCGACGCCGCGTACGACGCGAAGTCGGCCTGGTCCTCCGGTGTCAGCGGCGTCGTCGCCGAACCGTGGTTCGTGACCACGCAGATGATCGTCACCCCGTCGAGCTGCGCCGCGGTCATGACGTTCTCGAGCACCTGCTTGCCGGTCGCCGGGAGGGACGTCTGGCCCGGCGCCCATTCCATCGTGATTCGGTCGCCGCTGAAGCCGGCCGCGACGAGCAGGTCCATCTGCGCCTTCGCGACCGACATCGTCATCGACTTCGGGGCGTCCTCGGTCGCCCCGATCAGCAGCGCCGGTCCGCCCGCAACTGCGCGCGGTGCAGCGACGAGTGCGAGGAGGGCAAGCAGAATCGCAATGCGCATGGGCTTGGCTACGGTAGCCCGCAGTGCCCCCGGGGAGACTTGAAGATCGTTTGAAGAATCTGCCGGCGAAGCCGGGGGTCTACCTGTTCCGGGACCAGCGCGGCGACGTCCTGTACGTCGGCAAGGCGAAATCGCTGCGTCCGCGCGTGCGCAGTTACTTCCAGAAGACGACGGACGGTCGTGCGCAGATCCAGCAGCTGCCCGACCGGGTCGCCGACATCGAGGTGATCGTCACCGGCAGCGAGGTGGAGGCGCTCCACCTCGAGCAGAACCTCGTCAAGCGCCACCGGCCTCCGTTCAACGTGCGGCTGCGCGACGACAAGTCGTTCCCGTACATCGCGGTCACCGTCGAGGACGAGTACCCGCGCGTGATGTTCACGCGCGAGCGGCACCGCCAGGGCGTCTGGTACTTCGGGCCGTACGCGAATGCGAAGAAGGTGCGTGAGACGCTCGACGTGCTGAATCGCGTCTTTCCGTATCGACCGTGCGAGGGGCCGAAGCCGGGCCGGCACTCCGGCATTCCCTGCCTCGACTACCACATCGATCGCTGCCTGGCGCCGTGCGTGGGCTACGTGTCGAAGGACGACTACCGGGCGATCATCGACGGTGTCATCGAGTTCCTCTCGGGCAACGTCAGGCCGATCCAGCGCGAGCTCGAGCAGAAGATGCACGACGCCGCGGGCGAGGAGCGCTTCGAAGACGCGGCGCGCTACCGCAACCGTCTCTTCGCCGTGCAGCATCTCGTGGAGCGCCAGTCGGTCGAGCGGCAGTCGGTGGGCAACGTCGACGTGATCGGGTTCGCGACGGTGGACGATCGCGCGGTCGTCCAGATCTTTCCCCTGCGTGGCGGCAAGATGGTCGACCGCCATTCCTTCCACCTCGAGAACGTCGCGGGCCAGGATCTGACGACGGTGCTCGAGTCCTTCTGCCTCGAGTACTACGGCTCGGCGCCGAGCGTGCCGCCGCAGATCGTCGTGCCGCGGGACTCCGGCGACCTGTCGGCGCTCGCGCAGTTCCTGTCGGAGAGGCGCGGCGCTCGCGTCGAGGTGCGTGCGGCGGAGCGCGGGGAGAAGCGGCGGCTGCAGGAGCTTGCGGACGAGAACGCCCGGCACGCACTCGTCACCGAGCAGGCGGCAACCGAGCAGAAGCGCGCCCGCCGAGTCGAGGCGCTCGAGGAGCTGCGCGAGGCGCTCAACCTCGAGTCGCTGCCGGTGCGGATCGAGTGCTACGACATCTCGCACGCGATGGGGCAGGACCCGGTGGCCTCGATGGTCGTCTTCCAGGACGCACTGCCGCGGAAGGCGGACTACCGAAAGTTCGGCATCAAGACCGCGGGCGCCGACCCCGACGACTTCGCGGCGATGGCCGAGGTGATCACGCGCCGCTTCGCCCGTCTCTCGGACGGGACGGGGGAGTCGCACGATTCCTCGTTCGCGACCGCGCCCAACCTCGTCGTCATCGACGGCGGCAAGGGTCAGCTCTCGGCTGCGCTCGGAGCGATGCAGGCGTTCGACTTGCCGCGCGTCGCGGTGATCTCGCTCGCGAAGCGGATCGAGGAAGTGTTCGTGCCGGGACAGAGCCGGCCGATCGTCCTCTCGCGTCACAACCCCGGCCTGCAGCTGCTGCAGCGTCTGCGCGACGAGGCGCATCGCTTCGCTCTCGGCTTCCACCGTCAGCGGCGGGAATCGCGCGGCTTCGCGTCGCTGTTCGACGAGCTCGAAGGCGTCGGCCCCGCGCGTCGACGCGCGCTGCTGCAGCACTTCGGCTCGGTCGAGGAGATGGCGGCGGCGTCGCCGGAAGAGCTGGAAGGCGTGCCCGGCGTGCCCGCTGCGGTTGCCCGCCGTATCTACGCCCAGTTGCACAAGACCGGACGCGGCTGAGTGGCGGAACACGGCCCCGCCGCGGCAACGCGGCTGATCCTCACCCGCAACTTCGGCCCGTACTTCATCGGCAACGCCGCATCGGCCAGCGGGACGTGGTTCCAGAACCTCGCCGCGTCGCTGTACGTGTTCGAGCACACGCACTCGCCGTTCCTGCTCGGCGTGCTGCAGTTCGGCAACTTCGTCCCCGTGCTGCTGCTCGCGCCGTGGGGCGGGAGCGCGGCCGACCGCTTCGACCGCAAGCGGCTGCTGCTCATCACGCAGGTCGTGGCGACCGCGGTCAGCGGCGCGCTCGCCGCGGTGACGTGGGAAGGCCACGTCTCGGTGTCGCTCGTGATGGCGTGCGCGGTGTGTCTCGGCGTCTGCAGCGCGTTCTCGGCGCCCGCGAGCCAGGCGCTGATCGGCGACCTGGTGCCGCGGGACGATCTGCAGTCGGCGGTCGCGCTGAACTCGCTGACGTACAACCTGGCGCGCGCGGTGGGACCGGCGCTCGCCGGCCTCTCCGTCGACAGGCTCGGCTACGCGCCGTCGTTTGCGATCAACGCTGCCTCGTACCTCTTGCTCGTCCTCGGTCTCACCGTCGTGACGCCGAGGGCGCGGCAGCTGGCGTCGCGCGGCCAGGCGCGGCTGCGTGAGAGCCTTCGCATCGCCCGCGAGCAGCCGCGCCTGCTCGCGTTCCTGCTCATCGTCACCGCCGTCGGCTTCGCTTCCGACCCGGTGAACACGGAGAGCCCCGCGTTCGCGCACGCGTTCGGCTTCGGCCACAACCACCTCCGTCTCTGGTCGGGCGTCATCGTCGGGGCGTTCGGCGCCGGCGCGATCGCCGCGGCGCTCCTGCTTGCCGGTCGGGTCGCCGGCTCACGGCGGCGGATGATGATCACGCTCTGCGTCCTCGTCGCGGGCGTCGTCGGCTTTTCGCTGTCCCCGTCGATCTGGGTCGGGTTCGCATTCCTCGCCGTCGGCGGCTTCGGCTACCTCGCCTCGAACACGTCGGCGACGAGCCAGCTGATGCTCGGGGTCGAGGACCACCAGCGCGGGCGGATCATGGCGCTCTGGAGCGTCGCCTTCCTCGGCCTGCGCCCGATCGCGAGCCTGACGGACGGCGCGATCGCCGGGGCTTTCGGCGTGCGAGCCGCAGGCGTCGTGCTGACCGCGCCCGCCCTCGCCGGCGCTGCTGCGATCTATTTCTTACGTGGCCGTGACATGCCCTTAACGACCGAGGCGTAGCGTCCTCGGCATGGAGCTGCACTACATCGAGGACGACCTGGCCGACCACAGCTGGTACGCCGAGGTCGTCGACGACTTCATCGCGGTCGTCGAGCGGTTCCTCTCGTACGTCGCGCTCGAAGAAGAAGCCGAAGCGACCTAGCGAGGCCTAGCGGCCGGCGTCCGGCTCCGGCCCGAGGAACGGGTACCGGTAGTCGGTCGGCGGCACGAACAGCTCCTTCACCGTCCGGGGCGAGACCCAGCGGATGAGGTTCCACATCGAGCCGGCCTTGTCGTTCGTGCCGGATGCGCGCGCGCCGCCGAACGGCTGCTGGCCGACGACGGCGCCGGTCGGCTTGTCGTTGACGTAGAAATTGCCGGCCGCGTACCGGAGCCGCTCGCTCGCGAGCTCGACGGCGCTGCGGTCCCGCGCGAACACGGCGCCCGTCAGGCCGTAGGGGGCGCCCGCGTCGATCAGGTCGAGCGTGTCCTCGTAGTTCTTCTCGTCGTAGACGAACGCGGTGACGACCGGGCCGAACAGCTCCTCCTTCATCGTGCGGAAGTCGGGGTCGCTCGTCTCGATCACCGTCGGCTCGACGAACCAGCCGTCGGAGTCGTCGTAGCCGCCTCCCACGAGCACGCTCGTCTTGCCGTCCGCGGCGTTCGCCTCGTCGATCGCCGCCTTCTGCGTCGTGAACGAGCTGCCGTCGATGACGGCGCCCATGAAGTTGGAGAAGTCGCTGACGTCGCCGATCTTCAGCGTCTTCACCTCGTCGGCGAGGCGTTCGCGTAGCTCGGGCCACAGGTTCGACGGCGCGAACACGCGTGACGCAGCCGAGCATTTCTGCCCCTGATACTCGAAGGCGCCTCGAACGATCGCCGTCGCGACGGCATCGACGTCGGCACTGGGGTGGGCGACGATGAAGTCCTTGCCGCCCGTCTCGCCGACGATCCGCGGATAGTTGCGGTAGTTGTCGAGGTTGTTCGCGACGTCGCGCCACATCCCGTTGAAGACGGCGGTCGAGCCGGTGAAGTGGATGCCGGCGAGATGTGGGCTCGCGAGCACGGGATCGCCGACCGCGGAGCCCGAGCCGTAGACGAGGTTGATCACACCCGGCGGCAAACCCGCCTCCTCGAGCAGCTGCATGATGAACCACGCGCTGTAGGCCGCGGTCGACGCGGGCTTCCAGACGACGCAGTTGCCCATCAGCGCGGCCGACGTCGGCAGGTTGCCGCCGATGGCGGTGAAGTTGAACGGCGTCACTGCGAAGACGAAGCCTTCGAGCGGGCGGTACTCGAGCCGGTTCCAGACGCCGGGCGACGAGATCGGCTGTTCCTCGTAGATCCGGCGCATGTACTGGACGTTGAAGCGCCAGAAATCGATCAGCTCGCACGAGGCGTCGATCTCCGCCTGGTGCGCCGTCTTCGACTGGCCGAGCATCGTGGCCGCGTTCAGCGTCTGCCGCCAGGGGCCGGCCAGCAACTCGGAGGCGCGCAGGAGGATTGCGGCGCGCTCCTCCCACGGCGTGCGCGACCAGTCCTCCCAGGCGTCGGCGGCCGCGGCGATCGCGCGGTCGACCTCCTTCGCGCCGCCCTTGTGCACGGTCGCGAGCACGTGTGAGCGCTTGTGCGGCTGCACCGCGTCGAACGTGTCGCCGGTGGTGACGTCCTCGCCGCCGATGACGAGCGGAATCTCGAGCTGCTGCGACTGCATCTCCTGGAGGCGCAGGCGCAGCTCCTCACGCTCGGGCGTGCCGGGCGCGTAGCTCCGGACCGGCTCGTTGTGCGGCTCGGGGACGCGCGAAATGCCGTGGGTTCCCATGCGCTCGATCCTAGACTGAGTCTCGATGGGCGTGACGCGGGTCGCCTACGAGGCGGACGGCTGGGGGGTCGGCGAGCTGTGGCTCGACGGCGACGTCGTCGTCTGGCACGAGCTGCCGAGATCTGCGATCGAGTTGCAGGGCAGGCCGGTTGCGCATCCGTACGTGAAGCTCCTCCAGCGGTACTTCGCGGGCGCAGACGTCAACTTGTCCGACGTTCCTCTCGACCTCGAATACGAGACGCCGTTCCTCGAGCGCTGCGCCCACGCCCTCCGTGCCGTGCCGCGCGGTGAGACGGTGACCTACGGCGAGCTGGCGGCGCTCGCGGGCTCGCCGGGTGCCGCGCGCGCCGCAGGCAGCTTCTGCGCGCGCAACCGGCTCGGCCTGTTCGTCCCGTGCCACCGCGTGGTGAGCGCCGGCGGGCTCGGTTCGTACGGCTCGCACGGCCTCGCGTACAAGAAGCGACTGCTGGAGCTCGAAGGTGCCACTCTCTGAGGACCTCCGCAACGAGCTCGCGTCGATCGCGCCGGAAGCCGACTGCGACCGGCTCGCCGAGCTCTCCGGTCTCTTCCACGTCGCCGGCAGCGTCCACCTGCGCGGGCGCGGCGAGATTGCGCTGCACCTCGACCTCGCCAGCAGCGCGGTCGCGCGCCGCGGCTTCGCGCTCTTGCGCGCATTCGACGTCGACTCGGAGATCCGCACGTATCAGCAACACGCGTTCGGCCTGGCGACGCGCTTCCAGCTGCACGTCGAGGGCACAAAACATGCCTACGAGGTGTTGCACCGCGCCGGCGTGCTCGACGCGGCGCACCGGCCGCTCGAACGGCCGCCGCAGCGTGTGCTCGCGCGCCGTTGCTGCCGCGGCGCCTATCTTCGCGGCGCGTTGCTCGGCGCCGGATCGTTGAGCGGTCCGCGCGATCCGCATCTCGAGATCCGCACCGCCGAGCCCGAAGGTGCGCGATTCGTCGCCGACGTCGCAGCGAAGGAAGGCGCGGAGTTGAAGGTGCTGCAGCGCCGCGGACACGCAGTTGCCTACGCGAAGGGAATCGACCCGATCGCCGACGTGCTCGCCGCAGCCGGCGCCGGGGACACCGTGATCGCGCTCGAGGAGAGCTCCGTCGTGTCGGCGATCCGGGCCGACGCCAACCGTCTCGCGAACGCAGACCACGCAAATCTCGTGCGCACGAGCCGTGCCGCGCGCGTGCAGATCGACGCCGTGCGCACGCTCGACCTCGACGCGCTCCCGGATGACCTTCGCGAGCTCGCGCAGCTGCGACTGCGCCTGCCGACGGCGTCCACCGCCGAGCTCGCGCGGCGCACGCAGCTCACGAAGGCGTCCGCGTACCGCCGCCTGCGTCGTCTCGTCGAGCTCGCGGACGCTTGAGCCACCGCAGGAGCGCGACGAACGCGAGCCACGAAACGAGCGCGAACACGGACCCGGCAACGGTGAGATCCCTGCGTGCGCCGAAGTAGACGACGAAGAGCGGCAGCCCCACGAGGCCGATCGCCGCGAACAGGTCGAGGCGCCAACGCATCTCACCATGCGCCGACAGCCACACCGCGACGCCGAGCCAGCCGAGGACGGCGGCGAGCAGAAACCACGCGAGCACAACGGTCATGAAGCGATGGGTACCACTTTCAACTCGTCTAGCGGAGGTTTCGGGGCGTCGTCATACTCGACAACGGCGGGTGCTGTGCCTGTCCGGCGGAGGATTCAG
>Ga0068855_100002524_pt1 | contig 22545 bp, 32 predicted proteins | sample KBSCornC52_FD_66592 | JGI IMG/M metagenome (GOLD analysis project Ga0068855, IMG submission 66592) | Corn rhizosphere microbial communities from Kellogg Biological Station, Michigan, USA - KBS Corn C5-2 | ecosystem: Host-associated > Plants > Roots > Rhizosphere > Soil ...
CTGCACTCGGACCAAATCTGCCGAGCACTGCGGCGGCGCTCGGACCCCTAGCGAGCGGCATCATCGGTTTGGATTCGGCTGATCTCGTGATCGTGAAAGATCGAACTGCTGAAGTCGATGGATACCCAATTCATTCTGCACGAGACAACAAGGGTGTCTGGCGAATAGCCGCAATGTAATCTGGAGTAGCTATGAACAACGTCAATCGCCTTGGCGAACAAGAGCAAACATCGAAGACGCGCCCTCTATTTGCGCTGCTCGTCGCACTGTCCCCGCTGGTCGGGGTCGCGGCAATTCTATGGCGGTTGATTGCAATGGATCGTGGTCGATTCGCTTGGAGCGAGGGGGCGGTCGCAATAATTGCAGTGAGTGCTGTCGTTGTGGGCTTTGTGGGCGGTCTCTACTTGGCCAACCGCCGTAGCACCTGGTGGATTTTGATCACACTACTTAGCGCATGTATCGGTTACCTCGAACTCCAAGTCGTTGTCGCATCGGCTTGGAGCCATATGCATTGATAGGGAGTTTTGAATGTTTAAGGGTATATCCATCATCGCATTGGCATTTCTGTTGCTACCTGCGCATGCATACGAGGTTTCAACCCATGCGCAAACGCGGCTTGAGTTTCGTCCAACTCTTCCGAAGCTCCTCCCGGTACTTCACCTAGCAGAGCTCCACGCGTTGAACCTCTCGACCACCCGGCTCAGCGGAATACTCGATGGCGACGTCGGGGGTATAGCGACTCGCGCGACGGCCCGTCCCCGACTCAAGAGGTACGGATACGGTTAGCGGCTGCGGATACCAAGCGATGACCCGAGGATCGAACTCGAGCAGTATGAACAGATCGCGTTCGAGCGCCGATTCGAAGGCACCCAGTCCCGGCGTTTTTCTGGCGCCAGTGAGTAACCCGGTCAGTGCGCGGCGGCCGTATCCAATTTTTCGCGCTTCGGGCAAGAGACTCCTGCATTTCAGAAAATGGCCGCAACGACCGAGAACGCTTCCGGATCGAAACACTCCGCAACCGCAGTCGTGACTCGCCACTCTTCGCAGGACAACAAAAAAGCCGCATCACTGCGGCTCGGAGGCTTTTGCAAATGCAAAGAAGCCGAACGGACTAGGCGGCTTTCTCCACCGGCACGCGGGAACGCTTCGCGAAGCGGGCGCCGAGCCCGTCGCGCAGGCTTTCCAGGCCCTGCCCCTGCCCCGCGACCTTGAGCAACGCGTAGCCCTTGAGCGACGTCGACATCACGTCACTGCCGAGTGCGGTCTGCGTATCGACCACGCGCTCCGCGAGCCGCGTCAACCGCTGCGCACGCGGACGCAGGCGATCCAGCGCGGTCAGGTCCGACACGGCATCCGGCACCGACACGCTCGCCGGCACGATCTGCGGGTTCTGATCCAGCAGGCTGATCGTCTGGCGGCAGAACGCCTCCGACTTCTCACCCATCTTCGGCATCGCCCGGCGCTGCGCCGGCGTCAACGCCACCAGTTCGACGAACTGGTTCTCCAGCGCCGCCAGGGCCTGGTCGATCTCGGCGAGCTGGGCATCGGTCAGGGTCAGGGAAACAAGGTTCTGATTCATACGCTCACTCCTTGGTACTGCGGGAATCCAGTCGGGTGCCTGGGTGAGGTCGACCGGCGTGCCGGGTGGCACGGAGGTATTGGAACGTACGCGTGTCGCACAGGTTGAGACTGGGAAGAATGGACGATGTGGCACCGCCCGGAACCATGGGGAATTCCGCCTTGACGCTCGTTGTGACGGCGAGCACGATCCCGAGCAGACCTGCGCATCGGGACTCATGCACTCAAGGGGCGCCATGCATCGAATCGGTTGGGCTGCGGCTCTCCTCGTCGCGTTTTGCGCGCACGCGCACGCAGCGCGCGCTACGAAACCGGATGCGGAAGTCCTATCCGCATGTATCAGCGCAACGCTGTCCAAGGCAGCGAGGAGTTCGTATCCGTCCAAGGGCGACAACGTCGTCTATGTGTTGCCCGACGAGGAGAAGTACGCCGCCTCCCTGAGCGACGATCAGCTTCGGGTCGACTTGCGCGACCCCGCCAACTGGTCGACCTTACGCGCTCTTTTCCAGAACCTGCGCGACCGGGCCGGCAAAGGGTGGCGACCACCGAAAAACATCGCCGTCTCCGGCTTCCGCATCAAGATCGCCAACCCCCCACTCAGGGACAACCTCTTTCCGTCATTCGACCACCTGTACTACTCGTTCTACCCGCCGGGTTATTCCGCGGATGGTCGATCGAGTGTCGTCAATACGGCATTCGGTCCCACACCCCATGGCGCGAGTGCCAACTGCGAATTGTCGCTGCAGGACGGGAAATGGATCGTCGTCAATTCGTGGATTTCGATCTACGCCTGATTCGACAAGCGTAAGCGAGACATAGAATCGCTTTGTTTGAGCTCCCACCCCAGACCCGACAATGGATCGCCGCAGACTCGTCAGATCTCTCAAATGGGCGGGCACGGCCTCAGTGGTCGTGCTGGTCGCTCATTTCTATTGGCTTCGTTTCTACGAACCGATCTACGGCGAATGGGTGACCTTGCCTTCCGGCATCGTTTGTCCACCCGGTTTGCTGCCTGCCCGCATGGCATGGCTGATCTCGCTCATCCGTGCGGCACAAGCGTTTGTCGTCGTCTTTGCCACGGCCATGATCGTCACCTACCGCCATCGCGACCGCTAGCGCGAGAGCTGGACATCGCCCCACCCTTCCGGCTGAATCGCGCTTCCCGCTCGCACACTCCTTCGAGGTGATCCATGGACCTGCAACTCGCCGGCAAGCTCGCCCTCGTCACGGGCTCATCGAAAGGCATCGGCCACGCGATCGCGGCGACGCTCGCGCGCGAAGGCGCGCGGGTGATCGTCAATGGCCGCACGCAGGCGTCGGTGGACGCCGCGTGCAAGGACATCCTCGCGAAGGTGCCGCAGGCGCAGCTCGAGGCGTTCGCCGGCGATCTCGCCTCGGCCGCCGATGCCGAGCGGCTGGTGCAGGCGTTTCCGGCGGTCGACATCCTCGTCAACAACCTCGGCATCTTCGAGCCGAAGCCGTTCGAGGACATTCCCGACGCAGACTGGCAGCGCTTCTTCGACGTCAACGTGCTCAGCGGCGTGCGCCTCAGCCGCGCCTACCTGCCGGGCATGAAGCAGCGCGACTGGGGCCGGATCGTCTTCATCAGCAGCGAGAGCGCGATCCAGATCCCGACCGAGATGATCCACTACGGCATGACCAAGACCGCGCAGCTCGCGGTCTCGCGCGGGCTCGCGGAAACCTGCGCGGGCACGCGCGTGACCGTCAACGCGGTGCTGCCCGGCCCGACGCGCTCCGCGGGCGTCGACGAGTTCGTCGCGCAGCTCAGCGGCGGCCAGCCGTTCGAGGCGTTCGAGCGCGAGTTCTTCACGAGCGTGCGACCGAGTTCACTGCTGAAGCGCTTCGCGAGCACCGACGAAGTCGCGAGCCTGGTCGCCTACGTCTGCAGCCCGCTCGCGTCCGCGACGAACGGCGCGGCGTTGCGCGTCGATGGCGGCGTGTTGCGTTCGTGCGTCTAGGCCACGTCCTCGAACCTGCAGGGACGGAGTACATTGCTCGTCTGACCGGACGTGCGCGCTGAGGTAAGCGGAACGATGTTTCGACGAATACTGGCCATCCTGCTCCTGTGCCTCTCGACGGATGCCGGCGCATCCCTGCCGCTGCAGGCCTCGCTCGGCGACCTCGCCTGCGGTGCGGACCACGTCCTCGTCGGGCGCGTCGTGGGCGTCGACATGATCGACCAACGCGGAAAGCCGATTGCCGATCCCGCTGCGCGGACCGGGCCCGGCCTGACGAACACGATCCGCCTGAAGGTCGACGTCATCGAGGTCATCGAGAGCAGCGCGGCAAAACCGCCCTCGCACCTCGATGTTCCGCTCGATCCGGCGATGCATTTCTCGCTGGGCCAGATACGCGAGGCGTATGCGGAGCCCTCCGATGCGAGGCTCGTCTTCCTGCGCGGCGCTGCATTCGAGCCGATCATCGCGGGCCGGTTCTTCTGGGCGTTGAGCGAGCGGGACCAGGCGATGAAGCTTCGCGCGGCATGCAGGAAACCGGCCGCAACGCCGTCGCTTTGAAACGCTTTGCGCAATAGACTCGCGCGAAACCTGATCAGGGACGAAACGGCATGTTCTGGTGGAGAGGCAATGGATTGTGGATGGGCCTGCTCGTCGCGCTGATCATCGTCTCGGCCGGCAAGTCGCTCGGTCCGAAAGGAGTGCCGATCGGGTTCGCTGCGGCGGCGGTGATCGTGTTCTGCCTGAAGAGCGTGTTCGAGGAATCGTCGCTCTACTCGATCCCGTGGAAGGTGTGGCCGCCGGTGTTGATGCTGCTCGCGGCGCTTCTCTTCTTTTCGGCACGGTGACGGCGCTCCGCGCCGGTTCATTCGCGACACCGAGGCCCGGAGGGAAATGCCTGCATGTTCGACACATTGATCCGCTGGCATTGCCGCACGACGAGCGCCGTGGTCCGCGGTGTCACCAGCCAGTTGCTGGAAAAGCTCTACGGCTGCGAGATCCGCGGCGAGGGCATCGATGCGAGCGTGCGCTTCGCGCACCATGCGCGCGGCTGCACGATCGTGGCCGCGCGGATCTGCGAGAACGTCGTGATCTACCAGAACGTGACGATCGGTTCCAACCTGCGCTTCAACCGGACGCGCGGCGCGTGGGAGAACGTCGGTACGCCGATCATCGCGAGGAACGTGGTCGTCTGCGACGGCGCAAGGATCCTCGGCCCGATCGTGGTCGGCGAGAACAGTGTCGTCGCCGCCGCTGCGATCGTCACGCGCGACGTGCCGGCGAACAGCGTCGTGACCGGCGTGAACGGGATTCGGCCACGCGACCCGGCCTACGATCTGGTGTTCCGCGCGGACATGATTGCGCCCGCGGAAATCATCGAGGCGAACAGGGTGCGCGTCGAGGCGTTCGAGAAGGCCGGTCGCGGCGAATGAAGGCGCGTCGTCGGCCATCCATGGCCAACACGGGACAAGCCCATCCTGGGCTTACTTGAAGATGTCCTTGTTCTTCGCGTAGGTCATCGCCTGCTGGCGCGTGACGACGCCGCGCTTGACCATGTCCTGCAGGCACTGGTCAAGCGTCTGCATGCCGTGCTGGCTGCCGGTCTGGATTGCCGAGTACATCTGCGCGACCTTGTCCTCGCGGATGAGGTTGCGGATCGCCGGGATGCCGACCATGATCTCGTGCGCGGCGGTGCGGCCGCCGCCGACCTTCTTCAGCAGCGACTGCGAGATCACCGCGCGCAGGGATTCGGACAGCATCGAACGCACCATCGGCTTTTCGCCGGCGGGGAACACGTCGATGACGCGGTCGATCGTCTTCGCGGCGGAGCTCGTGTGCAGGGTCGCAAACACGAGGTGTCCGGTTTCCGCGGCGGTCAGCGCGAGGCGGATCGTTTCCAGGTCGCGCAACTCGCCGACGAGGATGTAGTCGGGGTCTTCGCGCAGCGCCGAGCGCAGCGCTTCGTTGAAGCCGTGCGTGTCGCGGTGCACTTCGCGCTGGTTGATGAGGCACTTCTGCGAGGTGTGCACGAATTCGATCGGGTCTTCGACCGAGAGGATGTGCGCGTATTCGTTCTTGTTGACGTGGTCGACCATCGCCGCGAGCGTGGTCGACTTGCCCGAGCCGGTCGGGCCGGTGACGAGGATGAGGCCCTGCGGCTGCTCGATGAGTTCCTTGAAGATGCGCGGGCAGCCGAGGTCCTCGAGCGTGAGGACTTCGGACGGAATGGTCCGGAACACCGCACCGGAGCCGCGGTTCTGGTTGAACGCGTTGACGCGGAAGCGCGCCAGCGAGGGAATCTCGAACGAGAAGTCGACTTCGAGGAATTCCTCGTAGTCGCGGCGCTGCTTGTCCGACATGATGTCGTAGATCAGCGAGTGGATCTGCTTGTGCTCGAGCGCCGGGATGTTGATGCGGCGCACGTCGCCGTCGACGCGGATCATCGGCGGCAGGCCGGCCGACAGGTGCAGGTCGGACGCCTTGTTCTTGACCGAAAACGCCAGCAGCTCGGCAATATCCATCGCTCTATCCCCTGGACGCAGCAGCGCGCGCGGGCGCCGGTTGATGGGTGGGAGTACTTCAGGTCCCGCCGTTGCGGCAGTATAGCCACAAGAAAACCAGACCGTGCGCGACCTTGCAATGAATTTCCGCGAAACAGCTTGTGGTTCGGCCCGTGCGAGCGTGCTGGCGCGCATTGCGGCGGCGCGGCAATCCGCAGGCGATATAGCCGACGTGCGCCTGCTGGCGGTGTCGAAGACCCAGCCGGCGGCGGCGGTGCGCGCGCTGTGCGGCGAAGGCCAGCGTGCATTCGGCGAGAACTATGTGCAGGAGGCGCTGGCCAAGCAGGTGGAGCTGGCCGACCTCGCGCTCGAATGGCACCTGATCGGGCCGCTGCAATCGAACAAGTGCCGCGAAGTCGCCCTGCACTTCGACTGGCTGCAGACGCTCGACCGCGCCAAGCTCGTCGACCTGCTCGCGCGCCATCGCCCCCCCGGGCGCGCGCCGCTGAACGTACTCGTGCAGGTCAACATCGACGACGAGGACAGCAAGTCCGGTTGTGCACCGGACGAGGTCGACGCACTCGCGGCGGCGGTCGCCGCGCAACCGGCCCTGTGCCTGCGCGGGCTCATGGCGATACCGGCGCCTTCACCCGACGCCGGCGTGCGGCGTGCGGCATTCGCGCGCATGCGCGGGCTGTACGATGCATTGCGCACGCACCACCACGCGCTCGATACGCTGTCGATGGGCATGTCGGACGATCTCGAGCTCGCGATCGCCGAAGGCGCGACGATGGTGCGCGTCGGCACCGCGCTGTTCGGCGCGCGCGGCTGACCGCAGCACTGCAGGGGCGGCAGCCGCCGCGATGCTGGTTCCTGCGCCTTCGCACACCGCTTTCCGCCCGATCTGCAATCAGCTGTTCCACGCCATCGCCGAGTCCGCTACCCTCGCCCGTCTACCGGAGGTCCACGCATGAGCGAACAGGTACGCATTGCCTTCGTCGGCGGCGGCAACATGGCGCGCAGCCTGATCGGCGCACTGGTGCGCGGCGGCACGCCCGCCGAGGCGATCGCGGTCGCCGAGCCGAATGCGGAACTGCGCGCCCTGCTCGCGCGTGACTTCGGCGTCGCCGTGCACGAAAACGCACTCGCGGCCGCCGCGCGCGCCGCGGTGATCGTGCTGGCGGTCAAGCCGCAGGTGATGAAGGCCGTCTGCGGCGAACTCGCCACGGGCCTGGCATCGACGAATCCGCTGGTCATTTCGATCGCCGCGGGCATCCGCACCAGCCAGCTCGCCAGCTGGCTCGGCGGCGGCTTGCCGATCGTGCGCTCGATGCCGAACACGCCGGCGCTGATCGGCGCCGGCGCAACCGGCATGATCGCGAACGAGGCGGCCAGCGCGGCACAGCGCGAACAGGCGCAGGCGATCCTCGGCGCCGCCGGCACGACGGTGTGGATCGACAACGAGGACCTCATGGACACGGTGACCGCGCTGTCCGGATCGGGCCCAGCCTATTTCTTCCTGCTGGTCGAGGCGCTCGAGGACGCCGCCGTCGCGCAGGGCATGCCGCGCGCGACCGCACGCGCGCTCGCGACCCAGACCTGCTTCGGCGCCGGCCGCATGCTGGCCGAGGACGGCGAGCCACCGACGGTCCTGCGCGAGCGTGTGACCTCGCCCGGCGGCACCACCGCGGCCGCACTCGAGGCGTTCGCGCACGGCAACCTGCGCGCGCTCGTCGCCGGCGCGGTGGCCGCCGCGACCGAGCGCGGGCGCGAGCTGTCGGAGAAGTATTCTTGAGACGGTCGTTGCCGCCGCCAGCGCATCGCGGCTGAAGCCGCTCCTACACCGCTCCTACAGGAACAACGCAGGACATCCGATGGGTTATCTCGCCAACGCCGGCCAGTTGCTGATCAACTTCGCATTCGGCGTACTCGTCTCGCTCGTCGTCGTGCGCGTGCTGCTGCAGCTGGTGCGCGCGAACTTCTACAACCCGATCTGCCAGTTCCTGTACAAGCTCACCAACCCGGTGTTGATGCCGCTGCATCGGCTGATCCCGAACTGGCGCAACCTCGACGTCGCCGGCGTGCTGCTCGCCTGGCTGCTCAGCGCGATCAAGCTCGCCCTGCTGTACGCGATGTTCGGCCAGGGGCTCGGCATCGCCGGCCTGGTCGTGATGGCGCTGGCCGACCTGCTCGATTTCGTGCTCGTGCTCTACCTCGGCCTGGTGCTCATGCGCGTGCTGCTCTCGTTCATCAGCGTGGAGCGCTCGAACCCGATCGTGCCGCTCGTGTTCCAGCTCACCGAGCCGGTGCTGCGACCGATCCGCCGGCGCGTACCAGCGATGGGCGGCCTCGATTTCTCGCCCGCGATCGCGATGCTCGCGGTCGCGCTGATGCGCGTGCTGCTCGTGATGCCGCTGCTCGACATCGGCAAGCACCTGGCACAGGCGGCGATGTAACCGGCGGACGATCGCGCGCGCTCACCGCGCGGTGATTGCACGCACCGTGCGCCGCGCATCGAGCACGAGGCGCAGGTCCGCCCGCGCCGGCAACGTGCGCAGCGCATGCCGGCTCAGTCGCTCGTAGTGCATGAGGAACCGTCGCAGCGCCGCGCGATCCATCGCGCGTGGCGCTCCGCGTCGGCGCAGGCGGCGTTCCTGCTCGTCGCGCCAGCGCGCGACCACGTCGAAACGCGGCGCCTGCAACAGCACGAGCCGATCGAGCCGTCGCCACGCGCGCGCGCAGGACCTCGCCAGTTCGTCATTGACGTATCGACGCCACCGGCCGTCGGCATCCTCGTCGCGTTCCAGTGCATTGACCGGTCGCGCGAGCGCCGCAGCCGACTGCGGCGCGACGCCGACGCACCAGCCCTCGAGCAGGACCAGTGCCGGCGCCCGAGTCACCGCACGCCAGCGCGACGGCGGCAGGCGCGTGTCGCGCCCCTTGTCGAAACGCGGCACGCGCACCGGCCGCGCCGTGCTCGCGCGCGCGAGCCCGCCGAGCACGCGCAGCAGCAGGCCGACGTCGTGCGTTCCGGGCACGCCGCGCGTGGCGAACAGAGGATGTACCGCGCGCGCAAGCCGCAGGCGCTCGCGCCGACCGAGGTAGAAGTCGTCGAGCGACAGGACCTCGCAGCGCACACCGCGCGAACGCGCGAGCTGGTGCGCCAAAGTGCTCTTGCCGCTGCCCTGCAGGCCGGAGATGCCGATGCACACGGGGCGCTTCCGGCGGCGCGACATCCACGCGCGCACCGTGTCGAACGCGTGCTCCACCACGTCCGCGGCGAACTGCGTGTTAGCATCGCGCCGCATGGCGAACTCCCCGCAACCACCCCTCGACGCACTCTATCAGGAGGCGCTCGCGACGTTCGATGCGCTGCTCGCGCAGGCGCGCGACGCGGGCGATCCCGAACCGACCGCGATGAGCCTCGCCAGCGTCGAGGGCGCGCGCGTGAGTGCACGCATCGTGCTGCTCAAGGGCGTCGACGCGCGCGGTTTCCGCTTCTTCACGAACTACCGCAGCAGCAAGGGCGAACAGCTCGCCGCCCATCCGCAGGCCGCGCTGTGCTTCCACTGGAAGACCCTGCGCAATGGCGTGCAGGTGCGCGTCGAAGGGCGCGTCGCCACGCTCGAGGCGGCGGAGTCGGATGCCTATTTCGCCACGCGGCCGCGCGGCAGCCAGATCGGTGCGTGGGCTTCGGCGCAGTCGCAGACCCTTGCCGACCGCGCCGAGTTCGAGGCGCATATCGACGAATTCGAGCGTCGCTTCGACGGCGTGCCGGTCCCGCGTCCGCCACACTGGGGCGGCTTCGTGCTTGCGCCGGACCGGATCGAGTTCTGGTACGGCGCCGACTTCCGCCTGCACGAACGCCAGTCCTACGAACGCGCCGCCGACGGCGCGTGGTCGCGTCGCATGCTGTATCCATGACGCGATGATCCTGCCGGTCTACCGCGTCAGCGTATGGGTACCTCCCGAACACGCGCAGCGCGTGCTCGACGGCATCTGCGCGGTCGACGACCTGCGCATCGGCGACTACGACCGCGTCGCCTGGATCTCCGCGCCCGGTGTCGAGCAGTTCCGTCCGCTCGCCGGCGCGGACCCCGCACTCGGCACCATCGGCGAGCTCGAAAGCGGCGCCAGCGTGCGCATCGAGTTCTGCATCCCGCGCGATTCCGAACGCCTGCAGCGCGTGATCGACGACGGCATCCGCCCGCATCATCCATGGCGGATCCCCGCGATCTTCGTCGACGAGTCGCTGCTGCCCTTGCCCTGATCTGCGGCGCCTTCGGAGCTCTGCGGCGCGCCGTGCGACAATCCTGCGCATGTCGAACGCCATCGGTCCACAACGCATCATCTGCCTCACCGAGGAACCGACCGAGGTGCTGTACGCGCTCGGCGAGCAGGATCGCATCGTCGGCATCTCGGGCTTCACGGTGCGGCCAACCCGCGCGCGCAAGGGCGAGCCGGGATTTGACGCGAGATGCGTTGAAGCGCATCTCGCGCCGGCGAGCGCCGCGCCAGGGATGGCGCGGCCGGCGCCACCCACCATGGACGGTTCGCGCGTATTGAAGGAACGCGCGTGATCGGCCCACGCCGCATCGTCTGCCTCACCGAGGAACCGACCGAGGTGCTGTACGCGCTCGGCGAGCAGGATCGCATCGTCGGCATCTCGGGCTTCACGGTGCGGCCACCACGCGCGCGCAAGGAGAAACCGAAGGTCTCCGCGTTCACCAGCGCGAAAATCGACGAGATCCTGCGCCTCGAACCCGATTTCGTCGTGGGATTTTCCGACATCCAGGCGGACATCGCGCGCGACCTCGTCAAGGCCGGCATCGAGGTATGGATCAGCAACCACCGCAGCGTGGCCGGCATCCTCGACTACATCCGCCGCCTCGGCGCCCTCGTCGGCGCGCACGAACGCGCCGAGGCGTATGCACGGTCGGCCGAACACCACCTCGCCGCGATCGAGCAAGGCGCGCGCGCATTGCCGCGTCGCCCGCGCGTCTACTTCGAGGAATGGGACGAGCCGCCGATCACCGGCATCCGCTGGGTCGCCGAACTCGTGCGCATCGCCGGCGGCGATGACGTATTCCCCGAGCGCGCAGCGATGCCGCTCGCACGCGACCGCATCCTCGCCGATCCGCTCGAGGTCGTGCGCCGCGCGCCGGACATCATCCTCGGCTCGTGGTGCGGCAAGAAGTTCCGCCCCGAGCGCGTTGCCGCGCGCCCCGGTTGGGACGCGATCCCTGCCGTATGCGACGGCGAACTGCACGAGATCAAGTCGCCGATCATCCTGCAGCCCGGTCCTGCCGCGCTGTTCGATGGCATCGATGCGATCCACGCGGTCATCGCGCGCTGGGCCGAAGCGCGGGTGTAGGGCGGTACGCGCACCGCGCGTGCCGCCGGTTCGATGACGACGATCGGAACGCGCTGGCGGCGGGACTCGCGCTACGCGCTCGACCCGCCCTACGCGGGATCGACGCGCACCGCGGTGCCATAGGCGAGCACTTCGGTCACGCCCTGGGCGATCTCGTTGGCGTCGTAGCGCATCGCGATCACCGCATTCGCGCCGAGCTCGGCGGCGTGCTGCAGCATGAGGTCGAACGCATCACCGCGTGCGCGTTCGCACAGTTCGGCGAACAGCGTGATGTTGCCGCCGACGAGGGTCTGCAGGGCGGCGCCGATGTTGCCGATCACGCTGCGCGACCGCACCGTGATGCCACGCACGACGCCGAGGCTGACGGCAACGCGATGGCCGTGCAATTCGTTGGCGGTCGTCACCATGCTGCGATCGATCGATCTCATGTCGGCTCCTTTGCGCCCTGCGCGATCGCGCGCCGCATGGTCGCGACGAAACGTTCGAGTTCGAGCGGCTTGGTCAGGTAGTAATTCGCACCGGCGCGCAGCGAGGCATCGCGCGCGTCGGTGCTGGCGTTCGCCGAGAGCGTGACGATCGCGCCCCCGTAGCCCTGTGCGCGCAGCTGGTACACGACGGCGTTGCCGGACATGCCCGGCAGTTCGACATCGACGAGCAGGATGTCCGGCGCTTCGCGCATCGCGCCGTCGAGCGCCGCCTCCGCGTCGTCGAGCAGGCGCACGTCGAAACCGAGATCCGACAGCAGGACCTCGAGCAGTTGCGCGATGTCCGGATCGTCGTCGACGACCAGCACGCGGCGTCCGCGCAGTGCAGCGTCGTCGGCACCGGCGGACGGCGCGAGGGCGATTGCCGACGGCAACTCGATGCGGAAGCAGGTGCCACGTCCCGGTTCGGATTCGAGCGCGAGCGTGCCGTGCATCTGGTCGACCAGCCGGCGCACGATGCTGAGCCCGAGGCCGGCGCCCTTGCTGCCCGCCTGGCCGCCACGGTTGAACGGCTTGAACACGCTGCCGATGAACTCCGGGGCGATGCCGATGCCGCTGTCGCGCACTTCGATCCGCAATTGCTGCGTGTGCCAATCCAGCGCGAGCACGACTTCGCCGTGCGCGGTGTAGCGCACCGCGTTCGACAGCAGGTTGATCACGACCTGGCGCAACTTGACGTCGTCGAGGCGCGGCGGCGCCGGATCCTCGCGCACGAGGCTCGCGCGGAAACGGATGCCCTTGGCTTCGGCGAGCGGGACGAACATCGCCTCGATGTCACGCAGCAGCGCATCGAGATCGATCTCGACCGGATTGAGCAGGCCGCCGCCCGCTTCGCCACGACCGTACTCGAGCAGGTTCTCGGCGAGCGTGAACAGGTAGGTCGCGCTGCGTCGCACCGCCTGCAGCGCCTGCTCGGACGTGGCGTCGAGCCGGGCGCGCCGCTCGACCAGGTGCAGGTAGCCGAAGATCGAGGTCAACGGCGTGCGGAACTCGTGGCTGAGCGTGGCGATCAGCGCGTTCTTCAACGCGTTCGCTTCCTCGAGGCTCGCGCGCTGGCGCTCGAGCTCGCTGCGGATGTCCTTCAGCGTACCGATCGCCTTCGATTTCGCCTGGCCCGAGATCACCGCCTCGTGCACCAGCTGCTGCTGTGCGCGCTGCTGCGAGCGCGCGTCTTCGGCATCGATGAGCAGCACGTGGAAACCGGGGCCGTCCGCGACCAGGTGTACGTGCGCGCTGCGCCCGTTGGCAAGTTCGACGAACGGGATGTCCTGGTCGTGATCGAGCGGCAGGCCGGTGAACAGGTCCTGCAACGCGCGCGCGCCGTCCGGGGCATCGACGTCGAGACCGTAGAACGCCGCGTCGCCGTGCGCGGCGCGCAACTCCCAGCCGAGCGAGAAACTCAGCAACAGCAGGTGCGCACGATCGACCAGCACCGCGCGCAGGTAGGCCTGCACGACAGCCGGCAGGCTCGCATCGATGATCATGCGTGCAGCCTCGCCGCGATTTCCGCGAACGCCTGCTCGACGCCCGCGCCGGACAACGCGCTCGTTTCGAACACCGGCAGGCTGCGGCGCAGTTCGGCCAGCGTCGCCGGTGCGACCTCCCAGCGCGCGACCAGGTCGAGCTTGTTGACCGCGAGCACGGCGAACGCATCGGGCAAGCTGCTGCGCGACTGCATGAGCAGTTTCAGCGCGGACGTCAGGCTGCCTTCGCGCGTGCCGTCCGCGACCAGCAGCAGGGCCGACGCGCCGCGCAGGTAGTTCGCGCTCGGCGCATCGAGCGCGCTGCGCCCGGCAATGTCCCACAGCACGAGCTTGAGCGCGCCTCCGTCCGCCAGCACGACTTCCTTGCTGTCGACCTTGACCCCGACCGTCGTCAGGTACTTGTCCGAGAACGTGCTGCGCACGTAGCGCGCGACGAGGCTCGTCTTGCCGACGCCGAAGTCGCCGAGCATGCAGACCTTGTGGGTCGCCATGTTCACGGTGCCACCTCGACGACGGCACGCACGTAGGCCGCACGCATGTTCGGCGCACCCGGCCCCGCCTCGTCCGAGGTGCGCGCGCCGTCGAAGCCGCGCGCGGCGAGCGCGAGCGCGAGCCATTGCGCGCGCACCGCGCGCACGCGTGCGTTCGCCTCGCTGCCGCCGCTGTTGTCATTGCTGCCGAACACGGTGATCGCGAGATGCTGCTTCGCGACGACTGCAAGTGCCGTGGCGCGTTTCAACGTGGTGGCGACCGCGTCGGTGATCCGGCCGGCGTCGGCGCCGGGCTCGCCATCCTGCACGAACGGCACGACGATGCCGTCGAGGGTGGCGAGCACTCGGTGCAGTTCCGCGCGCGCAGCGACGACGCCATCGACTTCCGCCACCAGCGTCGATTCGACGCGGGCGACCCCGGCGATCCACGCCGCATGCTGCGCAGCGTTGTCGATCCATTGCGCGGGCGCTTGTCCACCCAGCGCGAGCACGCGCTCGTGCACGGCCAGCGTGACCGTCGGCGGAGGCGCGAGCAGGCGCGTGGCGCGGCGTGCGATCACCGCATCGTCGGTCGAGACGTATCCGGTCGCATCGAGCTTCGGCACGACCTTGCCGAGATCCGCCGCGTCGAGCAGCGGCGCCAGCGGCGGCGCGTCGGGATCGAGCAGGCCATGCACGACGAGCGATCGCCACGGCTTCGCTTCGATGCGACCGAGCACGAAGCCCGGTTGCGCGACGAGTTGCGCACGCAGGGTTTCGATGCGCGTGTTCCAGCGCCAGCGGTCGACGGCGAACCAGCCGACCAGGGCGAGCGCGAGCAGCGCGATGACCACGATCGGCGCGCGCGATGTCGTGCGCGCTGCGATGGGTGCCGCCGCATCGCCGGCGTCACGCAGCAGGTTCTGCGGATCGAGCAGGTCCTGCACGAGCGCGTTGTCGCCGATCGCACGCAACGGCGTATCCGCAGGCATCGCGAGTACCTGCGCGTGGATCTCCTCGAGGCGCTGCTCCAGCAGGGCGCGCAGCTCGACCGGCGGTACGCCATGCATGAAGCAGGCGAGGTTCGCTCGCGGGCCATGCTCGACCCACACCAGGTCCTCGCCGACCTGCGCCGCGTCGAGCGAACCGCCGCTGTCGTCGCCGACGGAATCGTCGACGAAGTCGCCGAGCGCCGTCAGCATGCCGGCGATCGCATCCGCATCGAGCGGCGGCTGGCCGGGAGCGGAGGCGTGCCGCAGCACGAGGCCGCTGCCGCGCTCGATCAGGAATACGTGGTCGATGCCGTAGGCGAGGCGATGCTTCAGCACGACTTGCGCATAGGGCACGCCGCCGCGCCAGGCTTCGAGCCGCCACTGCAGGCCGCGCAGGGTGAAGCTGCTCTCGATCGCACCGTTGAGATTGGCGACCAGGCCGCGCAAGGCCTCGGCGATCGCCTTGCGGATCATCGGGCCGATGATCGGGAACAGCGCATCGACAATGCTTTCGCGGTTCTTCTGCACCGCCGAGCCGAGCGCCTGCGCGACCGGCTCCGACAGCGCATCGGCGACGCGCGCATTCTCCTTGCCGCTGCGCAAGGCCTCGACGGCCGCGCCGGGCAGGCGGCGCGGCAGGTCTTGCTGGGTGCGTTCGAGCTCCGTGATGCGCGCGCGTGCGGCGGCCAGTTCGCGTCGCTCACCGCCGAGCAAGAGCTCGCGCAGGCGCTCGAAGTCGTCGCTCGGCGCCCCCGTATCCGGCACTGGCGCGACGTCCGCAGGCGCCACGACCGCTGCCGGTGCGGCCGGCGGATCGTCGAGTGCCTTGCCGAGTCCCGAGGTGGTCACGCCGGCGCTCCGTCCGGCTCCTATTTCGGCGAGGGCAGGTCGAACTCGCCGCGCAGGCGCAGCGCGAACTCGGTCAGCAACGCGGCGAGATCGTCGCGACCGACCTTGTCTGCGCGCAGTTCGGCCCCGGCGCGCGACAGCGCCGATTCGGCCTCGCCGGCGCGCGCATGCAGGCTGGTACCGAGATCGGCAATCGTGCCGCGCAAGCGTTCGTCGCTCTGCGCGAGTTCGCGACCGAGCGCTTCGAGCGCCTTGTTGAGCTCGCCGCGCGTGGTGCGCGCGGCCTGCTGCAGGCGCGATTCGAGATCGTCGATCGCACCGTTGCGGTCCTCGATCTCCTGGCGCACGAGCTTGTTCAGCTTGTCCAGCTGGTCGTCGAGACGCTTGTCGATCTGCGCGAGGCGCTTGTCCTGCGCTTCGCGCATGCGCGCGATCTCGGCTTCGAAGCGCTGGTTGAGATCCTGGAAGCGGCGTTCGTAGTCGCGCATCTGCCCACCGAACAGGATGTCGCGGATCTGGTCGACATTGCGGTCGGCACCATCCGCCGCTGGCTTCTTCGGGTCTGCCATGGGCTTGCTCCTGCTGTGCTTGCGGGTCCCCTGCGGGCGACGCTCGGATGGCGCGCGCGTGCGCACTTCAGCCTTCTTCTTGCGGGAAACCGGTTTCGCTGCGGTGGCCATTGCATCCCCCGGGGCTGTGGCTGCAATTCTCGCACCCTGCGCGTTCGCCGCACAGGACGCCGGTCCGGACTAGATGGGTTCCAGCCGGTAGCCGTGCTGGTAGATCGCGGCGAGTCGCCAGCCGTGCTCGCCGCTGAGTTCGAGCTTCTTGCGCAGCCGGCTCACGTGAGTGTCGACGGTGCGCGTGGACACCGCCGCGCTGAGGTTCCAGACATTCTCGAGCAGCGCGTCGCGACTGACGATGCGCCCCTGGCGGCGGAACAGGAAGCTGGCGAGATCGAACTCGCGCTGGGTCAGTTCGACCTCGCGCCCGTCGACGCTGATGCGGCGCCGCTTGCCGTCGAGCGAGTACGGGGCGAGTTCGATCGTGTCGCCCGTACCAACGTCGGTGCCATGCCGGCGCAGCACGGTATTGACGCGCGCGATCAGCTCGCGCCGCTTCGGAGGCTTGACGACATAGTCGTCGCCGCCGCTGGCGAGACCGCGCACGATGTCGTCCTCGCTGTCGCGCGCGGTCAGGAACACCACCGGCAAGCGGCTGTTCGGCGACGAGCGGATCGCTTCGATCACCTCGATGCCGCTGCCGTCCGGCAACATCCAGTCGAGCAGCAGCAGATCCACCGCTTCGCTACCCTGGCGGCGCCGGTACTCGGTGACGGTGCGGAACAGGCGCACCGCGTATCCGGCCTCCTCCAGCCACTGCGCGACCAGCGCCGCCATGTCCTGATCGTCCTCGAGCAGTCCGACTACCAGGCCGAGCTTGTTCATTGGCGCGATGGCGACAGGGAGAGAGGTCGGCGAACTCCTGGAAGGGCTGCTCAATCGACGATGAAATTGACGCGCATGTTGACGCGCCATTCGGTGACCGTGCCATCGGGCGCGGTGATCACCTTGATGTCGTTGACCCAGGCGCCGCGGATGTTCTTGACCGTCTGCGAGACCTTGCGCAGTCCCTGCTGCACCGCGTCCTCGACGCCCTTGGGCGACGAGCTGCTCAGTTCGATGACCTTGGCTACGGACATGACCGGCTCCTTGCGTTGAAGGCATCCCCACTATAGCAAAGCCGCGGCGGGGCGGAAGCACCGCTGCGACGCGTTCAGGCTGCCGCGCGCTCGCGCGGCAGCCAGCGCAGCCACAGCAGGAACACGACCAGCGCATCCAGCACGATCAGCGCCTGCCAAAGGTACAAGTGGAACCAGTCGAACCAGGTGCGGTCCCACTGGCCGAGGTAGAACAGGCTGATGATGCGCACGAGATTGAGCGACTGGATCGCGAGGAATCCGACGCCGAGGCCGGCCAGGCGGTGCTTCCACGGCGCCGGGAACGCGAGCATCGCCGATATCAGGATGATGATCGCCTCGACGCCGTTGCAGCCACGCTCGATCGAGATCGCGAAGCCGTTGCTGGTGCTCTGCAGGATCTTGCCGTAGGCGATCGCGTGCGGGTCGAACAGGCCGACCAGCCACACGCTGATCTTCGCGATCGCCGCGGTGAACGGCACGATCACATGCTCGTCGACCGGATGCAGCAGTTCGGCGTAGAACAGAACGCCGAGGATGACGAGGAACTGGACGACGAAACGGAGCATTCACGAACCCGGGTACGGTTTGGAGGCAGCCTGCGGAAGCCGTGGGCGGAACATCGCGTGCCGCGACCTGCAAGGATAGCCGACTTGCGCGCAGCCACGGGCGCGCTGCAGCCCCCGGCCCTGTTAGCATTTCGCAATGAATCCCGCACCCAACCTTTTCCTGATCGGTCCGATGGGTGCCGGCAAGACCACCGTCGGTCGCCAGATCGCGGAACTGTTCCGCATGCCGTTCGTCGACCTCGACCACGAGATCGAGGCGCACACCGGCGCTGCCGTCGGCCTGATCTTCGAACTCGAGGGCGAGGCCGGTTTCCGCCGGCGCGAAAGCGCCGCCCTCGCCGAAAGCGCCGCGCGCAAGGGCATCGTGCTCGCGACCGGTGGCGGCGCGATCCTCGATGCGGACAACCGGAGCGTGCTGCGTGCGCATGGTTTCGTGATCTGGCTCGACGCGAGCGTGGACGCACAGCTTGCGCGCCTCGCGCGCGACCGCCAGCGACCGCTGCTGCAGGCACCGGACCGGCGCGAACGACTCGAGAAGCTCGCACGCGAGCGCAATCCGCTGTACGCGCAGATCGCCGACCTGCGCCTGCCCTCGGCCGGCGTCGGCAACAGCGTGCATGCCGCACACGACCTGCTCGACCTGCTCGAGGCGCGCTGGCAGCGCGGCGACAGCGAGGCCGCCGCATGAATCCTCTCACGCTCGACGTCGTGCTCGGCACGCGCAGCTATCCGATCCATATCGGCAGCGGACTGCTCGGCGAGCCTGCACGCTGGCGCGGCGCGATCCGCGGTCGCCACGTGCTGCTGGTGACGAACGAGACAATCGCGCCGCTGTACCTGCAGCGCGTGCAGGCCGGCCTCGCCGGATTCGAGCATTCAGCGCTGATCCTTCCAGACGGCGAGGCGCACAAGACCCTCGCGAATGTCGACGCCGTGTTCGACCGCCTCGCGGCACTCGGCGCGACGCGCGACGCGACCATCATCGCGCTCGGCGGCGGCGTCATCGGCGACCTCGCCGGCTTCGCCGCCGCGTGCTGGATGCGCGGCATCGACTTCGTGCAGATGCCGACCACCCTGCTCGCGATGGTCGACTCCTCGGTCGGCGGCAAGACCGGCGTGAACCTGCCGGCCGGCAAGAACCTCGTCGGCGCGTTCCACCAGCCGCGCGCGGTCGTCGCCGACACCTCGACGCTGTCGACCTTGCCGCTGCGCGAATACCGCGCGGGGCTCGCCGAGGTCGTGAAGTACGCCGCCATCGGCGATGCGGTGTTCTTCGCCTGGCTGGAGGCGAACGTCGAGGCGCTGAACGCGCGCGACCCCGGCGCGCTCGCCGAGGCCATCGCCGTCAGCTGCCGCCACAAGGCCGGCGTGGTCGCTCGCGATGAACACGAACACGGCGAGCGCGCCTTGCTGAACTTCGGGCACACCTTCGGCCATGCGCTGGAAACCGCGACCGGCTACGGCACCCTGCTGCATGGTGAAGCGGTCGCGATCGGCATGCTGCTCGCGGCGCGGCTTTCATCCGCCCTCGGCCTTGCCTCGATCGGGGACGCCCGTCGCCTCGAAGCCCTGCTGAGCGCTTTCGGCCTGCCGGTGACGCCGCCGCCGAGCGATCCACAACGCCTGCTCGAGCTCATGCGACTCGACAAGAAAAACCTTGCCGGCACGCTGCGCCTGATCCTGTGGCGCGGCATCGGTCGCGCGGAGATCGTCCCGGGCGTGGACGAGGGTTCGATCCTCAGCGTGCTCGGTGCGCGCTGAAGAGAGGCGGGACGCCCAGGCTCTCCCTTCTCCCGCGCGCAGGCGACGTCGACGGCGCGGCGATCGCAAAGGGGCGACTCGCGACGCGCACGCGATGCGCGCGCCAAGCACGCAACCCATTACTTCCGCGTGAATTCGATCCGCCGATTCATCGCGCGCCCTTCGTCGGTCGCATTGTCCGCAATCGGATTGTCGGCGCCGTGGCCGACGGCACTCAGGCGCGTGCCGGCGACGCCCTTGCCGACCAGGTAGGCGCGTACCGCATTGGCACGCGCCTGCGACAGCGTCGCGTTCGATCCGGCGTCGCCGATATTGTCGGTGTAGCCGGCGACTTCGTAGTTGCCCTCGCCGAGGCAGCGGGCGATCGCGTCGAGCAGGGTGCGACCACTCGCGTCGATGCGCGCGGAGCCGGTCGCGAACGTGACCGCGGCGGCGATGCGGTTGCCGCAACGGACGTCCTCGGCACGCGCGACCGGTGTCGGCGGTGGCGTGACCTCGATGCGGTTCTCGAGCTGCAATCCGGGACCGAAGAACGTGCGCTCCCAGCGTTCGCGTGCGTCCTTGTCGGCTTCGTTGATCACGGTGCCGACGAGCACGACGCGCTCGCCCTCGCAGGTGACGCCGACCGCGGGTGCTTCGCGGATCGCTGCGAGCAGGCCGTCGATCTTCTGCGCGCAATGCGAAGACGCCTTGTGCGGATCGACCGTGAGCTCGTCGATGACATTGCCCTCGCCATAGGCAGAGCGCGATGCCTGCATCACGCGGTCCTTGCTCGCCTGGTCGGGTTCGGTGCCCTGCAGGCGGATGCGTTCGCCCTCGGCACGCAGCGCGAGTACGCCGGCGGGCGGCGGCTCGGGACGCTCCATCGGCGCCGCCTTCCGCGCGGCGGACTCGCTGGCGGTCGTCGCCGCCCCGGTGGTCGCTCCGTCCGCTGTCGGTGCCGGCGCAGCGGTGGGTGGCAGGCTCGCGCTCGGCGCATGCATCGCGGGAATCGCGCAGCACGCGGCGGCTCCGCCGGGGCCGCGCCCGAGCAGCCACAGCAGCAGCAACAGCAGGGCGGGCAGGATCGCGATGATCCAGGTCCAGCGCGTGTAGCGTGGCCAGTCGAGCAGTCGGTTCATGACGCGCTCCCCGTCGGCTCAGTGCCTGTCGGCGGGATCGACGCCGCCGACCAGTTCGTCCTGCAAGGCCTTGAGCTCGGCCCAGCGGTTCTCCGATGCAAGCAGGGCCTGCTGCGCCCACGAAACCGGATTGGCGAACTTGAAATGCGGCCCGCCCTTGTCGAGGATCGCGCGCATGTCGTCCACGCCGAGCAGCGCGACCTGCACGAAACCGGTGACGCCGTGGCTGCGGAACAACTCGTCGGTCTTCGGGCCGATGCCCTCGATGATCGTGAGGTCGTCTGCATGCTTGAGATTGAAGCCGGCACTGCGCGCGGCGCCGACGTCAATCACGCGCGACGGCGGCGGCCGCGTCGGCGTCTCGGCGAAGGCCGGCGGCGCGGCGGACGCGAAGGTCGCAACGGGCGGCGACGAAGGAATCGGCGGAAGCGGCTCGAAGCGCGCGCCGACCGCATCGTGCGGACCGACGGGATAGTGCAGGTGCGGCGGTGGCGGCGGATCGCGGCGCATCAGCTTCGCCAGCAGCCAGTTCAGCAGCCAGCCAAGCAGCAGGCCGAACAGGAACCACCAAAGGCAACAGGCAAGCAGGTTCATGTCCCATCTCCGCTGAGTGCCCCTGCGTTCAATGTACTACGGTCGGCGCTTGAGGCAAACCGTGCCGCGCCCGCACTACCCAGCATGCGATGCGCGCGCTAAGGTGCACGGTCGGCAGTGCGAGCACGCGCGAACCAGAACCCATGCCGGTGTGACGAAGACATCATGCGCATTCCCCGTATCTACGTTCCGCATCCGCTGCAGCCCGGTCGCGACATCGAGTTGCCGACGCAGGCGGGCGAGCACATCGCGCGCGTGCTGCGCCTCGACCGCGGCCACCCGCTGCGCCTGTTCGATGGCCGCGGCGGCGAGTACGCCGGCGAGATCGCTTCGCTCGCCAAGCGCGCGGTCACCGCACGCGTGCTTTCCGCGACGCCGGTCGTCGATCGCGAGAGCCCGCTGCGCATCACGCTCGGCCAGGGCATCGCACGCGGCGAGAAGATGGACTGGATCCTGCAGAAGGCGACCGAGCTCGGCGTCGCGCGCATCGTGCCGCTGATCACCCATCGCACCGAGGTGAAGCTCGACGCGGATCGCGCCGAGCGTCGCCTCGCTCATTGGGAAGCCGTGCTCGCGTCCGCCTGCGAACAGTGCGGCCGCAATCGCCTGCCGCGCATCGACGAGCCGGTCAAGCTCGCCGATTGGGCCGCCGCGCTCGATGCCGATGCCGATGCCGGCGTGCGTCTCGCACTCGACCCCAATGGCGACGCGAATGCGCGCGATCTCGTGCCCGCGGCACAAGTGACGCTCGTGGTCGGCCCCGAAGGCGGCCTGTCCGAAACCGACCTCGCCGCGCTTGCGCAGGCGGGTTTCCGCGGACTGCGCCTCGGCCCGCGCATCCTGCGCACCGAGACCGCCGGCCTCGCCGCACTCGCCGCGCTGCAGACCTTGCACGGCGATCTGTAGGAAGCCCGAGCGCTCGGATCAATCAGGTCCCGTTTCTCCCTTCCCGGCGCCGTGCTAGTCGAAGCCGTCGGCGAAGATGCGATCGAGCGATGCGGCAGCGTCGGTCCACAAGCCATAGCCTTCGATCGCGGCATTGACGACGGTCGGGTTGCCGCTGGCGAGGTCGAAGCGACTCAACTGCATCGC
>Ga0068855_100002525_pt1 | contig 22540 bp, 25 predicted proteins | sample KBSCornC52_FD_66592 | JGI IMG/M metagenome (GOLD analysis project Ga0068855, IMG submission 66592) | Corn rhizosphere microbial communities from Kellogg Biological Station, Michigan, USA - KBS Corn C5-2 | ecosystem: Host-associated > Plants > Roots > Rhizosphere > Soil ...
GCGCGCCATTACCTCCGTGGCAAGGGGTCGGGCCCGTGGGTCTCCGAGGGAGATTTGCGGGCCTGATCTGTTTTCCATAAGGTTGCTACCCGCGCGATTCGTCCCGCATTGCCTCAACTTTTCGACTGATGCCGATCGAGCTTATTCGCAATTGCTGATACTTCACTGATCAGTGGACAAAAAAAAGTCGAACTATTTTCACCAGAGGTGTAGTAAAACGCCCGTTTTTGCAGCCTATATATATGAGGGTGCAAGAAATGAGGTGCATTTTGGCCGAACGTCGGACTCTTTCGACGGGCGGGCGGAACGACCATTCCCGGCGTTCCGCCCGCCCTGATTCTGTGTGGGAAGTACGGGCGCGGCTGGAGGAGAACTTCCGGCGCGTGGAGGCTCTGCTGCGAGAGATGGAGGAGTCGCAGGACCAGAAGATGCGGCTCGCCGCGGCAGCGGAGCTGAGGCAGCACATCGCGCTGGCGGAGAAGACGCTGGAGACTGCCTCGAAGGCGGACGCGGTTCGGCGGTTCGAGGAGAGCGTGCTCGCCGCGCTGGCGGAGGCGAGCCAAAAGGTGAGGCAGCGGGTGGTCGAGAAGCTGAGAGAGAGGTCCGGGCATGGAGAGAGTGGTGGTGACGGAGGAGCCGGAGGAGACGGTTCGGCTGCTGAGGGAGCTCACGGCGAAGATAGAGACGCGGTTTGCGAAGGAGATGCTGGATGAGCGGATGCGAACCTACCGCACGCGGCCGGAGCGGTTCGCCGCCGAGGTGCTGGGCTCGCACTGGTGGTCGCGCCAGAAGGATGCGGCGGAGCTGGTCGCAAAGCACCGCCGCGTGGCCGTGAAGTCGGCGAACGGTGTTGGCAAGACGTATCTGGCGGCGGACCTGGCGCTCTGGTTTCTCTACACGCACCGGCCCTCCATCGTGCTGACCACCGCGCCGACCTGGAGGCAGGTGCGCTATCTGCTCTGGGAGGAGATTCGGAAGCGATTCCGGTCGCTTGAGCCGCCGCTGCCGGGAAGGCTGCTGAACACGCGGCTCTCCGCGGCCGAGGGGTGGTTCGCGCTGGGGCTTGCGACGGACGACCCGGTGAAGTTTCAGGGGTTTCACGCGGACAACCTGCTGATCATCTTCGACGAGGCGAGCGGCATCCCGGATTCCATCTGGGAGGCGGCGGAAGGCGTGGCGGTCGGCAAGACCAACAAGGTGCTCGCCATCGGCAATCCGCTGACGACGACCGGCCGGTTTTACAAGCTGTTCAAATCGCAGTCCGGCTGGCGGCGGCAGACCATCAGCGCGCTCTCCCATCCGAACATCACGGAAGCGGAGCCCGCGATACCCGGCGCGGTCACGCCCGAGGCCATCGACGAGCGCGTTCAGGAGTGGGCGACGGCGGAGGAAGAGGGGGAGTGTGGGAGTGTGGGAGAGGGGGAGTGTGGGAGAGGGGGAGTGTGGGAGTGTGGGAGTGTGGGAGAGGGGGAGAGGACGGCTGCGACGTTTGAGTGGAGGGGGAGGCGGTATCGGCCGAACGGGTTGTTTCGGTCGCGGGTGCTGGGCGAGTTTCCCGATTCGGACGAGGACACGCTGATTCCGCTCCGATGGATCGAGGAGGCGGTCGAAAGGGAGCTTTCGGCGGATGGCTGCCGGCGGGCCGCGGTGGATGTCGCGCGGTTCGGGAGTGACTCGACTGTTGTCGGGCTGAGAGCCGGAGCACGCGTCATTCGCATGGATGTGATTCAGGGCGCGGACCTGATGGAGGTGAGCGGACGCGCGGCGCGGCTGGCATTCGAGGAGCGGCCGGAATCGATGGCGGTGGACGTGGTGGGCCTCGGTTCAGGGGTAGTGGACAGGCTGGTAGAGCTGGGAATCGACGGGCTGGCTCCCTTCAATGGCGGCGAGACGGCGCACAACCGGGAGCGGTTCGCGAATCGGCGGGCGGAGGTCTACTGGGCGCTGCGCGAGCGGTTCCGTACCGGGGACATCTCAATTCCACGCGACGAGACGCTGGTCGAGGAGCTGGCGGGCCTGAAGTACCAGCACACATCACGCGGCCAGATAAAGATGGAATCGAAAGATGAGATGAAGCGCCGCGGCATGAAGTCACCGGATCGCGCGGACATGCTCTCGATGCTCTTCGACTCGGCGTTCGATGGGCCGAGCGGGCCGACCGAACCGCGCTCGCGCGAGCCATCCCACACGGAGGCATTCCGATCCGAAATGCGCGGGTGGTGACGCTGTCGCAAGTGCGGTGCAGGCTCGAGGACAGATGTCCCCGCCTGTATAGTCGTCCTGGCGGACGATTGGCGCGGCTTGCCTCGGACGCAGGGTTCCCATTCTCGGACATCACAGGAATCGTGCCGGCCGGTCCGAAGGACACGTATCCAGGCGGGGACATCTGTCCCTGAGCCTGTACGTTCGTGTTGACGCGGCCCTAACCGTCTGCTAAACTGATGGCGGCGGAAGGGCCGCAGCCCGTGCGGGCATGGATGCGGGCGCCCTTTCCGAAACCACAAGCGACTTTGGAACGCGGAGAGGGCCACCCATGAACGAGGACGATTTCATCCGGCTTCCGGAATACTACACCGATTCGGTCAATTTCATGACCAATATCTACGGTTTCACGCTGGAGTTCGGCGCGACGCAGGCGCAGGACCAGCCGCCCCGCGCGCTGGTGCGCATCAAGATGAGCCCGCAGCACGCCAAGATCATGAGCCTGCTGCTGCGCAAGAACGTGCAGGAGTACGAGAAGCGAATCGGCACGGTGATCCTGCCGGACGGGCTCTACCAGGAACTGGGCATACAAGACGAATAGTGGCGGGTCGCTGGGTCAATGGGTCGTTGGGTCGTTGCACTTGACGTCATTCTGAGCGAAGCGAAGAATCCGGCCGCCGTGCCTGCAAGGAGAAAAGCGCCGGATTCCTCGGTCGCCAGGGCTCTCTCGGAATGACGTCAAGGGCCCTCGGACCCTACGACCCGACGACCCAGCGACCCAACAACCCAATCACCCACTTGAGGGGCTGCTTCCATTTTGGAGGCGGCCCCTCTTCGTTTGGGCGGCCGCCTGGCCGCGAGGAGAGAGCTATGGCGGTGACGGAGACGAGGAACGGCGCGCCCGACGGCGGGATGCAGCAGCAGCCCACTGGTCCGGAGCAGTTTCGGGAGGAGCTCACGGCGTGGGACGCAGTATTCCGGCAGGCTTTCAAGCTGCCGCCCTACAACCCGGACGAGCTGCTCTCCACGCGCGGAATCGAGACCTATGACCGGATGATGGCGGACGCGCAGGTTCGCGCGTCCATCAACACGAAGCGGTACAGCCTGCTTGCCCGGCCGTGGCAGATATTCCCGTCCATTCGGGACCGATCTCACCCGCAGTACCAGCAGGCGTGCGATGCGCGCGACTTCGTGGATGACGCGCTGCGCGGGCTGAACGGGCCGGACGGATCGATTCGCGAGTTCCGGCACACGCTGTTCGAGATGATGTCCGCCTTCTATCGCGGGTTCTCGCTTGCGGAGATGATCTGGCGAATCGAGGAGCGGGGACGTTGGCGCGGCAAGGTGACGCTCGGCGCGATCAAGTTCAAGAACCCGAAGCAGATTGGGTTCGACCTGGACGACTTCCTGAACGTGCGGGCCGTGACGAGCGTCACCCCGACCGGCGGGATGGTGAGCGTGCCGCGGTCCAAGTGTCTGCTCTACGTGTACAACCAGCGGGACGAGCTGCCCTATGGCGACAGCGACCTGCGCGCCGTCTATAAGCACTACCTGTCGAAGACGCGAATCATCGAGTTCTGGAACCTGCGGCTTCAGCGGTTCGGAATCCCGTTCGCGTTCGCCAGCGTGGGGAGCGGGACGGACGCGCAGTCGAATCGCGTGAAGGACATCCTGCGGGACTTTCAGCAGGAGTCGAGCGCGGTCTTCCCGGTGAGCGTCAAACCGGAGCTGCTGGAGCCGCGGAGCGACACGGGCGACCCATTCCTCTCGGCGCTGGAGTGGCACAACCAGCAGATCGCGATAGGAATCCTATTGCAGACGCTGACCTCGGGCGAGGGAATCCGGTCCGGCTCGATGGCGCTGGGGAAGGTCCACTTCGACATTCTGCTTATGGCGCTGGAGTGCGTGAAGCAGGACATCGAGGCGGCGGTGAACGCGCAGATCGTGCGGCCGCTGGTCGACTACAACTTCGGCCACTGCCTCTACCCGGAGTTCTCGCTGGGGAATCTGGACGAGAAGGACTATGGCAAGCTCGCCACCGCCATGGACGTCCTGCTCCGCCATCAGGTGGTCGGAGCGAAGGAGCCGGTCCTGCGCGAGATGTTCAACCTGCCGCCGGCGGAGGAGGCCAACCAAGTCAATTAGCCGATTATGTCAATCGGTCAACTGGTCAACTGGTAAATTGGCCCATTGACCGATTGACCAATTGACCGATTGACTTGAACGATGCGGACGGGATGCGGCGCGGGAGGCCAGGACGTCTCCCATTGTCTACTGGCGCGCATCCCGCCCGTCGCGCGGGCTCCCGGCAGTGGGCGGCTGCCGGGAGCCCTGCTGCGATTGCTATTGCTCGGGCTTCTCCAGCGGCTCCCATCCGAGGAGCCGCTTCGCTTTGTGGTGGCGGTACGCGCGGCCCGAGGTGTCGCCGGTGATATGGATGATGTCGAACGTGCGGTGCTCGAAGAGGAGAGCGGATTCCAGCGCGCGGGCGAGGTCCGGCGCGCTGGTCCGGGGGTCCACAAGTTTGGAGGGGTCGTGCTTCGCGTGCCACTGCTCGCGGGAGACGGGCAGGAAGAGGCGGAGCGCGAGGATGGGAAGGTCGTGGACCCGGTGGACGAATCGGCAGACCTCCTCGCCCATCCACTTGGTGAGGCCGTAGACGGAGCGCGGCTCGGGCGGCACCGTCTCCGAATCGAAGTGGCCGGTAAGCAGGTCGCGGCCGTCGTGGACGGAGAGGCTGCTGGTGTAGACCGCGCGCTTCACGCGCGCCTGGACCGCGGCTTCGAGCGCCAGATGGAGACCCTTGACGTTCACGTCGTGGGCCGAGGAGATGTTGTGGATTCCGTCACTGGTCGCCTTGCCCATGGCCATGTAGAGGAGCAGGTCCATGGATTCAGCAGCGCCGCGGAGAGCCGCGAAGTCGGTTACGTCGCCGGGGTGGAACTCCCACTCCGGATTTGCGGGCGCCGTCCTGTCGAACACGCGAATCGAGAATCGATCCGCCAGCAACGGCAGCACGAGTCCGGCGACATAACCGCTTCCTCCGATCACGAGCACGCGCGGCCGTTCGCCGCTCCGGCCTTCATTCTCAAGCATGTATGGGGGCCTCCAGCGGACATTTTACTGAATCGGAAGGAGGAACTCAATGGGTGAAGGCAGCGGCGTCTGGCGGTTCTCGCAAGACGGCGGCTATGTCGAGCGTGAATGCCTGCTCTTCGAGGCCGGCGATTATCCGGATCGGGGTGTAGATGTTACGGAGGACGACCTGCGGCAGATCGCGGCCAATACGGATTCGGACGTGCCCGTGCGGGTCGAGCACCTCTCTCAGTCGCCGTTCGACGGGGCGCTGGGAGTTGTAACCGGGATTCATGCGGTCGGAAGGCGGCTGTTCGGCACGCTGCGGCAGCCGGTGGAAGCGTGGCGATTCGTGCAGCGGGCGGGGGCGAAGTCACTCTCGATCGCCCTCGACATTGCCTCGAAGAAGATCGCGGAGGTGTCGTTCGTGTGCAGTCCGCGCGTGGCGAGCGCGCAGGTGTTCTCGTCTATTGAGCCAGCAGCAACAGCGCAGCCGGATGGCCGCGCTCTCTTTGTGTCGCCCTCGCTCTTTGCGGAGCCGGGCAGAACGGAGGAGAAGGAGATGGGCAGTGTAAGGCAGTTCGCGGAGGGATTGATGCAGTACATCCGCGGCGTGGTCGGGTCGGAAGCGGCGGAATCGGGCCAATTCTCACAGACGGCCGGGCAGGAGCAGGAGCAGCTTCGGCTGGAGCGGGAGGCTCTCGCGCTGGAGCGCGCCGAACGCGAGATCGAGGATCTCAAGCGGCGGGGGCTGCTCCGAGCAACGGAGCAGGTGGAGGCGCTCGCATCCACGCTTCTGCGATTCGGTGTGACAAATGTCGTACGGTTTGGTTCCGAGCAGGTGCGGCTGGACAAGCTCGTGGTGCAACTCCTGCAGGCGAACGGGCCCGTGATTCCGATGGGCGAGTGGGCGGCAGCCGCGGCGGATACGGGCGGCGCGTCCGACCGGCTCATCGCCATGGCCCGCGACACATCGAAGCGGGACGGCATCCCCTACCTGGCGGCCTTTTCGCGGGTCAGCTCGGCGCACCCGGACCTCGCCCGCGCCGCCCGCGAAGAATCCATCAACGGCTAATTCACTCACACAAAGACGCAAAGACGCAACGAACGTCAAAGGCGATCTGAACCACAGAGGCACAGAGAACGGCAGGAGATTCGGGATTCCTATTCGCGGCCATTCGCGCAATTCGCGGTCAAAGAGTCCTTTTTCGCGTCTTTTCGCGTGTTTCGCGGTAAGAATCCCGCCTTTGACGTTCTTTGCGCCTTTGCGGCTTTGCGTGAGACGACTTTCTCTGGAGGAGAAGAATAATGGCGAAACAGACGCCGGTCCTAATCAAGTCGTTCGCGGCGGACTCGGCCATCGCGAACGCAAATGTATGCGTTGTCATGTCGGGAGCAAACGCGGGAAACGTTGTGCTTCCGGGCGCTCCGCTGGCCACGAAGTTCGCGGGGGTCACGCTGGAGCCGGTCCAGCCTGGTTCCCTCACGAACGAAATCGCGGTGCAGGTTGCCGGAATCGCGCAGATCCAGACGGACGGGTCGGCCACCATTGCGGCGGGAGACTACGTTGCGATTGCCAACTCGACAGGGCAGATCAAGACCGTTTCTCCGGCGACCGGAACGATTCTGCGCGAGATCGTGGGAATCGCGCTGAGCGCCGCGGCCAACACCGCCGGACTGCTCGTGGACGTGCTGTTGCAGCCGAACATCTACATCGGCGCGTAACAAAGCGTACCAGAGAGTATCGCGCGGCGATGAAAGCAGGAATCCGGGCAGGATGTGCGGAACGAAGGCCCGTGGCGAAAACGTGAGCCACGCCAAAGGAGCATTGATATGGCAAAGAAGATCACCGCGATCCTCGCCTCGGCCGCGCTCTTTGTAGCCCTGGCGGCCAACGCGGCGCCCGACAAGAACAAGAAGGCTTCGGCCCCGACCTGCCCCGACTGCAAGATGGTTCTTGCGTCGAAGAAGTCGGCCAAGACCCCTGTTGCGGTCAAGATCGGCAAGAAGACCTACTACTGCTGCGCCGACTGCCCGATGGGCAAGAAGAAGCCCGCGACAACCGGCAGCAAGAAGAAGTAGTCTCGGACGCAGCGCGCAACAAATCGAGGACCGCCAATCCGGCGGTCCTCTTGTTTATGTACCCGAACAGTCGGGCCCGGCGATCAATCGCCGGGCCCGACTGTCGTCTCAACACTCAAGACTCAACACTTAACACTCATCCGGAGGTTGACAATGCCATCGCAAGGCCAGATTCACATCGACCAGGCGCTCACAAACATCAGCGTCATGTACCGCAACGAGACGTACGTCGCTGACCAGGTCTTTCCGGTAGTGCCGGTCTCCAAGCGGTCCAACAAGTACTTCCTCTACAAGAAGGAAGACTTCCTCAGCCCCAGTGGCGCCAGCGGATCCGGCGCGCTCAACTCGCTGCGCCGGCCCGGCTCCGAGGCCGCCGAGATCGACTACAGCGTCTCCACCGGGAGCTACTTCGCCGAGGAGTACGCCTACCGCGGAATCGTGACCGACGCCGAATCGGCCGCCGCGGACAACCCGATGCAGCCCGACATGGACCAGACGGTCCAGCTCACGGAAAGGCTTACGCTCGATAATGAGGTGTCGGTCGCGGCGCTCGCCTGCAAGCGCGCAAATTACGCCGCCGCCAACAAGGTCGTGCTCACCACGGGCGGCACCGGGACGAGCTGGGCGCAATATGCAAGCGCCAACTCAGTGCCGTTTACGGACATCAAGAACGGCAAGCTGGCCGTCATCAAGGGAATCGCCCGCGAGGCGAACGCCTTCCTGCTCGGGGTGGACACCGCGCGCACCCTCGCGGACCATCCGAACGTGAAGGATCTGGTCAAGTACGTCCATCAGGACGCGCTCACGATCAGCGGCCTCCCGAAGGTGATGCGCGGCATGACCGTGATCGAGGGTTCCGGGCAGAAGAACACCGCGGCGGAAGGCGCGACCTACAGCGGCGCGAACATCTGGCAGGCGGATGACGGGACGTCCGTCGCGCTCATCTTCTATCGCAATCCGAACCCGACCATTCGCTCCGTCAGCCACGGCTACACGTTCGAGGCGCCGGACGATGCAACCGGAGCGCGCGGCTACGCGGTCCGCCGGTGGCGCGAGGAGAAGCGGAAGGGCGCGATGATCGAGGTCGCCTTCCTCCGCGACTGGCGCGTCATCGCGGTAGACGGCTCCGGCGCGGCGGTCGGCGGATACCTCGTCTCCAGCGCAACGGCGTGATGGGTTGATGAAGTGATGATGTGATGAAGTGATGATGTGATGAGGTGATGATGTGATGAAGTGATGAGGTATTCAGGTGTTGAACGGCACCCCGGCCTGAAGGCGCGGGGCTATTCGGTGCAACGCCGCTTCGCGGCCTGAACACCTGAACACCCGAACACCTGAATACCTCATCACATCATCACATCATCACTTCATCACATCATCACTTCATCAGGAAAAAAGGGTCTGCCCATGAATCCTGACTATGCCGCGGTCGCGGTCTACAGCCCGGTCTCTCGGAGATGGGAGCTGATGAGCAACCGCGGCCGAATCATCGTGTTCGACACGGCGGAGGTCGCCTGGAACTGGCTGCCTCTGCTCGGGGGCGGGCGTCCGTACACATCGGACGCCCGCTCTCTTTCTCTCTGCTTTCTGGAGCTCTCGTCCACCGCGCCCAACCGCGCCCGGGTGGTCTCACCCTACTCGCCCGGCGAATTGCAGCCGTGGCGGCACCACGTAATCTGGTCCGATTGGTGGGGGGCACGCGACTGACGGACGAGCCTCAACACTCAACACTCCACACTTAACACTTAGCACTCGCGACTGGAGGGCTCATGCCGGCTTTCACTTACGACGTTAGCACGAACATCGGTCAGGTGCGGCTCTACTCCGGCGATACGGACGCGGACGGCCTGAACCGAACAGGCGGCGACCGCACGCGGAGCGACGCGGAGATTCAGGCACTGCTGGACGACCATGACGAGAATCCACGCCTGGCCGCCGCGGCACTGCTCGAATCGAAGGCGGCGGAGTTCGCGTCGCTCGCAACGGACGTCACGCAGGGCGGGCTGCGGCAGGACTTTCGGACCCGCTCAATGCGGCTGATCGAGGCGGCCGCGGCGCTCCGGGCGGGGATGTCGTCCGCCGCGATGCCGCTCTTCAACGATCCCGTCCGCCCGTCGCCCTTTACGGTTGGCGATGGCGGCACGATGGACCAATGGTAGAGGAGGACTGATATGGCAGTTGCAAAGGACGCCGACGCGCAGCTCGATCTTGCCACGCTGCCGGCGCTCGCGGGCAACCTTCCGTCCACGCTCAATTCGGGGCTCATCTTCCTCGAGTACGCGAACATCGAGCGGAAGATTGGCGGCGCTTGGACCGCCGTCGGCACGGACGTGCCCTCGACGTTCGAGCGCGTGGAATCGGTGGGGCGGGCGCGGCTGGAGACATGGACGCACAAGCCCCTCTTCAGCGTCTGGCTGCCGCCCGGCGCGAGTATCGCGGATGGCGACCGGTTGATTCGTTCGGACGGGACGAGGTGGTACGTGCGGGGCGCGCCGATGTCCTCGCCCGGCAACACGCACATCGTAGCGCTGGTGGAGGCGTCGGCGGAGGATGGCCTGTTCGCGGCACGGTCGGCCGCGGAGCCGTCCTGACGGGAAAGTGAGGTGAGAAGATGAACGTTCAGGAGCGCGGCGAGCTGGCCAAGATGGGAGACTGCCTCCAGCAGCTCGCCATCGAGATTGCGCGGCTCAGCCAGGCGGTCGAGCCGCTGTCGCGGATGCAGGTGGAGCAGGACAGCCTTCGGGACCGCGTCGCGCAGCTCGAAGGGTTCCGCGCTGCGATTCTCTGGCTCTCGGGCCTGAGTGTCGTGTCGATGGCGCTCCGCTATATCATGACGTTTTGGATGGGAGGAGAGAACCGATGAACAGGATATTCCGATGGCTGCGGGCCGTGCCTGAGCTGCTGCTGGCGTATGCCGCGCTGCGTGCCGACGCCGAGATTGCCCTGCGCGACCCGGACATCCGCGCGGCGCTCGATCGTCTGAAGGAGGACCCGGCGATCGGGCCGCTCGTTCCCCGCTTCTCGGCGGAGTGGCGGGCGGTCGAGAACGCGGTAAGCCGGCTGAGATGATATCGAGGTCAACTGGTCAATTGGTCAACCGGTCAATTGGCTGCCGCGCTGAGTAGTTGACCCATTGACCCATTGACCAGTTGACGCCTTTTGATTCAGGAGGAGAAGATGCCTGATTCGTTTGCGCGGGCGCGTAAGGGGGAAAAGCGCCCGTTCTTTGGGACGGTGGCAGCGGAGAGCGGTACGCTGACCATCTCGGCCAGCCCCGCGCCCGCAGCCACCTTGTATGATTCGAGCGGAAACGCAGTGAGCGGTCTTTCCGGCGTGACAGCGACAGGATACGACGCCGGGGCGCAGGCCGCCCCGCGCGTCTGGCTCGATCTCGACACGACCAGTCCGACGGCGCTCGCGGCCGGATACTACACGCTCGTTTTCAACCTGACGGCGACGGGATCGGACGGGATCACGCGTGTGCTGGAGCCGACAGTCGAGATTCAAGTCCTGGACGCGCGGGCATGAGAGCGCGAATGCGGCGGTAACCTGGCGGACCGGCGGATCGTCAAAGGGCTGTCCGTGAACAGGGTGACGCACCGTGGGAGACTGTGCGACGATCAGCGACAGGGACGGCCCCGGCGGGACGCGGGAGCCATCCGGAGGGACAAGAGGACATTTATGCGGTATCGCACGTTCCGTCTCCACGGCAGCACGAGTTTCTGGCTGGCGCTCGGGGCGACAATGGCCTGTTGCGGTGTGGCCGAGGCGCAGTCGGTTCCGGCGCGTACACATGCAACGCGAGCGACAATCGCTTCACCGGCGCCGAACTTTCGGGCGGACCCGATGAAGCCGTGGTGGGACACGAATCCCCGGCCGCCATCTGTTCTGGCGCTGCTCAACCCGGTCCGAATCGCGACCAGTGGGTCGGCCGACACAAAGGCAAATACGGACGCTGAAACACGAATCGAATCGAGCAGGCGGGTGAGCGGCATAGCGATCTCAGGAGGGGTTTACGCCATCCTCGAAAGCCGGCTGGGCGTGGAAGTTGTCCGCCCCGGACACGTCCTCGACGATGGATACCGGGTGGAAGCGATCGGGGCGGATGTCGTGACGCTGACGAAGGCCGACGGGAACCGCAGGGTTGTGGAGCGCGTTCGACTGACGGACGCGATTCCCGCCAGATGAACCTGATTGGGAGCAACGGGACCTGATTGACGGGAGAAGAGCCATGAAAATGAGATGGAGTAACCTCGCTGCAAGCGCGGCGATTGCCTTAACGATGATTCCGGCGGCCGTGCCGTCCGTGGCGCAGGACGTGGCGGGCGCCGCCGCCCAGAGCGTGGCGAACAAGAAAGTGACGCTGAATCTGGAGAACGCGGACATTCGTTACGCGCTCAAGCTCCTGTTCCAGTCCGCCGGCGTGAACTACACCCTCGATGCCGGGGTACAGGGTACGGTGACGGCGGCGCTGACCGACGTCTCCTTCCGAACGGCGCTGGAGAGCGTATTGCGTAGCGCGCAGTCGCAAATCCCGCTCACGTATCGCGTCGAGAACGGCGTCTACTTCGTCGCGCCACGCCATGAAGACTCCGTTGTGCAGGAGCTGCCACCGCCGGACGTGCCGGACCGCAAGCCGACGAAGATAGCGAAGATTCAGCTCAACTACGCGGACCCGCAGGACATCACGCAGGCGCTGGGCGGAGTCATGCTCCCCTCGCGCTTTGCGGAACTGGCCGGTGGCAGGTTCGGCGGTGGGATGGGCAGCGGCGGCTTCGGCGGCAATGGCATGGGCAACGGCATGGGCGGTGGAATGGGTAACGGGATGGGCAGCGGTCTTGGTGGTGGAAGCGGAATCGGGCTGCTTGGCTTCGGTTCGGGCGGCTCCGGCATGTTCGGAAACGGCGGCCAGAACGGCGGCGGGGCGGGAGTGATCGGCAACTTCGGGACCGGCTTCGGCAACGGAAACGGACGCGGGCCGGGAAGATAACGGCGAATCCGCAGCAACTCAGGAGTCGACGGGCCGGGCATATGCGCCCGGCCCGTCGCTATCCTCCATCGTCAGCAGTTCACGGCCGGAGGTATGTCGCGCATTCCCGTCGAAACCAGCGGCATGGCAACGCAGACTTCGCCCGACACCGGTGTCGAGACGGCGGTCGTTCGCGCGGCGGCCCCACGCAGGCGGACCAGCCGGGTTGCGCAACGGAACACGCTGAACGGACTGATCTTCTGCGCGCCCTCCATTGTCGGGCTGCTCGCCCTCACCCTCTATCCGCTCGGCATGTCGCTCTACTACAGCTTCTGCTCCTACACGGTGCTGAAGCCGGAGAAGTGGGTCGGCCTCGCGAACTACCGGCTCATCTTCCGCGATATCGCCACGCACGGCCAGCTCTTCGAGTCGATCGTCAACTCCTTCTACTACGCCGGCCTCGCGGTGCCGCTCGGAATTGGGGCGGCGTTCTCGATGGCGCTCCTCCTGAACCAGAAGGTGAAGGGCCTCGCCTTCTTCCGCACGCTCTTCTATGTGCCTTCGGTGCTTCCGGTCGTGGCCTCGTCCGTGCTCTGGCTGTGGCTCCTCAACGCGCAGCACGGCATGGTAAACCAAATTCTGGAGCTGCTCGGAATCGAGAAGCTGCTCTCGCTCCTCGGGATCAAGACCCCTCTCGGCTGGCTGGCGGACCCGGCCTGGTCCAAGCCCGCGCTCGTCCTGATGAGCCTCTGGGGCGTCGGGAACGCGACCGTCATCTTCCTGGCCGGCCTCCAAAACGTGCCGGTGGACCTCTATGAAGCGGCGGAGCTGGATGGCGCGACGCCGTGGCAGAAGACCTTCAACGTGACCCTGCCCATGGTAAGCCCCCAGATTCTGTTCATGCTGGTGATGGGCCTCATCGGGGCGGTGCAGTACTTCACGCAGGCGTGGGTCATGACCAACGGCACCGGCGGCCCCGCGAACTCGACCATGATGTACCCGATGTACCTCTTCCAGAACGCCTTCCAGTTCTTCAAGATGGGCTACGCGTGCGCGATGGCGTGGCTCATGTTCGTGGCCATCGTCGGCGCGACCGCCCTCCTCTTCCGCGCCACCGCGCGATTCGTCTACTACGGCGGCGGCGAAGCCCGCTGACACCTCCACAGTTATAGGTCTTTCGGCCTATACGATTCACGCTTCAATCTGCCATACCGTAATTGCCGGATTTGCTCGACCACCCGGCCACGGAGGCGCCCCGCCCATGCTGCTGGCATTGATCGCTGCATCACTCGTCGCGGCCCTTCATCTATCGACCGGCCCGAAGGTCAGCATCGGCCCGGTCGCCCTCACCTATCCGGAGATCGCCGCCGCCCTCTCCACTGAGGGCCGCACCGTCCAATGTGCCACATCGATTCGGAACCGTGCGGCCGTGGTCGCCCTTCGCGACCGTACGTGGGCTGGCGCGTGCGCGGCGCTCTCGCAGGGCCTCGACATCCGCGTCCGTGCCCATCCCGACCTCCCGAACACCTGGCTGATGGAGCCCGATCCGGGCGTGGCTGCGCGGGAGAAGGTGATGCGCCACGAACTCGGCGTACTGCTACGCGAAGGGGTCGCGGAAGAGGTAAAGCCCTATAGCGCGTCACTACAAACACCCATTCACCTCTTGCTGGCCCGGTCGGTTCTCCTGAAGCGAGAGCTGGAATCGCGTGAAAAGCTCGACCCGGAGCACAAGCAGCCGCGGACGGCGGAGCTGGCGCGCGAGAGCGAGGATGCAGACCGTGTGGCCGACCCATTCATTCAGATCGCGGCCCGACTCGCAGCCACGGCTCGTCCACGGGACTATGAGGAGGCCATCGCCGGACCTCTGCCATTTCAGAGCGTCGACATTCATCGGCTGGCGAACGTTCCGGCAATCTGCCGCCTGATGCTGGAGGAGATGGAGCGAACAGCCGCGGCCAGCCCGCCTGAGACACAGGCGGATGCAAACTCGAATGCGAGCCCATTCGCAGGCAGTAACGGGCTGGTAGCCCTCATCCGACAGGTCGCCGACGGCCATATCTCCCTGGCGGAGCGCCTGCGATTCGACCCGGGCTCCCTCCGAATCACTGTCCAGCAGCTCTATCTTCTGGGCGACGTGTTCCCGCTCCGTCATGGGATTTCGGCGGATCCGACAGGAGACAAGGGCATCTACTATGTGATTGCGCGGATGGACGAAGCGGCACGGGAATCGGTCGAGCGCGAGAACGAGGACACAGCCCATTGGCTCGCCACTCCCGCTGCAAGGGCGGAGTTGTCGGTGTCAACCTCCGACCGAATTACGTCGCTGTCTCAGCTCGTGGAGCGGTGGGCGAGGCAGTCAGGTGGCGATGTCGTGATGGAGCTTGTTCCGCTCCGAGAGGCGATCGACCTGTCGCCGCCGGCCGATGAGAGTGGCGACAACGAGAGCAGCGCGGAGCCGCCTGCAGAGATCCACACTTCGCTTGCGGCGAAGGTCGGACGGGAGAGCGGGTCGCCCTGGTCCTGCCGCGAATCGGACGGCGTTCTGCTCGTGCGGGATCGGCTGGCCTTCATCGACCGCACGCGAAGATTCCCCTTGCGCGCGCTGCTTGCGCTCGAACGGGATGCGCCGCGCCTGCCATCGGCCGAAGCCTCCGATTCGCTGCTCTCCCTGAGCCAGCTCGTCCGGTTTCAGAGCGCGTGCACCGCGGAGGAGAACGGCGAATTAAGCCTGATTCCCGCTTATCGCGGGCTGGACGTCGCGAACGTCACGCCAAGTCGATTCGCGGCGGTGCTGGCCAGGCTATCCCGAAGCGAAAGCGAGGCGGCTGCGCGGACACTGGAAGCGACGGGCCGCGTCGACATCCGGCTCGCCGGCTTCTCCGGTCGCGAGATTCAGTCGATTGTTGCCACTCTCCGATCCAATGCGCTCGCCTCGGAGAACGGAACCGGCGACGAATGGCGGATTCCCGCCTTCGAGCGGCAGCTATGGTCCGGCTGCATCCGGCTCGAGCAGCTGGACAACGGGCTAACCATTACCCTGCTCCTCCCTCCCGTCGATGGATCCGAGGAGCTCGACACCGTCCTCTCGACCAGTCTCGCACGCGACCCTCGCCGCTGACGCTGCCCGCCGGACCTCCCGCATGGGCTGAGTCGCCCCGGCCTGAACGCCGGGGCTATTCTCAAGCGCTCCCCGGCCTGAACGCCGGGGCTATTCTCAGCACTGAGCACTCAGCACTCAGCACTCAGCACTCAGCACTCAGCACTACTTGTACCCCTGCACCCAGTCGAACTCGCCGTCGTCCCACGCCTGAGTCACGGCGATAGCCTCTGGCACGAGCGCCTCCCGCTCCGCGTCGGTCAGCGGTGCGGGGTTGGATTTGATGATTCGCACCTTCTCTTCAAGCTGGGCGATGGAATCGGAGCCGATGACCATCGTGTCGACCGGAGTGTGGAGCGCGTACCGCAGGTACGGCTCGACCGATGTGGCGTGCTTCACGCGGCCTGCCCCAAACACCTTCATGCCGAGCACGGCCATGTTCCGCTTGCGCGCGACCGGCAGCACCGTTTCCAGGAAGCTGTAGTTGTAAGCCTGGTTGAAGAGCCCGATGGGGAAGAGCACGGCGTCGAACGGGTACTCAGTAAGGATGCGCGCCATCACGTCCTTCACCCAGTGGCCGGAGACGCCGATGAATCGTACCCGGCCGGCGGCGCGCATCTCCTCGACCGCCCTGAGCACGCTGTTCGGACCCATGATCTGTTGCCGCTGCTCCTCCGTGTCGAGCGAGTGAACGAACATAAGATCGACATGGTCCATTCGCAGCCGTGAGAAGGAGGTCTCCATCTGTCGCATGGCCCCGTCGTAGGTCCGGTCGCCGATCTTTGTGTTGACCCAGACGCGGTCACGGAGATCTTCGAGCGCACGGCCCAGCTTTCGCTCGCTCTCGCCGTCTCCGTAGAGATGCGCCGTGTCGAACGTATTGACCCCAAGCTCATACGCCCGGTGAATCAGCGCCACCGCCTCCGAATCGGTGCACTGCGTGTCCCACTTCACCCCGCCCAGCGTCAGGACACTGGTATTCCAGCCCAGTCCGCCCAGCGGCCGCTGCGGCATCGGTGCGAGGAGGACATCGGCGGAATCCTGGGAGAGGAGCGCGGTCATGCAGGTATCTCCTGACTGAATAGATGAACTCGACGGCAATGAAAACACCGAAGGGGGTGGTCCTTCGGTGTGATTCTACCCGGCGCGGTTGCGCGTACTACCGAAGCGGCGGTCCGACGACGGGAGGCGGCAGCGGTTCCGTGCCGAGGGGTCGCTTCACGGCCGTGAGCGGCGGCTCGACGTCCAGCAGCTTGATAACGCGGACGGCCGTGAACGGGAAGAGGAGCATCTCGCCGTTGTCCTTGGCGAGCTGAATCCAGTTGCCGTCCATGTCCACGAGCGTGCCTGTGTCGGTCCGCTCCTGCGCGCCCGGCGCGCCGCTCAACACCGTCACGTGTCGGCCCGCGAAGGCCGTGCTGAAAGTGCTCATTCCAATCCTCTCAGGAATCTCGATAAGGGCTGCGAGAATTAATGCCGACGGCGCGTTGAGAGCGCATGGGTCCGCGAGCTCGACCGGCAGTGCTGTAGGATTGCGGATGCATCCCCATTTGCAAACTTGCCATCCAGACGTTCGTGGCCTGAATCTCCGCGACTGTCGGGGCCGCGACGCGAAAGGGGTATTTGTATCGCCTTGCAGACCCAATGCGCCCGATGATAAAACGTCGAATCGAGCATGTAAGTTCCACGCCTCCCTCAAAACCGCCGCCCGATATTTATCGCGGCCGGTGTATTGACTTCCGCGGCCGCCTTTGCGATAATAAGGACAGACTAAGAAGGAGGTGGTGACTAGCATGGATTATAGTCAACAGGGGGACGGTCGGGGCTAACAGGTTTTAGCTCACACCCTGGCTTCCTTCGGGCAAGTTTGGGTGGACCGGGTCATGAACGGGCGGCCCCGCCACCGTTCTCCACTGAAGCCGGATCGCAGGCAACTGCGGTCCGGCTATAAATTTACGAGGGCGTAATCACCATTGACTGAGCGAGTTTCCATCGTCCGGTGTACGACGGCGGAGATCGATGCCGAGGTCGCGCGCCGCACGGTCCGCGCGATTCAGGCGCTGCCCGACTATGAAGCCGGACTGCGCAACGCGCGCAAAGTCGCCGTCAAGATCAACGCCGGGATATCGCGCGTGGTGTTGACCGAGGGCAGGCAGACCGAGCTGACGGAGCCCGCCGTCGTCGAGGGGACCATCCGGGCGATTCGAGCAGTGACGGACGCCGAGATCGTGGTCGGCGACGCCCCCACCTTTCGCGGAGCGGAAGCTCTGTACGCGGAGCTGGGATATCCGGAGCGGCTGAAGCAGTTCAGCAATGTTCGCCTCCTCGACTTCGGCCATGGTGAAATGACCGAGGTCGAGATGCGGCATGCCGACCCAATGTTCCACCGGTATGCGCTCCACCGCGAGCTGGCCGATGCAGACGCGTTCGTGTCCGTCGCCAAGATGAAGGCGCATGCGGCGATGGGCTTCACGCTCTGCATCAAGAATCTCTTCGGCTGGACGCCCTGGACCGTCTATGGCGCGCCGCGCATGTACCTGCACGACCGCCTCATCCGCCTGCCGCGGGTCCTCGCCGATCTGGCCGCCCACTTCAAGCCCTGCCTGAACGTGGTGGATGGGATCGTCGCGGCCAACAAGAGCGAGTGGCATGGGCAGCCGCTGACGCCGGGCGTAATCATCGCCGGCGCGAACATCGTCGCGACCGATGCCGCGGGTACGCGCGTCATGGGCTTCGACCCGGACGGCGACTATCCCGACCATCCCTTTTTCTACCGCCGCAACGTGCTCAGGCTGGCCGCGGAAATGGGTCTCGGCCCGAATCTGGATGGAGCCATCGAAATCATCGGCCCCGCGCCGGAAGAGGTCCGCGTCCCCTTCCAGGTCGAGCCGTACCACGGCGAGACCCACCGCGGCGAGCAGCTTCAGAGCGGCGCGGCTTGCGTCGCGCGCTATCGCGAGCAGCAGGATTCGCTCGCCCGGACATATCGCGGACGCTATCTCGCCCTCCGAGAAGGTGAAATCCTCTGGGACGGCCCGGACATGGAGACGATGATTCGCACGGAAAAGGAGAGCGGGCGCGACTGGACAAACGCCCCGCAGCTCGTGGTGCGGTGCGTGCCGCCAGCCGAGGAGATTGAACGCTTCGACGCCTATGCCGAGGAAGCCGCCTTCGCCACCACAAATAACGGCCTTTAACCGCGAATAACGCTAATCCACGCGAATAGACCGGCTCGGAATTTCATTCGCGTGGATTAGCGTTTTTCGCGGTCGAATCCCGTCTCTACCCGGCTGCGGCGGCGCCGGCATCTCCGCCGGTCTTGGCGCCGTTTTGTGCCGCGAGGTTCGATGGCCGTACGATCTTCTCGCGGGGCGCGTCGTTGAGCGAGATGGTGAACATCGGGGCGGGGATGGGCTCCGCCGGGCCGTCGCCTGCTCCTTCCCGGATTCCTGTGCCGATGGCGAAGTACTCGATGACGTGCGAATCCCAGCCGTAGGTCCGCTCCTCGATAACGACTCCCACGATTCCATCCGATTCCGCGGCGAGCGCCTCCTCCTGCATGCGGTCCAGCGCAAGCTCCCGCGCTTCGTAGAGCGCCTGCGTGAAGTTGGTCATTTCCGTGTTCTTGAAGACCTGCTTGAACCACTGCGCGACGCCCCGGTGCGCGACGTGGTAGACGCAGGTGCCCATCACCAGCGCGAGCGGGCGGTGGCCCGCGCGAAGCAGGGTCCAGAAGTCCTGGCAGCTCAGGTCCGAGGTGAAGGGCCGTCCGCTCGGGGCGCGCCAGTCGCCCGGCTTCAGCGCCTTCACGGCGGTCCCCACTGCCATGAACTCGGCCATCGCGCTGCCCCAGGCGTGGCGGATCACCTCCAGCCGCACCCCCACGATTCCGTCCGCGCCGAGCAGGTCCGCCTCCTCTTCCATGCGGGTCATCGCCAGCTCGCGGGCGGAGTACATCGCCTGCGTGAGAACCTCCAGCTCCTGGTTCTGGGTCCAGCCCGCGCGCTGGTAGCCGATCTGGTACATGGAGGTGCCCATCACGAGCCCGAGCGGCTGGAACCCGGCCTGGTGGAGCAGCACGTACTCGTTGACCGTCAGGTCGCTTGTAAAGAAGGGCCGGCCCTCTTTGCCCTTGTTGTGTGATAGGCGGTCCACGGCGTGTGGCGGGAGCCCCTCCCGCGAATCGCGGTGGTAGTCGGTGCGATGGTAAGTCGAGGCGCTCATGTCACGTCCTCCTGGGGTTTATCGACGAGATTCCACAATGCGTCGCGTGCCTGCTGGCTGGTCTCCGCGAACCTGCCCAATTGATCCGAGACGACGGCCAGCCAGTCATCAACTGCCATCGGCTCGGTCTTCAGCTTGATTCCGCGCACGACCTTCGTGCGGGAGGCGGCCACGCCTCCCTTCGGGGGAATTTCGAGGCTGTAGAGATAGTCGTCGAGATGGATTCGGACGGCGACGATGCGCTTTTCGCTGAAGAGCCCGCCCTTCCGCTCGACCTGCGTCTCGTCCGGCAGCGAGCGTTCGAGCGTCGTCGCCAGCTCCTCCACGAATCGCGCCTGGTCGGTCTTGTAGAGCCGCGCGAGGCTCGCCTTCACGCCGATTCCGATGAGCCCTTCGTCCTCCAGGTCCGCCACGTACCCCCTCCGTTCAGTTCCAGGTCTGCAAGGCAGCAGGCAAGCGCGGCTCGGCGGCGAGCGAGCGGGGTGTCCAATCCCATGTCGGAATCCGCCGCCCGTCGGCCAATTCGATTCCCGAATCGCTCCACGGAACATCATCGCGAACGCCGCCCGGCCATACGCGGATTCGAGTGATGCCCAGCGCGGCCACGGGAATCACTTCGCCGGTATCGGAGCGGCCATTGCCGTTGCGGTCGAACCAGACCGCGATTCCGGCGAGCTCCCGCCCCTCCAGCCATCCATTCCCGTCGTCGTCCAGCGCGGCGAGCGCCTCGTAGCCGTTCCTCCAGAACATCTGCCATGTCCGCGACCCGAAGAGCTGCCGGCCCGACACGATTCGCACGGATCGCTCCGGGTCCCACACGAGGATTCCCGTGTCCGGCTTCACCCACGGCCAGATGTCCGCTCTTCCGCTGGCCGCCAGATCGAACCGCGCCGTGCGCTCGCCAAGAAGCTTCTGGAGAGTGGTCACCGGCCGCATCGTGAAGACGACCGGCGTCACGAACGCGGGCTTCGCCGAAATCTCCGCCAGGTCTCGCTTCACGCGCGCCATTTCCGCACGATCGAAATCGGTTTGATGTTTGCTCTTTCCCAGAATCGACAGTATGCCTTCACCGGCTTCCGTCGCAATGCTGGTATCGCCCTCGGTGATGTTCCTGGCCCGTCCGTCCACCTCCTTCTTGATGGTAAGCGCATATGCTTGCCGGTACAGGTCCAGAGCGCGCTGCCGGAACGCCTCCTCGGTTGCTCCTACCCTCATTGCCGACGTGGCCTCGCCCACTTCCGCGGCATGGGCTGCGCCCTGTTCCAGCATCCATGCGAAGCCGAGGAGATAGAGCGGCTCCTTTGGCGCCATGGCGACGGCCCAGTGATATTCGCCCAGCGACGCCGCCAGATGGATGCGTAAAGCCTCCGGCAGCTTGCCCGAGACGGCCGGCGGCTTCACGCGAACGGAGTCGTACGGCACGAAATCGGGCAGGGCGACTGGTTTCCCCGACTTCCAGTCTTTCATGACGACGTCGAGCTTGTCAACGGGACGCGTACCGCTCGAATAGACCAGTGCGTGCAGCCGGCCCAGCGTGTAGTGGCCTCGCGGATCTTTGGGGTGCTCGCGCACATACCTTCCGACGTTGGCAAACAGCCGGTCAGTCGGTACCGGCTCCCAGAGACGGGCGAAATGCGCCTGCGCGGGGAGAATCGCCGCAACGAGGATTATGACTGCGAGCAATCGTCTCTTCATGAGGATTATCCCTCCTTTCGGAGAGATTGGGGCGGCGGTTTCGTGGAAGGGTTCAGGACCGGGTGGTCTCCTCGGAGTCCTTCTCGGCCGCTTCGATGGCTGCCACGGGCTTGCGGGCACGCTTCTGGATGGAGCGCAGAATGCCACGCGATATCTCCTTCGCGCCGTTCATCGCCTCGTCGTAGAGCTCCTTCAGCGCGGCCTTCGTGGGGACCTGGCCGGTCTCATAGAGCCGCTGGAGGGCCTTGCCGAGAGCGACCGTGCCGGCGTAGGCGATTGCGCCTTTCGCGACGAGGCCGACACCGCCCGGCGCGAGACCCACCAGCTCGCGCGCGATGGCCCGCCATCCGAACGCATTTCCGAGGAGCGGGGCCAGGTCGCGCGACCGGGAGCGGAGGTCGAGCGGCATCTCATGAATCGCGGCGAGCTTGTAGAGCATCATCGCCTGATTCTTCGTGAGCATGAAGATGTCGCCGATGGCCGCGGCGGGAAGGAGCGGCGCGACAATGGGAATCACGCCCGGAATCGCGTTCAGCATGGCGAACTCGGCGTTCGCGAGCGCCGTGTCGTGGATGATTCGCTGCGAGACGAGAGGGCGGAGGCCGGGGAACCGCCGTGCCAGGCTGAGCCTCAGCTCCGGACGCTGGTCGAGGATCCGCTCGGCCACGCGGTCCCAGCCGCCCATCTCGTCCAGGCTGTAGACCGGCGAGTTGATGGGCGCGAGGGCGCGACCGCCGCCGGCGTCGATCACGAGGTAGTCCGGGCCGGCGTCCACCGGGAATCCGACCTCTTCCGACGTTGAATCGAACGCCTTCACCAGCGAGCGCTCCGGGATCACGTCGTCTTCCGCAGCCGCTGGAAAGAGGCGGTGAAGCAGCTCGGCGCGCTTCTCCCGGGCCCCCACGATGGCGACGCTGAAGGGCCGCTGCGCCTCCTGCGCGATCTGGCCGACTGATACCTCTTTGGTCGCCTTCCAGAACTTCTTCGCCTGGTCGAATTTTGCCATGCCGCGGAACCTCCTGGCGGAAACGCGCGTTCTACACTGCGGGTTGGACGCATCACCGGCCGCAATGGCGCGGACCCGGATATACGCGTCAGCCTCATGCACTACTACGTGCGGGGCCGCGCTCCGGCGTCACTCGCTTGAGCGCGGCCGACACCTTTCCAAATCGACTACGGACCCATGGACGCTGCGA